>Ga0308160_10005864_pt1 | contig 12679 bp, 9 predicted proteins | sample PhyFR1_FD_201036 | JGI IMG/M metagenome (GOLD analysis project Ga0308160, IMG submission 201036) | Phyllosphere microbial communities from UC Gill Tract Community Farm, Albany, California, United States - DLSLF.R1 | ecosystem: Host-associated > Plants > Phyllosphere > Unclassified | place: USA... | reverse complement strand
ACCAGATCGACAAGCCCACCACGAGGCCCGGTCGCGCTTTCTCGGTCACGCGCGCCTTGGCAACAAACGAGCCGCGGTCGTTGAAAATACGTGCCATGTCACCGTGCACGATGCCGCGCGGGGCGGCGTCGTTCGGGTGGATGTCGAGGTGCGGCTCGCCCTCAGTTGCACGCAGGCTCTGTACATTGACAAACGTTGAGTTCAGGAAGTTCCGTGCCGGCGGAGAAATCATCGCCAACGGGTATTTTTTTGCCAACTGCGGGTTCGACGCCACCGACTCGTAGGGCGCGATGTACGTCGGCAAGGGGTCGAGGCCATCGCGCTCCATCGCGCTCGAATAAAACTCGCACTTGCCCGATGGGGTCGGGAAACCGCCCTCGGCAAACGGCGCGTCGGGCATGTTCAGTTTCTGCCAGCCCTTCTGCTTCAGCGATTCCCAATCGAAGTGGATGGCGCGGCTATGGGTCTTGTCGAAGGCCTGGGCGGCGAGTTCCTCGTCGCTCTCCTGGAAGCAGGGGTCGTCGTAGCCCATGCGTGCGGCCAGCAGGCGGAAAAATTCGGTGTTCGGCTTGGCTTCGCCCAGCGGCGCAATCGCGGCGTTGTTCGCCATCATGTACAAATGGCCATAGGCCAGGTGGGCATCGACGTGTTCCAGCTGGGTGGTGGCCGGCAGCAGGATGTCGGCGTAGTCGGCGCTGTCGGTGCGGAAGTGTTCCAGCACCACGGTGAACAAATCTTCGCGCTCGAAGCCGGCCTGCACCTTGGCCGAATCCGGGGCAATCGCCAGCGGATTGGCGTTGTACACGATCACGGCCTCGACCTTCGGGCCGAATTCCGGCGATGCTTCTTTCAACAAATCATCGCCGATGGTGGTCATGTTGATGGTGCGCACCTTGCGGCCGGCCAGCAAGTCGGGGCGCTGCAGCACCGGGCGATTTGCCGGGAACGAACCCGAGGTCGACAGCTGGATGCCGCCGGCCGCGTGACGCCAGGCGCCGACGAGGGCCGGCAGACAGCTCATGTTTCGCACGGCCATGCCGCCGCCTTTTGCCCGCTGCACGCCGTAGTTGCAGCGGATCGCCACCGGGTCGCCGCGCTGGGCCGTTTCGCCGTACAAACGTGCCAGCTCGACCACTTCCTGGGCGGTGATGCCGCACGTTTCGGCGGTGCGTTCCGGCGTCCACTCGGCGGCGCGTTCCTTCAGCTGATCGAAGCCGAGCGTGTGATCGGCGATGTAGTCGTGGTCGAGCAAGTCTTCCTCGATCAGCACATGCATCATGCCCAGCGCCAGCGCCGAGTCCGTCCCGGGCAGCAGGGCAATATGCTGGTGGCACTTCTCGGCTGTCAGCGAGCGATACGGATCGATGGCGATCAGTTTCGCGCCACGGCGCTTGGCTTCCTGGGCGCGCATCCAGAAGTGCAAATTCGAGGCGATCGGGTTGCCGCCCCAGATGATGATCAGTTTGGCATCCTGGAACTGCTCCATGTCGGTACCGATCGAGGCGCCAATCGTGTACTTGTAGCCGGTAAAGCCGGCGGTGGCGCAGATGGTGCGGTCGAGCAGCGAGGCGCCCAGCTTGTTGAAGAAGCGCAGCGACATCGACTCGCCTTGCACCAGGCCCATGGTGCCGCAATAGCTGTAAGGCAGGATGGCTTGCGGGTCGCGTGCAGAGATGGTTTGCAGTTTGTTTGCGATCTCATCGAGCGCTTCGGTCCAGCTGATCTGTTCGAATTTTCCTTCGCCCTTCTTGCCCACGCGGCGCATCGGATGCAGCACGCGCTCTGGCGAGTAGGTGCGCTCGACATAGCGCGAGACCTTGGTGCAGAGCACGCCGGCGGTGGTCGGGTGGTCCGGGTCGCCACGCACCGCGGTGGCCACGCCGTCCTCGACAGTGACGAGGATGGCGCAGGTATCGGGACAATCGTGGGGGCAGGCGGCGCGGACTTGGGTAATGCTCATGCTGAATCAGTTCCAGGGAAAAAAACGTCGAGAAACCAATACTTTATCCGATTCCGGCTGGCTTCGTGGCGGACCGGCCCCTTGCTTCCGCTGGGCTGGATTTCATCTGATGACAAGGGCTACAATGGGGCGAACTAGTGCACACACTGCCAGGGAGAACAAGATGAGACTCGTAGAACCTATCCTCGCTTTCCAGACCGAACTGGAACAGATCCGGCGCGACATCCACGCCCATCCGGAGCTGTGTTACGAAGAACAACGTACGTCCGACGTGGTGGCCGCGCGCCTGACCGAATGGGGCATTCCGGTCGTGCGCGGGCTCGGGATCACCGGCGTGGTCGGCATCATCAAGAACGGCAACTCGGATCGTGCCATCGGCCTGCGCGCCGACATGGATGCGCTGCCCATGCAGGAACTCAACACATTTGATCATGCATCGCGCCACCCCGGCAAGATGCATGCATGCGGTCACGACGGTCATACCGCAATGTTGCTTGGCGCAGCCCACTATTTGTCGCGTCACCGCAACTTCGACGGCACGGTGTATCTGATTTTTCAACCCGCCGAAGAAGGCGGCGCCGGCGCCCGCAAGATGATCGAGGATGGCCTGTTCGACCAGTTTGCTATGGATGCCGTGTACGGCATGCACAACTGGCCGGGCCTGCCGGCAGGCACCTTCGGCGTGATCCCGGGGCCGATGATGGCATCCAGTAACGAGTTCCGCGTGACTGTGAAGGGCAAGGGTGCGCACGCCGCCCAGCCGCACCGCGGCATCGACCCGGTGATGGTAGCGGTGCAGATTGCGCAAGCCTGGCAAACCATCATCTCGCGCGAAAAGAACCCGCTCGAGACGGCGGTGTTGTCGATTACCCAGATCCACGCGGGCAGCGCCACCAACGTCATTCCCGACGAAGCGGTGCTGATCGGGACCGTGCGCACCTTCTCGACCGAGGTGCTGGACCTGATCCAGCGCCGCATGGAAGAGATGGCTTCTGGTGTGGCGGCCGGGTTCAATGCGACGGTGGACTTTGGCTTCAAGCGCAATTACCCGCCGCTGATCAACGATCCCGAGAAAACGGCGTTTGCAGTCGAGGCGATGCGCGCGGTGGTGGGGGCGGCGGCCGTGAATACGGCAGTCGAGCCGACCATGGGCGCCGAGGATTTCGCCTTCATGCTGCAGGCCAAGCCGGGCTGCTATGCGTTCATCGGGAATGGCGATGGCGAGCACCGCAGTGGCGGGCATGGGCTGGGGCCTTGCCAGCTGCACAATGGCAGTTATGATTTCAATGACCAGCTGCTGCCGGTTGGCGCGAGTTATTGGGCGCGTTTGGTGGAGATGAGTTTGCCGGTGGGGTGATGTCGCCGCGTTTCAACCGGTGAGACCGCGTGGACACAGGTGTCCACCCTACAACGTCAGCGTCAGCGTCAACGTCAACGTCAACGGCGGCGATGATGCGCGGTTTTCGTAGGGTGGGCCGGGCCGCGCAAGGCACCTGTGTCCACGCGGTCGTGCTCATGCACACCGCAACGTCACTCCGGCAGCCGATCCTCGCTACTCCCCAACCTCACCCCCGGATTGATCCGCTCCAGCGCCAGCAACGCCGCCGCATGATCGGCACTTCCCAACTCCACCTCGATTGACTCGTAACTGCGCGTCGCCGCCGCCGTCATCGGCAAACTCAGCCCCGCCGCCCCCGCCGCCGCCAGCACATTCCGTAAATCCTTCAACTGGCTTTTCACCTGCCCACCCGGCACAAAATCCCGGTCCAGCATGCGCTGCCCGTGCAACTCCAGAATCCGGCTGCCTGCAAATCCGCCGCGGATCGCCTCGCGCACCGCCGCCGGATCGGCCCCGGCCGCCTGCGCCAGCAGCAGCGCCTCGGCCACCACGTTCAGGGTCGCGCCAACGATCAATTGATTGCACAGCTTGGCGACCTGCCCGCTGCCACCCGGCCCCACCAGCAGCGCGCTGCCCAGCACGGCGAACAGCGCCAGCGCATCCTCGAAATCGCGCAAGCTGCCGCCGGCCATGATCGCCAGCGTGCCGGCCTGCGCCCCAGGCACCCCGCCCGACACCGGCGCATCGAGAAAGCGCATGCCCTGCCCGGCCAAGCGCACATGGAAGGCCAGCGCCTCGTCGTGCCGGGTCGAACTCATGTCGATCCAGAGTGTTCCCGGCGCCATGGCCGGCAGCGCCGCGTCCATGGTCGCGCCCACTGCCGGCCCGGCTTCCAGCATCGAAACCACGATGTCGGCGCCTCGCACCGCCTCGTCAAGCGATTCGCATACCCGCGCCCCATGCGTGGCAAGCGTGCGCGCTTTGGCTGTGCTACGGTTCCAGGCGCGCAGGGAAAATCCGGCGTCGGCCAGGCGCGCGGCCATCGGCTGGCCCATCAGGCCGATGCCCAGAAATGCGACAGTGGGATAAGGCATGTGCTTCCTTTTTCGTTTTTAGGTAGCGCGCTACGCGTTTTCGTTTGCACCAGTAAAATATTCGGCGATCGCCAGCAGGGACTGGCGACTATTCATGAAAGTCATTATGGTCTCTAATAAAAAAATTGGCAGCTTCCTCGCTGCAGTTGTCCTGATGGGTGCCGGCTCGGCATTCGCCGCCGACGGCTGGGTCGACTCGATGTCGTTTGAAGCCGGCACGGGGTCGAAAGTACGCATGGGCCGTCTGGCCATCCAGTCGAACTGGGACAAGCAATGGTTCGCATCCAATGGACGCCATCTGGGTGGCTACTGGGACCTGTCGGCCGCCTACTGGCGCGGCTCGGCCTACCGCAACGTGCCGGGCCAGCACCAGAATATCGGCGTGATCGGCGTCACCCCGGTGTTCCGCTACCAGCGCGACGACAAGCTCGGCTGGTACGCCGAGGCCGGCATCGGCGCCAACCTGACCTCGGAGCTGTACAACAACGACGACAACCGCCTCTCGACCGCCTTCCAGTTCGGCGACCACCTGGGCCTGGGCTACGTCACCAACGACAAATGGGACTTCGGCCTGAAGATCCAGCACTATTCGAACGGCAGCATCAAGAAGCCGAACAGCGGCGTCAACTTCCTGGTAGTGCAGGCGCGCTACCAGTTCTGATGGCAGCCCATTGGAAAGGTCCGGTTGAAATCGGACTTTTTCAATTTATGTAACAATTGGCCAGGCGCCGCAGCCGCGCGCGCAGAGCCGAATGAGGGCCGATTGGATAGTTCCACCGTCAAGACTTACCTGCCATGGCTGGTTGCCACTGCCCTGTTCATGGAGCAGCTCGACGCCACGGTCGTCAACACCGCCATTCCCAGCATCGCGGCCAGCCTCGGGGTCACGCCGCTGAGCCTGAAGTCGGTCGTCACCAGTTACATCCTCGGCCTGGCCGTCGGCATTCCCGTCAGCGGCTGGATGGCTGACCGCTTCGGCACCCGCCGTGTCTTCCTCACCGCGATCGGCATTTTTACCACCGCCTCGGTGCTGTGCGGCCTGTCGGTAAATGCCGAGATGATGACCGCCGCGCGCCTGCTGCAAGGCCTGGGCGGCGCCATGATGATGCCGGTCGGGCGCCTGGCCATCGTGCGCACTTTCCCGAAATCCGAACTGCTGGGCGCGATGAATTTCGTCATCATCCCGGCCCTCATCGGCCCCCTGCTGGGCCCGACCGTCGGCGGCCTGATCGTGCACTGGACCTCCTGGCGCGCGATCTTCTTCATCAACGTGCCGTTCGGCCTGATCGCGATGTACCTGGTGTACAAGCACATGCCCGACTACCACGGCGACGAACCGCGTCCGCTCGACATCCTGGGCCTGATCCTGTTCAGCACCGGCACTGCCATCCTGTCCTGGCTGCTGGAAATCTTCGGCGAACACACGCTCAGCGGCACGACCATGGCCCTGCTGTTGATGGTGTCGATTGCATTGCTCGGCACGTATGCGCTGCACGCCAGCCGCATCAAGTTCCCGCTGCTGCGCCTGACCTTGCTGAAAGTGCGCACCTTCCGCATTTCCGTGGTCGGCGGTTTTGTCACCCGGCTGGGCGTGGGCGGCCTGCCCTTCCTGCTGCCGCTGCTGTATCAATTGGGCCTGGGCTTGCCGGCCTGGCAGTCGGGGCTGTTGATGATGCCGTCGGCCGCGGCGGCAATGGGCATGAAACTCATCGCACCGAAAGTGCTGGCGCGCTTCGGCTACCGCCAGGTGCTGGTGGTGAATACGCTGTGCATCGGCGTCACGATTGCGCTGTTCGGTCAGATCGGGCCGAGCACGCCGCTGGCGCTGATCGTCTGCATCAGCCTGATGCAGGGCTTCTTCAATTCGCTGCAATTTTCCAGCATGAACACGCTGGCCTACGCCGATATCGACACCCGCGACACGAGCATGGCCAGCACGATTTCCAGCTCTTTCCAGCAATTGTCGATGAGCTTCGGCTTGGCCGCCGGTTCGCTGGTAACGGCCTGGTTCCTCGGACGCGTGCCGCAGACCAACCAGGTGCTGGTGACAGGTGCCCTGCACCACGCCTTCGATTTCCTGGCGGCGCTGACGGTCGTGTCGGCCATCATTTTCTGGCGCCTGCGCCGCGAAGACGGCGACAGCATCAGCCGCGGACAGGAAAAAGCGACCCAGGCCGAGCCGGTGGCCCAGCAGGCCTGAGCGCTATTGTTCAGGCCGCTTTGCTGACCAGGGTGGCCAGCACACGCTCGCGGTGGTTCATCACGAAGTTCACGAACATCGGCTCTTTGACGGCCAGGCGCAGCAGGCCGGGCAAGAGCGGATAGCAGAAGGTTGCCACCTTGCGCACGGCCTCGTCGTTCGACAGGGCCGCGCGCGCCGCGCTTTCGCTGCCGCCCAGCAGCGGCATCAAGGCAGGGCCGTGCTTGTTCACAATGTCCTGCATCGGTGCCATCAGTTTGTTGCTCAGGTTGCCAGCTTCGGCGGCGTTCTGCATGGTGGTCTCCTGTCGTGAAAGTGGCCATCATGGACGCAGCAGATTCAAGTCGCGATGATTCTGAGCAACTATTTATTTGCTGTCAGATTTTCATTTCGGAAGAGTTTGCGCAAGGCATGTGATCGCCGCCTCCCTACAATGGCCGGCGGTCTTTGTCCCCCGTTCCGAGGAGAACTTTCGCATGATGAGTACCCGCCTTGCCATTCTTGACCTGACTGCCAGGCATCGGCTCGATGCCGCGACGCTGGCGTCGCTATGGCGCATTGCCCGCCTGGGCGAACCGCCACCGGACCTGCGCGCCCTTCTGCTGCGCGGTGTGGGCTTGCTGGCTGCGCTGCTCGCCGGCCTCGGCCTCATTTTCCTGGTGGCCGCCAACCTGGATGCGCTGACCCGGCTCCAGCAATTTGCTGTGTTTCAAACATGTACGGCGGCTGTCTGTCTGGGTGCGGCATTTTTCCCACGCATGCGCAAGCCATTGGCGCTGCTCGGACTCATGGCGATCGGCGGCCTTTTCGCCTACTTCGGGCAGACTTACCAGACCGGCGCCGATCCCTGGCAACTGTTTGCGGTATGGGCCGTGCTGGCCTTGCCGCTGGCGCTCGGCGCCCGTGCCGATATCGTCTGGAGCGCATGGGTGATCGTCGCCATGACGGGGCTGACCGCCTGGGACGCCGCGCAGTCTGGAAGGTGGCGTTTCACCAGCGAGTACCTGGGCGTTCACATGCTGGCTGCACTGCTGGGGACCGCGATTGCCGTGTTCATGAGTCCTGCGCTTGCCCGTTTCAGCGGCGCCGGCAAAGTGGCGTTCAACCTTGCTGTCGTGCTTGCAACAGTGTCGCTCACCGGCGCCGGCATGCTGGCCGTATTCGCAAAGGGTGACCATACGCTCTTCTTTTATTTGCCGACCCTGCTTGTACTCGGTGTTGGCGCAGCCTTCCTTGCCCAGCGCGCACTGTTCGACGTGACCGCGCTCAGCGTGATTGCGCTCGGCATCATCTTCCTGCTTGTCGCCGGCTTGCTGCGCCTGGTGGACAGCGGCACAAGTGGCGAGGGCACCTTGCTGGTGCTCGGCCTGGCCGCCGTCGGACTGATGACAGTCGCCATGCGGTGCATTCTTGCGCTGACGCGGGAATACAGCACAGGAGCCAAGCCATGAGCAAGCATCTGGACACTGTCTTGCGCGCAGCGGTCGACCAGGGCTTGCTGACCGCTGCCCATGCCGGATTCGAAAGCCAGCACCGTCCATGGCCGGTGACTGTCATGACGGGCATCGCCGCCTGGCTGGCCGCGATTCCGCTCGGTCTGCTGGTCGGCCTGATGTTTTTATCCGGCGCCAACGTGTACGGCACGGCCTTGGGGCTCGGTATCGTTTTCCTGGGCGTGGCAGTCGTCATACTGCGCCGGGCCGATATCCCTTTGTTTCTCGAGCAACTGGCGATCCCTGGCCTAATCATCGGCACCTGCTTATTTGTGTTCGGGCTGAGCGACGTGGATCTTGTCAGGGAATACATGGGCCTGGCCACCGCCACCGCAGCAGTGCTGCTGTTTGGCCTGGCGTTTTTGCTACCGCAAGCCTGGCTACGTATCTTGCTTGGCGCAGGGGGCAGCACTCTCGCGGCACTGGCACTGTCGAGTCACGGCGATTTGCTCGATTTGACCATCTCGCAAACATGGAGATGCCTCGTCATCGTGTGGCTGCTTAGCCAGGGCGTGCTGTCGAATCTGGAACGCACACCCTTGCGTGCCGGCACGGCGGCCACGCTGGAGGCTATTCTTTCCGGTATGGGCAGCATGATCTTGCTGGCCCTGGCGTATTGCTCCGGCCCTACCTTCATGCTCAGCGCCAGCCTGCCGCACGGTTTCAGCGACAGCTTCGGCACGGCTTTGCCAGGCAAGCTGAATGCCGTCCTGTCCGTAGCTTGTGCCTGCGGCGGCGCCTGGTGGATGGTCCACCGCTGGCCTGGCCTGCGCAGCGTGCCGTTTGCGGCACTGGCTGGAACAGCCATGCTCCTGAGCTGGCTGATGCCATCCATGGGTCCGGTGCTGCTGATGGTGGCTGTCTGCGTGATAACCGGCCGCCGCAACCTGGCCTTGCTCGGCGCAGCGGCCGCATTGTGGATGGTCGGTGCGCTGTATTACTACCTGTACTGGCCGCTCGCCCACAAAGCCTTGCTCTTGCTCGGCTGCGGCTTGGGCCTGGGCGCCATCGCGCGCTTCGCCATGCCGGGTATCTTGTCGCCCCTTGCGCCCGCGACCGAGCCTCTGCCGCAACGCCAGCCCCAGCCGGCCCCGGCCCTTGATCGACGCTGGAAGCGCGGCCTGCTCGCCGGCGCCGGCGTGTTGACGCTGATCGTCGTGAATACCGCTATCTGGGAAAAGGAAGCATTGATCCGCACAGGCCAACCCGTATTCGTCGAACTCGCCCCAGTCGATCCACGCTCGCTGATGCAGGGCGATTACATGACCCTGAATTATGCGTTTCCAGAGCGCCTTATTGCACCGCGCGATGGCCGCGCGAAGCTGGTCGCACGCCGCGCGCCGAGTGGCATCGTCACCTTGCTCGGCATGCATGAGGGCAAACGGCTGGCAAAGGACGAGATCCTGATCGAAGTGATCGCCAAGCACGGGCGTCCCCTGATCGTCACCGACGCCTGGTACTTCAAGGAAGGCGAAGCACAACGCTGGGAAACGGCCCGCTATGGCGAGTTCCGTGTCGATGCGAACGGCAAGGCCCTGCTGGTGGGCTTACGCGGGCCAAAGCTGGAAAACCTGTAATGGCTGGCGCGGCCGGTCGGCCGCGCCCTTCACCCCGCCTCGTCGACGATCCCGTCCAGACAAGCCGGCTGCGCCGCAGTCCTGCGCGCCGGCGTGCTTTGCACGATCTGCACCAGCACGAACACCACCGCGCAGGCAATCCAGAGCGACCACAGCGTGTGCGTCAGGAAGTGCGCCCCGCGCAATTGCTGCAGCCATCCTATAAGTCCGCCAAACATCAGCGCGGCCACGGCAACGCGCAGTGCGGTACGCGGCCGCGCTGGCAGCCAGAGCACGCACAGCGACACCAGCCACAGCGCGCTCGATGCATGCCCGGCCGGCAGGCAATGGCCCGGCTGCACACCAAAAGGCAGGGCATCGAACAGGCGCAAATAGGGTTCGTTGCCGCCATAGCGCGCCAGGTCCCAGGGGCAATGCGCCACGCTGGCCTGCTTGAGCGAACTGATGATCAACGGCACCAGCAGGGCCGACAGGCCGATCACGCGCAGGCGCAAGCGCTGCAGCGGACTGCGCCCGGGAGGGCGGCGCAGCGCATCGTGCAAGGCTGCCAGGATGCAGCCGGCCGCGGCGAACGTCAGCGCCAGTTTCAGGATGCCGTGACTGAAGGTTTCGGTCAGCCAGGCATGACGCCAGGGGAAATCCTGCAAGCCGGCGTCGTAGACGGCGTCGGCCAGCATCAGGTCGATATCGGTGCCGCGGCCCAGCCAGAGGATGAAGGCGGCGCTGGCCAGGAGCACGGCGCCGATACGCCATGTGTCGCGGGCGCCGAGCAAAGTCGGTGCGTGCTGTTCTTGCGCGCGCATCACACGCCCCGCGAGCAGGAGTGAAACAAATCGAGCTTGGGATTCAGCACGGCCGTGTTCACGTCGAGCAGGCCCAGCACCGAATGAAAGACGTTGTCGTGCGACAGCGGCTGGCTGCTGCGCGCCGTCAGGCAGGTGCGGTCGATGCCGAAGCGTTCGCTGAAATGCTCGGACATCCACAGCATCATCGGCACATGAGTCTGCTCGGCGGGCGCGAACAGGTAGGGCGCGCCGTGCAGGTACAGGTTGTTCTCGCCCAGCGATTCGCCGTGGTCGGAAAAATACAGCATCGCCGTATCCACGCCTTCTTTCTCAGCAGTCGCACGCAGCAGGTCGATGGTCTTGCTCAGGAAATAATCGGTGTAGAGGATGGTGTTGTCGTAAGCATTTTTGATTGACGCACCTGTGCATTTTTCAAAATCGTTGCTGTCGCATACAGGGGCGAAGCGTTCGAATTCTTTCGGATAGCGTTTCGCATAGGCCGGGCCGTGGCTGCCCTTCTGGTGCAGCACGATGACCAGATCCTTGTCGCTGTTGCGGATGAGTTCGGGCAAGCCGGCCAGCAGGCGTTCGTCGTAACACTCTTCACCTTCGCAGAAGCGATCCTGGACGGCGGGCCGGGACAAGTCTTCGTAGGCAACGCGGTCGCAGACACCTTTGCAGCCGGAGTTATTGTCGCGCCACACAACCTGCAGGCCGGCATGCTGCAGGACGTCGAGCAAACCTTCCTGGCTTTTCGCTTTCGACTCGGAATACTCCTCACGGCCGAAGGCAGAAAAGACGCAGGGTACCGACACTGCCGTCGCCGTGCCGCACGAACTCACGTTCGAGAAATTGATCAGTCCCGATTCCCGTGCCAGCAGAGGATTGGTCTGGCGCCCGTAGCCGTTCAAGGAAAAATTCATGGCGCGCGCGGTTTCGCCGACCACGATCACGGTGACGGTCTTGCGCGTTTGCCCGGCCCAGGCCTTGCCCTTCATGGCATCGCGTCCCAGCGGCGCGACCACGACCGGCGTGCTCCACTTGCTGCGCGCATACCCGTTCATGGCCTGGATGGTGTTGGTGGGCGTCAGCAGAAAGCGCAGTTCGCGGTGTTCGCGCACGGCCGGCGCCAGGCTCTTGAAGAGCAGGATCAGCAAGGCGACGGCAAGCAGCAAGGACCCGCCGGCAATGCCCGCCCGCTGCAGCAAGCCGCGCCGGCCCTGCGGATACGCCACCTCGGCGCGCGCGACCCAGCTTGCCGGCAGCAGGCCGAGCACGGCAATCGTCAGCAGCATGTTCCAGCTGACCAGTTCGGTCGCTTCGCGCATGTCGGTCTCGAACACGTTCTGGATCATGGCGCGGTCGATCACGATGCCGTAGGCGGCAATGAAATAGCTGGCCGTCGAGGCCGTCACCAGGAGCAGGATAAAGACCGGCTTGGCAAGGAAACGGAAACTCGCCAGCGTCAGGCAGGCGTTAAAAAACAGCACGATGATGAGCAAGGCGCCGGCCAGCAGCGGCAGGCGAGCCGGCGACAGGCCGCCGACCGCCGCCGTGAACGTGGTCCAGAACTTGATGTTGCCGGCCGTGGCCAGGAAGACCGCAACCGCCAGGGTCAGGTAGGGCGCGCCGATGCGCTTTGCGAGAAGCTTGTCCAAGCTGAAATCCATGAAACATGGCAGCCGGAATCGGCCACGCTTGAGCCAAGGATAGGAAACCCGGCGTCAGGCGCCGGTCAGCGGGACGTTAAGATCGTGTGAAATCGGGTGGAAAGCTGATGGTAAAACGGCTGCCGCCTGTAGCCCGGTCTTCATACGACAGCGTGGCGCCGAGGTATTCGCAGATACGGCGCACCAGCGACAGACCGAGACCGGTACCGGCCGAGCCTGTCGAGGGTACCGCGACCGGCGTTCCGCCCGGCTGGCGCAGCGTGTCGCGCACGGCCTGCGGCAGGCCGGGGCCGGTGTCTTCGACGATGACCTGTCCCGGTTTTACTTGCACCATCACCGCGCCCTCTTCGGTGTACTGGCAGGCATTGCGCACCAGGTTGCCGATGGCGGCGGCGCAGAGTTCGGCCGGCGCCTGGACGGCGAAGGCCGGGCCGTCCCGATAATGCAATTGCACCGGACGGCCTGCAACCAGCACGCGGTAGCGCTCGGCCTCGCGGGCGGCGATGGCATCGACTTGCACCGGCGCCAGGCGACCAAGTTCCGGCGCGCGTGCCAGCAGGA
>Ga0308160_10005861_pt1 | contig 12686 bp, 8 predicted proteins | sample PhyFR1_FD_201036 | JGI IMG/M metagenome (GOLD analysis project Ga0308160, IMG submission 201036) | Phyllosphere microbial communities from UC Gill Tract Community Farm, Albany, California, United States - DLSLF.R1 | ecosystem: Host-associated > Plants > Phyllosphere > Unclassified | place: USA... | reverse complement strand
GACCTGGACGAATGGCAAGATGGCGCCGATCGGCCCGGACTCCTCGCTGAAAAGCTGGCAGGGCGACCAATGGAAGCTGGGCGGCGGCACCACCTGGGGCTGGTACAGCTATGACCCGGCCCTGAACCTGGTCTACTACGGCACCGGCAACCCGAGCACCTGGAACCCGCGCCAGCGCCCTGGCGATAACAAGTGGTCGATGACGATCTTCGCGCGCGACCTCGACACCGGACAGGCCAAGTGGGTCTACCAGATGACGCCGCACGACGAGTGGGACTACGACGGCGTCAACGAAATGATCCTGGTCGACATGAAGGTCAAGGGCCAGGCCCGCAAGGCCCTGGTGCACTTCGACCGCAACGGCTTTGCCTACACGCTCGACCGCGTCAGCGGCGAACTACTGGTGGCGGAAAAATTCGACCCGGTGGTCAACTGGGCGACCCATGTCGACATGAAGAGCGGTCGGCCGCAGGTAGTGGCCAAGTACAGCACCGACAAGAACGGCCCCGACTTCAACTCGAAGGGCATCTGCCCGTCGGCGCTCGGCACCAAGGACCAGCAGCCGGCCACCTACTCGCGCAAGACCGGTTTGTTCTACGTGCCGACGAACCACGTGTGCATGGACTACGAGCCCTTCCAGATCGAGTACACGGCGGGCCAGCCCTACGTTGGCTCGACGCTCTCGATGTACGCGGCGCCGGGCAGCCACGGCGGCCTGGGCAACTTCATCGCCTTTGATGCCAGCACCGGCAAGATCGTCTGGTCCAAGCCCGAGAAATTCTCGGTCTGGAGCGGGGCGCTGTCCACCGCCGGCGACGTGGTCTTCTACGGCACCCTGGAAGGCCACATCAAGGCGGTCGACCACAACGGCAAGGAGCTGTGGAAGTTCAAGACGCCCTCGGGCATCATCGGCAACGTCCACACCTGGGAATACAAGGGCAAGCAGTACATCGGGGTCCTGTCGGGCATCGGCGGCTGGGCCGGGATCGGCCTTGCGGCCGGGCTCACCAAGGGCACCGAAGGCCTGGGTGCGGTGGGCGGCTACAAGGACCTGGCCAAGTACACCGAGCTGGGTGGCGTGCTGACGGTGTTCGCACTGCCCGACCGCTGAGCCCGCGCCACGCCGTGCCGCGCGGCGGCTTCATCGCTGCCGCGCACTTCGATGAACACCGGACACGGCGGCCGGCGCAGGATGCCGTCCGCCGTGCCCATGCATTGCCAGGAAACGAGATGAAGACATTCATGAAGCGGGCGCCCCTTGCCTCCCTGTGTACCGCCCTGTGTGCCGCCCTGTGCTGGTCCGTGGGCCTGTTCGCCACAGCGTTCCCCGGCAGCGCGCTGGCCGGCGATACCCCGCCGTACAAGGTTGCCGAAGGCAACAAGGTCGACGCCCAGACCCTGAGCGGCTGGAAGACCTGGCGCGCCATGGCCTGCGAACGTTGCCACGGCGCCGCCCAGGAAGGCATGGTCGGCCCCTCGCTGGTGGACAGCCTGAAGGTCCTGAGCAAGGACCAGTTCAAGACCGCGGTCCTGAAGGGCCGCATCGAGAAGGGCATGCCGAACTTCGACGGCAGCAAGATGGTGACCGAGAATATCGACAGCCTCTACGCCTACCTGAAAGGGCGTTCCGACGGCGCCATCGAACCGGGCCGGCTGCAGGAGATCGGCAAATGAGGCGCAGGCCCTTCCTTGCCACGCGACTTGCGCCACGGGTTGCCACCCGGGTTGCTACGCGGGTTGTCACGCAGCTTGCGCGGGCCGGACTGGTGGCCGGCTGGCTGGGGTGCCTGGCTGCACCGGCGGTCGCGCAGTCCGCCGCGGCCGAGGCGCCCGGTGCGGACAAGGTCTTGCGGGTCTGCCAGGACCCGAACAACCTGCCGCTGTCGAACCGGGCCGGGGAGGGCTTCGAGAACAAGATCGCGGCCCTGTTCGCCCAGCAGCTGGGCTGGAAGCTGGAACACACCTGGTATCCGCAGCGCATGGGTTTCATTCGCAATACCCTGCGTGCCAAGGAAGAGCATTCCGAGCGCTTCAAGTGCGATCTCGTCACCGGCGTCGCCAAGGGGTTCGAACTGGCCGCCAACACCCATTCCTACTACCGCTCCAGCTATGCCATGGCTTATGTAAAAGACCATGGACTGGACAAGGTGCGTACCCTTGACGACCTGCTGGCGCTCGACCCCTCGCAACGCAAGAAACTGCGTTTCGGCGCGTTTGCCGGCTCTCCTGTCACCGAGTGGCTGCTGCAGAATGGTTTGATGGAGCAGGTGAACTGGTACCAGAGCCAGACCGGCGATGCCGAGCAATACCCCGGCGAGATCGTCGAGAAGGACCTGGCCAGCGGCAAGATCGACGTTGCCTTTGCCTGGGGGCCGATCGCCGGCTACTTCGCCAAACGAACGCGCGGCGCGTCCATCGTCGCCATCCCGCTGCAGTCGCGTCCGGGCATGAAATTCGATTTCGAAATCGCCATGGGCGTACGCCATGCCGACAAGGACTTCCGCCAGCTGATCGACCGGCTGATCGACACCAACCAGGGCAAGATCCAGGCCATCCTCGAGCAATACGGCGTGCCCTTGTCGGCACTCCCGCCGCCCCAGTCTTCCCCACCTTGAGGACGCCATGATCCGCATACAGCAACAGCGCGGCGGGGGCGCAGGCCCGCGGCATGGCGTGCACGCCCGGTCGATGCGCTTCGCACTCGGCATGCTCTGTGCACTTGGTGGGCTGGGCGCCGGCCTGGTGCAGGCCCAGCCGGTATCGCCGGCCGAGACCCTGCTGTTCGAGACCGACCACCTGGCGCGCACCAGGGCGCCGGCGGCGCTGGTCTACGACTTTCGCAAGGTCAGCAACATCGAACCGGGCTTTACCGACACGGTCGAGCTCGACCTGACCAGGGAAAACGGGCGGATGCATGCGCGCCTGCGCTTTCTTTCCGGAGCGCGCAAGCGCGAGCTGCCCGACATCGACGATGCCCACGGCAACCCGGTGCTGCTCGGCTTCCTCGAGCACGACATCGCGGAGATGAAACGCCTGACCGGGGGCTCCACTACCTACTTCCGCAAGCGCATTCGCATGGCGCTGGCGAATGCCGGCCAGTTGGGCAAGCAGACGATCAACTTCCAGGGCAAGTCGTATGAGGGACAGGTGGTGCGCATCCAGCCCTACCTGGACGACCCGCTGCATGCGCGCTTCGAAGCCTACGTGCACAAGACCTACACCTTCATCCTGAGCGAGGCCGTACCGGGCGGCGTGTACCAGCTGTCGACCTCGCTGGGGACGAGCGGCAGCGGACGGACCATCAATGCGGCAGCTGGCGTGCAATCGAGCGCGCTGGCGGACGGCAGGGTGGCCAAGCGTCCGGCCGAAGGCACTGCCCGCGCGCAATCCGGTACGGCCGGCCCAGGCACGGCCGGCTCCACCGCACAAGTGCCCGGTGCGGGGGGAGGCAGCATTCCCTCGCTTGAAGAAACACTTACCTTGGTCAAGGTTGCCGATCCGAAGCGCTGAGCCTGGCGCGATTGCAGGCCCGGCCCGTCATCACCGGAGGATGCCATGGCGCGCTTGAAAGTTCTCGCATTCGATTACGCCATCGCCGGTGGTCCGGGCGCTCCTGCGGTGCCATGCGCGCTCGCACAGCAGGGTGGCATGCTGCTCCAGGCCCTGCTGGCCGACCTGGGCGCCGTACCCGGGGTCGAACTGCAGACCATGCCGGCTGCCGGCGCCGCCTGGGCGCCCGCCCCATCCTTCGGCGAGAAGTCCTTTGGCGACAGGGACTTCGGCGAGCGTTTCGCCGACTGTGTGCAGGCGGCCGATGCCGTCTGGCCGCTGGCGCTCGAGACCGAAGGCTTGCTGGAGGGGCTGTCGCGCGATGTCCTGCGCGGCAAGCGCGTCCTGCTGGGCAGCGCGCCCGGCGCCGTGCGCGTTGCGGCCAGCAAGCGCGAGATGACGCGTGCGCTGCGCGAAGCCGGCGTGCCGGCCGTGCCCACCTACAGTCCGCATGCGAGCCTGCCGGAAGGGCCGGGCGCCTGGGTGGTCAAGCCGGACAATGGCGCCGGCTGCCTCGACACCCGCTTGTTCAGCGACCGCGCCGCGGCCCTGGCCCACGTGCGCGCCAACGCCGGGCAGGACTATGTGCTGCAGCCTTTCGTTCCCGGCGAACTGGGCAGCCTGTCCCTGCTGTGCTGCGACGGCAAGGCCTGGGTCCTGGCGTGCAACCGCGAGCGCGTGGCCGTGCGTAACAACCGCTTCCACTTCCTGGGCAGTACCGTGAACGGCCTGCTGGACGCCGACGGCGCGCTGGCCGGCCTGGCGCAACAGGTTGCGGCGGCCCTGCCTACGCTGTGGGGCTATGTCGGGGTGGATTTCATCCGCAGCGCACAGGGAACCGTGGTGCTGGATGTAAATCCGCGCCTGACGGCCGCCTATGCCGGCCTGCATGCGTCGATCGGCTGTAACCCGGCTGGCCTAGTGATTGCCTTGCTGAAGGGCCCGGCCGCACTGCAAGCTGCGCCGCTTCCGGTCACGCGGCGCCGCGCAGTCTCCGTCGACGTCGACAGCTTCGGCCAGGCCTGAGTGCCGCTTGCCTGGCTTGGTTGGCTTAGTTGGCTTACTTGATCACGACGCCCCAGGGCAGCTTGCCGACCGGGATGTCGCGCAGCTTGCTGCGGCTGGCGGTGTCGATCACCGACACATTGTTGCTGCGACCGTTGGCCACGTAGAGTTTCTTGCCGTCGGGCGTGAGCGCCATGTTCCAGGGCCGCTGGCCGACCGGGATCGTGGCCACCACCTGGTTGCTCGCGGTATCGATGACCGAAACGTTGGCATCGCCGCCATTCGACACATAGACCTGGCCGCCGCCCGGGTGCACGGCAATCCCGTTGGCGCGCAAGCCGGCCTTGATGCGGGCGACGATGGCGTAGGTCTTGGCATCGATGACAAAGACCTCGTTGGCGTTCTCGGTGGCGACATAGGCGCGGCTGCTGTCGGGCAGGAAACCGATACCGCGTGGGCGGGCGCCCACCGCCACCTGGGCCACCTGCTTGCGGCTGGCGAAATCGATGATGTCGACCGCGTCGCCTTCCTCGGCGCTGACGAACAGCAAGCGCCCGTTCGGGCTGAACACCGCGTGCTCGGGATTCTTGCCGTGGACCTGGATCGCAAATGCCAGCTTGCGGGTGCGGGTGTCGGTTACCGCGATCTCGTTCTTGCCCTCGATGGCCGCGACCACCCAGCGCCCGTCGGGCGAAATCGACACGCCTTCGGGCGATTCGCCCAGGGCCACCGCGGGGCCGGGCTTGCGCGCATTCAGGTCGAGCACCTGTAGGCTGTTGTTCGGCTGGTCGCTCACGTACAGCCAGCGGCCGTCGGCGCCGATTGCGAGTCCGCGCGGCTTGGTACCAGCCGGCATCTCGCCGACGACCTGGTCGTTGGCGGTGTCGATCACGGAAACCGTGCCGCTGCCTTCGTTCGGCACGTAGGCAAAGGGCGCCGCCAGGGCCGGCGAACCCAGCGTTGCGGCGAGGGTGGCCAGGCATGCCAGGGCGCCTGGCAGGATACGGCGAAGCGACGGCATGGTCATGTGGTCTCCATGGACAGGTTGAAGGAGAGGCAACGCGGCGCGCACCCGCTCAGTGGAACAGCGCCTTGTCGGGATGCTGGATGTTCAGGCGCTGCAGCTTGCGGTACAGGGTGTTGCGGCTTATGTTGAGTTCGCGCGCCACGCCGCTCATGTTCCAGCCGTGCCGCTCCAGCGCCTGCAGCAACACCTCGCGTTCCGCGCTTTCAAGCGCCGTCAGGGCCTGCCCGGCGCCGCTGGTGGAGACCGGGCAAGCGCCTGCGGCCAGGGCGGGAGCCGGCTCCAAGGGGAGCGTAGGTGCGGCGTCGTCGAGGTCGAACCGGTATTCCGGCGGCAGGTCGCGCAGGCCGAGACTGTCCGACTCGCGCAGCGCGATCATGCTGCGCAGCAGGTGACGCAGCTGGCGCACGTTGCCGGGCCAGCGCAGGCGCTCCAGCGCCGCCAGCAGCGGCTCGTCGAGTTCCACCACGCTGCCTTCGTCGCTTTCCTGGGCGGCCAGGTAGGCAATCAGGGCGCGGCGGTCGGCGCGTTCGCGCAGCGGCGGCAGGCGCAGCGTGACGCCTTGCAGCCGGTAATACAGGTCTTCGCGGAACTCGCCGGCGGCGATTTTCTTCGCCAGGTCGCAGTGGGTGGCGCTGATCAGGCGGATGTCGAGCTTGACCGGCGCCTCGCCGCCGAGCGGCACCACCTCGCGCTCCTCGAGTACGCGCAGGAGCCGCGCCTGCAGGGTAAAGGGCATGTCGCCGATCTCGTCGAGGAAGAGGGTGCCGCCGTTTGCCTGCAGCAGCTTGCCGCGCTGGCCATCCTTGCTGGCGCCGGTAAACGCGCCGGAACGGTAGCCGAACAGTTCGCTCTCGATCAGCGACTCGGGGATCGAGGCGCAATTGATGGCCACGAAAGGCCGGGACGCCCGTGGCCCGGACAGGTGCATGGCGCGGGCGAACACTTCCTTGCCGGTGCCGGTTTCGCCGAGCAGCACGGTAGCAACATTGCGCTCGGCGATGCGGCGCGCGGTGGCGACATGACCGGCCATGACGGGATCGCCGAACTGCACGGTGTCGAGCGCGGTGGGGGCCTGCTGGCCGGCGCCATGGCCCGGCAGGCTGCGCGGCGCACGGCGCAGGCCGTTCGTGGCGACCGGCTGGTAGACCACGGCGAAGAAGCGCGCGCTGTTGCGCACCTCGAAAATCGGCACCGGGTGGAAGGCGCGCCGCACGCTGCTGTCGACCAGGCCGGGGAAGGTAACGTTGAAGAGTTCGCCGATGTCGCGCCCGGCGATTTCGTCCGGGCCGGAAAAGCCGAGCTGGAACAGGGCGCCGCGGCTGGCGGCCAAGACCTTTCCTTCGGTACTCAGGGCGATCGCGCCTTCGTGCAGGGTGCCGACGAACTCGGGCCGGTTATGAAAGCGCAGGATGTAGTCGTGGCGGAACTGATGCAGGAAGACCCGGTTCTCGATCATCTGCACCGACATGCAGACCAGGGCCAGGGTGTGCTGCTGGGCCAGGCGCGATTCGCCGGACGCGTCGAGCACGCCGACCAGGTCGCCCTCGTGGTCGAAGATCGGGGCGGCGGCGCAGCTCAGGCCGATGTTGCGCGACAGGTAATGCTCGTCGCGGTGCACGGTGATCGGGCGCCGCTCGACCAGGCAGGTGCCCATGCCGTTCGTGCCCTGCACCCGTTCGCTCCAGACCGCACCCTGGGCCAGGCCGGTCTTCGAGGCGGCATGGGTAAAGGCAGGGTCGCCGAAGTAGTTCAGCAGCACGCCTTCGCGGTCGGTCAGCATGATGGCGTAGCCGGAGCCGGCCAGCTGCTGGTAGAGGTTGGCCATTTCGACCTTGGCGACCGCCTGCACATCGGCCAGGCGCGCCTGGCGTTCCTGCAGTTCGCTGGCGGCGACGACTTCGGGCTCGGCGCAGGTGCCCGGGTCGAGCTGGTAATCGTTCAGGCATCGGATCCAGGACCGGGTGATCCGGTTGGCCGTGCCCAAATGGTCGGTACCGATCCGGTCCTGGACGACCGAACGGACGCGCTTGACGTGTTCAACGGCAAACCTCGACATGTTGTCTCCTGGGTCCGTAACTGGCGTCATGCGCCGTTACTTTATCGGACTGTTCTCGACCAACTCAACACAAGCGATACGGCTACAGAATACACCGTGTCAACGCGAATTGTCCCGTCATTTTATGCCCACGCAGAAGGCATTCTTGCCTACCTCGCACAAGCCAGACCGGCGTCAGGAACAGGCAGATCGGCGGGAACATCGACGAGTATCGATGGTCACGCGCAAAAAGCAGGCAATGCAAGCTATCAGGTTTGAGAGGGAAGGCGCGCCAGGGCGCCGTTCGCCGCCAGGTGGGCGCGCTTGCGGCCCGTGCTGGGGCTTGCCCGCGATCTGCGGCACAATACGGGGGAGTGTTGCCAATCGAATAAATGGGAGCCGCATGAATGAACAGGTAGCAAGGCGCGTCGTGCTGGTGCGCGCCATCGAAACGGCCGACGCCGGCCATGCCGTGCTGAGCGAGGACGACCGCAAGTACGCGAGCCGCAGCGCGCGCGAGCTGGCGGCCTGGCAGGCATCCGACAGCAAGAGCGCGGTGACGCAGGAGCATTTCCTGCAACAGCGCTCGGAGCAGATCCTGAAGCGGCTGGCCGAGCGCACGCCGGCCTTTGCCGCCTTCCAGAAGCGCGCCCTCGGCCTGCCCGGTTTCTGGGCAGCCCTGCCGCTGCTGGCCCTGTTTGCCGGCGCGCTGCTCGACCGGATCGCCGACCCGCACCGGGTCGACCTGCTGTCGGCGCCGCTCCTGTTCATCGTCGGCTGGAACCTGCTTGTGTATGTGGCGCTGCTGGTGTGGGCGCTGGTTCCTGGCCGCAGGACCGGTTGGGCCGGCGCGGGCCTGCTGCGCCGCCTGAGCGTGGGCAAGGTGGCTGCGCCGCGCAAGCTGCCGGCGGCGCTGGCTACGGGCCTGGGCAATTTCATGGCCGAGTGGGCCCAATTGAGCGAACCGCTGACGCGGCTGCGCCTGTCGCGCACGGTGCACCTGGCGGCGGCGGCGTTCGCGCTTGGCGCCGTCGTCTCGCTGTACGCACGCGGCCTGCTTACCCAATACGCGGCCGGCTGGGAAAGCACCTTCCTCGACGCCACCGAGGTTCATACCCTGCTGTCCTGGCTGTTCACGCCGGCCCTGGCCGTGTTCCCCTTCCTGCAAGGGTTCACGCTGGCCGATATCGAGGCGCTGCAGTTTGGCGTACAGGCCGGCGCCGGCGTGGCCACTGGCGCAGTGCCGGGCCTGGCGGCGGTGCCTGGAGCCTTGTCCGGCACTGCCGGCGCCGTTGCGAGCACTGCCGGTGCAGGCGAACGCTGGGTACACCTGTATGGCGCCACCATCCTGCTGCTGGTGATCGTGCCGCGCATCGTGTTGGCCAGCATCGCCGCCCTGCGCGCACGGCGCCTGGCGCGGCGCTTTCCGCTCGACCTCGAACACCCTTATTTCCGCAAGCTTGCCGACAGCATCGGTGCCGGCACCCCGGCCGTCCTGCGCGTGCTGCCCTACAGCTTCACGCTCGACGAAGCGCGCGACCGCGGCTTGTGGACCGTGGCCGCGATGGCGCTGGGCGCCCAGGCGCGCGTTTTGCTGCGCCCCACCGTGCCGTATGGCGAGGAGCCGAAGGAGGCGCTGCAGGCGGGCCTGCAAGATGCGCGCTTCGATGAAGCCGGCGTCACAGTCACCGCCGCGCTGTTCAACCTGGCCGCCACGCCGGAAAAGGAAATCCACGGCGCCTTCCTCGATTACCTTGCCCGCAACAGTAAGCGTGGCGTGGCCGTGCTGCTCGACGAATCGGGCATGCTCGAGCGTGCGGGCGGCCAGGGCGGCGCCGAGGCGCGCATTGCCGAACGCATTGCCCTGTGGCGCCAGTTCTGCAGCTTCCACGGCACCGCCGCCACGGTGGTGAACCTCCTGCAACCCGAGCGCCACCCGATCGAACTCGGCGCCGGCCTTGCCCTGCCGGAGCTGCGATGAACGAGGCGCCAGTCAAGATCCAGTTCGCGCTGGTATCGCACACGAATAATGGCAAGACCACACTGGCCCGCACCATGACCGGCGTGGACGTGGGCGAAGTGCGCGACGCCGCCCACGTGACCACGTTTGCGGAAGCCCATCCCTTGCTGACCAGCCCCGCCGGTGACACCCTGCTGCTGTGGGACACCCCCGGCTTTGGCGATTCGGTGCGCCTGCTCAAGCGCTTGGCCATGGCGGGCAACCCGATTGGCTGGTTCTTGCGTGAAGTGTTCGACCGCTACCGCGATCGTCCGTTCTGGCTGAGTCAACAGGCTTTGCGCGCGGCCAAGGATGAGGCGGATATCGTGCTTTACCTCGTCAATTCAGCGGAACCTCCGGGCGATGCTGGCTATCTACCAGCAGAGATGAACATCCTCGAATGGTTGGGCAAACCGGTGGTCGTGCTGCTCAACGGAATGGGGCCACCTCGCCCGGGCGCACAAGAAAGTGCGGAAGGGCAGCAGTGGAAGCAGCACTTGGCACGCTTTCCCGTGGTGCGCGAAGTGCTGGCGCTGGACGCGTTTGCACGTTGCTGGGTGCACGAGCATGTGTTCTACGAAGCGGTGGCGCCGCTGGTCGAGCCGGGCAAGCAGGCCGGCTACCTTCGTCTGCGCGCCGCATGGGAGGCCGGCAACCGCCAGCGCTATGCCAGCGCCCTGCGCATGACGGCCGAGCAGGTCGCGAGCGCCGTGCGCGACAGCGAGCCCGTGCCCGAGGAAGGGCGCGGCGTGGTGCGCAGCGCGCTCAAGGCCGTCGGCCTGGGCAAGGACGAGCAGCGGCGCCAGGAAGCGGCCATGGCGGCCCTGGTCGAACGCTTGAATGGGGAGATCAACAAGACGACGATGCGCATGCTGGTGCTGCACAAGGTCGATCCGGGCGAGGCGGAAGCGATCAACGCGCGCGTACGCGAAAACTTTGCCGTACGCGCGCCGATCGACAAGGCCCAGGCCGGGCTGCTGGGCGCCGTGGTGTCGGGCGCGGCCACCGGGCTGTCGGCCGACCTGATGGCGGGCGGCCTCACGCTCGGTGGTGGCGCCTTGCTCGGGGCGCTCGTCGGCGGGCTGACGGCCGCTGGCGCCGCCTGGGGCTTCAACCAGCGCGCCGACCGCAACGAGGCGGCGGTGCAGTTTGCCGACGCCTTCCTGCAGACGCTGCTGGTGGGTGCGGTGCTGCGCTACCTGGCCGTGGCCCACTTCGGCCGGGGGCGCGGCAATTATGTGGCCAGCGAGGCGCCGGCGTTCTGGCAGGCGGAAGTCGAGGAGGCCTTGAAGACGCATGGCGGCGATTTGCCTGCCCTGTGGCGTGCCGTGCGTGCCGCTCCAAGTCTCGAGGCGGCGCTGGAGCATGTGAATCCGGTGGTGACGCAGGTAACCAACGCCACCCTGGCCAAGCTGTATCCCGGCGTCAAGCTCGACGCGCTGCCGGCTGGGCCCGACACCACTGCCGACAGCGGCGTCGTCAGCGGTGTCGACAGCGGTGTTGTCAGCGGAACTGGTACTGCGCGCTGACGCCCAGCACCCAGTTGCGGCCGGGCGCCGGTTCGTAGAAGCGGCGATTGCTGTCGCCGACGATCACGGAACCAACGTAATCGCGGTCGAACAGGTTGTTCAGGCGTGCAAACTGCTTGAAGCGCCATTCGCCCATTTCCTGGCGCGCCTGCACGCGTGCATTGACGATGCCATAGCCGGGTGCTGGCGTGGCGGCATTGGCGTCGTCGGGGTTCACCTTGCCGGTGGCGATGGTTTCCAGCGCGGCGTTCAGTTTGCCGTCGGCGGCTGTCCAGCCGAGTTCGCCGTACAAACTGGCGCGCGGTACGCCGGGCAGGCGGTTGCCGGCCGGGATAGTCCCGAAGCCGTCTTCGTACACGGCGCGCAGCGCGCTGGCGGCAACGCGCGCGTTCAGGCCGGGGCCGAAGCGCGTGTCGAATGAAAGCTCCACGCCGCGGCGCAGGGTTTCGCCGGCATTCCGGTAACTGGTGCGTCCGCCACTGGAGGCGTCGACGGTTAGTTCACCATCGGTACGCACCTGGAACAGGGCCAGGTCGAGACGGGTGTCGGCACCGAGCATGGTCTTCAGGCCAGCCTCGAGGTTGGTACTGCGGCTCGGGCGCAGGTTGAAGTTGAAGCCGTTGCCGCTGCCTGAATAGAACAGCTCGTTCAGAGTCGGCGTTTCGAAGCCGCGTGCGGCGCTGGCATACACGTTCAGGTTCGGCGTCAGTTTATAGAGAACGCCGAGTACGGGGGCGGTGCCGCTGTAGTCGACGCCGCCGCTGTCGTTGCCGTTGCCGAGGAAATCGTCGGTCACGTCCACATCCAGGGAGGTGCGGCGCAGCCCGGCAGTCAGCACCCACTGGCCGCCTTCCCATTCCGTCTGCACATACGGGTCGAGGCTGGACAGGTCGTTCTGTTCGGCGCGGCGCAGGCGTCCACGCACGCCGAACTGGTCGCCCACGTAGTTTTCGTAGCCCTGGCGCGAATCCTTCGAGCTGGCGTATTCCAGGCCCAGCGTGGTGCGCAGGGTGCCGCCGGCCAGGCTGCGTACGTCGCGCCAGTTGAGGTCGACGCCATAAAAGTCGCGGTCGAAGTCGACCACGCCGCCGGAGTGGGTGGCCGGCGCCTGGAAGGCGCGCGAGAAGGACTGGTACTGGATGACTTCGCGGTTGCCGCCGTAGACGGTCAGCTGCAGGCGGTTGGCGCCGAAGTTCTGCTGCCACTGCAGGCCGGCCTGCTGGTGGTCGATGCTCTTGCGTGTGTCGTAGCGGTCGGCAAAGGTGCGCTGCGGCGATTGGGTGTCGCTGGTGTCGATCTCGCCGGCGCGCGGATCGCGCTGGAAGGTCGCCCAGGTAATACCAAGCGGATCCTGCGTGTCGCGCTGGTGCAGAGAATTCGCAATAACCGTCAACTTGCCGTCGCGGGAAGTCGGAACGGTCAGCTTGGCATAGCCTTGCTCGCGCTTGGCAGCGCTGTGGGCGCGGTAGCCATCGGTCTCGAAACGCGAGGCGTCGAGCACGTAGCCGATGCCGTTGGCCTGGCCCGCGGCATTCAGGTCGA
>Ga0308160_10005860_pt1 | contig 12687 bp, 12 predicted proteins | sample PhyFR1_FD_201036 | JGI IMG/M metagenome (GOLD analysis project Ga0308160, IMG submission 201036) | Phyllosphere microbial communities from UC Gill Tract Community Farm, Albany, California, United States - DLSLF.R1 | ecosystem: Host-associated > Plants > Phyllosphere > Unclassified | place: USA... | reverse complement strand
GCACTGCCGTACAACTTCGTGGCCGGCAACGAGATGCTGTCCGACTTCGGACCGGAGCGCCAGGCGCGCCAGGATGCCTTCGTGCAGCGCTACATGGCGGCCAGCCCGGACTTCCAGAACGTGTATGGCTATGCCGCCAGCAAGTACAACGAAGAACTGCTGACCCTGGCCTCGAAGTACATCGGCCACACCTTCAAGTGCCTGTCGCTGACCCTGGAAATGCCGTTCAAGGACAACGCCGACCTGCCGAACCCGCACACCGGCTGGAACGGCGCGCGCAGCGCGGCGCTGGGCGCGGCGATCCTGCAACCGATCCTGCAGACGCTGGATTAAGCCGATGGGCGTCGAGATCGAACGCAAGTTCCTGGTCGAAGGCGAGGCCTGGCGCACGCTGGGGGAGTCGACCCTGCTGCGCCAGGGCTACCTGAGCCTTGAGCCCACCCGCACGGTGCGCGTGCGCATCGATGGCGAGCGCGCTTTCCTGACCATCAAGGGCAAGAGCGTGGGCGCCAGCCGCGGCGAGTGGGAGTACCCGATTCCCGTGCCTGAGGCCGCCGAACTGCTCGACACGCTGTGCCAGCAGCCGCTGGTCGAGAAAGTGCGCCACCGCATCGCTAATGGGCCGCATACCTGGGAAGTCGACGAATTCCTGGGCGCGAATGCCGGCCTGGTGGTGGCCGAGATCGAGCTGGCGTCCGAAGACGAAGCCTTCGAGCAGCCCGACTGGATCGGCCGCGAAGTCACCGGCGACGCGCGCTATTTCAATTCCCGATTGATTTCCCATCCTTATTCGCAATGGAAAGACCCGGCATGACCCTGCTGACCCGGCGCACAGCGCTCGCCCTTGGACTTGCGTTGTTGTTGCCGGGGGTTGCCGGAGCGGCCGACAAGCCTGCTAATCTGTCAGTTTATTTCCCGCCAGCCGGCGAGTGGGCGCACAAGACGCCTGCCGAACTCGGCATGGACCCGGCCGCACTTGCCGCCGCCGTCCAGTACGCGCAGTCGCACGAAACCGAACGCGCACTCGACTTTTCCGACCAGGACAAGACCTTCGGTACGCGCCTGGGCTCGATGCCGACGCGCCGCGCCCACACCAATGGCGTGGTGATCTACAAGGGCTATGTGGTGGCCGAGTTCGGCGACACGCAGTTTGTCGACCCGACCTATTCGGTGGCGAAGAGCATGCTGTCGACGGTGGCCGGCGTCGCCGTGCGCGACGGCCGCATCGGTCCGCTCGACGAGCCGGTGGGCAAGCGCGTGAACGACGGCGGCTATGCTTCGGCGCGCAATGCCCAGGTGACGTGGAAGCAGCACCTGCAACAGGAAACCGAATGGGAAGGCAGCCTGTGGGGCAAGAACGCCGATTTCGTCGGCAAGGAAGCCTTTGGCGCGGGCGAACGCAAGCCGCGCTCCTTGGCGGCGCCGGGCACGCACTACGAATACAACGACGTGCGCATCAACCGCTTCGCCCTGTCGCTGCTGCGCGTGTTCGATCAATCGGTGCCCGAGGTGTTCCAGGAACAGGTGATGGACCCGATCGGCGCCTCGCATACCTGGAAGTGGGTGCCTTACACCAACAGCTACGTCGAGCTGCACGGCAAGCTGACGCCATCGGTCAGCGGCGGCACGCGCTGGGGCGGCGGCATGTGGATCAACTCCTGGGACATGGCGCGCTTCGGCTACCTGTGGCTGCGCGGCGGCCAGTGGAACGGCCGCGCCGTGCTGCCGGCGGCCTACGTCAAGGAAGCCCTGGCGCCGAGCGCCAACGGCCCCGACTACGGCTACCTGTGGTGGTTGAACACGGAGGGCAAGAACCTGCCGGGCCTGCCGGCGAATGCCTATGCGGCACTCGGCGCGGGCAGCAATACGATCGTGGTCTCGCCGGACCATGACCTGGTGGTGGTCTGGCGCTGGCATGCGGGTAATCCCGCCGAGTTTGCCAAGCGCGTGATCGCCGCGATCCGCTAAGCCGAAACGGAGCGCAGAAACGACATCGCCCGCTACCGCCGTGAAGGCAGTAGCGGGCGATGTTCTTTATACGCCAGCGTTTAGTGGAAGTGCTCGCTGCCCGCCGGCGCATCGTCCGGCATCTCGGCATGGACCAGCTCGCCCGACGGATCGGCGAACAGCGGTGCGCCGCAGTCGTCGCAGTACTCGACCACGTACTGCTCGTTGATGCGCTTGATGTGGGTAACGCCGGCTTCGTTCAGGTAAGCGATGATCTCGTTGACCGGGGTCAGCGGAGCGGGCAGGGCGCCGCCGAACGCGCCGCCTTCCATCGGCGTGCCTTCTTCGTCTTCCTGGCCATACAGCGGCCAGACGATGCCGTACACCACTTCCGGGCTCTGGCGCAGGGTGAAGCCGACGCGGTATTCGTCGACCTGGCCATCGGCCGCTTCCTCGCCGAAACCGGCGATCACGGCGCGCAGGTCGGACGGCTCGATGTCGAGCGTGTTGGTGAGGTAGTGGACGGCGGCGCGGATCGAGACCGGACGGATCAGTTTATCCGCTTCACGGCAGGCCACGTAATACGCTTCCGGCAGCAGCAGCTCGACGCCGCAGCCAGGCAGCAGGCGCGCGACGTTGGCCGTGGCCTGGTCGCGCCAGGCCGTCAGGGCGTTGTTGCGCTCGGTGGCGAAGTTCAGCTGGTGCTGGGGTTCCTGCCAGCGGAACAGCGGCGCGCCGGCCGGGGCGACGATCGCCACCAGCAAGTAGCGCGTGTCGGCCAGGAAGGGCGCGGTGTCCGGCGCGCGCACAGCTGGCTTGACGCTGCCGCCTTTGTGCGCGGCGGCGGCCAGCTTGTGGGTCAACCCATAGGTTTCGGCATGGGTGCGCGGCAACTGGTCGATCGCGTACAGCGTCGGCGCCATGGCCACGCGCGTGCCATCGGCCAGCAGGTGGGCCGAGAAGTGCGCCTGCAGGGTGTTCAGCAATTCTGGCGGGATCGTGCCCGAGCCGATGGAAAAGCGGGTCCAGGCCAGGATCGGGGCGGCCACGAGCAGGGCCTGCCAGGTGACCTCGGCGCCATCCTGCTGTTCGACCATCGTCGACGATTCGCTGACCGCCTCGACGCCATCCATCAGCACGTCGTAGGCGGCGAGTTCTTCCTTGAACAAGGCGTTGAGTGCGGCGTCGATGCTGTCCTGGTGATTGGTCTTGAGCAGTTTTTGCAGTTGCGTATCCAGTTGCTTTTCCCATGCCCGTTCTTCGACGCGGCTGGCGGACTGCACGATGGCCTGGGCAATGCTGGAGAGACGCTGGCTTTCTGCGGAGAGTTTGTGGGATGAATCTTTGGAAGGACGACGCATGGCGCTAGGGAGTCTCTTTGTGAATGGCTAAAGTTCGGGGCGAGGATCGAAAGTCCAAGGGGTCATGATAAACCCATATCTCCGGTATTGTAGTTGATTCGGCCACATGCCATGAACACAAGGGTTCGGCGCCGCCAAGCGTGGCGTGCCAGCGCTCTATCTCAACAGTTGTGGCGAAAAGCGCACGCTGCTGTGCTGTGGCTACCGTAGAAATACGGGGTGGGCGTGCTCTCGCCTTGCCAAACATGACAATAAAAATCATAATGCGAATCGTTCTCATTATATTTACGTATGATTCGTGTCTCGCAACGACATACTCAATAACAAAAACGATCCGATAACATGAACAAGCACGCAGCGCCAGCAAGCCAGACCACCACCTCTTTCATTCGCAGCCGCAAGCACCTTCGCAACGCGCCCCTCGTCACCGGTTCGGCCCTGGCCGTGCTGGCCACGCTGAGCGTGCCCGCCGCCCAGGCCGACACCGGCCATAAAGACATCGACCCGTCTGTCCCGGTGGTCGAAGTCACCGGCGCCAACCGCCGCGACGTCCAGGCCCCGGTGGTCTCGAGCTCGGACAAGTTCACCGCGCCGCTGCTGGATACGCCGAAGTCGGTCACCGTCATCGGCCAGGAAGTGATCGCGCAAACCGCCGCCGTGACGCTGGCCGATGCCCTGCGCACCGTGCCTGGCATCACCATCGGCGCCGGCGAGGGCGGCAATCCCGTCGGCGACAACGTTTTTATCCGCGGCTACAACGCCCAGACCGACACCCATGTCGACGGCATCCGCGACGCCGGTTCGCAATCGCGCGAGATCTTCAACCTGGAGCAGGTGGAAGTCGTGAAAGGCCCGAACTCGGCCTATGGCGGGCGCTCCTCGGCTGGCGGCGGCATCAACCTGGTCAGCAAGACTGCCCAGGCAGACAACTTCTCGAATGCCAGCGTGGGCGTGGGCAGCCACGACTACCGCCGCGTTACCGGCGACCTGAACCGCACGGTGAACAACGACATCGCCTTCCGCCTGAACGTAATGGCCCACGAAAACAACGTGGCCGGCCGCGACGTGGTCGGCGGCGACCGCTGGGGCATCGCGCCGACGGTCACCTTCGGCCTGACCGGCCCGACCAAGGCCATCCTCAGCTACTACCACCTGAAGACCAGCGAAATTCCGGACACCGGCATCCCGTTCAACAACCCGTTCGCCAGCGGCGCAAACGTCGCGCTGAACGGCAACGGCACCCCGATCGATGTCGACCGTTCGACTTTCTACGGCCTGGTGAACCGCGACTTCCGCGACACGAAAACCGACATCGGCACCGTCGACCTGCGCCACGACTTCGGCAACGGCCTGGTGCTGCGCAACGTCACGCGCTACGGCAAGACGAAAAACGACTACGTCTGGACCCAGCCCGACGATTCCAAGGGCAATGTGCTTTTGTACGGCACTGTCTGGCGCCGTACCAACACCCGCGTCACCGACACCGAGACCGCGGCGAACGCCACCAGCCTGTCGGGCAAGCTGACCACGGCCGGCATCAAGCACAGCTACAACGTCGGCGTCGAGTTCAACCGCGAAACGACCGAGCGCGGCAGCTATGTGTTCACGCCGGGCACCAATAACCCGCTGACCAACAACACCGTCTGCGCGACCTCGGGCGCGGCCACCGGCTACAACTGCGCGCCGCTGAACAACCCGAATCCCTACGACCCGTGGGTGAGCACGCGCACGCTGTCGCCGGCCGTCACCGAGATCGCAACCCGCACCCGCGCCGTCTACGGCTTCGACACCATCGAGTTCAATCCGCAGTGGATGCTGAACCTGGGTGCGCGCTGGGATGACTTCTCGAGCGAACTGAACGTGAGCAACGCGCCGGCCTCGCGTGCCCGCGTCGAGAGCAGCTTCGATACCTACCAGGCCGGCCTGGTGTTCAAGCCGTCCGCCAACGGCAGCGTCTACCTGTCCTGGGCCACCTCGGCCACGCCGCCGGGCAACGACGGCGGCGACGGCCTGGATGGCCTGACGGTGGCGATCCAGAACCTGGCGCCGCAGACCAGCAAGAACCTCGAGCTCGGCACCAAGTGGGAAGTGCTGAACAACCGCCTGTCGGTGAACGCCGCCATCTTCCAGAGCAAGATGAACAATGCCCGCGTGACCTCGCCGGACGGCACCAGCCAGAACGTCGGCAAGCGCGAGATCCGCGGCTTCGAGACCGGCTTCTCGGGCAAGCTGACCAACGCATGGCAAGTGTTTGGCGGCTACACCTACCTGGATGCCACGGTCGAGGACAATGGCTTCGTGAACACCGGCACCACCGCGGCACCGGTGTGGACGCCGTCGCCCTACAACGGCAACGCCTTCCCGACCACGCCGAAGCACGCCGCCTCGCTCTGGACCTCGTACGCCTTCGGCAAGAACATCACGGCCGGCATCGGCATGAACTACGTCGACCGGGTGTATGCGAACGTCAACAACACGAAGTATGCGCCGAGCTATACCCGCTTCGACGCCATGGCCAGCTATGTGCTGAACAAGAACGTGGCCTTCCAGCTGAACGTGCAGAACCTGGGCGACAAGGTCTATTTCGACCGCGTGTCCTCGCCGCACTACGCAGGCGTGGGCGCCGGCCGTTCGGCAACGCTGACGGCCAACCTGAAGTTCTAAGGTCCAGGCATGTTTTACAAGGCCCTTCTCGCTCCTGGCGGGGAGGGCTTTTTGTTTGCAACGAAAGGAATGCGAGCATGATGGTGCATATCCCCGGCGTCCTGAGCCGGGAGCAGGTGGCGCAGATGCGCAAACGCTTGATTGAAACCGACTGGGTCGACGGCCGCGCCAGCGTCGGGGCGCAGGGCGCGCAGGTGAAACGCAACCGCCAGCTGGCCGAGGGCTCGCCGCTGGCGCTGGAACTGGGCGGCATGGTCAGTGCGGCGCTGATGGCCAACCCGCTGTTTTTCTCGTCGGTGCTGCCGTTGCGCATCCTGGCGCCTTATTTCAACAGCTATGGCGGCGGTGAACATTACGGGCTGCACGTGGATGGGGCCATTCGCGCCCAGCGGCCGGGCATGCCGGCGCTACGGGCCGATGTGTCGACCACGGTGTTCCTGAGCGATCCGGACGAGTACGATGGCGGCGAGCTGGTGGTGGTGGATGCCTACGGTACGCACGAGGTGAAATTGCCTGCCGGGGATGCGATCGTGTATCCGTCGGGGAGCGTGCACCAGGTGCTGCCGGTGACGCGCGGCGAGCGGGTCGCGTCCTTCCTCTGGACCCAGAGTATGGTGCGTGACGACGGCAAGCGCGCAATGCTGTTCGAGCTCGACACCCACATCCAGGCGCTGCGCGGCGCGCATGGCGAGTCGGAAGCCACGGTCGGGCTGACCGGGCATTATCACAACCTGCTGAGGATGTGGGCCGAAGTCTGATGCTGCGGCGATGTGCCGGCAAAGAGCGGTTTGGCAGGAAGGGGTTGGGCAGCGGCTGCGGACTGCCGGCAGCGTAGCGCACCTTGCGGGCGTTGCTGGCGCCGGGACAATTGTTTTGGGCTATGGCAGCTATGACAGCTATGCCGGCTATGACAGCTATGACAGCTATGACAGCTATGACAGCTATGACAGCTACGGCACGAGGCCGCTTGCGGGGTTGAGCAATTGTTTTGGTTAAATCACTAGGCAGGAGAGGGCGGGGAGGCTTTGCCAGCCCCTCTGAAATCCTGTCTTGTTTGGCCTGTGCATCGTGTCGCATCCTGTCTCGTTTTGTCCCGAAAAATAACGAGACAAGAAAAGACAGGATGCGACAGCTTTTCCACCCCAAACGAGGCAGGTTTTCAGAGGCCCTCTTCTGCCTCCCCCGGACCCTCTCCGGCCTGGCTAGGCCCTCGACTTAGAACGAATCTCAGAACGAATAATCCACCCGGGCATACATCGAGCGCCCATTGATGCCGAAGGGGCAGGTTTCCCAGCAGTGGGTAAAGCCCATGGACGGGAAGGGATTGGTGGCCGAGCCCTGCCAGCGCGTCGGGTAGGTGTCGAACAGGTTGTTGATGCCGGCCGACACGCTCAGCGCCTTGCTGAAGGAATAGCGCGAGGTCAGGTCGACGATCCACTTCGCGTTCCAGGTCTGCACGTCCGGCGTGAAGCCCTGGCCCTGCACCTTGCCGAAGTAGTTGGCGCGGGCGGTCACGTTCCACGGGCCCGTCGTGTAGTCGGCCGCCAGCACGTGGTGCTGGCGCGGCTGTCCGCGTTCGATCAGGGTCACTTGGGCATCGTCGAACAGCTGCTCGCCGGTCAGGACCGGCGACTGCGAATGGCGGTCCTTCACCTTGGTCTTGTTGAAGCCCAGCTGGCCGGACAGCACCAGCGTCGACCCTGCGCCGCGCGTGGTGTGCTGGGCTGTCAGGTCAAAGCCGTCGGTGCTGGTGTCGATGGCGTTGGTGAAGAACTGGGCCTGGCCCACGCGCAGCGGCACCAGCAGTGCGCCGATCGGGCAGCGTACCGGATCGACGCACTGCCCGTCCTCGGCCTGGAGGACGCTCGAGAACACGATGCGGTCGTCGATGTCGGTGCGGTACAGGTCCGCTGTGACCGAGAAGTTCTTGCTCGGGCGCAGGATCAGGCCGACGCTGGCATTCTTCGACTGTTCTTCCTTGAGCGGCGAAATGCCGAAGGCCTGGGTCACGGCGCTGCCCTCGCGCGCGGTGAGCGTTTCGGTCAGGGTACCGTCCTGGTTCAGGTTGGTCGAGACCGAGCTGTAGAACTTCTGCTGCACGCCGGGCGCGCGGAAGCCGGTGGAAAGGCTGCCGCGCACGCCGACGGTCGGCGACGGATCCCAGCGCGCGCTCAGCTTGCCCGTGGTGGTCGAGCCGAAGTCGGAGTAGCGCTCGTGGCGCAGCGCCGCGCCCACGTTCACCCCGTCGCCGAACTTGCGTTCCAGGTCCAGGTAGAGGGCGATGTTGTGGCGCGCATCGTCAACCACGTTCGATGGCGTGTAGCCTGGGAAGCCCTGGATGCCGCTCGCCGCGACGCCGCCAAAGCGGTTGAGGATCAGCTTGGCCGGATTGTTGGTGCGCCCGTACTGGTAGGACACCGGGTCGCCGGCGACGATCTCGTAGCCGTCGCGGCGCCATTCGAAGCCGGTGGCCACGTACAGCGGCGCGCCGCCCACCTGCACCGGACCCTTGAAGTCGAGGTTGAAGGTGGTCTGGTTGAACTTCAGGGCGCCGGTGTCCGCCTCGGTGGGCGACTCGCGCAGGTTGTCTTCGTAGTAGTAGCTGACGTTGATCGAATTGCGCTCGTGGAAGGCAAGTTCGCTGCGGCCATGGTTCACGCTGGCGTCCATGCTCCACTCGCTGCCCAGCTCGTGGCGGTAGCCGAATGCCAGCGAGGCATCCTTGACCGTGGTAACGATGTTCGGCAGGAAGCCGTTCGGATAGATCTCGGGTACCGTGCGCCCATCCTCGGCCGGGCGGAAGAAGCCGCCGGAGTCGCCCTTGCGTTTCGAGGCGCCGCCGAAGAGATAGAATTCGCCGCGGTTCGCGCTCAGCGGCAGCGCCGCGTTCACCCACAGGTAGGCATCCTTGGCATTGCTGTCGCCGATACGCTGGGTCACGCGCGGTGGATCGACGCGCGCGGTGTCGACGCCGGCGCGGTTGGTCTCGTCGCGCTTGCGCCCCTCCAGCGACAAATTCAGGTAACCGCCGTCGCTGCCCAGGGCAAAGCCCTTGTGGATGCTGGCCGAATAAGTGTCGCCGTCGCCTTCGCTTGTCGTGCCGATGTTGGCGCTGAACTGGCCGAGGTCGGCGCCTTTCTTCAGGATGATGTTGATGACGCCGGCAATCGCGTCCGAGCCGTACTGGGCGGCGGCGCCGTCGCGCAGCACCTCGATGCTCTGGATCGCGGATAGGGGAATCGCGTTGATGTCGGTGCCGGCCGAGCCGCGGCCGATGGTCTGCTGCACGTTCACCAGCGCCTGCTGATGGCGGCGCTTGCCGTTGATCAGGACCAGCAGCTGGTCGGGGCCGAGGCCGCGCAGGGTGGCGGGGCGGATGATGTCGGTGCCGTCGCTGATGAAGGTGGTAGTGAAGTTGAACGACGGGTCGAGGTCCTGCAGCACCTTGCCGAGTTCCTGCATGCCGGTCGACTGCATGTCCTTGAGATTCACCAGGCCCACCGGTACCGAGGTGTCGAGCGCGGTCTTGGCCTGGGTGCGCGAGCCGAGCACGATCACCTGTTGCAGCGGTTCGGTTTCCTGCGCTTGCGCCGGTGCGAAAGCAGCGGCGATCGCGCAAGCCAGCAGCGCGCGTTGTAGCGTTTGTTTCTTCATTATTCTCGTCCCCTGAATGTTTGTTACGCCATCGAGTGCATCCGTATGTCATTTGTACTGACAACCCATCATAACTAAACGTTATCTTTTAGCAAGCTTTAGTTATGCTGCATTGAAAATGTGGTCCGGGTGACACACTCGGCAATGTTGCTTGACAGGCATGGGCGTGCGAGGATAGGCGGATGAGCTTCGAAACCGCCAACCGGGCCTTTTTCGAGGCGACCATCAACGCCCGGCCTGCCTGCTATTACGCGCCGGGCGGCGTGGAAGACGCGCTGGCGCTGGCGCTCGAGGACGCACGAGCCGACCGCGGCTACCAGTTCCTGTTGAAGAACGGACAGGGCGCCATCCTCGGACGCGTCAACCTCGGCCAGTGCGGCGCGCGCATTTTCAATCTGCGGTGCTGGGCTACCGGATCGCCGAAGCCGAATGCGGCAAAGGGTATGCGGGCGAAGCGGTGCGGCAGGTGCTGGGAATCGCGTTCGGCGAGCTGGATCTGGCCAGGGTCGAGGCCGATTGCCGGGTGGAGAACGCGGCGTCGGCGCGCGTGCTGCTACGTAACGGCTTCACGCAGTTCGGTCATTCCCGGCGCAGTTTCGAATTGCATGGCGCATGGCATGACCGGCTGCATTTCGAATGCTATGCGCCGGCCCCTTGAGTTGCAACCTCAGCGGCGCAGCAGCAGGGCCCGCGAATACAGGAAGCGCACGCCAAGGTGGATGACGGCGCCGGCCGCGGCGAAGACGGCGGCAGCGATCATCGGCAGGATGGCGCCGAAGCTCCAGGTCATGCCGATCACGAAACCGAGAACGTATTCGGCGCGGTAGACCGGCAGGAACAGGGCCAGCACGAAGATGGCGAGCGCCATGCTGTCCGTCACGGAGGCATGGCTGGCGGTGAAGAGCGTGGCCAGCGCGGCGCCGTAGAGCAGCGCCCCGCCGAAGGCGAGCTGCATGCGCGGCACGGCAGCCGGATCGGCCACGCGGCGGGCGTCAATTCGCCCGAGCAGGAACCAGGCGAGCAGGGGCAGCGTCAGGAGGCCCCACCAGTTCGACAGCGCCGGCCTGCTCGGGTCGGCCAGCAGGTGATGCGCCGGGACGCCGCCGTTCACATGCTGCCAGGCCAGCAGGAAAGCCATCACCATGGCGATGGTGATTGTCAGTTTCGTACGCATGGCGGCTCCCGGTTGACGTATCCCGAGCATTCTCCCGGTTATTGATTATTTTTCAACCAGAATCGGATATGCATGCGTCGTCTGCCGGTCGACCCGCTCACGCCCACCGCCCACAATGTCTTCGCTACCTGGGAAAAGGACTTCACTCTGGGGCATCGGGAACAGCGCGGCGCCGGCATGACCTGGGGCCACAACCGGCCTGCCGAAGACGAGGCGCTGACGATGGAACGACTGGCCAGGCGGCGCTGTTCGGCGCCTACGTCGGCGCCGTGCAGGTGATTTCGTACAAGGACAACGAGACGGCGAAGTACGATAAACTGCTGGGGCTGGCGCGCGCCGCCGGCGACAAGGACGCCATCGACAAGCTCGACGCGGCGCTGGCGCGCTGATGCGGCCCACGTCAAGGAGCTGGCAAGCCCCCTCCTTGTTCACGTGCGCCGCATCGCCATTCAGGCTTTGCTGTTGCGTTTGCGTGCCGCCATGCCGGCGCCCAGCATCGCGATGCCGAACAGGGCCAGCGACCCTGGCTCCGGCACTTCGCTGTCGACTTCGTTCAGCTTGAACTGGCCGTTGCCGCTGATGAAGAAATACTGGCGCGGCGCGTTCGCGTAGTCGGTCCCATCGCAGCCAGGGCCCGTGAAGCCGGCGAATTCGCAGGCCACTTCGTCAACCAGCCTGTCGCTCGGGTCGCCGATGGCATTCGCATTGGTAAAGGCAAAAGCGAGGATGGATTCCTCCGACAAGTCGTCTCCGTTCCCACGGAAGAAGTAGCCTGGGGCGAGACCGCCTGCCGAGGCCTGCGCGAACACGCTGACCTGGCCATTCGTGGTTGGGGCGCCCGTTGAATCGACCAGGCCGCCGCCGCCGGCCAGCACGTCGAAGGTGGCAATCAGGTTGCCGAGATTGGCGCCATAAATGCCTTCCGTACCGCTGTACTGGCCATTGGTGGGATTCTGGTACATCCGGATGGTGCCGCCTGCGAAGGTGAATGAACCGTTGGTGTCACCTGTGCCAAAGGTGCCCGTGCCGGAGCCTTCGAAGACTGCCGAGATATTCCCCCCTGCGTAGGTCATCGGGAAAAGCATCCCGTTCGAGTCTGCCTGCGTCAAATTGAACACGGCATGTTCGGTGAACGAGAAACTGTTCGTACCTGTCGGGTTCAGCGTGATGAATGCATTACCGTTCACATCCAGGTATTCGTTGATCTCCTGCCCGCTTTCGAAGCCGCCTCCATTCGGATTGAAAACCCAGTCGTTCAAGACAGTTTGCCCCTGCGCCGACCCCATCGACACCGCGATTGCGGTAGCCAGGGCCAGTTTCTTCAGAAGTTTCATGATCGCATCCTCGTCAATGGTTGAGCGGTGCCGCCACCGCACAGGGGTAGAAGCAAACTGCATACCCGCGTATCGACGTCCTTGCAAATCAATGGCTTGTCTTTACGTTGGTCACACTCGATGTAGAAAGTGTAAAAAATCCTGATCTCTACAGTAATGAAAATTGCTGGTGAGATAGAGGCAGTTTACCCATCAGCACGCGTCAAGACGAAAAAAGGGCCGGCCCCTTGCGGGAACCGGCCCTTTCCATGCAAGCCCGCTAGCGCGGGCCCGGGATTACGCAGCCAGCAGCTGGCGCAGCACGAACGGCAGGATGCCGCCATGCTTGTAGTAATCGACTTCGATCGGGGTGTCGATACGCAGCAGCACTTGCACTTCCTGCGATTCGCCGTTTTCACGGTGGATCACCAGGGTAGCCTGTTGCTGTGGCTTGATCTCGCCTTCCAGGCCCTTCAGGTCGTAGGTTTCCTTGCCGGTGATGCCCAGGGTCTCGACGCTGTCGTTGCCGATGAACTGCAGCGGCAGCACGCCCATGCCCACCAGGTTCGAGCGG
>Ga0308160_10005859_pt1 | contig 12688 bp, 14 predicted proteins | sample PhyFR1_FD_201036 | JGI IMG/M metagenome (GOLD analysis project Ga0308160, IMG submission 201036) | Phyllosphere microbial communities from UC Gill Tract Community Farm, Albany, California, United States - DLSLF.R1 | ecosystem: Host-associated > Plants > Phyllosphere > Unclassified | place: USA... | reverse complement strand
CGCGTGGACTGCACTGCCTGAGTGGACAGAGGCGAATTAATCTCTTTGAATGCCTTCCTGGGCGTCTTCACAGTTCCGCAGGGTGACAGGCCTGGGCGGTCACTGTAAAACCGGTCACTGTAGACCACACCAAAAAGCGACGTGACAAGACCGGCCCCTTCATGCTCTTGTGCTTCCGTTGTGCAGCCGAAAACGAACCCTAGGCATATTGCAGACTGATCGAATGAAGGAGACGACCATCTTCCTCAAATATGATTTCTCAAGACGTGGGATGAGCCGAATGCAGTGCTGAAGAGGTCGGGCAATCACTACCGGCCTCGGCTATACCAGTTGCCATACGAGATTCCGTGAGCGGTCTATTTCGATATACAGGTGTAACCAGTCTAGTGTTTGCCATGATAGCTAGGACTATTCCATGCGAAGTGCTTCTCGAGCATAATGCCTACGTTGGTGGTACGCAGTTGGTTGGCATGCTTCCCGATGCAATGTGCCAAGCTATCAAAACCCTTACCACCACCATACGTGCAGGTTATCCATGGGCCATGATCGATTTTCGGTTGATTCGTTGGGTTGGAGGCTGGTTGGACGAGACGTCCGAGAGACTGGTTGCTAATCTCCGACAGCACGCGCGAGGGGAAATGCCGAGAGAATGCGGGAACAAGCTTAGCGTGTGTGTGGTGTTGTGTGACCCAAAAGGAAGCGCGCGCAATCTCTCTTGAGCAAATTCGAGTCTCAAGCGCGTCGAGCGACACCCTGGGACTCTGAGCTCTGCACTGCTTGCGTGACACAGGCCTGGATGGATGGTGGGTGGCTAGTGGGCGAGCGAGCGGGTGAGGGCGAGTTCTGCCCTTGCGTACGAGCAGCGAGCCTTGCGATGGGCAGAGGTTGGCAGGCAGTGGGCACCGCAAGCAGCTAGCTAGCTTCCCTGAGTGAGAGAGTTGTCAACTAAGTGCTGACCTCTAGATACGTTTAGTGAGCTCAAGGATCATCCCGTTCGTCTTGCCCTTCCCTACCCTCCGGCACTTCCCCTTCTTCAAGAGAAAGCAAAAAGAGGTTCGTCGACATCCCCGCTCATTGACGCTCTTCAAATCGACATCGTTTTAACTTGCAACCACATTCGTTTATCGTAGACTCGTCAAAATGGTCGCCCACAACAACCAACTTGCTAACGAGCATTTCAGGAAGTCCAGCTGGCAGGTGAATATCTGAACGTTTCGAGCGGCTTTGCGGAGTTGGAGATGAGGGGATGGACCCGGTCGAGAGCATGAGCCAGGAGCGACGGAGGAGCGATGGATCGCTAGAGCGTAATCTCACTCCTCATGATGGGAACCTGGCGAAGCAGTAACTGCATTCATGCATACTCTTCAAGGATAGTCGAATGCTCGACGTCCGAGGGTAGCGAGAGAAACCAAAAGAACCATCGTAGCACAAACGTCTACTCGGGGGCGAAACGACGCTTTGCAGACCACGGAAGCTGGACACAACGACTATCATTCCAGATGGCTGACCGCACACGCGCACATTTATTCCTTTCTTTCTTAATAGGAGCGTGTCAAGACCTGGTTCGACCAACCCGGCCGAAAGCACTCCAGGCGTGTCGCTCGTCAGAAGAAGGCCCTCACTCTCGGAGTCCGACCTCTCCAGCTTCTCCGACCCGCTGTCCGAGCTCCCACTCAGCGATACAACACCAAGGTCAGGCTCGGCCGAGGTTTCACTCTTTCCGAGTTGAAGCAGGCTGGTGTCGCCAAGAAGGAGGCCAAGGGTTTGGGTATCGTCATCGACCACAGGAGAAACCGAAGGTCCGAGGAGAGCGAGAAGGTCAACGTCGAGAGGCTCAAGGAGTACAGGAGCCGATTGATCGTCTTCCCGAAGAAGGCCGGCAAGGCCAAGAAGGGCGACTCCTCGGTGCGCATCATATTCGGAACTGACGATGCATGTCGAACTCACTTAGCTGACCACACACATTACTATAACGCAATTTTTGTCTCTATCGCATAGGCTGAGGAATTGAAGGCCGACACTACCCGAGCCCAGATTGCTCTTCCTTCCGTTTACGAGTCCGAGGCTCCCCGAGCCATCACCGAGGAGGAGAAGAACTTCAACGCTTTCTTGTCTTTGAGGCGAGTCAGGGCCGACAAGAGGAACGCCGGTCAGAGGAAGAAGAGGGCTGATGCCGTAAGTCATTGTCCGGCGTACACTGTTGTAACGCGTCCGCTGACTTTGGAACCGCCTGTTTCGTTCGAGGATATACAGAAGGCTGCTGAGGAGGCCGCTGCCAAGAAGTAAACAGCTTCACGGAGAGATTGGAGAAAGACCGATCACACTTTGGGTCATGCATTATGTACAACACGTGCGATTTTACATGATGTTGACAAATACATTACCTCTTCTCTTGTTCGGTCTGCGATTTTCAATAGTGTGCCGACCTTTGCCTGCTTCAACCCTGATGACCATTTCGAGGCTCCAAATTGCGTTACATCAGCCATGCTGCATGAATATGCTCGAAATATGATTGATACAACTGATCGTCAAATGCTCCGAATGGAGGTCGTGCGTAAATGGAATCGGAAGGATAACGGGGTTTCAATCACCGCGAAGCTTTCCTGGCATGATTAGCTGCTAGCGAGATGTCGTCTTGAGGCGCAGTGACTTCTCGGCCATTGATATTCCGCACCAGCTTGCCATCATCTCGAACCTTGGTGTCGACTGAGACCCCATGGCCAAAGGGCTCCTGTGCGTCTGTTGCACGGACCAGGGTTGGATCTGGGGGAGAGATCGCGAGCGACTGAGATGCATTTCGGCCTAGACGAGCCGCTGGGTGCATTCCCTTCACTGTCTCGGGGGATGAGTTGGATGAGGAGTTGGAGTTGCTGTCGGTGGAGCTCGATCTTGAGAGTCTTCCACTGGTTCGTCGCACATCGACCGGTCGTGCTGGAGGCATTTCTTCACCCACTTCGAAATCCCCTCCCGGGACTGACCAGTTCGCCGCCAGGAACTGAGCAGCTGATTCGAAGGAGTCATCGCCCATGGACCCAGCGGTCACGACAACTTCCTGATGTTGATCGTCATCGTCATCGTCCGTATCTGAATCGAGCTGAGAAGATTCTCCTGCAAATTGTTCCCGGAATGCTTGATTGGCGAAATCCGCTGCTGTCATCGGTCGATTTGCATGAATGCTCATACGCATTGGCGTCTGATACGGGGTCTCGAAAGAATCCCCAAAAGGATCGGCGGTGTGGAAATCGCCGAAACCATCATCCATATCATCTGTCTCGCTGGAGGGGGAAAACGCGCTCTGGTATCGATCGCAGTGGTGTTAGCTGAGGAGAATTTGCGAGATCAGTCGAGACGACAGACTCACGTCGAAACCATCGGAGAGCATTTGCTGACGCCCGCTACGATTTGCCCGAGGGGACTCTGATGAGCTATCATCGCTGTCTTCATCCGACGAGGCAAAAGGACCGGAGTAGGTCTCGTTCGTGAGGAAACGATTGAACTAAATGTAAGCCGGACATGAGCCGAGCTGGAATGCGGAAGCGGATTGGCGAAAATATACGCGACTTACCCCCCGGAACTTGAAGTCTTCTTCAGTGGAGCCGAAACCGAAGGAATCGCCTGTCGAGGCTGATCTGGTTAGGGGTTGACCAGAAAGGGTCGAGGATCCGCCCTCGTCATCGTCGTTGCTTTCGTACTCTTGCTTCGCTGCAACTGGCTGCATGGTGATCGCAGGACGACCTCCACCCAAAGGCTGGGAGTCTCTCTGACGAGACTCCTTCAACTCGCCTGCCACAAAGGCGTCCCACTCAGACCTGACGAAAGAATCCTTAATTCGGTCGTAAAGCTCGGCAGGACACCTTTCGAAGAATTTTTCGATTTCATCCGCAATCAGCAGCATATGCCCCATCAATCCTAGTCGCCGAGATCGTCGACCTTGACTGTGATGTACGCAGGCGTTAGTAAAGCATAGCTTGGGGTTTCGCCGCCAAAATTACCTCATCTGGGCATTGACTCTTTGTGTATGCAGAATCCGCTCAGCGATTCTAGCAGTCTGGAATAGTTCACATACGAGACGCTGATTGTGGCCTTGGTTGATTCGACCATTGAGGACCTGCTGAACGATGTCGTACGTCACGTTGTGCAGGAAATTGTTACTTGGATGTTCAAAGAAGAGATCCTACAGAGTTTGTGACAAGGCGTCGGTAAATCGCGGAACGCATGCACGTTATTGAGATGTAAACAAAGGCTCACGGTGATGGAAGGGAGAACTTGTTGATCGATATACATCTGCTTGAGAGTATCGCCAACAGCCAATGAAGGCAAGCCCCCATGTTCGGGGTTCCTCTTCGCCGATCCAGTCGTATTTACCGGACTACGCAGGATCGACAGCCTTCTGGACGGACCGGTCTCCTCAACATTCGGGACCTCGACTGAGATACTGAGTTTCTCCGTCGCAGTGGACATGTCGTCAAAGGTGTGCTGTTTTGGGGTGGAGGGTTCGTCTTCTTCGTCTGAATCTGCAGCTGAAGGACTTTCGAAACGGTGTGTGATATCCTTTCGAGGTGATACATTCACGTTCCCGACCTGTTCAGAGAGTATGTCCCTTTCTTCCAGCTCGTCGTCCGAACCTGTCAGTGAGCACTCGGTAGATCCAGAGCTACTGACAGGTAAGTCTTTTGCAGGAGTGACTTCATTGAGCACTCCATCATTGTCGTTGCCCGTATTATTTGCACCTTCGAGAGCGGCACCCAATTGCTCCAGAGCGTCCAGTCCACCTTTCAGTCTCCCATCGGTCGTGTAGGCGGGACCTGAACCCGCTGGACGATTCAAGATTGACATGTTCGAACAATGCAACATCTCAGCGTAAAGTTCCACAATACGGAATCTTTCGGCTGTAAGAGGGTTGGGCGTCCCCGGTGTTCGAGCGGTCATCTGCATTCCCACAAAGGTGTCGTGAGCCCTTGTTCTGCAAGATCTGACTCGATCAGAACTCACAACATGGCGGGGATCTTTGATGACACTCTGCAAATCCCCTATGCGATCGCTGATCTGCGAAAGAAGAGGTCCGAGATGGACAATTCCAAGCTTTTCGCTCATTTCCGCCATGGTGTCTTCCATATCCTGTCTATCCTGCGCGTCTTCCTCCAAGGAAGACGTGTGGCTATCATCCATTTCAGACTTCTCCTTCGCTTGAAATCTGTTCTCCACCTTTCGCTGTTGCATGCCCATCAATCGATTCCTGATCGAATGGAAAAGATAGGGCTCCGAGTAATCGGAATTGTTTTTCCTGATCAACTCGATCAATATTGTGATCGATTGACAAAAGGAGGATGAGCTCGAGGCGGGTGATGGTAGCTTCTCCACCCGATACGGATCGAACGAATATCGACTATCCTTGATATTCTCCTGCGGGGGTTCGCCGACAGGCACTTCGTCTACAGTGTCCTTGGCATCTCCCTCTTGTAGATCCACTTCGACCAGGTTGTCACTTTTCATGTCAGATACGTGCACAGCTTCTTCGTCGTTCCGCCACATGGCTTTGCGATGCATTGGCTCCACCAACATCGCGATGTGGGACGCCAGAACAAGATCTCTGATCAAACGATTGTCTCGTTGTCCAGGGGATATGTTTGACTCGGCTCCCCCTTCTGAGGTGGTCTCTGTCGTTGTGTTGCCATCCGAGCTCATTGAACGGTTGCCATGCGCGATCGTCTGAACGCTTCCGTGTTGATTTTGGGGATTGGATGTGTCCTCTGCCGTGAGATCCTGCGAATCTGCGCCATTGCCACCGTTAGGATTAAATGCATTCGGTGAAGTGAGAGAGATGATTGCTTTGATGAGTTCTGCAACCGTTGCATGGGTTGAGGGGGATTCATATGGTGTGAGCAGCTCAAGTAGCTTTGTGACGAGCGCTTGCTCGCACAGCCACTGGTAAATACCACAGACGCTAATGAGCTTTCGATATAATCGCTGCAGCACACAGATTGACTGACTTCGATGACGCCACCCACGCCAGCTTCCTCACACGCGATGATACGAAGTAGCGTATCCTGAATCGCCGGACTGTCTATCCTGTCAACCAGCCGAGACACAACTTGGGGGAAATCTTTGATGAACCGCAGCATCTATTATAAAACAACAGTTCAGCTCATTCGTGCTTCTCCGGCGCTATCAAGCTTGGTCAGCTCACTTGCGCAGGCCGTTTTGACATCAGCATCCCGTTGATTCGCGTCCAGTTGCCGCGTATGACTTCGCGGCGTTTCGCGTCGTCCTCGTCCCTTTCGCTTTGCCTGCACTCCAATTCGTATCGCACATGCGCTCTCAAATTCTGCTTCGCTTCTCCGGTAGGGCAGTCTTGTACGTCCGGCATGCCAAGCGCATCTTCACGCGAACTGAGAACAATGTCCCATATCGGTCCGAGAAGTCCTGCGAGGTCAGACCACAATGTCTCGCTGATTTGGAATTGATCGGCACACAGGATTTCGGTTGCGAGGTGAGGGTACCGTTGACGCCGTGCATCACCTTCAAGATCTGGCTGAGGGGAGGCATTTCCAAGATTTCCCCACGATGAGCTTGGAGAGCTTCGGTTTCGGTCTTCTTCATCCGGAACGATCGGCTTGGATGCAGCAGCCGACACAGAACCATTCGGTTGTCCCGATAATTCCGGTCTTTCGTCGCCCAATGTGGCAAGGCCTCCTTGCTTCATAAGACCCTCCAAGACATTGCGCTCTGCTGCGTCCGCATGGCGTTCGATCTCATCGGTTCCGTACACAGCCCATGCTAGCAGACTTCGCACGTTGTCTTTGGCAGATAAGACCTGAGTCAATCTGGGTTATGATAGTGATAACGCATTGAAAGACACAACATCAGAAAGCCCGGTCAGCTTTCAGGCCTTGTCTGTTGAAGTACAATACACCTCTCAATTCGCAGGTTCGCTAACACTGACCTTGCATTCCCCGATTTAAGCTCGCTCAAAAGATCTTGCTCCTCCAGCAGCTGATCGAGAACGTTGTGCATCGCCCCTCCACCGATGGCGTCTCCGGACGTGGAGAATTGCGATGTAGAGTTGGCATCAGCTGAACTTCCTCCCAGAGCCCTGTCCAATGTCGCTTCCAGGGTGCTAGAAGCATTCAACCCAGCATTCATGCGCCAAAACATAGCGAGCAGTGAAGGATCTCGGCCGCCGGCGGGTAGAAGAGAAGTCCAGCAGTCCTTGGCGACAAATCTATCTTTACGAGTAGCTGTCCGTCTATGCTGTCGGCCATGTCAAGCCATCCAGGAGCCTCCCTAGTCTTTGTCGTCCATCAACCTGAATCGCTACTAGGTGCTCCTCTGAATCCGCGTCTCAAGACCGTTTATCAATATTTGTCTTTGCACGCGAGCAGCCTAATAAGGCGAAGCTTTACCGATGGCCAATGTACAAATGACGTGTCCAGCTATTTCTTATGACAATATCACACAACGTTACATACTCGATCATCCGCCCTGACGCTGACGAAGAGCGACTTGATACACGAACCTCAAATCGTTGATGGCGACTTTCAATCCTACAGGAAGGGCAAGTAGGAGAGACAAGAGGAGAGAGAGACGACCACAAAATAGCTAAAGAGATAATCCCTCTATATAAAGCTAGCTTGCATTCAGATCAACAGTCGATTCGAAGCCTACAACCGATCTCTGGACTTTGAGGGAACGATTAAGCAACCTGCATCGGCTCGTATAATGCAATCATTCACAAGGCATTCTAGAGGCCTACGTGTTACTGCTCCGCTCGCCAATACTGGCCGGAACATCACCGCGATCCCTTCTCGCCGGTGTGTCTCGCAATCTGCGTACCAACACCGATCTTCCCCTTCTTCTTATCAACCTCCAGGGACGTCTTATAGCCCTCCTTTGCTACGCAATCATGGCCGTGTCGATGATCACCCGATGCCCGACGACATGCCACGTGAGGACTATTCGACCCCAGCAATGTACAGTCTTTCTATGCTCGCTAGAATCCTTCGTTATGTCCTGTATGGAGTCGTTGGAGTCTCGGCGGCTGGACTGATCGGTGTCGAGGGAGGCCACCAATATGTCGAGCACGTTCTGATGGCCTACCCTAGTCACATCAGGGTAGAACAATGTGACGCGATGTCTGACGAGGCTCTATATGTATGGGCAGAAGATAATGATGCTTGGAGCGGAGGCTCATACGGAGGCACCGCCTCGTCTCTTGGTTTCTACGCCCGACATACGCTTCGGTCAGCGTGGTTGGCTAAAGAATATGGTGTGGGAAGCAGTGGTATCACTGCCATTGGCAGGGATGAAATGACTAGTGAGGATGAAGCCTTGAAGGGCATGATCGGTGCCAACAAATCATCGGCGAACTCCCCAGGGACTAGCGATCCCGCATTGATAGTCGCCGAAGATTATCTCGCGAAAACCATCCAAATCGCCAGGACGAAGGGTATCGCTTTCCCCGCCAATCTCCCTCATCCCAGAGAAGCTTATCCTCTGAGATCCGGACGACAAACTCAACTTCCCGCCGATCGCATAGCGCTCGACCTCTTGACACAGCATGCCGACATTTTGGAACGTCTGTCCGGGCCATCTGCGTTGCGCCAAGCGGAGGAGATTTATGAAATGGTACTGAGATCGATCCTCGATCGGACGACTATAAATACAGTGGATGAGCAGTGCAAAGAGGCTGAGCTCCTGCGGCTCGCCAAGAAACTGGGCGACGTCAACAGCAGGATTGGAGCGGCGGAGCGAGCAATTGGCTGGTGGCGATGGGGTTTGTCGCAGACTGACATATTTCTCGTGGAGACGCCAATATTGCCTGGCTCGGTGCAACCTGATCAGCGGGCACTCCCAGATCAAAACAAATCACAGAGCTGGTACTCTCGGTTATTTTCGTCAGCCCAGGCGCCCAATTCGTCGGAACCTTCTTCGAGCGAGAATAAACATCACGAACTTGGCATTATGTCTCCAGAGCAGGACATCGATTCTGTCCAGGACTACCCGCCTTTGGTGCGCAGAGCCCTCGTATCGCTGATTAGCACCTATGCCGCTCACCTTGCCATGTACGGACGGCTTGCGGAAGCCAGCAAGTATCAGTCTGTGGGCGAAATGTTGTCCAGACATTCGGATCAGGGCACGGCAGGCACACCTTCCGCTGCTCTACAAACTCTTTGGCTGAACCTCCGTTCCTCACTCATTTCGATGAATTCGGTGGAGGTAGATCATGCTCTCGGACAGGATACCCATACTGGCCTTGTCAGACTGGCCGAAGCGACCCGTAAAGCGGAGGACGTGATCCGAAGCATCTCTGCGCCGTACAACGTTCAGTCCAAAGTGCAGAAGGCCGCGGATTCGCAGGCTATCCCGTACGTCCCTTCGAAGGCTACGCCCGTGCGAACCGTGGAATTGGCAGATAGATTTGGACGAACGACTTCAAAAAGTCCGTTGGCGCGTCCTGCGTCGCAATTACTCCGAGACGCCCAGCGAACCGCGGCGGAAGGTTGGAACTTGTCGGGCGTGTTGTACGAGAAGCTCGCTGGTCTGACTACAGGCGCAAGCGAACGTCACTCTTTGCAAGAGCTCGCTCTGGATTGTCACGAACGCGCTATGGGCTGGTCTACTGTCGCGAGTGGCGGCGAAGCAGACGGGGTGAACCAAATCGCTCTGGATGAGGATTCTCTGGGACTGGGAGGCAAGGGCGTCGGCAAGACAACGGAGTACTGGAGGAATTATATGAGAGTCCGAGCGAAATTGGAAGCGTCCGTCTCGCAGCCGGAATTATGACACACGACCTAATATGTGAGCGGAAGATAGCCGATGGCAATTCGACTAGCAGTCGTTCTGGAATGCTGTTTGTACAACGAGTAATAGACATGGGCTCGACGATTATAGCTATCGAAGTCCAAGCTGAGTGAAATCGAAAAGACGTGGCATAGTCGTCTCGCTTGCGTGGTGAAGTCGGACGCGAGCTTTACGGCGTATGAGAGCCTTGTATGGGTATGGCTGGCTGGCGGGCTGCAATTCAGGTGTTACGATCTCATGCTCTTCCATTCCCTCGAGCGGTGGCCTCCGCTTTGGCCTTGTTGAGCGCGGCAAGGTCTGCGGGCTTGCCATGAGGGTATTTGGTTTGATAATCTATTTCCCGTCGGAAGAGCACTTCCGATGGGGAGGGGAACGTGATCAGCAATATGAAACATTCGACTCTGCCTACAACGAAAGAGTGTATCGCTCACAGATATGAGGTTCGGGTGCTGAAAGCCGTAGAAGAACGAGAATATGAGCCTTCCGAGCGAGAGTATATCATTTCATACTGATTACTGACCATGTACTTCGAAGTGCTGAATGAGTCAATCGAGATCAGATTCACCTCTCTAGCATAGTTGACGGCAAGTTCTATAGACCTACCTCCCAGCCTAAACTTTGTGTAATCCCGATTCCTCTCCATTCTGCTTCTGTTAATATCTTCAGTAGTCCGGACTCGTCTCCCTGAAAGTACCTGGTCGGGGTTGGGTCGCATTGAGACTTAGTCTGCAATCGACAGCTAGAGGAGTTGAATTGAAGGTAACGTACTGTTTCGGAAGCATCTTGAGCATCTGCTTGGGTAGGATGACATGCCTGTACTCGAACGCATTATCCGCGTCTAGAACGAGACGAAAGCAGATCAGGATTTATGAACGCTCGGTACCGGTCACGGGGAAGACGGACATTTGTCGGAATATACGATACTGATTTGGGGAAGCGTTGGGTTTTAGGGTCAGGCCTGATTGTGAATATCGGCATCGCTCCCTTTTGGGACTTACCGCTCAGCGAGTTCTTCAAAGGTGTGATTGGCCATGTTCGCGGTGTGTGTGAGCGAAGGCTCTTCTACTTTGTCGGAAATACGGCTCCTCGACGAACAGGGTATGTCGAGTTCTCACTGATGTGGCTACGTTGATGGCCGCACGGAATTGGGCAACTTGGAGACTAATCGATACGGGATGACCGGATGACTGCGTCGGTTCTTTGCCAACGTCGAGCAGGTGAATTCCGATGTCGATGACGTCTATCAAGATTACAGCGATGGCTCCGCCAACACTGCGGGCATAACCCGAGAAGGTCAGGTCGTATTGTTCCAGTCGGGTTGTATAATTGGCATCGACGACGAGCTACGAGATCGCGGCAGAGGAGGAGGTGGATGGGGGGATTGGCTTGGAATTGCTAGCTGCTAGTAGAATCGCCTTGACCTTCGGCTGCTTTCCCCGTTCAAGGGGGAAATTTGGAAGTCAAGCAAGACGCGTCGAGAGAGAGGCGATCATCAGGGCAAGCAGCTCAGCTTGCATGCCGGCATCACAGTCAAAGCAGCTGAGCTGATATCGCGATGATAGGGACGATCACACAGGAGGAGGCTCGAGGTCACTCTTCATGCCTCATACCTCACATATCGCATACCACATCGAGGTATGTAAACATGTGCCTCGTGCGAGACACTTGACAGTAACGCTCGTTCATGCTTCTAAACAACGTTCTCGACCACAAGTAACCGAACGCAGCCTGTTGCCTTTGACTGGATCCTTGAACACGTTTGCCCGTATGGGCGTGCAGTCTCGTCTCAATGATGCACAAACTGAAGAAGAGGAGACCGTCAGGAGCCGACAAATCTACTCTTCGGTCGGAACAACAGCCAAATCGATTAGACCAGGTGCCTCTCAAGCTTAATGATGTATCGATCTCTAGGGGTGATTTTCGTGGTTCCACGATCATAGCAAAGTAAGCTTACAATCCGGCGTTCATTCATAATGTTATCACTTACCGAATTTCGGCGATGGGTTTGATTCTTCAAGTCTCTCCAATAGATTCTCTGTGCTCAAAATACCGGATGATGCCTCAGACCAATTTCGGACATCAGGCCCGGTGCCCCCTCTTCCTCCGGGAGCTTTTACTTTGCACGAGATGCGAGATCGCCTGGCGAGGCAAAGATTGAATGACGCGGAGACGTATATGACGGTCGAAGAGGAAGCGGCTGTCCTGGCGGACTTGGAAGAAGACATTCGAGCCCAAAACGAACAAGACTCGGACCTCCATGACATTACCGGTCATTACGCCTCGAGTGGACTTGAAGATCCGGACTCTGGCGCTCAAAAGTCGGATGGGCGAGCGGGTCTTTCGCCTGTTCCTCCCAGCTCATATCGATCGGCAGGCAGGCCTTATGGGATTGGTTCATCAGATGCCATGCGAGAGGCAGAGATGATGCGGAAAGCGAAGCGCACTGTTGAGAGACAACGACAGTCCCCGATGATAGGGCAGTCTACGGCGTTTCCGTCCAAAGGGGACGACGTCGAAGCTCTGACAGATGAGCTTGACTATAGTGTCGCAAGCAGCGGCAGAGTGACGCCCCGCGATTCGACTAGGGCGTCTGTGCCTCGAAAGCGAGAGTCAGCATTGGAGGGGATGTCTACAGCCGCGAGAAACCGAGTCTCTCGCGCACTGTTGCAGGTCGAGGCGGATATGCTAGCGGATAGTATGCGGAATTTACAAGCAAATCCTCCTCCCACCGAGGCATGGGAGTCGACACAGACACCGGCCAAACGTATGGGTTCCAGCCGACGGAACGTTTCCATCAGTCGCTCGCCAGCGTTCCACGACCGCCTGGCGGATGTTGCAGACGCCACGAGTGGGCCGGTGAATGGGGAGATGCTAACGCAGCCCGAGG
>Ga0308160_10005858_pt1 | contig 12688 bp, 21 predicted proteins | sample PhyFR1_FD_201036 | JGI IMG/M metagenome (GOLD analysis project Ga0308160, IMG submission 201036) | Phyllosphere microbial communities from UC Gill Tract Community Farm, Albany, California, United States - DLSLF.R1 | ecosystem: Host-associated > Plants > Phyllosphere > Unclassified | place: USA... | reverse complement strand
GTAGGATTGCCTTGAAGAAATCCGGATTTTCACTCCAATCTTCCCTTGCCAATATTTCTAGATCACTTCGTATCCATCGTATTCCTGTTCAATCCGTCTCTCATCCTTGGGCCGAACATACTGGGCTTCCCTGATTCACCTCTTACATTGAAGTTCGTGTCTAAAAAATGACCTTGCCTTCAAGCAGAGTTGAGGTCCGCACGGACCTTCATAGTCGGATTCTGCTCGTCGCTGTTCCATCCGATCAAAATCTTCGTAAAGTCTTGTTCTCGTTCAGCTTTGATTCTTTGTGTCGCTTCGAGCGGCGGCCCAACTCCGTCCTGTTGGAGGTCCATGAAGTTTCTGTTCGTTTGGGGGTGAAGATCTGCTCCTTGACGAATTTGCACCTGGGGCAGGTGCAGGTAAAAGATGTCCTTGAGTGGAATCTTATATGCGTGGCTGGATGTCAGTGGATAGTTTCGCATGCGGAGAGGCAGTACCCACATCAAGTCAGGAGACATAGGGACACCGCCGCAAAAGACATCGCATGCCAAGTTGCCTACTGGTTCAACATTACTCGCTTCATCGATGTTACTGGCTATGGGTACAACTCTTTTCAAATGCACGTTCTATACAATTTCTGTCACTAGATACTGGCCTAGCTCGACTTCTCCGTCTTCCACTTTCGGAACCGAGGCATGTAAAAGTACAAGGGAATTGCGAGGAGCAACCATCCTCCAGCACATCCAGCAAGGATCCCGTTGGCATACGCATTCCTGCCCGAGTTGGCAAGCTTCGTAATGGCAGTGGCGAGACCAAAGGATATAATGTTCTTGCCTCCGACGACCGTGACTAAGGCTGCTCCGGCGTTGTGAGTCATCGATTCCACACAGCTGGAAAATGCATTGTGATGAGCTGGGGTGCATGCGGACACGGGGCTCGAAGAGGAAAACGTACTAAGTGGTAGTCACAACCAGAGTCGAGATGAAGAGGTACGTCGACATGTTCATGCTGAAGACGATGGCGAACCAGTGGACCCTGGGTGCAGCATCCGCGCAGAAACCGTACATCAAGACAGACGCAATCCCCAGAATACCAGGCACAATCATGGCAGGGAGCTATTGAGGATAGACTGACATTTAGCATGTGTTCACGCCTGCACCTTGTCACCATTGCACTCACTCGATGTTCAGGCAAATGTACCCCATGGTTACGTCTGGCGAGAGCCAAATTGATCTTGTCTCCACCCCATCCGGTGGTCAAGTACATGAGGGCACTGAGAGGGATACTGCCAAGGTAGATCAGCCCGGTGTGTTGATGGGCCCACATGTACTTGGTTTGCAGGATGGTTCCGAAAGTCAAGGATTGTCCGATGGTAATTCCAAGGACGATGGAAGAAGCACCAAGGGCCCAAAGGATGGCGGGGTCAAGCAAAGCGAGTCCCATATACTTGTATACCGTGAGAATGAGTTTAAAGTCGCCGATCTTGAAAGGCGCGAGTCGAGTGAGGGATTCGGGATAAGTCATGGAATCGGCAGGACCGTCGTGATCATCGAGACCCCCGTCGTGAAGGGCTACCTCGCTAGCTTCTGATTCACTAAGCATGACGAGGTTTCCGAACGCATCGACCTTGGCAGGCTTGCCATCGATGGCGAAGGCGGGTCGGTCGAACTTGGTTTCGGGAGCAGCGAATAGGACGAGGACAGCTCCAACGGAGGAGAGGATGACGAAGATCTGTGGCAAAATGATTAGGATTAGTGAGACAAACCCAAACATGAATAACCCCTATTCAGCTCACCCAGTAGTACCACTGCCAGTCCAGGTACTCGGCTTCATAGGAGCTACACGTGCTCAGAATCGAGGTGAACAGGTTTTGACACTACAAAGCACGAATGTAATAGCTCAGTCATCACAAACTCGCCTAGTGTTCGTTACTTTCAAGCGTCTTGCAACTCACGATCCAATAAGCACCAAAGTACTTGCTCCTCTCGTGAATAAACGTCATATCCGTGATAATCAGAGGCAACAGAGACTCGGTCGCCCCCGCGCTGAATCCTTGTACCAGTCTCGCGGCAAAGTGAGACTCGTACGACGTTCCTGATTTGGCAGCCCATGTGGCAGACGCGATGAGCATGAGAGCAGCGATCAGGAAGATCGGTCGACTGAGGGGTAGGCGGACAAATGAGATGTAAGCGGGCGCGCTACTGTGAGATGAAACACAGCGATAAGACTTACCGACCAACAACCAATGAGAGGGGCAAGAAGACAAAGTTTCCTAGTCCCGTAAACAACGAGGGCCATGTTAGGAGCTTGACGATGTTGTCGATGGCGACACCCTCTGATAAAGTCAATCAATATACGATCAGTTCCGGATAAAGCATCCTCTATCAACGTCAACCTACGTCGTGCGTAAAGGCCAAAGAACACTGGCGCAATGGCTCCAAACCCTCCAATAACACTGAGCGCGATGACGGAGAACCAAACGACCGATACGAGAAGACCGATCTTGCGCCACTTGCCGAAACTCAACGGGTCATACTTGGATTTACTGTGCAAAGATGAGACGTTTCGGTTCAGCCCATTGATCCGTGCTAAGCGCAAGTCACTCGCGCTTGTGCGCTTCCAAGTGGCGCAAATCACTCGAGATCGTTCCTGATCGACCTTCACGCGCAAAGTCACTCACCTCGGCGTCGGAACCAAACGAATCTTGCCATCTTGATCGAGCAATTGGACGTTTCCTTCAATCCGAGGTCCCGAAGTTTGGTCTTCAACACCGCCCTTGCTGAACTCGACATGTTCTTGATCAAAGTGCTTGTCGTCGATATCGTACTTGGACATCGTGGGAGAGAGGTCTGCCGAAGTTTGGGTTCTGGTTGTGATCGAGGTTTTAGAGTGTCGAACAGTGAACCCGACAAGACAACAGGACATACTTCACATCGAGATTATATTCGAAACAGGGCTTCGTGATGCTCTTGTAGCAACGCAGCAATGTCGCCCGGAGACCCCCAGTTCGCATCACCGTGGCCCCGCAATTTCCGTTTTCGCAAGCGAGAATAGGCACACTCGATCGCAAGGCCCAGCCGCGAGGCCGAGTCACAAGCCACGAACGATCGTCCTCCCTCTACGGCCCACGCGGCGGCATGTAGACAGACTTTGCATGTGAACATGTGCTTCCGCAGTCATCTGTTCATGTTCGCGTGGTGACCAATTACCGTGAGATTAACCGGCAAGGTGAAGACAGAGCGACTCTTTGCTTTGTTACTATCCCATTCCCATGGCTTCAGGTGGAGGTCGTCCGGGTCTCGGACCGTCATCTCAAATGAAGGAGGCATTCAGCCAGGTTTCCGTCGGCAAGACCTTTCCGATCACGGTGCTACCATCTGGATTCATACCGCATCCGTTGGTCGCCCAGATGGGTGATAATCCATATCGACGTGGCCACATACTTTCGCCAGCTTCGCGACCTTGTCGACGACACTCAATTCGGTCTCGTTCGGCTCGCAAGGAACAGGCTGAGACTCGCTACTTCGGGCCTACTTCAGCTAGGTTTGTCTTCTCTGGTGCCAACCAGGATACCTCCAGTCCGTGTACAATCGCCTCGATCCGAGGCGTCTGACTTGGAAGGACGCCTACCATATGTGGAACTCGTTTATTAGCCGTCTCCCGCACACATCTTAGGTCTTGTACCATCTGATCTCTCCATCGTGCGCTGCACTCTTGTAAATGCTCATATGTAATATCGACTCCTTCTTCCAAGTCTGAAGCTTTGGCCAGCATTCGGTACAACGTCAATCCATATCTATGGCCTTTTCCCCTATACGACGGGCAAAGACATCCAGTTCTCGAGACCTGGCCCGACATGCAATCTGTTCACTCCCGCAAACTCCTTCTCACTCCTGTCCGTTGGCTCGTTGTGTAAAAAGATTCCACACCCTTGAGAGTCACCCGTGTTGACTTCCAGGACGAGCTTGCCTCCGGGAGAGACGACCACTGCGGTAGGCCACAGCTCGACCAGCAACGAGTACTGTGTCTCAGGCTCGAGATGCGAGACGTCCTTGGATTCGTAACGTCGGTGAGGCAAGTACTCGTGGTGTCGAGGAGAGGATTCGTCAATCTTTCGCATGGATCCACGTAGCCAGCCTGTCGAGCGGGTTAGAACAAGTCAACGATCAGTTCAATGTCGCAAGCAAAGAACTCCGACGTAAACACTCACCCTTGCAGAGAGGCACTGGGTCCCCTGCCGTACCGGTGTAGAAGATTTCCTTGCCCTCGGCGTCGAGATGTCGAAGGGTCAAGAACACGTCCAGGTCGTTGGGAGCTGATCCATCATCACGCTTGGGCAACGAGTAGACCAAATTGACCGTGGGGTGACCGGCGATCTCTGTCTCCTCGTCAAACTTGACCTCAAAGTTGACGGGTCCCGCTTTGCCCAACGCTTGCAAGTCAAACGTCTTTTCCTCACTCGCTGGCTTTTCACTCGACATGGTCTTGTCCGCTTGCAAGTGGTACTTGACATACTTGGTTCTCTCGATCGGCCAAGACGTTTCGGGTCGGAATGGGAAGGTCGCTTCGGCTTCGGTGGTGTTGAAACCGGGGTTGCCTTTACGGACAAGCAAGCTGACAGCCGGGACGTCGACGTTGGGTCCCTTGGTCCAACCTGCGTCATCCTCGTCCTTGAGCCAGGCGTCGAGGACTGTCGTTTGGTTACGAGGTCAGTCATCGGCGTGATTCACCCGTCGAAAGCTTGCCAACTCACATGACTTTTGCAACTTGACAAAGTGCGGAAGGTAGAACGGCAGATCGTGTCTCCCCGAGATGAAATACAACCACTTGTTCCTGGTTCCGGCCTCCATGTACCCGACGACGTTGCCTCGCAAATGCAGCAAGATTCCACCCAAGTTGGCTACGCTCAACAAGGGGACGTCGATCGCGCCCAAGTCGTACACCCTCGATGCGTGGTAAGCATCGTCGAGGTATCGGTTCTCACGGTTATCAACGGTTTGGTCTCGTCGAAGGGCAATCCGTTGGGATTCAGGGATGGTGCCTTCCAAGCAGTCCGGGCCTAGAAGGTGGAAAATCGCGGTGTATCAGTTGGACTAATCTTCCTCGCGTAATGCTCAACTGCAAACGCTGCGACTCACCCACTGGGGGACCCATCACGCCCGGTCCAAACCTCCTAGGCTTCTTCTCCTCTGTCCCATACTGCATAGGTCCCACCTGATTCTCCCACCAAAACTTGACGAAATTGTTGGCGAGGATCCCACCGTGTCTCACTCGATCACGGTAATAGTCGGTCATTCCTGCGAAGCGTGCACGAAAACGAAACCATTAGCTTTCTCGGAGGGCATCTTTCGTGATTATCACCGGCGACTGCCTTGAGGACTCACCTTCCCACGGGATGATACAAGCCAGGCCCTTGGGTCGTCGTGCGGCCACTCTCCATTGAGATCCGCCGTAATACCTGTAGCGGAGTGGATAGCGAGTGAAGCAGTCGATATGTCAGTTAACGGTACGAGCGATAGGACATAAAGGGGGATGGGAAGGACGAGACGAATGAATATAAAGTGTCAAGGAGCGACGGGAATAGGAAGGAGGAAAGAAGAACTGGCGATGAGGGAGAAGGAGCCACGACCACGAAACAGCGCCGAAGACTCACGAGATTCCCAACAACCCCACCTTGCCCGTCGACCAACTCTGCTCGCTAGCCCACTCGATCACCTCTGCGAAATCGCTACTCGTCTGGTCACTCATAGTATCCAAGAACCCTACACTACTCCCGATTCCCCGCTCATCTACCCTCAAGACGACATAACCCTGTTCGACCCAGTAATCCGGGTGAGGGGTTTCCCAGGCTGAGAGGTCCGATTTCTGGGAATCGGGAATTTCCTTAAAGGAGACGCCGTGGAACGAGGCATAGGGGACGTCTTTACCGTAGGGACCGTCTGTAGTGGGGTATTGAAAGCATCATGAAGGCGAATGAAGAGGGCGTGGTCAGCCTCGTCTCCGTGCAATGACACCCCAAGTCGAAGGAAACCGCATCCCGACTCACACGTCAACAAGACGGGCCATTTCCCTTCTCCCTTGGGTCGATAGACGTTTCCACGACACAAACCCAGACCGTCTTTCAAGGGGATATCGACGTTCTTCTCAAACGTCATGTTGGGCAAGTCGATGACTTCCAACAATGCGTTGGGTTTGGGAAGAGGTGGAAGAGGTGGTCGTTCGGTGTTGGTGGATGACATGTTGGGCGCGTGTTCGGATGCAAATTGAGTAGCCAAGTGACTTGATCGAAGGTGAAGGGACAAGAAATATGCACAAAGACCAATCGACGTGCATTACAATCCATACAACCATTTCGACAATATTATATATCGCTGGGCTCATCTCCGAGTCCCCCTAGCTAGTCAAGAATCTACCGGGCGGGGCGGACCACAGTCAGTCACCCACAAACTCTCGGTCATAATTGTTCCCTCATCCCACGGAAATCCGCTTCTCCGGTTTTCCGCCATGGGCAGAAAGCGAAAGCCGAAGTGAGCGAGTAAAGTCCGGCAGGGTTGACCTTGTCGTTGTTAGGGCCAAGGGTGGCAGGACCAGCACCAAGTTACTTGGACGAGCTCGTTATAGTCTCGGACATGATCATGGACAAGCAGAAGTCGACGAGATCCGGGGGATTCTTGAATCAGCCACACACATCGTTCCCCAAGCTTTCTTTTATCACTCACCACTCGAGCACCTCATCATGCCATCTTTCATCCCCATCGACTCCAAATCAGACTTCTCGATTCACAACGTTCCCTTCGGAGTGTTCGTTCTCGATGACGCTTTGTCTTCCACACCCCATTGTGCCACCATTCTGGGCAACACGGTGATCAGCCTGCGGATCCTGTCAGAGGCCGGCAAGTTTGACGAGATTGAGGGGTACGACAAGACTTGGTTCGAAGGAGTGAGTACAGCTGCTTGATTCAACCCCCTGGTACGGTTGCTCAACTCCATGCACGATGTCGACCTACAGCCCACGTTGAACAACTTCGCCTCTCAACCCCTGACGTCGCGTCGTCTCATTCGCTCGCACCTTCAATCCCTGTTCACCACCGGGTCCCCCTCATCGATCGAGGACGACAAGGATCTCATCTCGCGAGTCAGTTTCAAGGAGCACGCCGTCAAGATGATTTTACCCGTCTCGATTGGGGATTATACCGATTTCTGTGAGTCTTTCATTACTGACATGCGCGACAAGAACCTTCTGAACCTCTCGACTGATATCTCTTCCCCCACCCACAGGCGCATCAATCTACCACACAGCTAATGCCGGTCGTCTGCTCTCCGTCGGTGGTCCTCCCATCCCTCCCTCATGGTCTCATCTCCCAATGGGATACCACGGTCGAGCATCCTCCATCATCCCTTCCAACACGCCCGTCATCCGACCGAAGGGTCTGCGAGGACCTACCCCAGGTTCCGGTGAGACGGTGCCTTCGTTTGGGCCGACGAGGGCCTTGGATATGGAGTATGAGATAGCGGCCATCTTTGGTGGTAAGGGTAACATCGAGGGAAAGAGTTTGGGAACGGGAGATGTAGAGGAGAATGTGTTTGGGTTGGTTATCATGAACGATTGGAGTGCCAGGTACGTCCCGCGCGACCTTCCCTCTCTTCCCTCTCGTTCTATGTATTCGCCTCTGACACCATGTCAAATCGCATTACGATAGAGACCATCAGGGGTACGAAATGTTCCCTCTAGGACCTTTCAACGGGAAAAACTTTGCCACGACCGTCTCGCCCTGGATTGTCACCCTCGACGCTCTCAAGCCATTCAAGACGAGCATGCCGAAGAGGGTAAGTTATAGAGATTTCTCGCTTGCCATGTGAGGGTCTGGAAGCTGACGAGCGTCAATTTTGGCCCGCAGGAGGAACCGGCACCGCTGGCTGATTATCTGGTGGAAAAGGACGACAGGCCGACGTTCGATCTGCCTTTGACCATGGATATCAAGGGTGAGTTCAGGGTCGCCTTGGACTCGTCTCTTCAGAGCAGGAATAGAAAGCTGATCAGGATACGATGTGACTCGATATCCCTTCTTCGTCTAATCTCAGCTGCGGAAGACAACGAAGCCACAGCCATCATGCGTTCCAACCTTCGACACTTGTCGTACTCGTGAGTCTCGAGTATTGCTGTATTGCTCCACGGCACATCACGCAGCGAGCTTAAACTACCCATCCTCACCCGCAGCTTTGGCCAACTTTTGGCTCATCACACCGTGTCGGGTTGTCCTATGAACGCCGGGGACATGCTAGGATCCGGTACCATCTCGGGTCCAGAACCCGATTCTCTGGCCTGCATGTTGGAGATTGCCGAACGAGGCAAGAAACCGTTGACCACGACCGGGGGCAAGGAGCGCGTTTGGATTCATGATGGTGATCGGGTGGATATGTATGCTCGAGCCGAGCGGGTGACGGAGGATGGCGAGGTGGCGAACGTCGGATTTGGGGTTTGTTCAGGAACGATCAAGCCCGCACTGGAATAGAACATGAGCCATTCGTTGTATCTTTAGAGACCGGATCAGAGAAAAGTGAATCGAAATAACAAACGCCCCAAAATATGGACCTTGACGTGGCAATCTATCCTGACACGGTACTAAGGTGCGCTTTTCCTCTGGAGAAAGGGTTAAGGCCTACGGAAAGCTGCTAAAAAAATGACATGTTCCAACCAGGAAGTGACAGTGATGTTTCAGAAGATCGGTCCGCACGAGTAAAAGGCGAGATCAAAGGCCATCTGGAAGACGAACGAGCTCAGACCTCTAGCTCCCGCACAATACCATACCGTCTGAAAGCAGGCTGAACTATTCCAACCAGAATCAATGCTCTTGCTAAGTGATCTCGTTGGGTTTTCATGACAAATCTCATACAATACAACATACACACGCCCCGGAAATAAGAGCCTGACCTCTGATCCCACAATGCCTTATCTGGAATGAACCACCTGGGTCCCCGTTCGAATGGGGGTGACGTGGGGCGCATTGGGCCAATCTCCAAATTGGAATTGTGACTGTAAAGATGAGATGACGGTGTAGTGTATGAGCCAAAGATCCTGGTTGTCGAAGCATGCGTGTATGAGTACTCACGTTACGCATGTTCAACAGCTCCCAACATTCTGCACCGGCGTAGTTTTTCTTGCCCGAATCTTCAGGCGATCCCGCAGCTCCGGCTGCGAACAACGCCGACATGAAGTGATCATCGGTTCCTTGCTGCGAACGAGATTTCGTCAGCACCTGGATAATCCTCTCGTTCAGACTCGGACTCACTGCATCACGGTACTGAGGGTGCTGCATCAACCTGGCCAACCCGCGCCTCAAAGCAGGACCCGTGTTGTTGGTCACAACATCCGAGAACGCTTCTCCGAAGTCGATGGCCCATTGCTCTGGGGGTCGTTCTTGAGCCAAGTGATCTCGGTACATGATCACCTGGTGCCAGTTGTTTCGGTAAAGATTGTGCACAGCGCCTCCTGAGCCGATCAGGAGAGTCTTGCGTTGTCGGAGGGGTCGAAGGGCGGCACCGATCTTTAAGTGGTAGTGCTGAGGGGTAGCATGTCATGAGTCAGAGATGATATCCTGTAGTTCGACCACAAGCACACACTCACAGGGTCGAAACGAGCGTTATGGCTGACGATGACGTGAGGTAACGATTTGCCTCCGGGGAACATCCACTTCAAGATCATGCTGTCATTGAGAGAAGGTCAGCCTGAGGACACGAGCAGCGGACAATTGTCCTCACGACTGCCGACTTACAAGGTATCGTGGATTTGCTCGAATTTAGGGTCCATCGCGGCGTCGAACCCAGCATCCTTGAGCATCTCAGTGACCTCGCTAGCCAGCTCCAAGTCCGGGTTAAGGTCAAACTCGGTATAAAGCTTGGGGTCGACCCTGCATGCTTCCGTTTGATCAGCCGAGGGGTCAATGCACAAACCATTGCGCACGAAGACTCACCAAGCTACCGGCTGTTTGGGTGGATTGGGGTTCCCCGACACTCTCAAAGTCTCTCCCGTGGTCTCCCAATGAGCACCCATCATGACGATCCTCTCGACGCCTTGCTCGAGCGCTTGTCGACCGACTTCCTCCCAGTATGCGGCTGGGGCGGTTCGAGATTGTAACATGGCTGTTGAGCCATGACTGAAGAAGAATACGGGGTAGGTTGCTGAGGGGTAGAGGGCGGGAGTCAGGTCGGCTCGGGAAAGATACAAGTCGCGGTTCGACGACTTACTTTCGTCCGACATGATTGTACACGCAGTCTTGTCGTATCCGGCGTCGACAAAAAGGCCATTACACACGATCCTGCCATCCTCGAACGCTTGATCTCGTTCTATTTGTCTTTGCTTCACACACCCTACCACACCCTACACGGCGATTGCTAGGCCGGAAGACTTGCATGTGAAGCAACCCTTCCAATGGTTCGCGGAATCCGAGTTTTCCGATCAGCCCGCTTGACCCGGGCTTCATCCGCCGAAGCGGTCTCTTGTGATGGGAGCGTCCGGTCAAGAAAGGTATTCAAGGGGGCATGGTCCATGTCTATCTACCGACGACGTAAAGTTGTCTAGCTTCAGGATATCCTTGGGTCACCAAAGCATTCGTCTCGTTCAAGTCTACATCATCGTCTCGTCACCATGTCGCATCAACGTAGTTACACCACCGTAGCGGAAGGAGGTATCCCTCCCGTAGGCGACGCCATTCTCGACCTCGTCGGCGCGAGCGACCAATCCCATCCCTCACAAACCACCGCTCGAGACGCACGAATCTCGACCGTCCCTATCGAATCCTCGCCTGCCATCCCAGAAGCTCGCAATGATGAATCTCCTGCCAACTGGCCTACGGAGATGAGAGGAGTACCCGATTTCCGTCCTCTGGATCGTCACGTCGACTACGAGTCTCGACCGATGGGCCAGAACAATATCGAATATACGTTTCTGATTTTCATGTTTACCGGAGTCCGAATCACAGGGGTGAGTGGTGGGGAGGACTAGCTTGTGATCACGCTGCGCTTCGACTGATCGTCGCACGATTGCCTTCATTCACAGCTCGCCAACAAGGCATGGAGGAACACTATCGGACGAATCACCGATGATGTCTTCAAGTACAAGGTCGGAGGGCAATGGTGAACGATGGGAAGGTCGAGGACGCGGGAGTTGTATGGGCGATTGTGGTGCTTGTATTGTAATTACTATGGTCTTGATTGCTCGTGACGTATCAATGGGTTTATTACTGGTCATGGCCTATGTACCAAGATTCTTCGAGAACACTGAGACTTCACAAACCTATTGTGTCACAGCAACGGGCTTCCCTGTGTCTCCCCAATTGGCAGCAATATACATGATGGGCTGCGAGCTGTTGGTGGCTGGACAATAACAGAAGACTTCATAGCCTTCGCTACGGTTACAACACAGCGATAGCCCGAGAATTTTACATATAAGCCTGATACCTTGGAATATATACATGTCTCGCACTCGATCACACCCAAACGCTCGCTGTACACCTCGATCCAACTAAAGCCCACGCCATTTGGCTAGAGCAAGCAGAGAGCCTCGGTAAATAGCCCAACCGGACCCCGATAGGAAACACGTCAAGAAGAAGCCTGCAGCAAGCAAGAAACCTATTCGCGCAAGAGGCTCCTCATCAGCGATCTGATCTACTCGAGACCTGAAATAGTCAGAAAGCTTTCAACTCACCTCCACCAAAGAAATCGATCCTGAACCCTCCAGCTTGTCGAAGCTTGGCGATCGTCACCTTCTTGTACGCATCGGGTGAAACATTGTATTCCCGTGTAGGTTTCTTGGCGATATAAAACGATCGCTCGTGCGTGATCGAAAAGTCTTTTCGCGAGGCATACGCTCCGAGGACTATAGCACGACCGTCGAAATGATCAATTTCAAGTTTCTCACTGCACTACTATACGCCGGCTCCGCACTCACCTGCCAAGCGCTGCGGAACGTCGTTGATGCAAACCACCCTCTGCCTGGTGTTCTGCGCCGCATATGCTCCAAACCTCTCCTGCCCAAACACATACGCCGCAGCGGATCCCGGCAATCGGTTGTTCACCGTATCCATCGCGTGGTCCAACGACCTCACGATGAACACCGGCAGATAGTCCAAACTACTCGAAGCCAGAATATCCTCGGCCGCCGCGAGATCCTGTACGTGTGGTCGGAATTGCCCAGGCAAGGTCGATTCCAAAGCGTTGATAACCAAACCCGAGACGTTCTCGTGAACCAAGACGTACCCGGGCAAGCCTGAAGAGACTGAACCCCTCGACTTGTCCCGAACAGCCGAGTTGTCTCCCCGGACGAGATGATGAGCCTGAGCGATGGAGGCCGCGATATCCTGAATGGTATGCGGGATTTCATGTTGTCCTTGCGACCTGGTCATCGCTTGCAAGGAGCTCGAGGGTACGACCGATTGATCGATGATAACCGGGCTGTGCGAGCGTAATGAGACCACCACGGTGAACGCTTTGATAGGTAACGAGGCCTCTACAAATCCAGGCAGAGGGCCAAGGGAGACGAGGCCGGCCATACTAGGAGGACCGGATTTGAGCCAACCAGGGATGGACGAGGGTTCTTGTGCGAGGAAATGGAAGGCGTCTTGGTCCATTCCTAGTCGGAGAGGTTGTTTAAGGGTTTGGTAGACGGCGTTGACCTCGCCAGGGAACTGTCGTGGGGATCGAATATACT
>Ga0308160_10005855_pt1 | contig 12692 bp, 7 predicted proteins | sample PhyFR1_FD_201036 | JGI IMG/M metagenome (GOLD analysis project Ga0308160, IMG submission 201036) | Phyllosphere microbial communities from UC Gill Tract Community Farm, Albany, California, United States - DLSLF.R1 | ecosystem: Host-associated > Plants > Phyllosphere > Unclassified | place: USA... | reverse complement strand
CGGCCACGTAGAACACCTGGCGGTAGGTGCCGCCGGGGAAGCCGGCGCCGATGATCTCGCGCACCTTCGAGCGCGCGCCGTCGCAGCCGACGATGTAGCGCGCCTCGCACTGCTCCTCGTTGCCGGCCGCGTTGCGCAATTGGGCGACGACCGCATCGCCGTCTTCGCGAAAGCCTTCCAGCGTGCACTGCCGTTCGACCTGCACGCCGGCCGCCTGCAGGCGCGAACACAGCATGCGCTCGTGCCGGTCCTGCGGGTAGATTTGCAGGAAGGGGTAGGGCGTGACGCCGGCGCCAATCGCCCCGAGCTCGATGCGCGCCTTGTGCTCGCCTTCGGCCCAGACATTGAAGGCCTCGACCGCGTAGCCGTCGTCGAGTACCGGCAGGGTGAGGTCGAGCCCGCGGTAGAGTTCGAGCGTGCGCGCCTGCACGGCCAGCGCGCGCGAGGTGGTGCCGGGGCCGGGCGCTTGGTCGACGATGCGCACGTCGACGCCCATGCGGTTCAGCCACAGCGCCAGCACCAGGCCGCTGGGGCCGGCGCCGACGATCAGGACCTGGGATTGGGTCATCGCACACCTCCATCGGGCGCGCCGGAAGGATTGCCGGCTCTTTGAAAGCTTAGACCCGCCATGCCTGCCCTTGAGTTCCCGCATGCACCCCGTGCGTGCAGCGCAAGCGCAAAACAATGGCGCGTGCCCACGAATTGAGCATCTTGCGCGCGAATTGATCCAAAAACAAGCATAAAAATGCTCTGCGTTAACACTTTTATACTTTTGTAATCCCTGTCTTACACCTTGGGAGCACGCGTGCCGATTCACCTTGAATAGCCCAGTCTGGATAATTCTGGTAATCAATCAACAAGAACCGGACCTGCATTCCATGACGCCTTCGATCGTTACCGATGTTCCTGAAGTCGCCCGCGCCCGCACTGCCGCCCACCAGGTGGCAACGCCGGCCAAGGACCTGTATTTCGCGCTCCAGGCCGACCCGCTCGGCAACGCCCGCGCCGCCGAAGCCTTCCTGCGCGAACAGATCGCCGCCGTCCAGGCGATTCCCGCCGACTTGCCGCCCACGCTGGCGCAACTGCCGGCCTGGATCCAGGCCCGCACCGACGCCGTCGGCCTCGAATACCGCGATTACCTGAACGCGCGCAAGGCCGGCGCCCCGCGCCGCTACTTCGGCAACCGCGCCCATGCCCTGAACTTCCTGAAGGCGGCCGCGCCGACCAAGCTGGTCGACGGCGCCTGGCTGTACGGCATGCTGCGCCATTGGGACAACCCGGACTTCCATCCGCTCATCAAGACCTACCTCGAAGAGCTGGGTGAAGGCGTGCCGGACAAGAACCACGTCACCATCTACCGCAAGCTGCTGGCCACCCACGGCTGCGACGGCTGGGAACAATTGAGCGACAACCACTTCCTGCAAGGCGCGATCCAGCTGGCCCTCGGCCACAGCGGCGACCGCTTCCTGCCGGAGATCATCGGCTACAACCTCGGCTACGAGCAATTGCCGCTGCACCTGCTGATCACCTCGTACGAGCTGAACGAGTTCGGCATCGACCCGTATTACTTCACCCTGCACGTGACGGTCGACAACGCCGCCACCGGCCACGCCCAGAAAGCCGTGCAGGCCCTGGTCGATCTGATGCCGCGCGTGGGCGACCGCGCCGAGTTCTACCGCCGCGTGCTCGACGGCTACCGCCTGAACGAACTGGGCGCCAGCACGAATTCCGTGATCGCCGAGTTCGACCTGCAGGACGAGCTGGTCGACATCCTGGTGCAGAAGGCCGTGGTCGGCAAGAACATGCACTCGGATTACTGCCGCGTGGCCGGCCGCTCGGTGAACGACTGGCTGGCCGTGCCGGCCCAGGTGCCGGGCTTCCTGACTGCGCTGGAAGGCGCCGGCTGGATCAAGCGCGGCGAAGATGTGGAGAACAGCCGCTTCTGGCGCCTGATCCACGGCGAGCGCGCCGAGATGTTCGGCGTGTTCAGCGCCTACGAACAGCAGGTGTTGAAGGACTGGATCCTGTCGGCGCCTGACGGCCGCGAAGGCGCGAAGGAGCCGCGCACGCTGACCCACCGCGCGCGCCAGCGCACCATGGACAACCTGAGCCAGCACCAGGACCGCAGCAGCAGCTTCCCGGAACGCGGCCTGATCCGCCGCCGCGCCGGCCGCGACCTGGAAACCGACAACGAACTGGCGCTGCTCGAACAGCAGGTGGCCGGCGCCGCCGGCAAGAGCGAAGCGATGCAGCTGCTGGGCGAGCTGATGTCGCCGGCCCACCACCACAGCGCGGCCGGTCTGATGGCCACGCGCATGTATACCAAGCTGCTCGATATCTAAGCGCTTGCACGTTTTCGGCAGCCGGTGCGTCCGCTGGGAGCGCACCGGCTGTCTCCGTATCTGCAACAAGACTCAAACGCATCAGCTTCAACATACTAATTAGAGAACGATAGGGACATCCTCGTGCACATCCTTGAACAACGATTCCTCCGTGGCCCCAACCTCCACGCCGATACCCCCTGCCTGCTGAGCGTCATCGACCTGGAAGACCTGTACGGCGTCTCCTCGAAAGACATCCCCGGCTTCAACGACGCGCTGCTGGCCATGCTGCCTTCGCTGCACGGCCAGCCGCTGCCGACCGGCCAGTCCGGCGGCTTTGCCCAGCGCCTGCGCGCCGGCACCTACCTCGCGCGCGTGGTCGAGCAGGTGACCCTGACCCTGCAATCGATGGCCGGCCCGCTGGTGGTGTATGGCCGCACCCGCCCCAGCGCCGGCCGTCCGGGCCAGTTCCGCATCGTCGTCCAGTACGCCGTCGAGAAGCTGGCCGAGCCGGCCTTCCAGCTGGCGGTCGACCTGGTCACGGCGCTGGCGCTGGGAGAAGCGTTCGATATCGACACCCGCTTGAAAGAACTGCGCTCGCTCGCCTCGCGCTATGCGATCGGCACCAGCACCGCGGCGGTACTGGCCGCCGCCCACGAGCGCGGCATCCCGACTTCGCGCATCACCGACGACGCCAATCTGTTCCAGCTCGGCTGGGGCTCGAAGCAAAAGCGCCTGCAAGCGACCACCACCGGCGACACCAGCTACGTCGCCGTGAAGATCGCCAGCGACAAGCAGCTGACCAAGGCGCTCCTGATGGAAGCCGGCGTGCCGGTGCCGGAAGGCGCCACCGTCACCACCGTCGAGGAAGCCCAGCGCGTGGCGCGCCGCGTCGGCAAGCCGGTCGCCCTCAAGCCGCTCGACGGCAACCAGGGCAAGGGCGTGACCACCAATTGCGCCACGCCGGAAGACGTGGCCAGGGCTTTTGAATTCGCGCGCCAGTACGGCCGCAAGATCATCGTCGAACGTTCGGTGGAAGGGCGCGACTACCGCGTGCTGGTGGCCGGCGGGCGCATCGCCGCCGCCTCGCTGCGCCGCCCGGCCCACGTGATCGGCGACGGCGTCAGCACCATCCTTGAATTGGTCGAGATCGAGAACCAGAACCCGTCGCGCGGCAGTGGCCACAGCAATGTGCTGACCCGCCTGTCCCTTGACGCCCACGCCGAGGACATGCTGCGCCGCCAGGGCTATGTGCCCGACGCGGTGCCGGCCGCCGGCGTCTGCGTCGAATTGCGCAGCAACGCCAACCTGTCCACCGGCGGCACCGCCGAAGACGTGACCGATTTGCTGCCGGAAACCACGCGCGCCCTGTGCGTGCGCGCAGCCAGCAAGATCGGGCTGGACGTGGCCGGCATCGACATCGTTTGCCACGACATCTCCCAGCCGCTGGACGAGCAGGGCGGCGCCGTCATCGAAGTCAACGCCGCGCCGGGCATCCGCATGCACCAGCACCCGAGCAAGGGCGAGCCGCGCGACGCCGGCGAAGCCATCGTCGACGGCCTGATGGGCCCATCGAACGGGCGCATTCCGCTGGTCGCCGTCACCGGCACCAACGGCAAGACCACCACCACCCTGATGATCGCCCATGCCGCGCGCGTGGCCGGCCTGGGCACGGGCGTGACCACCACCGAGGGCGTGTTTGTCAACGGCAAGCGCCTGGTCAAGGGCGACTGCACCGGCTACTGGTCGGCACGCACCGTGCTCTCCGCCCCGGACGTCGACTTCGCCGTGCTGGAGACGGCGCGCGGCGGCATCCTGAAGCGCGGCCTGGCGTTCGACCAGTGCGATGTCGGCGTGGTGCTGAACGTCTCGCCCGACCACCTCGGGCTGGACGGCGTCGAGACCATCGAGGACCTGGCGCAGGTGAAGGCGGTGGTCGCGTCGTCGGCCTCGCGCGCGCTGGTGCTGAACGCCGAGGATGCGCTGTGCGTGGCGATGGTGCGCCGCGCCAAGCCGGGCGCCGAGGTCGTGTTCTTCTCGATGGAGCCGGAGAACCCGGTGCTGCTCAAGCACATCGAGGACGGCGGCCGCGGCACCTACTTCCAGGACAACGCCATCGTGATCGCCGACGGCATGCGCCAGCTGGAACTGATGCGCGTCGAGAGCATGCCCGCCAGCTACGGCGGCCGCGCGCGCTACAACATCGCCAACGCCCTGGCCGCTGCGGCGGCGCTGATGGCCTCGGGCTTCTCGAACACGCAGATCGCGGCCGGGCTGTCCACTTTTGTTTCGGACAGCAAGACCAATCCGCTGCGCACCAACGTGTTCGACGTGCGCGGCGTGACCGTGATCGTCGACTACGCGCACAATGCCGCGGCCTACGCGGCCCTGGCCGAAATGGCGCGCGCGCTGCTGCCGGGGCAACTGGTCGGCATCGTCACCGCACCGGGCGACCGCCGCGACAGCGATCTGATCCAGATCGGCGAAGTCTGCGGCGAGCGCTTCGACGAACTGGTGGTGTACGAGTCGCAAAGCCGTGGGCGTCCGGTGGGCGGGGCGGTCGATTTGATCATCCAGGGCGCCGAGAACGTGGTGGGTCCGTCGGACACGCTGCACCGCGAGATCGAGGTCGACAAGGCGATCCGCCACGGCCTGGGCCTGTGCAGCGCGGGGGATGTGCTGGTGTTCGCCTGCGGCTCGTCGCTGCAGGTGTTCATCGATGCGCTGCGGGTGGATGATCCGGAGAGTGCCGACCGGATCGCCGCGCAGACCGTATAAACACTGCAATTTTGTATCAAAAAGGCTCCGGAAACGGAGCCTTTTTTATTATCGGCTGTGGATCATCGTTGGCCGTGTTGAATAATTGTTGGCCGCTGCAAATTGTAGGGTGGGCACTCGTGCCCACGCGGTTGTACCGATGACGTGCCCCACGATATGCCAACATACGAGATCGCCGAGCAGACGAAGCGGTTTGCAGCATTAGTGCCGACGATCAAGCATGAAACCGCGTGGGCACGAGTGCCCACCCTACGCGTCGCGTCCTACACGATGGCGCCACACCCGCAAGACCAAAAAAGCGGCCCCGCAGGGCCGCCGTCACTCTCTCAGGCGAGATATTAGACCGCTTCCGCCTCGATCCGGCGCGCGATTTCCGGCTTGGTCGGCCGCAGCTCCTCAGTCAGTTTGATCCGGAGAGTGCGGACCGGATTGCCGCACAGACTGTGTAAGTACTCCAGTTCTGTATCAAAAAGGCTCCAAAAACGGAGCCTTTTTTATTGTCGATGGTTGTGAATCATCGTTGGCCGTTGTGAATCGTAGGGTGGGCACTCGTGCCCACGCGGTTGTACCGATGACGTGCCCCACGATATGCCAACATACGAGATCGCCGAGCAGACGGATCGGTTTGCAGCAGCATCGCTGCCCAGCGTACCGACGGGCCCGTTCGTAGGGTGAGGAGTCGTCCCCACCAAAACACACCCCACCCGACCCCATCACATCCGCGAGACCAAAAAAAAGCGGCCCCGCAGGGCCGCCGTCACTCTCTCAGGCGAGATATTACACCGCTTCCGCCTCGATCCGGCGCGCGATCTCCGGCTTGGTCGGCCGCAGCGCCTCGGTCAGTTCCGAGATCGACGAGCCGCAGCCGAACACCAGCACGTCCCCCGGCTGGCACATCGCCAGGCCGGCGCGGATTGCCTTGTGCACGTCCAGCTCGCACTGCAGGTGGTCGCCGGCGATACGGCCCAGGCGCGCACCCTGCACCAGCAAATCGGCCACGCTGCCCGCCGCACGGCCGCGGTTCTCGGTCTCGTACACCACCAGCTCGTCGAAGCCGGCGGCGCAGGTACGGCCGATGTCGACCAGGTCGGCATCGCGCCGGTCTCCAGGCGCCGCCACCACGCCCACCACGCGCCCCGGCGTCATTGCACGCGCGGTCTCGGCCAGCGCCGCGTAGGCCGCGCAGTTGTGCGCGTAATCGACGATCACGGTCACGCCGTCGACGTCGAACAGGTTCGAGCGCAGCGGGTTGTGCTTGCTGTCGGAGACGAAGCTGCGCATGCCGTCCGCGATCTCGGCGTTGCCGAAGCCGGAAGCCGCCAGCGCCGCGGTGGCCGCCAGCGCATTCGCGATGTTGTAGCGCGCGCAGCCGTTCAGCGACACCGGCATCTGACGCACGTCGACCAGGGCTTCGTGGCGCGCGCCGGTGGCCAGCACCACGGTATTGTCCTGCAGGTAGACGCCGCGTCCGCCCGACTCCAGGTGGCGCAGGAGCACCGGATTGTCGGCATCGAGTGCGAAGTACAGCACCTCGACATCGGCAAGCAGGTCCTTGGCCATGGCCACGCAATAGTCGTCCTCGGCGTTCAGCACCACGGCGCGCGAGGCGCGCTGGGCCACGACGGCCTTCACTTTTGCCAGCTCCTCGACGGTATCGACGCCGTCCAGGCCCAGGTGGTCGCTGGAGATGTTCAGGACCACCGACACGTCGCACTTGTCGTAGGCCAGGCCGCGTTTCAGGATGCCGCCGCGCGCCGTTTCCAGCACCGCGAAGTCGACTTCCGGCGACGTAAGCACGGCGCGCGCCGAGCGGTAGCCGGTGCAGTCGCCTGCCATGATGCGCTGGCCGTCGATGTACACGCCTTCGGTGGTGGTGACGCCGGTGCGCTGGCCGGTCAGGCGCGCGGTGTGGGCGATCAGCAGCGAGGTCGTGGTCTTGCCGTTGGTGCCGGTCACGGCGACGGTCGGGATGCGGCCGTCGTCCTGGCCGAACAGGGCCTCGACGATGGCCGCGCCGGCGTCGCGCGGGGTGCCGCGGCTCGGGTACTGGTGCATGCGGATGCCGGGCGCGGCGTTCACTTCGATGATGCCGCCTTTCTGCTCGCGCAGCGGTTGCGCGATGTCCTGGCAGATGATGTCGATGCCGGCCACGTCCAGGCCGATAGTGCGCGCGGCGCGGATGCAGATGTCGCGCGTTTCCTCGGGCAGCAAATCGGTCACGTCTTCGGCGGTGCCGCCGGTCGACAAATTGGCGTTGCCGCGCAAATCGACCGACACGCCGGCCGGCAGCACGGAATCGAATTCGTAGCCTTGCTTGGCCAGGATTGCCGACGCCAGCGCATCCATCGGGATCTTGGTCAGGATGTTGGTGTGGCCTTCGCCGCGCGCCGGATTCAGGTTTTCAAGCTCGACCAGTTCGCGCACGGTGGCCTTGCCATCGCCCGTCACGCATGGCGGACGGCGCCACGAGGCGGCGGCGATCTTGCAGCCGGTGACCAGCACGCGGTAGTCGCGGCCTTCCAGGAATTCCTCGACGATCACGTGGCGGCTGTACTTGCGCGCGTGCTCGAAGGCGCGCTCGACTTCTTCCGGCGTGGCGCAGATCGTGGTCACGCCCTTGCCCTGGTTGGCGTCGAGCGGCTTGATGGTGGCCGGGCCGTCCAGACGGCGCGCCACGCGCTGTGCTTCCGCCAGCGTGGTGACGGTGGCGCCGGCCGGGACCGGGCAGCCGGCCTGGTCGAGCAGGGTCTTGGTCAGCTGCTTGTCGCTGGCGATGCCGACCGCGATCGAATTGGTGGCGCCGGTGATCGTCGCTTGCAGGCGCTTCTGGCGGCTGCCCCAGCCCAGCTGGAACAGGTTCGCTTCGTCTGTGATGCGCAGGGCCGGGATGCCGCGCCGTTCGGCGGCCGAGACCACGGCGCCGGTGCTGGTGCCGATCGCGTAATCCTCGGCCACTTCGTGCAGTTCGGCGATGGCGGCGGCGAGGTCGAATTCCTTCCCGGCCTGCAGCGCCTCGATCAGGTCGATCGCCACGTTCAGCGCGGCGCCGGCCACCTGCTCGGTGCGGTAGCCGCAAACGGCGCGGCGGGCATGCGCGTTGCGGGCGACGTCCAGCGTCTGGCTGAAATCAGCGGGTGCGCCGGCCAGGCGCTGCAGTTCCATGACGACCGGTTCGACGGCGTCGGCGGCGCAGCTCAGCGCGGCCAGGCGCGCCGAGGCTTCCGGCGACAGGTCCGGCAGCAGGGCGACCAGGCGCGCCACCAGGCCGGGTGCGGCGTCAAGGCCGGCAGTGTCGATCACCGCCATCAGGCAGGGCGTTGCGCTGTACAGGTTGGGGCCGCGCAGGAAGCGTTTTTCGATGATTCTCATGAGATCGTGGTCCGTTTCGTTACATTTTCAAGAAATTCTCGCAGCGAGCGCGGCAGCGGCTTGGCTTCCTCGCCTTCTTCGGGCAGCTGGTAGCTGCTGCCGGCGGGCAGCAGGTGCAGGCGCACGTCGACCAGTTCCGGCGTCTCGCGCTCGCGGATGTCGGCCATGTTGGTGAGCATGGTGCGGCCGTCGACCACGGTGACGGAACCTTCGCCCAGCACCTCGATGCCGCGCCCGCGCTCGACCACCAGTGCGGTGTCCTCGTCGATGCCGATCCCCATCAAATACGGGTTCTGGGCCACCGCCGACAGCAGGCGCGCCAGGCGCTGGCGCTCCGAGAAATGCTGGTCGATGACCACTTTGTGCAGGAAACCGAGGCCGGCGCCCATGTGGACCGCGCCCTTCTCGGGCAGCAGGTCGGTCTTGCCCTGGGTGAGCATGTGGCCCGACATCGCCGAGGCGCCGGCGCTGGTGCCGGCAATGCAGGCGCCGCGCACCTTGAGCGCCGTGTGCATCTCGGCGTCGAGCGCGGTGCCGCCGATCAGGGCCATCAGGCGCTTCTGGTCGCCGCCGGTCATGAAGATGCCGTCGGCCTCGGCCACCATGCGCACTTTCTCTTCGTCGTTGGCGTCCTGGCGCGATTCCAGCGACAGGTGGGCGCGCTGGCGCACGCCGAGGTCGCCGAAGGCCTGGTCGTAGATCTCCCACATGTCATCGCAGATCTTGCTGGCGGCGGTGATCACGACGATGCGGGCCTCGGCGCCGCCGGCCAGTTCGACGAAGCGGGCCAGGATTTCCTTACGGTGCTCGCGGTCTTCATGGCCGCCGATGATGACCAGGTGACCGTGCTTTGCTGTCTGATGCGGTTCAGTTTTCATTTAGTCTTCGATCCTTGCAGTTGGCATATCCTTGTTGCTGCACGCGCCTGCCTCGGTTCGCGTCACGCCGATCAGGCCGATGTCCACGTCCTTGTCGAAGAGGTCGACGCCGCGCTGCAGCGCCTGCTGCAGCGGCATGCCGGACTCGATCCAGCCGTAGACGGTGCGGGCCAGCATGTGGCGCACGATGTGTTCGCCGATGCCGGTGGCGGCAATCGCGCCGTGGGTGCCGGCATAGAAGCCGGCGCCGACGATGGCGGTGTCCCCGACGCGGCCCAGCAGCGACGGCGCCGAGCCGCCGGTGGAGCCGGCCACGGCGAAGTGGCCATCCGGCGTGCGCACCACGGCGCCGACGGTGTCGCAGGCCTTCGAAGGCGGCAGCTGCAGCGGTGTCTTGTAGTTCCAGAAACGGTCGAACAGGCGGTTGCCGACGCCGGGCATGACCGGCACCGAGCCGGCCAGCTCCTGCAGCAGCTTGCGGTGCTTGTCGCGCTGTTCTTCGGAGATCGGCTTGGCCTGCGGCAGGCCAATGGCGCGTGCGAAGCGCTCGGCGCCTTCGCCGGCCAACAGCACGTGCGGCGTATCGGAGATGGCGCGCGCCAGCAGCACCGGGTTGCGCACGTCGCGCACGGCGGCAACCGCGCCCAGGCGCCCGCGCGTGTCCATGATCGAGGCGTCCATTTCGACCGTCGAGCCATCCAGGCACAGCACCGAGCCGGTGCCGGCATTGAAGCGTTCGTCCTCCTCGAATACGACGACGGCGGCGATCGCTGCGTCGAGCGCATCGCCGCCCGCCAGGAAGCGCGCATGGCCATCCTTGGCCGCGCGTTCGGCGCCGTCGGTCTGGTCCAGCGATTCGCCGGCGCCACCATGGGTGACGATGGCAAAGCCTGGCTGTTTGTTCTGCATTTCCCGTCTTCCTCTCTGTTTTCTCGTGTTGCCTTTGCGCTCGTGACGCGTGGCATATCTAGAACAGGATTATGCAAAACGGGATAGAAAAAACCTATCGGTTGCCCAGCCGTGACAATGTAAGACAGCACTTACAAGGAAGACAACTTGCTGGTCAATGTCGCAACATCGTGCTTCGGATCGCCTGTGTCAGTTCGCGCGCCACCTGCGTGCGCATGGCCTCGGAGACATAGGCGCCAAGCTGCACGTGCCGGCCATGCGACACGAGTTCGATCAGCCTGCGCTGGCGCGGAGCAGGCGCCAGGATGCGGATCCAATGGGGATCGAGGCGGATTTCCTCGCGCCGGCCGGCGTGCCAGCGTTCGATCAGCAGCCAGCCGTCGCCCAGCACGACGGTCTCGACGTCGAGCGCGTGACGTGCGTAATACAGCAGGGCCATGCCGACCGCCGTCATCTCGGCCAGGGCAAAGGCCAGCACCATCCAGATACCCTGCAGCAGAAACACCAGGGCGATGCCGAACGAGGCCGCGCAGAGCAGGGCATACACGGCCGCCGACTGCCGCGGCGTCAGCGAGCAGTTGCGTTTCAGTGTCCAGCGCCGGACCGGGGCGGTCATCGCGTCTCCCGCATCGTGGTGAGTGCCGCAATTATAGGCAGACAGGGGCCGCCGGCGGCGCGGGCCTGGGCTGGGTCTCTACCCCACGAAACGTGTTGCTCTCGCAACGCCGCTCGGCGCCGGTTCCCGGCAGCGCCTGCTTCTGGTAAAATCCCGCCCCTTCAAAGAAAGGCAGACATGAGCAACGCATGCGGCGTCGACTTCGGCACCTCGAATTCCACGGTGGGCTGGATTGCCCCAACAACCGGCCCGGTCAGCGCGCAGCGCACGCTGCTCACGCTCGAGGACGGCAAGCCGACCCTGCCGTCGGTGGTGTTCTTCAATGCCGACGACGAAGAGGTGCGCTATGGCCGCGCCGCCCTGGCCGACTACCTGCAAGGTTATGAGGGCCGCCTGATGCGCTCGCTGAAAAGCCTGCTCGGCACCAGCCTGATGGACGGGCAGACCGAAGTGGCGGGCCGTGCGTTGCCGTTCCGCCTGCTGCTGGCCCAGTTCATCGGCGAGGTCAAGCGCCGCGCCGAGCACCAGGCCGGCCGGCCTTTCGAGCGCGCTGTGTTCGGCCGCCCGGTGTTCTTCATCGACGACAACCGCGCCGCCGACCAGCTGGCCGAGGAAACCCTGGCCGAGGTGGCGAAGAGCGTGGGCTTCCGCGAAATCGCCTTCCAGTACGAGCCGATCGCCGCCGCTTTCGACTACGAGTCGCAGATCGACCGCGAGGAACTGGTCCTGATCGCCGACATCGGCGGCGGTACCTCCGACTTCTCCCTGGTGCGCCTGGGGCCGGAACGCGCGAAGCACACGGAGCGGCGCCAGGACATCCTGGCCACCGGCGGCGTGCACATCGGCGGCACCGACTTCGACAAATACCTGAGCCTGGCCACCGTGATGCCGCTGCTCGGCTACGGCAGCCTGCTGCGCTCGGGCGCCGACATCCCGTCCAGCTATTACTTCAACCTGGCGACCTGGCACACCATCAACCAGGCCTATACGCGCAAGAGCGTGGCCCAGCTGGAAGACCTGGTGCGCGATGCCCAGCAGCCGGCCAAACTGAAGCGCCTGCAGCACCTGATCGACGAGCGCGCCGGCCACTGGCTGGCGATGCAGGTCGAGGCGGCCAAGATCGGGCTGTCGGACCAGGAAACGGTGACGCTGGCGCTCGAGCGCCTGTCGCCGCCGGAAAACCTGCTGGTGGAACGGGCGCAGTTCGAAGGCGCCATCGGCGGCCTGCTCGACGCCATCGACGGCACCGTGCTGCGCCTGCTGGCCGATGCCGGCCTCAAGCCGGACGCGGTCGATACCGTGTTCTTCACTGGCGGTTCGAGCGGCGTCGGCTTGTTGCGCGAACGCGTCGGCGCCCTGGTGCCGGATGCGCGCAAGGTCGAGGGCGATTTGTTCGGCAGCATCGGCGCCGGCCTGGCCCTCGACGCGATGCGCAAATTCGGCTAAGGTTTCGGTATGCAAGCGCCTATGTACCACTTCGAACGCCCCATCGTGATGCTCGACTTCGAGACCACGGGTCTGTCGCCCGCCATGGGCGACCGCATCACCGAAGTCGCTGCCCTGCGCATCGAGGGCGGACGGATCACCGACCGCTACGTGTCGCTGGTCAACTGCGGCGTGCGCATCCCTTCGTTTATCACCGCGCTCACCGGCATCACCCAGCAGATGGTCGATACGGCCCCGCCGGCCTCCCGCGTGGTGCCGGAACTGCTCGACTTCATCGGCGGCGATACGCTGTCGGCCCACAACGCCAGCTTCGACGAGAAGTTCCTGGTCGCCGAAGCCGAACGCCTGCAGCGCAGCTGCGGCCACGCTGCCCTG
>Ga0308160_10005853_pt1 | contig 12700 bp, 10 predicted proteins | sample PhyFR1_FD_201036 | JGI IMG/M metagenome (GOLD analysis project Ga0308160, IMG submission 201036) | Phyllosphere microbial communities from UC Gill Tract Community Farm, Albany, California, United States - DLSLF.R1 | ecosystem: Host-associated > Plants > Phyllosphere > Unclassified | place: USA... | reverse complement strand
GCATCGTCGAGGCAGATGAAACGTTCCTGCTCGAATCGCAAAAAGGCTCGCGCAACCTCGACCGCCCGCCACGCCGCCGCGGGGGACGCGCAACCAAACCTGGCATTTCCCGGCAATTCGACTGCATTTTGGTGGCACGCGACCGGAATGGCCAAACTATCAATGCCGTCACTGGCCGTGGCGCACTGACAGTCGCGCAACTCGAACGCGATTTGCTGCCCAGACTTGATCCGCAGGCACTGCTGGTCAGCGACAGCCATGCCGCTTATCGGGCATTTGCACGCAAGCACAAAGTTGCGCACGAGATGGTTAATTTGCGTGCCGGGGTACGCGTCAGGCATGCGGGAAGCCGTGCCATCCACGTACAGAATGTGAACGCGTACCACGGACGCTTCAAGGCCTGGCTACTGGGCTTTCACGGCGTGGCATCGCGCTACCTGCCCAATTACCTCGGTTGGCGTTGGGCTCTGGATGGCGGACGGGTCAGTTACTCAGAACAATTGTTTTGCATCGCAATCGGCGTCATCAACAGACAACGCTGACTGCGCCATCAGAATTGACCGCGCTGGCTCGCTTCGGCGATCTTCTTGTCGGTCTTGTACTGGCTCAGTGCGTACACGGCCCAGATCGTGGCAGGCAACCAGCCAACCAGCGTGATTTGCAGGATCAGGCAGATGACGCCGGCGATCGGGCGGCCGATCGTGAAGAAGGTCAGCCAGGGAAGGATGAGGGCGATAAGCAAGCGCATGGAAATTCCTGTGAGTGGAAGATTGTTAAAAGTGACACAACTTTACCTGCCTGCCGTGAAATGCGTCGCACAGTTATTTTTCGGCAACGTGCGTCGCTGGCAGACGGTGCTGGGCATACGTTTCGCGCAACCGGTTCTTCTGGATCTTGCCGGTGCCGCCGACGGGCAGGCTGTCGGCAAACACGACGTCGTCCGGCGTCCACCAGCGCGCGACCTTGCCGTCAAACCAGCTGATCAACGCGTCGCGCGTGACGTCCATACCGGGCCTGCGCACGACCACCAGTAACGGGCGCTCGTCCCATTTCGGGTGCGCAACACCGATGCAGGCCGCCTGCAGCACAGCCGGATGCGCCATCGCCACGTTTTCCAGGTCGATGGTGCCGATCCATTCGCCGCCGGACTTGATCACGTCCTTGCTGCGGTCGGTGATCGCCAGATAGCCGTCGGCATCGATCGTGGCCACGTCGCCCGTCGGGAACCAGCCATCGACCAGCACATTGCCGCCCTCCTCGCGGAAATACCCGGAGACGACCCACGGTCCTTTCACCAGCAGATGCCCGTAGGTCACGCCATCCCAGGCCAGTTCGGCACCAGCGTCGTCAACGATCTTCATGTCCACACCGTAAATGGCATGGCCCTGCTTGCGCAGCACGGCGCGCTGCGCGTCCGGCGACAGGGCCTGATGCGCGCTGTTCAACGTGCAGGCCGTGCCCAGCGGCGACATCTCGGTCATGCCCCAGGCATGCACGACCTCGATGCCGAAGCGGTCCATCAGCGTGTCCATCAACGCCGGCGGGCAGGCAGAGCCGCCGATCACCGTGCGGCGGAAGGTGGAGAACGTCAGATCGTGCTCGATCACATGGTTGACCAGGCCCAGCCAGACCGTGGGCACGCCCGCCGAGAACGTCACGCCCTCGCCTTCGAACAGATCGTATAGCGAGCGCCCGTCGAGCGCCGGGCCGGGAAACACGAGCTTGGCGCCCGACAGCGGCACCGAGTACGGCAAGCCCCACGCGTTCACATGAAACATCGGCACCACCGGCAGGACGACGTCGCGCGACGCTACATTGAGCGCGTTCGGCATGGCCGATGCGTACGCGTGCAGGACCGTCGAGCGGTGCGAATACAGCGCGCCTTTCGGATTGCCGGTCGTGCCGGACGTGTAGCACAGGCTGGCGGCCGAGCGCTCGTCGAACTGCGGCCACGCGTAGTCGTCGCTCTGGGCGCCGATCAGGTCTTCGTAGCACAGCAAGGTATCGATACCGGAATCGCGTGGCAGCGCCGCGCGGTCGCACAAGGCCACCCAGGCCTTGACGCCCGTGCAGGTGCGCGCCAGCGCGGCAACAATCGGCAGGAAGGTCAGGTCGAAGAACAGCACCTGATCGTCGGCGTGGTTGACGATGTAGGCGATCTGCTCCGGGTGCAGACGGGGATTGATCGTGTGCAGCACGGCGCCGGAGCCCGAGACGCCGTAATACAGTTCCAGGTGCCGGTAGCCGTTCCAGGCCAGCGTGGCCACCCGGTCGCCCATGGCGATGCCCTGGCTGTCCAGCGCATTGGCCAACTGGCGCGAGCGGGCCGCCGCATCGCGCCAGGTGTAGCGGTGCAGGTCGCCCTCGACGCGGCGCGAGACGATTTCACCATCGCCGTAGTGGCGCGCAGCGAATTCGATGATGCCGGAGACCAGCAGCGGTGCATCCATCATCTGGCCTTGCAGGGGACTCATCGGGTAATCAGGCATGTGGGCTCCGGGATTCAAGGTTTATCAAGCTCAGCAGCAACGTCGAAAGTGTCATGTGCGATGCGGCGCGGCGTCAACGCAATTCGATGATGCAGCGCCGCATTGCCGACGTGCTACCCAACCGGCGCCGTTACAGGGTGTAACGCGCGTGAACCGGCTGCCCGATCACGCGTAATATCGCGGTCGGGTAAAATCGTTTCATTGCCGACCACGCCAACGAGGACTGCCATCACTGCCGACGAACTTGCACTGAACAATTCTTTCGCCGAATTGCCGCCAGCGTTTTACACGCGCCTGATGCCCACGCCATTGCCTGCGCCGCATTTCATCGCGGCCAGCCAACCTGCGGCCGCCCTGATCGGGCTGACCGTCGAGGATCTCGCACGCCCTGATTTTGTCGAGGTCTTCACCGGCAACAAGGTGGCGCCACGCTCGCAACCGCTTGCCGCCGTGTATTCCGGCCACCAGTTCGGTGTCTGGGCGGGCCAGCTGGGCGACGGCCGCGCGATCACGCTGGGCGATATCGCCACCCCCGCCGGCCCGATGGAAATCCAGCTCAAGGGCGCCGGGCGCACGCCGTATTCCCGCATGGGCGACGGCCGCGCCGTGCTGCGCTCGTCGATTCGCGAATTCCTGTGTTCCGAGGCGATGGCAGCGCTTGGCATCCCGACGACGCGCGCGCTGTCCCTGACCGGCTCGCCGCAAGGCATCGCGCGTGAAACGCTCGAGACGGCCGCCGTCGTGGCGCGGATGGCGCCGACATTTGTTCGCTTCGGTTCCTTCGAGCACTGGGCGTCGCACGACCGCCAGGACGAGCTGCGCACGTTGGCTGATTACGTGATCCAGCAGTTCTACCCCGAACTCGCCGGCGAGGCCAATCCCTACGCGGCGCTGCTGGCCGAAGTCACGCGCCGCACCGCGCGCATGATTGCGCACTGGCAGGCCGTGGGCTTCATGCACGGCGTGATGAACACTGACAATATGTCGATCTTGGGCCTGACGCTCGACTATGGCCCGTTCGGCTTCATGGAAGCGTTCGACGCCCGTCACATCTGCAACCACACGGACCAGGGCGGGCGCTATTCGTATGCCAACCAGGTGCCGGTCGGGCATTGGAATTGTTATGCGCTGGGCAATGCTCTGCTGCCGCTGATCGGCGAACCCGAGGTGGCCGAGGAAGCTCTGGCTGTCTACCGGCCAGAGTTCGGCCGCCAGATGGATATCCTGATGCACGGCAAGCTTGGCCTGCTGGATAGCCAGGATGGCGACGCCAAGCTGTTCGAAGACACGATCGAGTTGCTGCAGGCCAACCACGCCGACTTCACGTTGTTCTTCCGCCTGCTGGGCGACCTGCAGGTGGATGCGCCCGGGCAGGATGAACCGTTGCGCGACCTGTTCATCGACCGCGCCTCGTTCGACGCCTGGGCGGCGATCTACCGTACCCGCCTGCGCAGCGAACACAGCGTTGATGCGAACCGACGCGTCGCGATGAACCTGGTCAATCCCAAGTACATCCTGCGCAACTACCTGGCCCAGACGGCCATCGAACAGGCCCAGAACGGGGACTTTTCCGGCGTGCACAAGCTGCTGGCCGTGCTCGAGCGGCCGTTCGACGAACAACCCGACAATGCTGCCTACGCCGAGCTGCCGCCCGACTGGGCCGCGCATCTCGAAGTAAGCTGCTCTTCATAAACACACCCACGAGACACGAGGAAACCACATCATGACCGACAAAGTCACCAAGACCGACGCCGAATGGCGTAACCAGCTCGACCCGATGGAATACGAAGTCACGCGCCATGCGGCAACCGAACGCGCCTTTACGGGCAAGTTCTGGGACCACCACGAGCATGGCATTTACAGCTGCGTCTGCTGCAATACGCCACTGTTCGAATCGGACACCAAGTTCGACTCGGGCTGTGGCTGGCCAAGCTACTTCCGTGCACTCGATCCGGCCAATGTGATCGAGAAAACCGACCGTACCCACGGCATGGTGCGCACCGAAGTCATCTGCGGCGTCTGCGACGCGCACCTGGGCCACGTGTTCCCGGACGGTCCGCCACCAACCGGCCTGCGTTATTGCATCAATTCCGCCTCGATGCGGTTCGACCCGGCCTGAGAGTGATTGCGCGATGAAATTCCTGTTCGACTTTTTCCCGGTCCTGCTGTTCTTCGGCGTCTACAAGTATGGCGACAGCAACCAGGCATGGGCGCACCGCATGGCCGTCGAGTATCTGGGACCATTGATTGCAGGCGGCGGCGTGCCGCCGTCACAGTCGGCGATCCTGCTGGCCACGGCCGTGGCCATCATCGCCACCGTGTGCCAGGTCGGTTACCTGCTGGCGCGCGGGCGCAAGGTCGACAACGCGATGTGGCTGACGCTGGGCGTGATCGTCGTCGCCGGCGGCGCCACGATCTATTTCCACGACGACCTGTTCATCAAGTGGAAGCCGACGATCCTGTACTGGGCATTCGCACTGGGTCTATTCATCGCGCAAGTGTTTTACCGCAAGAACCTGATCCGCTCGGTGATGGAACCGAACATGAAACTGCCCGAGCCGTTCTGGAACCGCATCGGCTACATCTGGATGGCGTTCTTCGTCGCGATGGGTTTGCTGAACCTGTTGATGGCCTTCGTGGTCTTCCATAACGATACCGGCGCTTGGGTCAGCTTCAAGCTGTTCGGCTTTACCGCCATATTCTTTGCTTTCATCATGATTCAAACGATGATGCTCTACAAATACATCAAGGAGGAGGACGCATGACCACTCTGACAGACAAAAGCGATCGCGAACCACGCATGCGCGCCCAGCTCGAAGCCGAGCTGGCCCCTACCCTGCTCGAGATCAGCGACGACTCGCACCTGCACGCCGGCCATGCTGGCGCAGCCTCCGGCGGCAGCCATTATTCGGTCAAAATCGTGTCGTCGCGCTTCGAAGGCCTCAAGCTGGTCATGCGTCATCGTCTTGTGTATGATGCCGTGCACGATATGATCAACAAGGCGGAAATCCACGCACTGGCCATCAACGCCATCGCGCCTTCCGAGCTGTCCTGAAAGCGGGTTTTCAGGCAGTTTTAAGTAATTTGCCCGACAATCGAACAGATAAGTACACCACCTGAACTTCTCTCGTCCAGTTAAAACCCGTCACAGGAATACACATGACCTTTAAGCCTGCTCGCCTGCTGTTAGCCCTCGTTGCCATCGCATCGGCCCCGGCCTTTGCCCAGAACATCGCAGTGGTCAACGGCAAGGCGATTCCTTCGGCACGCGCCGACGCCGTCGTCAAGCAGGTCGTTGCCCAGAACCAGGGCCAGGACACGCCGCAGCTGCGCGAAGCCGTCAAGAACGACCTGATCGCCCGTGAAGTGCTGATGCAAGAGGCTGTCAAGCAAGGCTGGGACAAGAAGCCTGAAGTGCGCGAAGCCATGGACAGCGCCCGCCAGTCGATCGTCGTCAATGCACTGGCCCGCGACTACATCGCCAAGAACCCGGTGACCGATGCCGAGATCAAGGCTGCCTACGATAAGGTCAAAGCAGAAACGGGCGACAAGGAATACCACGTTCGCCACATCCTGATGAGCACCGAAGCCGATGCCAAGGCCGCCATTGCCAAGATCAAGGGCGGCGCCAAGTTCGAAGACGTCGCCAAGACGTCGAAGGACACCGGCACGGCCAACACCGGCGGCGATCTGGACTGGGTCACCCCGAACACGATGCCGCCGGAATTTTCGGCCGGCTTCACCAAGCTCGCCAAGGGCGCGATCACCGACGTGCCGGTCAAGACCAATGCCGGTTACCACGTGATCAAGCTGGACGACACCCGCGCGACCAAGCTGCCACCGATGGACCAGGTCAAGCCACAGATCTCCGAGACGCTCGCGCAAGAGAAGCTGCGTGACTTCCAGGAGCAAATGGTCAAGAAGGCAAAGGTGCAGTAAGATGTATTGTCGCCGGCGCGCACACTGCGCACCGGCATTCGTCGCCTGCGGCGATACTTTTCGAGTTTATATAGGATCTCAACGATGATTTTGAAGCCAGCCAGCCTGTTGTTCGCCATGATTGCAGTCGTTGCCGTGCCTGCCCTCGCGCAGAACGCCGCTACCGTCAATGGCAAGGCAATCCCGCAAGCTCGGGTCGACCAGCTGGTCAAGCAGGTCGTGGCCCAGGGCCGCGCTGCGGACTCCCCTGACCTGCGCGAAGCGATCAAGAAAGACCTGATCAGCCGTGAAGTATTGATCCAGGAAGCCGACAAGCAGAACATCGGCGCCCGCGCCGACGTCAAGTCGGCCATCGACAACGCCCGTCAAAGCATCATCATCAACGCGATGCTGGCGGACTACGTCAAGAAGAACCCGGTCAAGGATGCCGACGTCAAGGCCGAGTACGACAAGCAGAAAGCGCTGATCGGCGACAAGGAATACCACGCGCGTCACATCCTGGTCGACTCCGAAGCCGATGCCAAGGGCATCATCGCCAAGCTGAAAGCCGGCGGCAAGTTCGACGAACTGGCCAAGCAGTCGAAAGACGGCAGCGCACAGAACGGCGGCGACCTGGGCTGGGCCAGCGCGGCCACCTACGTGCCTGAGTTCTCGAAAGCCATGGTCGCTCTGCAAAAAGGCGCTATCACTGAAACGCCTGTGAAATCGCAGTTTGGTTACCACGTCATCAAGCTGGAAGACGTGCGCGCAGCCAAGGTGCCGGCGCTGGAAGAAGTCAAGCAGCAAGTCACCGAAGGCCTGCAGCAGCGTCAGCTGGCAGCCTATCGCGAGACCCTGGTCAAGAAAGCAAAAGTGCAGTAATCAGCCCTGGCTGGTTGCGGTTAAAAAGCGCTCCTTCGGGAGCGCTTTTTTATTGCCGGTGCTGCCGGACGTGAAGATGCGTGCATTTTGCAATATTGCTAGTCTGATATGCTAATGAATTTTCCTCCACTCTTACGACTCATGCCCTATTCCTGGTACGGCCTGCTGTTTCAAATCGTGTTCTGGCTCGTCAGCATGATGCTGTTCAGGCGCTGGATGAACCGCGCCCGCCTGCGCACACAGCCGGCAACCGCTGCCGGCACATTGTCGCAACCACCCGAGGTATTGGTCATCGGCATGGTGGTCGCCATCCTGTTCAGCGTCATCACGGCCATTTTTGTCCACAGGTCGGATGCCGCAACCATGGACTGGCCCGCACTTTTCTTGCTCGCCCCGGCCTTGCTGGGGTTGTGGCTCGTCGCAGACTACGTCTTCGCACGACACACGATGGACGATGCCGGCATGGGCTACGGCCGGATCTTCAGCAAGAACGGGCGCTTTGCATGGCGGGACGTCGACCGCGTTGGATTTTCGCAGTGGACCGGTGGCTACTGGTTGGCACTGGCGTCTGGCGAGAAGATGCGCATCGGCGGCACGATGACGGGCCAGCCGGCGTTCGCATCGCGTGTCCTGCAGCATGTCCCCATGCCACGCATCGATATCGACGTGCGCAAGATGCTTGCAGCCGCAGCGCAGGGCAAGCTCCACCCGTTATGACGGGGTCGCGCCCGACCTTTCGTCAGGCCAGTGTGCATGACATCCCGGCGATGTCGCGCATCCGGTTGTCCGTGAAGGAAAATCGCCTGCACGACCCGGCGCGGATCACACCGCAGATGTATACCGATTTTCTGGAAAAGGATGGGCGCGGCTGGGTGGCGCTGGTCGATGGCGACGTTGTCGCATTCAGCTATGGGAACCGGATCGATGGGTCGATCTGGGCGCTGTTCGTCGATCCCCGTTTCGAGGGTCGAGGGCTGGGCAAGGAACTGCTGGCACGGGCGACCGGGTGGCTGTTCTCGCTGGGGTTCAGGCGGGTGACGCTCAGCACCGGGACGCACACCAGAGCCGCGCAATTCTATACGCGCCTGGGTTGGCGACTTGCATCATCGAGCGCTGGCGACAGCGTCTTCGTTCTCGACAGCGCGTAGGGTGGGCAGCTATGCCGCCCACGCGTTCAAACTGGCTTGATGTCGTGGCGCAGCGAGTTTCGTTGGACGCGTGGACGGCGGAGCCGTCCACCCTACGGTTGGGGTCGTGTCCGAATGTCAGACCTGACCCCGGCTGTGCTGCAGCACCAAAAAAAACGCCTCCGAAGAGGCGTTTCTTACATCAGTCAACCGATCAGCCAACCCACTTGCGCGCGTTGCGGAACATTCGCATCCATGGCGACTCGTCGCCCCATGATTCCGGAGCCCACGAATGCACAGCGGCGCGGAAGACGCGCTCGGCGTGCGGCATCAGGACCGTGAAGCGGCCATCGGCCGTCGTCACCGACGTCAGACCGCCCGGCGAGCCGTTCGGGTTGAACGGGTACGTCTCAGTCGCCTGGCCGCGGTTGTCGACGAAGCGCATCGCCTTGATCGAGGCGTCGTAGTCGCCCGTCAGCGAGAAGTCGGCGAAGCCTTCGCCGTGCGCGATGGCGATCGGCGCGTGCGTGCCGGCCATGCCCTGGAAGAAGATCGATGGCGAGTCCAGCACTTCGACCATGCCGAAGCGCGCCTCGAATTGCTCCGACTTGTTGCGGGTGAACTTCGGCCATGCCTGCGCGCCCGGGATGATCGACTTCAGGTTGCTCATCATCTGGCAGCCGTTGCAGACGCCCAGGCCAAAGGTGTCCTGGCGCGCGAAGAAGCGGGCGAACTGGTCCGACAGCTGCGGATTGAACAGGATGGTCTTGGCCCAGCCTTCGCCGGCGCCCAGCACGTCGCCGTACGAGAAGCCACCCACGGCGATCACGCCATGGAAGTCGTCCAGCTTGGCGCGGCCCGCAATCAGGTCGCTCATGTGCACGTCGATGGCTGCAAAGCCCGCCTGGTGCATGACCCACGCCGTCTCGATGTGCGAGTTGACGCCCTGCTCGCGCAGGATCGCCACGCGCGGACGCTTGCCGGTCGCGATGAACGGTGCAGCGACATCTTCGTCCAGATTGAAGCTGATCTTCGGCGTCATGCCGATATCGTGCTCGTCGAGCAGGCGGTCGTATTCCGCATCCGCGCATGCCGGATTGTCGCGCAGGCGCGCGATGCGCCAGCTGGTCTCGCTCCACAGGCGGTGCAGGCTGCTACGCTGTTCGTTGTAGATGACTTTGGCGTCACGCGTGAATTCGATCGCGCCACGGTCATTGAGCTTGCCGATGATATGGCTGCAGGCGCCCAGGTTCGCTTCGCGCAGCACGTTCATGACGGCCGTCTTCTCGTCCGTACGCACCTGGAACACGGCGCCCAGTTCTTCGCTGAACAAGGCACGCAGCGTCATTTCGTTGCGGCGCTCGGCCACCTGGCCGGCCCAGTTCTTGGCGTCGCCCCAGTCGGCGCCGTGCCCGCTCTCCATCGTCAAGATGTCGAGGTTGACCGACACGCCCGTGCGGCCAGCGAAGGCCATCTCGGCCAGCGTCGCGAACAGGCCGCCGTCCGAGCGGTCGTGGTAAGCCAGCAGCTTGCCATCCTTGTTCAGCTTCTGGATCGCGCCGAACAGCGCTTTCAGGTCGTCCGCCGAATCAACGTCCGGCACCGAGTCACCCAGTTGCTGCGTGACTTGCGCCAGGATCGACGCGCCCAGGCGGTTCTTGCCACGACCCAGGTCGACCAGGATCAGCGCCGTCTCGCCCGCGTCCGTACGCAGCTGGGGCGTGAGCGAGCGGCGGATATCGACCACCGGCGCGAACGCCGAGACGATCAGCGACACCGGCGAGATCACGGCTTTCGATTCGCCAGCGTCGTTCCAGGTCGTGCGCATCGACAGCGAATCCTTGCCGACCGGGATCGACACGCCCAGCGCCGGGCACAGTTCCATGCCGACGGCTTTTACGGTGTCGAACAGTGCGGCGTCCTGGCCAGGCTGGCCGCAGGCCGCCATCCAGTTGGCCGACAGCTTGATGTCCGAGATGTCGTCGATCGCGGCGGCCGCGATGTTCATGATCGACTCGGCCACGGCCATCCGGCCCGACGCGGCGGCGTCGATGACGGCCAGCGGCGTACGCTCGCCCATCGCCATCGCTTCGCCGAGGAAGCCGTCGTAGGCCATTGCCGTGACGGCGCAATCGGCCACCGGCACCTGCCACGGACCGACCATCTGGTCGCGCACCGTCATGCCGCCGACCGTGCGGTCGCCGATCGTGACCAGGAACGATTTGTCGCCCACGGTGGGATTCTGCAGCACGCGGCGCGCCGCTTCGACTAGCTCGATGCCGGTCAGGTCCACCGGCGGGAACGTGTTCTGCACGTGCTGCACGTCGCGCGTCATCTTCGGCGGCTTGCCGAGCAGGACGTCCATCGGCATGTCGACCGGTGACGCATTCGGGCCACCAGCCTGCTCTTCGTCGAGCAGGCGCAGCTGACGCTCTTCGGTCGCGGTGCCGACGACGGCAAACGGACAGCGCTCACGCTCGCACAGCGCGGCGAATTTCGCCAGGCTCTCGGGGGCGATCGCCAGAACGTAGCGTTCCTGCGATTCGTTGGACCAGATTTCTTTCGGCGCCAGGCCGCTTTCTTCGAGCGGCACCTTGCGCAGATTGAAGATCGCACCGCGCTTGGCGTCGTTGACGATTTCGGGGAACGCATTGGACAAGCCACCCGCGCCCACGTCGTGGATCGAGATGATCGGATTGTGCGCGCCCAGCTGCCAGCAGCCGTTGATGACTTCCTGCGCGCGGCGCTCCATCTCCGGGTTGCCGCGCTGGACCGAGTCGAAGTCCAGGTCGGCCGTGTTGGTGCCGGTGGCCATCGACGATGCGGCGCTGCCGCCCATGCCGATGCGCATGCCGGGGCCGCCCAGCTGGATCAGCAGGCTGCCGACCGGGATCTCGTCCTTGTGCGTGTGCGCGGCCGAGATGCTGCCGATGCCGCCGGCGATCATGATCGGCTTATGGTAGCCGTAGACCGCGCCGGCAGCGCCGACGTTCTGTTCGTAGGTACGGAAGTAGCCGCCCAGGACTGGCCGGCCGAATTCATTACTGAATGCAGCGCCGCCGATCGGGCCTTCGATCATGATCTGCAGTGGCGAGGCGATGCGTTCCGGCTTGCCGTACAGGGCATCCGAGCGCACCTGGCCCGTCACGTCCGACGCGTTTTCCCACGGCCGCACGGAATCCGGGATCACCAGGTTCGAGACCGTGAAGCCGGCCAGGCCCGCCTTCGGCTTGGCGCCGCGGCCCGTTGCGCCTTCGTCGCGGATTTCGCCGCCGGCGCCGGTCGAGGCGCCCGGGAATGGCGAAATCGCGGTCGGGTGATTGTGCGTCTCCACCTTCATCAGCGTGTGCACCAGCTCCGTCGACGGACCGTATTCTTCGCCGTCGCGCGGGAAGAACCGGGTGACGGTCGCGCCTTCGATGATCGACGAGTTGTCGCTGTAGGCGACGACGGTGCCGCGCGGGTTCAGCTGGTGCGTGTTCTTGATCATGCCGAACAGCGAGATGCTTTGCTTCTCGCCGTCGATGACCCAGTCGGCATTGAAGATCTTGTGACGGCAGTGCTCCGAGTTCGCCTGGGCGAACATCATCAGCTCGACGTCGGTCGGGTTGCGCTGCGCCTTCGTGAACGCGTCGTTCAGGTAATCGACTTCGTCGTCCGACATCGCCAGACCAAGTTCGGTGTTGGCGCGCACCAGTGCGGCGCGGCCCAGACCCAGCACGTCGATGCTCTCGAGCTGCTTGCCTTCGAGTTCATTGAACAGGTGCTGCGCGTCGTCGGCGTTGCGCAGGACGGTATCGGTCATGCGGTCGTGCAGCAGGCCGATGACCGCCTGCAGCTCGTCGTCCGCCAGCTTCTTGGGCGCGCCGAAGCTGCTGCCAAGGATGCCGGTCTTGAGCACGACGGTGTAGCCGATGCCGCGCTCGATGCGGTGGACATGGCCCATGCCGCAGTTGCGCGCGATATCGGTCGCTTTCGAGGCCCACGGTGAAATGGTGCCCAGGCGCGGGATGACGAAGAATGCTTCGGTCACGCCGTCGTACAGGGTCTCCGGCGCAGGCTCGCCATAGGTGAGCATGGCCGACAGGCGCGACGTATCGTCGATGGACAGTGGCGCGCTGGTGTCGATGAAATGGTAGAAACGGCCCTGGACGGCGGCGATCGACGGGGCGACAGCTTGCAGTTGGCTCAGGAGGCGTTGGCTACGGAAGGCGGACAGGGCATTGGAACCCGGCAGAATCAACATGGCTTGGACAGTCGGTTGATGCAGCGTCGCTGCTAGGG
>Ga0308160_10005852_pt1 | contig 12702 bp, 7 predicted proteins | sample PhyFR1_FD_201036 | JGI IMG/M metagenome (GOLD analysis project Ga0308160, IMG submission 201036) | Phyllosphere microbial communities from UC Gill Tract Community Farm, Albany, California, United States - DLSLF.R1 | ecosystem: Host-associated > Plants > Phyllosphere > Unclassified | place: USA... | reverse complement strand
CCACCATCATAATAAGAGGTGTAGAAAAACCCTTCACGGTCCTTAGCCCTCAAATCATTTGGCTCATACGAGTTATAGAACTGTACGGTAGGGGTGGTAGAACCCACTTCATCACTATAAGCCGATACATTTTTAAAGTTGGGCAGTAAAAGTTGTTGCATTGGATTACCAGCAACAGTAGCCAGGTATTGAATTTCAAAGATGTGTTCACCTCTGTTCTCCTGAGCCAGACTGTGTAAATCACCATAATTAGCAAACAGGCTTATGCCCGCGTTGTCAATTACATCTTTTGCACTTGCAGCAGCCAGACGGTAGTATTCGGCACCTTTATTTAAAGGTTGACCGGCCATGGTCAGGTAAACTTTAGCAAGCAATGATTTTACTGCAGCGCGACTGGCGCGACCGCTTGCGTCTGTCCATGGTAGGTTTGCTACTTCACCTTGTTTCAAGTCATCAACAATTACATTGTAAACTTCTTCTGAAGAAGCACGTGGAGGCAAGAAGTTCTCTGATGTTGCAGACTGTGATGCGGTAATCAAAGGCACATCGCCATATAAACGTACTAAGTAAAAGTAAGACCAGGCCCTTAGGAACCTTGCTTCAGCAAGAATCTGCGCCTTTCTGGTTTCATCCATGGGGGTAATTGCAGGCACCTTGTCAAGCACCAGGTTACATTGCGCAATAACGCTGTACAGACCGTTCCACCAGTTACGCACCAGAAGGTTGTCGCCATTGTACTGCAAACCAATCAGGTTGTTCAGGTCAGAGTTCTGTCCGGTTTCTGTTTTTGCAGTTCCGGTTACCACTTCCAGCATGGAGAAGTTGGCCACAAAGATACCGGCGCCACTACCAATAAAACGGGTTTGTGCATAAGCAGCTGCCAAAGCCGCTTCGGCATGTTCCGGAATGGTGTAATAGGTGTCCGGTGATAAATTGGAAGGATCCTGTTCTTCAAGAAACTTCTTGCAACCCGTGCCAAATACCATCATGGCAAGCAGGAACAGGGTGGATATATGTTTAATATTGTATTTCATGATCGTTCTGTTTGAAAAGATAAATGTCACTATAAACCAATGTTAAGACCTAACAAGAAGGTAGTTGGCTTAGGGTAATCAAAGAAAGTCTGTCCCTGTGCAAACACGTTTCCATAAGTCGTAACCTCCGGATCATTACCCCTGTATTTGGTAATCAGGAAGAAGTTCTGTGCACTTGCATAGATCCTCAGGCGGTTTAACTTTAGTTTCTGCGTAACTTCTGTTGGGAAAGAATAACCGATCAAAGCATTTCTACCACGAATAAATGAACCATCCTGCAACCAGCGGGTATCCACGTTGGTTACGTAACCAGCACGGGTATCACGGATTGCTGCAATCTGGCTATTCTGATTCTGTGGTGTCCAGGCACCAAGCACAGTTTTATAACTGTTGGCAATACCTACACGGTCCTCTCCAGAGTGTGTACTCATATCCAGTACGTCGTTTCCATAAGAATATTGCAAATCAAGAAGCAATTCCCAGCTTTTGTACCTGAAGTTGTTGATAAATGCACCCCAGCCTTTAGGGTTACCATTACCGATAATCATACGGTCATCGTCGTTGATCGCAAAATCACCATTTACATCCAGATACTTCACATCACCAGGTAATAAAGGTTTACCACCTCTGTAAGTATATTTAGCTGCTTCGGCACGTTCTGCTTCGCTCCAGGTTCCCAAACGTTTCAATCCCCAGAAAGATCCAACAGGCTCTCCAACACGGATGATACCGGTTTCATTGGTAAAACCAGGGTTACCTACACCAAAGATATCTGCAGGTGTTGCAAGTTCAAGCACCTTGTTTCTGTTCATCGAGATGTTGAAAGTCGTTGTCCAGTTGAAGTTTTCGGTGTTAAAGTTTACCGTATTGATGGCAAATTCGAAACCTTTATTCTCCATGCTACCTACGTTCTTGAAAATAGAAGCATAACCGCTACTTCTTGGTACTGGCGCATCCAGCAGCATGTCGGTGGTTTTACGATAGTAAACATCCGCCTCAATATTCAAACGATTCTGGAAAAAGCCAATTTCTAAACCGACATCAGATTGTGCTGTTTTCTCCCATTTCAAATCAGGGTTAGCCAAACGGCCGGTTCCTACACCAGTTACCCTGGTATTGCCGATAATTGCAGCATAGCCCGAACCTAAAGTTGATAAAGAAGAGTAGGGGTTAATTTCCGAGTTACCGGTAACACCATAGCTGGCACGAAGTTTCAGGTTAGAGATGCTGTTCATGTCTTTCATGAAATCCTCTTCAGATACCTTCCATGCAACGGCTCCAGACGGGAAGATCGCATATTTATGATTCTCACCAAATTTCGAAGCACCATCCACACGAGCCGTTCCGGTTAATAGATACTTATCTTTGTAGCTATAGTTTACACGACCGAAATAAGAGTTAAATGCATAATCAGATCTTCTTGATCCGCCGGGGTTTGGTTTTCCGGCAGCACCTAAATTGTTGGTTAGGTAGTAATCTGTCGAGAAGTTCTCCCCACTGGCATTAAATCCAAAAATATTTGTCTGATACCATGAAGCACCCAATGTTGCGTTGATGGTATGATTTTCAGAAAACTTCTTGTTGTAGGTGAAATAGTTCTCAATAGACCAATAGCTTTCCCTGTTGTTGTCCAGGTATGCTGTACCTCGCTGGTCAAAGGCGATACCATATAAACCACGACCGTTATATTCATTACGTCCGCGGGTAATGACGTTGGCTCCTAAAACGCTTCGGAATTCCAGGCCTTCGGCAATGTTGATGTTGGCAAACACGTTACCTAAAGCAGTCTGCGTTTGCAGGATGTAGGTACGGTCTGTCAGGATATGCACCGGGTTGGATCCACCTTCAGCACCAGGATAATTCTGGTTGTCGGCCCAGGTTCCATCAGGATATTTCACCGGTAAGAAAGGGAAACTTTCGGTAATCATCCTTACGGAGTTCAAACCACCGGTTCCAATATCTACCAGATTTTCTTCCTGATTGGTATAGTTTAAGCTACCACCAACTTTGATGAAGCTTTTAATCTGACTTTCCAGGTTAAATCTGCCGGAGTATCTTTTTAAATAAGAACTTTTAAGTAAACCATTGTCTTCACGGTAGTTCAGGAAAATACCATAAGTCGTTTCCGGATTACCACCTGTTAAGCCAATCTGATGGTTTTGTGATAATTTATTTTGAGTCGCTTCTTTCAGCCAATCGGTATCATAAAGCGGATTGCCTTGCGAATCAAACAGGTTAGGCAAACTTAAACGCTTAATCCTTGGATCAACATAGTTGCCTGCTGCCCAGCCTGCCGGATCATAGATCTGTGCATTCTCATAGGCCAGGTTTTCTGTATTGATATACTCCTGGGCATTAAGCATTTCTACACGATTAGGACCGATAGTTGGTACACTGAAATCCACATCATAAGTGATTCTTCCACCTTGTGAGCTACCTTTTTTAGTAGTGATCAAAACTACACCATTGGCACCACGGGCACCGTAAATCGCAATGGACGAAGCATCTTTCAATACCTCTACTGATGCGATATCACCAGGGTTCAGGAAGTCGATCGCGTTACTGTTCTGGGTTTGCGAACCTACGGGTAGGATTACACCATCAATAACATATAAGGGGTTGTTGGAGGTGTTGATGGAACTGAAACCACGCACACGAATGTTGGTTTGTCCACCTGGCCTACCGGAGTTGGTATTCACCTGCACACCGGCAATACGTCCGGCCAATGCCTGGTTAAGGGAAGCTGCCGGACGTTCTTCCAGTTGCTCCTGTTTAACAGAACCTACTGCACCGGTTACGTCAGATTTACGACGGGTACCGTAACCAACCACCACAACATCTTCCAGGGTTTCACCTGCTGCTGGCGCTAAGCGAATGTTCAGGGCTGCGCCTGATCCTGCTGCACGGGTTTGACTGGTATAGCCGATGTAAGAAAATGTTAAGGTTTCTGAGGCACTTGTCACCTCGATGGTGAACTTACCTGAACCGTCGGTAACGGCAGTTTTACCCGAACGGCTTTTAATTCCGACACCTGCGAGCGGTTTTCCCGTCTCGTCAAGCACCGTACCGCTAACGCGGATTTGTTGGGTATTACTTTGGGAAAATGTGATGCTTGCTGCTTTCAGACTGGCGCTGTAAGCAGAAGTTCCATTTGCAAAGGCCTGGTTGCCCATTAACATGAGCACCGGGATACCTGTACATAGTAAATGTTTAATTTTCATAAAGGTTATAATTGGTTAGATTTTGATTTTGGTGCGCTAAAGCACCATTAAGGGGAGAATACAGCAAGGAGCTAGGTTTGTTTCTTGCCGAAGGAGATAGTGCTTAATTTTAGGATGAATGACTAAACCGTTTTACTTATTTGCTGATATTATATATTGGTCAAGTATATATTATAAAAAATGTTCATTGGTAATTTGATTGCTGTATGTCAATCCCGGATCTTCTAACTCTAATTAGTTAAACAGATAAAAGCGTTTTCAATAATATGCATAACCTATGCATTATCCAAATTTCATGTGTAAAATTATTTTATTTAATCAATACAATTTTATCCGATGTTTTGTGTAAATAAATATAATAAAAATTTTATATCCCCAGAACAAAGATTAAAAGTTTTCCATTCTTTGTTTTTGCCAGGTTCCACCATTAAAATCTTTGTAGTGATAATTAATTTTCAATCTCACCTTTCCTGTTTAAAAAGAAGATCAGGCGTTACAAAAAAGGTAGTTAAGATTGGGGGCAGTTTACTTCTAATGTTCTTCCAGATTCTTTTCAGACACAAAAAAACCTCTTAAAAGAGGTTTTAATTTATTCATTAAGATTAGCCTGTCCACAAACCTGGAACATATATCTGTGATTACTTAATAATATTGAAAAGTACCTTTTTCGCTTTCAATGGTCACCTGTTTTTGCGTGCCAGTCTCTACGCGACCAACAATCTGTGCATTAATACCAAAACCTTCAGCGATTTCTATGATTGAAGCAGCAATTTCCTGTGGCACATACAGCTCCATACGGTGTCCCATGTTAAATACTTTGTACATTTCTTCCCAGCTGGTGCCAGATTGTTCCTGGATTAATTGAAACAGGGGAGGTACCGGGAATAAGTTGTCCTTAATCACATGTACATCGTCGTTGATGAAATGAAGTACTTTAGTTTGTGCACCACCGCTGCAGTGTACCAGGCCATGGATCTGGCTGCGGTAGCTTTCCAGTACTTTCTTAATTACCGGCGCATAGGTTCTGGTTGGTGATAAAACCAGTTTTCCTGCAGTAACGGTAGTATTTTCATCTATTTTTATCTCATCTGTTAAGCCTTTGCTCCCTGAAAATACCAGGTCAAATGGCACTTGCGGATCATAACTTTCCGGGTAAGTATTCGCAATATTTTTATTGAAAACATCATGTCTGGCACTGGTCAGGCCATTTGAACCCATACCGCCATTGTATTCCGTTTCGTAGCTTGCCTGTCCGCTTGAGGATAAACCAACAATTACATCACCACTTTGAATCTGGTGGTTGCTGATCACTTCCTCACGTTTCATGCGACAAGTTACTGTCGAATCTACAATGATGGTTCTCACCAAATCACCCACATCAGCGGTTTCGCCACCGGTAGAGTAGATGGAGATGCCTTGTTCACGCAGTTCCGCTAAAATTTCTTCTGTACCGTTAATGATGGCAGCAATCACTTCACCCGGAATCAGGTTCTTGTTACGACCAATGGTAGAGGATAATAAAATGTTTTCTGTAGCACCAACACAAATCAGGTCGTCCAGGTTCATGATGATGGCATCCTGTGCAATACCTTTCCATACCGAAAGGTCCCCAGTTTCCTTCCAGTACACATAAGCAAGTGCTGATTTTGTACCAGCGCCATCTGCATGCATAATGTTGCAGTAGCTTTCGTCGTTACCCAGAATGTCGGGGATGATTTTACAAAATGCCTGAGGGAAAATTCCTTTATCAATGTTTTTGATGGCATTATGCACATCTTCTTTTGAGGCAGAAACGCCGCGTTGGTTATACCTGTTATCACTCATGTTATGCAAAGATAGAGAAAGCGCTTAAAGTAGGGAGGTTTAGAAATAAAAAACCCCCCAGCAATGCTGAAGGGTTTGAATTTTAGGTGTTAATTATTTTGAAAATAGCAGTTCCCTTAATTTTGGTAAAGGCCATGCATTGTCGTCAACAATTTGTTCCAATTTATCAGAATGATAACGGATGTTGAAGAAGTATGATTTTACTTTCTCATCGTAAGCAATTGCTTTCTCACGAGACTCTTCGATCTGGTTGGTTACTTTACGTTCTTCCAGCATCGCATCAACATTGTTTTTCACAATTTTTAAGTGTTGAGAAATCTTGTTGATGATGTCAATCGGCGTAGATAAAGCTTCGTCGTCCAGGCCAAGCTCTTTCAAACCTTTAGCATTTTCGATCAAAGTATTCTGGTAGCTGATACAAGCAGGGATGATCATGCTGTTGGTGATCTCACCATAAACTCTGGCTTCTATTTGCAGCTTTTTGTAATAGCTTTCTAAAAGAATCTCATGACGGGCATCCAGTTCTCTTTTGCTGAAGATGTTTGTTTTGGTGAAAAGTTCAACTGTTTTTTCACTTACATAAGCATCAAGGGCAAGTGGTGTGGTTTTGATGTTTGCTAAGCCGCGTCTTTCCGCTTCTTCTTCCCATTCTTTACCATAACCATTTCCTTCAAAACGGATGTCTTTAGATTCTTTGATGTACTTTTTGATCACGGTCAGTAAAGCGATGTCTTTTTTCTCGCCTTTTTTGATCAAGCGGTCAACGTCAACTTTAAATTTCACCAACTGATCTGCAACGATCGCGTTTAATACGGTCATTGGCGCAGATGAGTTTGCTGAAGAACCTACTGCACGTAATTCAAATTTATTTCCTGTAAAGGCAAAAGGAGAAGTACGGTTACGATCGGTGTTGTCCAATAAAATCTGAGGGATTTTAGGGATACCCAACCAAAGCGCATTGTCTTCTTTGATTTTTTTGCTGATTCTGGAGTGTTCAATCTCATCCAACACCTCGTTCAACTGCTGACCAAGGAAGATCGAGATAATTGCAGGTGGCGCTTCGTTGGCACCTAAACGGTGATCGTTGCTTACTGATGCAATACTTGCTCTTAATAAATCTGCATGCTCATGAACCGCTTTAATGGTGTTAACAAAGAAAGCAAGGAACATCAGGTTATTTTTAGGCGTTTTGCCCGGTGCCAGTAAGTTTTTACCAGTATCGGTAATTAACGACCAGTTGTTGTGTTTACCAGAACCGTTAATGCCTGCATAAGGTTTCTCATGTAAAAGCACTTTAAAGTTATGTCTGATGGCAACTTTTTCCATCACATCCATCAACAATTGATTGTGGTCAATTGCCAGATTAATTTCTTCATAAATAGGGGCACACTCAAACTGCATTGGTGCAACCTCATTATGGCGGGTTTTCAAAGGAATACCCAGTTTCAAAGATTCATTTTCAAAGTCAACCATGAAACCATGAACACGCTCAGGGATCGATCCGAAATAGTGATCTTCCAATTGTTGTCCTTTAGCAGACATGTGACCGAATAAAGCTCTTCCGGTTAATACAAGATCTGGTCTTGCGTTATATAAGGCAAGGTCAACCAGGAAATATTCCTGCTCAATACCTAATGATGCGTTTACTTTAGTGATGCTTTTGTCGAAATACTGACAAACATCAACTGCAGCTTTATCAATAGCGTTTACTGCTTTTAAAAGCGGTGCTTTGTAATCTAAAGCTTCGCCGGTATAAGAAACAAAAACAGTTGGAATGCAAAGGGTTTTTCCTGCTGGACTTTCCATGATGAAAGCCGGGGAAGAAGGATCCCATGCGGTATAACCGCGGGCCTCGAAGGTATTACGGATACCACCATTCGGGAAGCTGGACGCATCAGGTTCCTGCTGAACCAATGCACTGCCTGAAAAGTTTTCTACCGGACCATCACTGCTTGGTTCAAAAAACGAATCATGTTTTTCTGCAGTAGTGCCTGTTAAAGGCTGGAACCAATGGGTGTAGTGGGTAACACCTTTAGACATTGCCCATGTTTTCATTGCCGAAGCAATGTGATTAGCGTCGTCCTGGTTAATTAAGACGCCCTGCTCAATAGATGAAACTAACTTGCTGTACACTTCTTTAGACAAGTAAGCTTTCATTTTTTTGGTATCAAAAACGTTTGATCCAAAAAAATCGGAAATCTTATTTGCAGGTGCCTTGACTTCAGGATATACCCGGGATTGTGCTTCGTTTAATGCAAATGTTCTTAAACTTTTCATTGGTTTCTTTCAAAATTTCTTCAAAAATAGGTCTTTTATATTTTATTTACGCGATTATGCCTTAAAAATGTATGTGATTTATGAAAAAAGTCTGAAAATATGTGTGTTTGTGGATAAAATTCATGTAAAAATGTTAAAATGTGAAGAACTGATGATTTATTGTAACAAAACTACATTTCATTGTAGCCAGGTATATTAGTCTGGAGCGATGGATTTTGAGCACAGCTTACCCAGACCTGAAGCACAGCTGACACACACCTCACTCACGCAACCAGTGTGTTAGCTGTGTTTCAGCTCTTGCTCAAATCAGCCTCCGCTCCACGTTTGTGCCCTGGCAGTTTCGCCTGTTTAGGAAAGGCATATCAAACAATGTCAAAAACACAAAGCCATTACAAGGATTTTTTTACCTTTGCCTTAACCCTTAAATAATACATCATAGTGGAAAATACACAGCTGACAACATTAGAAACCGCCAAGGACTTAGGTCTTTTACCAGAAGAGTATGATAGAATAATAGCAATTCTGGGTCGTACACCTAATTTTACAGAACTAAGTATCTTTTCAGTAATGTGGAGTGAGCACTGTTCATACAAGAACTCCATCAACTGGTTAAAAAAACTACCTAAAGACGGTCCTCGTATGCTTGCCAAAGCAGGTGAAGAAAATGCCGGTATGGTAGATCTTGGCGATGGTATCGCTTGTGTATTTAAAATTGAATCACATAATCACCCTTCTGCGTTAGAGCCTTATCAAGGTGCTGCAACCGGTGTTGGTGGTATTAACCGTGATATTTTTACCATGGGTGCAAGACCAATTGCACAATTGAACTCTTTGCGTTTCGGTGATCCAAATCACCCGAAAACTCAATGGTTAATGAAAGGTGTAGTAAAAGGTATTGGTGATTATGGAAATGCCTTCGGTATCCCTACAGTAGGTGGCGAGTTGTTCTTTGACGAGTGCTACCACGTAAATCCATTGGTAAACGCCATGTCTGCCGGTATTGTTAAAGTAGGCGAAACGGTATCTGCTACCTCTTATGGTGTAGGTAACCCGGTATATATTGTTGGATCTGCCACCGGTAAGGATGGTATCCATGGTGCGGCATTTGCCTCTAAAAACATCACGGAAGATTCTGTGAACGACTTACCAGCGGTACAGGTTGGAGATCCGTTCCAGGAAAAATTATTATTGGAAGCCACCTTAGAGGTGATTCAAACCGGTGCCGTAATTGGTATGCAGGATATGGGTGCCGCAGGTATCATTTGTTCTAACTCAGAGATGAGTGCAAAAGGTGAACATGGTATGCGCATCGACTTAAACAAAGTACCTACCCGTCAGGAAAACATGAAACCTTTCGAGATTTTATTATCTGAATCTCAGGAGCGTATGCTGATCGTGGTAGAGAAAGGCAGAGAAGCAGAAGTAGAAGCCGTATTTGATAAATGGGATCTTCATGCCGTTCAGATCGGTGAAGTAACGGATACCAAACGTCTGGAATATTTTATGGACGGTGTGTTGGTTGCTGATGTACCTGCAGACGACTTAGTATTGGGTGGTGGTGCACCAGTTTATGACAGGGAATACAAAGAACCAGCTTATTTCCAGGAATTCAAGAAATTTAAAATTGATTCCATCCGGGAACCGGAAAACCTGAAAGCCATTGCTGATCACCTGGTTGGCCATCCAAACATCGCATCGAAAAGATGGGTAACTGACCAGTACGATTCTATGGTTGGTACCGCAAACATGACCGTTAACCGTCCGAGTGATGCTGCAGTAGTTGCGGTAAAAGGCACTGATAAAGCCATTGCTTTAACGGTAGACTGTAATTCACGTTACGTAAACGCAGATCCTGAAACAGGTTGTGCAATTGCAGTAGCAGAAGCAGCAAGAAATATTACCTGCGCAGGTGGTGAGCCAGTGGCCATTACCAACTGTTTAAACTTCGGTAACCCTTATGTACCGGAAGTATTCTGGCAGTTCGCTTCAGCCATTAAGGGTATGAGCACAGCAGCAACAAAATTCGAAACCCCAATTACTGGTGGTAACGTATCTTTCTATAACCAGTCGAGCGACGAAGGACCAGTTTTCCCGACACCAACCATTGGTATGTTAGGTGTATTGGATAACGTTGATACACTGACCACCATGGACTTTAAAACGCCTGGCGACTTAATTTACCTGATCGGTGCATCTCATAATGACATTGCATCTTCACAATATTTAGCTTCTTACCTGAATGTAAAAGCATCTCCGGCTCCATATTTTAATTTGGAAGAAGAGTATGCCATGCACCAGGTTGTTAAACAACTGATCCTTCAAAAACTGATCAAATCTGCGCATGACGTAGCTGATGGTGGTTTATACATCAATTTGCTGGAATCAGCGATGGTAAACGACTTAGGTTTCGATATTACAACTGATGAGTCTATCCGTAAGGATGCCTTCCTTTTCGGGGAAGCACAAGGCCGCGTTGTGGTATCTTTAAGCGCTGATCAGCAGGAAGCATTCGTAGAACTGTTGGCAGCATCAGAAACTGAATTCAGTCTGTTGGGTACGGTTACAAACGGTACACTTGTAGTAGACGAAGAAAGTTTCGGCAGCGTATTGGAAGCAAAACAAGTACACTTAAATGTACTTCACAACATCTTAGGCGCTTAATTGCCGATGTTTAATAAAATACACCATGTAGCGATCATTTGCTCCGATTATAATCGGAGCAAAGATTTCTATGTGAATACCCTGGGCTTGAAGGTGGTACAGGAAGTTTACCGGGAAGCCAGAAAATCATACAAGCTGGACCTTGCCGTAAATGCCGTTTACCAGATTGAGCTATTCTCCTTTGAAAATCCGCCTTTGCGCCCTTCCGGGCCCGAAGCTGTTGGTTTAAGGCATCTTTGCTTTGAAGTGGATAACCTGGATCTGGCAATCGATACCCTGAATGCCAAGGGGGTACTGACCGAGCCGGTAAGGGTAGATGAATACACCGGCAAAAGGTTTACTTTTTTTACTGATCCGGATTTACTTCCTTTGGAACTCTACGAACGATAACTATGGGCAGTATATTCCGATTCAAACACTTTGAAGTAGATCAGGCCGGATGCGCCATGCGCATCAATACCGATGGTGTATTACTTGCAGCAATTGCAGCACACCAGGATCCAAAACACTTATTAGACATCGGAACCGGTACTGGCGTAATCGCTTTGATGCTTGCACAAAGATATCCAGATGCCTTTGTTGATGCCGTAGAAATTGAGCTGTCGGCCGCTGAAGCCGCTTATTCCAATTTCGAAAATTCTCCCTTTGAAGCACGCATGAACCTGTTTCCAGGTGATGTCGCAGATTTTGAACCCGGTTATGAATATGATCTGGTGGTATCCAATCCACCATACTTTGTGAACGATTTAAAGAATCCGGAGCAGCGCAAAAGTCTGGCGCGGCATGCCGATGAAGATTTCTTTGAAAGCCTTGCCCGCAAGGTCGCTTCACTTCTGAGTGACAACGGTGTTTTCTGGGTGATTTTACCTGTGAAACAAGCAGAGGAACTCATCTATAAAGCCGTGCTTTTCGGCTTATTCCCAAGCAGGATGATCCATGTTTATTCGGATGAGGAGAAACCGCAATTCCGGCAGATCATCTGTTTCAGCTTCGCCGATGCTGGGAAAAAAGAGGAAGATTTTTATATCTATGCCTCTCCTGGCATATATACCGAAGCTTATGTAGCTTTGTTAAAGGATTTCTTCCTGGCATTTTAATACACATATTTTGAAGCGAATTGGATTAATATCAGATACCCATGGGTATCTGGATGATGCGGTATTTAAGCATTTTGATGCATGTGATGAGATCTGGCATGCCGGAGATTTTGGAGCGAATGTAGCAGGCCCACTTGCCGCCTTTAAACCACTAAGAGGAGTTTGGGGGAATATCGATGATAAGGATATCCGGCTGGAGTTTCCCGAGCATAATCGTTTTAGCTGTGAAGAAGTGGATGTCTGGATGACCCATATCGGCGGATATCCCGGCCGTTATGCTGCTCAGGTAAAGCCAGAAATATACACTAACCCACCTAAGCTTTTCATCACCGGGCACTCTCATATTTTAAAGGTGATGTTTGATCCAAAGATCGGCGCACTGCATATAAATCCCGGTGCAGCCGGTAAATCGGGCTGGCACAAAGTGAGAACATTAATCAGGTTTAGTATTTCTGGAGAGAAAATTGATAACTTAGAAGTAATTGAGTTAGGTAATAGATAACGTAAATTATACACTAAGTTATATGTCAGGAATCAAAACATTAGGCCAGTTCATTATCGAGAAGCAGGCCGATTTCCCTTATGCAA
>Ga0308160_10005851_pt1 | contig 12702 bp, 11 predicted proteins | sample PhyFR1_FD_201036 | JGI IMG/M metagenome (GOLD analysis project Ga0308160, IMG submission 201036) | Phyllosphere microbial communities from UC Gill Tract Community Farm, Albany, California, United States - DLSLF.R1 | ecosystem: Host-associated > Plants > Phyllosphere > Unclassified | place: USA... | reverse complement strand
TTTCAGCAGGTTCATGCTCATGCGTTGAGGATAATGAAACCCCTTGAAACCATTCCGACCATCGCCCCACTTTCAAGCTCAACTTTCTCCCCCATTTCCTTGTTTCACCCCCCTGGTCCGAGCATCGCTGACATTGTACGTAATATCACGGCACAACAGTAACGGCATGGTCTGAGGGGGTCGAGCTAAACCGCGCGCACCCAATCCGGTCCGACTGGGCCGAGCACTAGAACGGTAAAGGCGACGCGAATTCAACGGGAGAGTTGTACCCTGCAGGGGTTCAGTCAATACATCCTAAACCGAGTTGAACTAGTCTTCCGACAAACGTACTAGACGAAGGTTCAGAGACGAGAGGGAGCTCTACCTCACGACTACGAAAGCTTATAAGGCTCAGAGAGGATCGATTGTGGACCTTAAAAGACGCGAGTTCGGACCAAGCGCGAAACCCACCGCGTTTCGGGAAGTCACCACCATCCCTCCTCCTACCGGGCTTCTGACCTCTTCCACTCAACGTCACCCAACCACAAGATCTCCCATTTCAATCCGGTTCAACCCCCTTCAGAAATCCAGGAGTGAATGGGATCGACCCGGTTAACTTTATAGCTTGTCATGTCGAGCAAGAACAAGCAGAAGGAGACGGCGGCCATGCGGGGTTCAGCGTCGGTTGATGAGGATGGGAATGGGGGTGGTCATGGTGGAGGAGGCGGAACGGGGCATAAATCGCCCAGGGATTTCGCTACGGATGGGAAAGGAGGAAGTGGGATCAATAGGGTTAATCGTAGGTGGTCCCCTGACGATGAAGTCGTCTAGCTTCGTTCCTTCTCGATGATTGATCACGGGACGCTGATTTCCGTTCCTTCTTACGCCCCGCCATGCTTCAATCAACCGTCACCTCTTCTCCCTCCGACACGAACCTACCATGAAACGCGTACACCCATGTATGACCTTGAATCACCCAGGCGCATGCTCCCACTGCCGCCGAATGAAGATGCGCTGTGTAGGCGCCGACGATCCACCTTGTAAACGTTGTCGAGTGACAGGTGAGACGTGCGTGATGGAGAAGCCTAGGAAGGGGACGAGTAGTTTAGAGTTTGGGAGTGGAGGTGGGCAGGGAGATGAGTGAGTCTCGGGTATACGAGTGGACTGGAGGTCGCCGGGGGGTTAACGCTGATGCCGGGGTGATTCAGTCGGATAAAACATCTGGAATATCAAGTAACGTCGATCCAGTCTACCTTGGCGGATCTCGTCACGGCTATCAAATCGACCACTATGGTCCAGGCTCAACCGCAGTACCAAGCAGGGGGGACGAGTTCGTCTTCCCGGGCTTTATCGACGGGATCGCATTCTCATCCTACACCGGTTAATGTTCAAGCTGCAGGGATGGGGAGTGGGAGTCCAGGGACGAATCAGGCGGGAGGAGCAGGGTTTTATCCCAGTCCAAATGAGATGAACGTGGGGAGGATGTCTTCGGTCGTCCCGGGAGGAGGCTACGATGAGCAACTATCTGGAATGCATCATCAGGGTGGGACGGGTGTAGGGGGGATTCATCCTGCGTTGACGATGAACGCATTCGCTTCCCCTTCGGGATTGGCTTCTACCTCTTCGGGGACGACGGTCACCAGACCAGACTCGTTGGTCCGCTTGAATACGTATGGATCGAGTTCGACCATCAACGCCAATAATAACGCGGGGGCTCATACGAATATCCCTGGAATGTCTGATTATCGGACGAGCTTTGATACATCCAACACGAGGGGGACGATGAGGATAGGAGGGCCTTCCGCCACCGGAGGTGCGTCGTTTCATCATTCACAGAGTGGGTTCAGTCCTCAAGGAGGACAATCAGGATCAGCAGGAAGATCGGCATCGATCAGTTCAACCCTGGATCCGAGGTTGACGCATACAGAAGGACGGAAAGGAGGTGGCGCGGGTCAAGCGGGAGATCAGGCTGCTCAGCTGTGGGATGAAGGAGGGTTTGCCATTCCTACGAGTAGGGCGACTGGGGGGTACGATTTCATTGATCCGGTCCTGCAAGCGAGTGGGTGGGATTATCCTTTCGACGAGCCAAACTCGGGAGTCATGAGGCTGGATGCTGGATCACATGGGCAGGAAAAGGGGGATATGGGATCGAACCCTTCATCAATTCAGCCCGTCAATCAAGCTCTGGCACTCGTCAAATCCAAGCGAGACCAGCTGAAATCTTCCACACATACCTCCACTAACGCGTCGCCATCGAATTCCGACGGAGAGGAGGAGGACGCATTGGGAAGCAATATGATCCTGGCCCCGTTGGCAAATATGAGTAGTATGGCTGGGTTAGCCGAGGCGGCCGTCGAGCGAGCTAGAGCGGAGCGTTCGGGGGAGAAGGCTGTGGGATCGACGAACGATGAAAGGAATACGGAAGGAGTAGGGAAAGTTGAATCGGAGGCCACGTTGGGGGATCGAGGAAAAGGCGCCAAGCGGGCGAACGAGGGGGATGATACTGGGCGAAGCACTGGAAAGGGCAATGAAGCTGAGCCTACCAAGGAGGAAGCGCGACCCGGCAAGAAACGCAAGGTAGAAAAGCCGGACGATACCGTGTTCATTGTTCCCAAGGATCCGATCGAACGGGCTGTAGCGGCCTTGAATCCACCAGGAATCATCGTCGAGTCCCATCGATCTGGCAAGGGCAAGAAGACTAGAAAACACGTACACGCCTTTCCCGACGTGGTCGCGCTTGGCATCGTACCGGAAGACGAAGCGAGGTACCTCTTTGACCTGTATTTCTCCGGAAGTCACGCTTTCTTGCCCATTTACGACCCTTTGTACGACACATGGGACTCGCTGCGTCTGCGATCGCCGTTCAGCATATCCGCCATCATCGCTGTTGGAGCCAGAGTGAGGGACGGAGGCGGGACCGTTAGCGAGGTCCAAAGAGCATCGACGGAACATGCGCGAAAGATCGGCTTGGGGACGATGTGGACCCCCGTCGCACGGATCGAAGCCGTGCAGGCCATGCTCGTTCTTGCCGCATTCAGTCAGAACGGATGGCTACCGTCAGGACATGCCGTTCGATTGGGTCTGGACATGGAGATCAATCATTCGTTCATGAAACTTCTCAGAGGCCGGATGGGAGCGGGCAAGAACCCCACTCAGCTGGAGGAAGAACGGGATCTGGTCATCCAGGCACGTTGCTGGTTCACGCTATATATGATCGAACACCAGATGTCATATGGGACAGGACGACCCGCTATCCTACGCGAAGATGCCTCGATCGCGGAGTGCAGGCGCTTCCTCGACCATCCGCTGTCTATTGCGACCGATGTCAGGCTGATTAGTACTGTGGAAATGATCGCTCTCCGTGCCCCTCTGCACATCGTCTTGACCAACTCGCCGGAAGAGCCCGTCAATCAGGAAACGGTTGTCCGACTGCAGCAAGCGAACCGTGACTTTGACCGCTGGCTCGCTTTCTGGGAACGCGTCATGATTGAACGCTACGGCAAGGCGAGGAACGACTTTTTCATGGAGAGTTTATTGTCGCAACGAAGCTATGCGTCGCTATTCATCAACTCGCAACTGCTTCGAGGGATCAAAGACGCAGCCGATGTGAAAAAGATGCCGCCAGACAAGCGGGAATTAGCGATCAAGGCCATGCGGAATGCTCAAAATTGCCTCGAAATTGCTATTAGAGGCGAGAATTACCGGGCTGGTCTGAAATATGGTGCGTAGATGCGTCGCTTGACATACTTGGCTCCACTGACCGCTCGATATCGGGATGCCATGCTCTGCAGCTGTACACTATACTCGTGAGTTCGAAAAAGGGGCGATACCCAGGTACCCTACTCACTAATCACTTTGTTCGTTCGTCAGATGTGTCCGCTGCCTTCGCTGCCTCCTTCTTGATCCGTATCGCCCGGCTGTTCCCCCAAGAGCTCAACTTGCGCAAAACTGCTAAAGACGTCGAGGAATTGGCATCCGTCCTGGAGCAAGGCGAGTAATTCGCTGCCTTGCCACACACCAGTCCAAAGCTGATGTTTGGCCTCTGCCTGTCGCCGTCTAGTCCCTGCTGGACGATACGCTCGATCTCTCAGACTGTTGCTTCGACGAGCCCGGAAGAGCAGATATCTTCCACCACCTTCCATGCCTGGCTCGCCCAACAAACACCACGCTCAGCTGTCCAACGCAAGGACCCCGGTCAACCCGCAAAGCCCTTGGGTCGGACTAGGTTCAGCAGAAATGCACGCGACGATGATGCAAGCATCCAATATAGGTTCCAACAGCATGCGCGGTATGGCTCCAATGCTCACTCAAACTTCGCCATTGATGAGCATGTCAAATATATCTGGCAAGAACGAGTCGCCTAATTCGAACCCGGAAAGCTACGAGTTTGATGCAAGCTTTATGCAGGACTTGGTTAATCGCGCTGGACTCTCCTTTGGCAACGACCAGAATCTACCATTGTAAGCTGACGCTCAATTTCACGAGGGCACTGATCCTCTGAGCTTACTCTTTTGCTGCTCGTTGCAGATTCCTCAACGGAGAGTCGCTGGGAGAAACCACCGACAACGTCAACACAGCGATGGGTCTCGAAGGCTTCTTCTTGCCTCCAGGTTAGTTTCATGCAAATAGAATGTCGGTCGACACTTTGCGCTAATCGCGATCTTCGAATATAGACATCGATATGCGCTTCATCGATCTGAACGCTTTCACAGCATCAAATGCCAGCCAGCTTGGAGAATTCTCCGCAGATCATGATCTCCCACCCGATACGTGGTGGTGAACGAGGAAAGATATGAGGTGTGGCAGCATCGTTCAAAGGTGACCGAATAGCTTCCTTTGTCATCTAGCGAGATCCCCTCAACCCCTATCAGGAGACATGTCATGTTTCCGGCAGAACAATACGCAAGCCCGAGATGCTTTATGATGAGCCCGACCGTAGTCACTTTTTGCTTGCGGTATCGCGCTTCCCTGCGCTACACTGTACTACCCTCTTTCTAAGCCCTGAGCCTCCCATTCCTCGTTCCTGAACCCCTCGATAAACATGAATTTCCTCATTCGCCGGGTCAAGCGAAAAGCTTCAGCGTGAGTAAGACCGGCCGCATAGACAAATGATCATGCGGACTGAGATTCGGACCTTCCCTCCTCCATCGTAGACCGTCGACTCTACCTTGCAAGTTGGAAGCGACTTTGGAGGCATTGTTCGAACTCGAGGAGGAAGATGACGACTTCGCCATTTGCCTCGACCGTAGCCTTTCTATCACCCTGCCCTTTCTTGAGCTCGTGCGAAGGTCATACGCAGGCAAGACATCAGCTGTCTCCTTGAACGACATTGCCGCAGTCCAGCGAGGTCTTCACCGCATCGAGCGATTGCGATGGGCTGGCCAGTATAATTCCGATAACGCACAGCGGGCGACCGCCATCGCTCTGAGACAGATGGCAAACGCCATGCTTTCGCTGCGAAATGAGCTTGAAGACGCCCGCCACGTCTCAAATTGGCGTTATGCATTGTGAATAGTATTATGAATAGGTACGACCTCGTCAAGATATCAAGGTATATGGCGCTATGGTGAAGTACAGTAAGATCGTAAGATGAATCATCAAGACAACGTTAAATTAGTTCATGGATCTTGGTAGCCAAACTCATCGCCGGTACTCTCTACTCTGCTTTCTTTGCCTTCATCTTCGATCGCAAGATCAGGCCTTGCCTTCCTTCAATCCACACCCGTCTTAGAAAGATCAAGACAATCCAGATGAATTGTATCTCGATCCAGCTGGATTGGTAGATTCGTTTGATCCGATTGAAAAGCCTGCTGAACCACCATCCGCTAGGAGGGGTAGTCCCGGTCGGAGCAGCAGTCTTTTTGTGGTCCTCGCCTCTTGCGTTTGAAGCTGGAGGGTAGTCGAATCTGACTCCATGTTCCTTCTCCAATAGGCTATATCTACCCGACCTAGTCGTTTTCCAAGTATCACGCGTCTCCAACCCCGCCTCATGTAAGACAGCTTCAGCTTCCTGCTCTTCCAAAGTCTCGTCATCCATATCCAAAGCCCAACTAGCCAGTTCGCTAGCCAACGTCTGTCTCCCTCCTGTCAGTCTAGAAGGCATTCCGAGGGTCGACGCAGGTGAATGATAGCTCGAGGCCGGCGAAGTCCAAACGTGGAAATTGGAGGCGGTGGTAGACGAGTGAGATGACTGGAAGAGTCTGCTTCTATTTCGATTCCCGAGCCGACTTGAGGGGAATGAATTCGGGCTGTATGCTAGGCCTGATGGAGTGCTCTCCAGTTGATAGGGTGAGAGATGCCTCTTTGTGCGATCGGGTAGTCCAGATACGTTCGACGCGGGTGGCGAGAGATTCTGGGATGCAGACGGAATCAGGCGTGACCCCGCTGGTTCCAAGGAGGTGGTGGGGGATCCCGAATCGTGAATAGGTTCAGCAGGAAGCTCTACCAAAGGGATATCATTGACTGGCGGCGTGTTCCCTACTCGGACTGGGGACGGAGAGACCGACCCATATCTATCGCGCCTTTCCGGGCTGCCATTGCTCAACCCAAGTTCAGAAGCAAGATTCCGAGCGTTATCATGGTGAACCGACGATCTTCGGCGGGGCATGACTGTGCCACTGTTCTCCGGGCTAGGTGATCGATTGGACCTTCCGCTTTCCCTTGTGTTCTGACCATTGTCCAAGTATCCTGCCGGAGCTGCCCCTGCCATCCGACTTGCTTCCCGTGCCAAATACCGACTGGCAACTCCAGACGACCCGATCATTTCACTCGGGTCCAAACCCGCTCCCCTCTTCTCCCTAATCTTGGCCCGCTTCCCCTCAGCGATCAATTTCGCGTTCTGTCTCTCCATATCCATCAGCGCGGCCTCGAGGGCATCGATTTTGGCTGCAGCTCGTCTGCCTTCATTCCGGGCGACCATGTTCTGGACTTTGACTTGTCGGCCCAGTTTGTCGACCTCGAGTTCGAGCTCGGCATTTCGGTCATAAAGCCAATCTAGCTCGGTGTTGGTACGATGATGATGATGATGATGATGGTGATTTGCTGTCCCAGTAGCGGGAGATGCAAATGTCGGGTTGATGGTCGTGCTAGGCGAGGACAAAGGATGGTGAAAGGCGGAAGAGGATGACACCGAGGGCATTCGAGAGCGGAAGGTCTGGGCGTAGAGTTGTTGATGGGGTGCGACGGGGGGTGACTGCGATCGAATGATGCCAGCAGCTCGGCGATGTATATCTGGACTCGTGTTGTAACGAATCAGACTGGGTGATCGAACCAGAGATGGGGAGTTTGATGTCTCGGTGGTCTTGCCGATGTCCATGGTAGTATCGTCTTCTGGATGATTCTGATCTTGTTCTCCCTTGTCAACTTGTTTGATCGAACGAAGACTTCCGGAATCGCTCGAGATCCGACTGGGGCATAATATACTTTTCCCTCCCAGAGCTATTCCAAAATCACGGCCCACAAGAATTGATTGGTTTCACACGCAACAACCAAATGAGCATCAATTCCAGTCAACCTAATCACGACCCATCAATCCGGACCGACCTTTTTGAATACATTCGTCCGAAATCAAAGCTGCTTTCCTCCTCTTCTCGAAGCTCACTGACCTTGGTACTCCCTGCTCTGTGTCATTATGTTGTACGACTGACAAATTCGGTAGGGGTTTGCGCCGCATCCCGGTGATGGAGGAGTGATCGGACATGATGGGTTACCAATGAGGGGTAATTCGTGCGTCATTGGCTCTCAAGCGGTCTTGGTGGCCATTGCTAATTGAATTGGCACTTTCGACCGGCGCAGCGGTACATGAGTGAGAAAGCTTGCGTCGAGAGTGAATGGTATTGCTTGAAATCTGTGAAAACCGATCAAGCTCGATCAAAAGTAGCAAATGATTTAGTTTCGCAATCAAACGAACGAATCAAACGGAAAGAGCAAGTCGGGTTGTTTACTTTTTCAATAACAACAACAACAAAGGCGTACTCGAGCACTGCGTCATCAAACAGAGAATTGCATGAACACACCGTGAATGACTAAAGAACGTCCGCTCGAGCGAACCCGATCCTGTTCAGAGGTGGGTTACTCTTGATGTAATATATCGATATAGACATACATACACGGGGTAGAAAATGTAGGTGATGATATGGATAACCATCGTAAGCTCGACGAGAGACACACGAGAGGAGACATATTTTTTGGGTGATGAGATGGGTTCTGGAGAACTTCCAAGGGAAATGATCTAAGTGTCGACCACAAGGATGTAAAGTCTCGGTCGATTGGCGCTCGATATCCGGGCAGATGGGAAGTGACTCCCCATACCCCGTAAAGTCGATCGCTTCGTCCAGCCGATCTAGTCCTTGAGCCGTTTTCCACCTGTCGTTCTCCTTTTTTTTTGGGTTTTGTCGATGGTCGCGATAGTAAATCACGATACAGTGAAAGAGAAGTAAAATCCAAGCCGACGTATGACCGCAAAATAGAAGAGGGATCATACGTCATGAAAGAGCAGACCGGGAAGCCGAATTCCGAAGAGCGAAGCAAACCGCTCTCCAGAAAATCTATGTTCTTCTTGTCGTCCCAGACTCCAGAGTCACGCCAGACATCGCCTCAAATCAATCAGTTTCCACCGGCCTACCCAGGATCAAGCCAAAACGGACATGAACCTGGGTTGGTGTTGGGAAGCCAATTGAGAAAGGTAGTACTGGTGACCCGAGTAAGAAGAGGTAGCGTTGGATGCGCACGAGGAGCCGGAGGACGACGCAACGGTCGGGAAAACGGGTCGCGTAACGGCACTGTTCTCTCGACCTTCGCGACGGTGTTGGGCTTGAGACGAGACCCTGGCGGACGAGGTCTCCATCTGAGAGGGAGGAAGAGGTGCAGCAGACGAAGGCAAGACCGGGTGGCCTGGGTGATGCTGAGGTTGCTGCTGGTGGTGAACGGGCATTTGAGGGTAACCGTAAGCCGAGGGTCGAGACTGGATCTGGTGGTGCAACTGATGAATAGGCTGTTGCATGCTCATCCTACCGTACGACTGAGATCCATAGTCGAGACCAGATGATCCATACTCTGCAACCGCGGCGTTAACACCTCCGTGCAAGTGACGGAAGTCAACGACCGAGTCAAGAGGCGGCAACGTGACCGCTTCGTGCATCGCGTGTTGTCGATAGACCGGCTCCGAAGGCACGGACGACGATCGTCGCGAAACAATGTCAGCCTCGAACTTGGCGTTGCCATGTCCGAGGGCCTGGCGCATCAAGTTTATGGCGGAAGCAACGGCCAATCCATCGGTCACGAAAGGCGTCAATCCTTGGTTGACATTGAACAACCACTCGTCCCATTCATGAACGCTGATAGAGAGGTCGAACTTGAGAGGACCAAGAGCGTAAAGCTCGAGACTGTTGATCTCGGCAAGCGGAAGAAGCGTGACATCGGACCTATTGGCGACAGCCAAATGAATCAAATCAGCGAATAGAACCCGGACAGTCAATGAAAGGCCACCACTCACCAAGACTTGTTGGTAAAGGTGTTGTCATCCAACCACTTGTTGCTACAAGCTAGACCGAGAGTCAAGATCCTCTGGGCGGCTTCCTCTCCACCACGACCATTCATGTCCGAAGCGGATCGATGGAGCATTTGCCTCAACATAAGGCCATCCGCATCTCCGCCCGAATGGATCGCCAATCGCCTAATGTACCAAAGCGAAAGAATGACGGCAGTCGGCGAGAGCAAAGTTTGACTGAGAGTCCGATGAACGAATTCCACGAAGGCCTGCGACGGTTTGGTGCGAAGGCCGTAGGGGTTCATCGTCATCCGGTTCGATGACGAGTTCATGACAGGCGAAACGCTATCGGACATTGAGTCCTTGAGCTCGCGGAAAGAGACGACATCTGGAGAGCTGAAACCACTATAGTTTTGGCTGCAAGGACTGAAGTGAGCCGAATCGACATGGTTCCCAAAAGCGCTGTAGTCGGGATAGAGCGAGGTAAGGGCCAAGTTGTTAGTGAGCTGATCGGCCTCTTTCACATACTCAGCAAAGTTGGAGCGGCCTTGTTGAGGAGAACCGGAAGGCTCGAAGGGCACGGTGCAGAGCTGCCAAACGGCCTCGGCCAGCCATCCGCTGAGACCAACGCCAGATGTAGGAGCAGGTTCCTCAGCGAGCGGCTGAGGCTGTCGTATCTGCTCAACGTCGATCGAATGCTGTCGGGGGTATTGGGTATGTGCGTCCTGCCCATAAGCGTTCTCGTAGCCAATGGGAGCACCAGGTTGCAAGTGAGAGTACGCTTGATAGGGGTCAGATGCCTGCTCCTCTGCCTGTGCAGACATGGGATCGAAACGCATGGCTTCAGAACCGACCGCGCCGAAAGGATTAGCGACACCTCCACGAGGGGGATGGCTTGCCTTAGGGTACGAATAATGCTCATTGCCGTAGTAGTCTCCGTACTGCTGCTGCTGCTGGAGCGGCATCAACTGCGAGACAGAGGCAACTAGCTGAGAAGGATAATTCATTATCCGGAGCGTTCCGAGCCGACCAGAGGCGATGAGAGCAGCATATGGCGACACAGTCGACGAGCATGACAATGAAGCCGGGGGCGCCGAGTGACCAACCGCACCGAATTCAGGAAGCGCGTATTTGTATGATTGGGGAGCAGCAAGTTCCGGGAATAAGATCAAAGGATTGTCCATCAGCGTCATGTTTAATCCACGGTGTATTAAAGGACTCATTCCGGTGATCAAACGCGTTTGACCTACCTCTTGATCCTTTCTTACGGCATCAGCAAGATGCTCACGACCAGGCGCATACGATCCGTGGGTGTCGAGCGTCTGCGATCGGCTCAATTGATTCTGCCCATCATATTCGTCCTCGCCGTACTCGTACTCATCCTCCATTACCATCTCATCTTCGGCAAATGGCTGGAACGCGGCCGCCGGCTTGTAACCAAGAGCGTACTCGTCTTCTTGGCTGCCGAAAGATCCACGCTGCGATCGCGCTTGAACATGAGCATGTCCGAGGTCGGCCCAGCTCCGCCAGTTCTCAGTGCCGGCGCCTTGGTTGGAGCCCATACGCCCAGCATCTCGGTGATGATGATACACGTCCAAATCGACTTCTCTAGCTTGTTCGAGGTATCTCTTGTCGTCCCCGTCCTCCGCTGAGTACATGTAAGGACTGCCATACCAATCAAGCGACTCGTTACCAGCACCTGGATACTGCGCCTTCGTCATGATATTCAATCCGTCGAGACCCCGGAGATTATCCGAAGACGAAGAGGAAAGAAGCGCGAGAACACGTTCTTCGTCCGAGACGTATGGCGCGTAGGATGGGTACGTCGGTTGCTGAGCCCGGTCCTGATGATAATACTGCTGAGGCTGTTGAGCGTACCCGTTTGAGAATGATCCTCCTCGCATCCCGTTCAGATCTGCATACCCGTTATCCCGCTCGTCTCCGCGAGGATAAGGGTAGTTTTGAGTGTGGTAGGCCATGCGTATAAGAAAGATGAAACGGAGAGTCCGTAGTCAAGCAGGAATCGATCTGAAAAGAGATGAGAAAAACGACGATAAGCCCTATGTAGAGCTCTCGAGGCGTCTTCTTAATTCTTTTCTTCTGTCCCTTGACTGCGGAAAAACCAGGTAGTGGGTTGACAGGAAGTAACCTGTATAGACTGCGAAGTCTAAAAAGTCTTTCCTTGTTTTGCCCAGAGAATCCGGTTTCTGAAGTGTTCTCTCACTTCTTCGTCCTGCGTCGATGCAGAAATATTCTTGCTTCGCTTTCACGAACTGCTAGACGATTCCTATCTCGACAAGATTTGTGTTCTTTCGATGCGTTCAAGAAACTTGATCGACCTTTTTGCTTGGTCGAGAGTTCTTGAGGTGCAAAGAGTTTCAACTTGGCTCAACTAAGAGCTGCTGGAACTTTTGTTTGATGCCGTTTCCTTGAAGGGCGGCGGGATATGAGGTATGTAGAAGATTGATGGAAGGCTGTGATGCGGTGGCGGTAGGCTGATTAGGTTCACAGTGGTGGGTAGACGTCTATGAAGAATGGTTTGCGCAACGATACAACCAACTAAGGTGTCCGAAGCAGGGGTGGATTGATTGAAAGGAGTTGAAGTTTCCAATTGAACCTTTTGTTGTGATTTCACGTCAAGGTGGCCGAAAGTATCCGACGTTCCTTCGTAGAGTATCTCGACCTCGAAATCGGCCTGATCGTTCCCGCGGGTCCTTTTCCTCTCGTCTCGTTTACAAAAGCTCGTCTCGAACCGAATCGAACGAGCAGATGTCACGGGTCGACCTGATAACCTGCTGGGCAGTAAGGTCGAGTGAATGGACGGATCTGGATACGTCTCGACTGTCCGAACGGTAAGAGATCCCTAGCACGTGGTTCTTCAGCAATAAGCCTTTCTCGAAAGTATCGATCGATAAAGGTGAGTACTGCGAAGTCGTCGAGCTGAAATATCCGGACCGATTCCTTCTGGATGTGCTTTGAGTAGTAGTCGAAACGTGACAAATGCCTGGGCCGTTGACAACGAGAAACCTTGTCCTGCTTTCGCCTTTCTCAAAGGAGAAAATTGAAAGGGAAGGAAAGAAAAGGGGGGGGTTTATATCCCTTCGACCCTACACTATCGCTAGTGAAAGCGGTCTCGGTCTATAAAATCGATTTGTCCTGCAGACGGGGAGAATTGGTGGTGGGGAGGAGGAGAAAAAAAAGGGACAAGAATGTGTTGTCAAAGGTAACGACTTGGC
>Ga0308160_10005850_pt1 | contig 12702 bp, 16 predicted proteins | sample PhyFR1_FD_201036 | JGI IMG/M metagenome (GOLD analysis project Ga0308160, IMG submission 201036) | Phyllosphere microbial communities from UC Gill Tract Community Farm, Albany, California, United States - DLSLF.R1 | ecosystem: Host-associated > Plants > Phyllosphere > Unclassified | place: USA... | reverse complement strand
GAGGTAAGTCAGAATCGAAGAAATCGAAAAATCGCGAAAAAGTCGGAAAATGCTAATTTCAGGTCTGCCCTATCCAGCTACGAGGTTATCTCGCTGCATACGTCAATCTCTGCTGGGGTGTGGGTATTCTCTTGTCATCCGGTGTCGTCAAAGCTTGCCTACCCATCGCCACCGACTGGGCATGGCGAATCCCCTTTATCGTCCAGTGGGTTTGGATCCCTCCTCTTTTCGCTATCGTCTGGTTCGCTCCTCCTTCTCCATGGTGGCTTGTTCGTAAGGGCCGACTCGAAGAAGCCAAGCAGGCTGTCAGGCGATTGACGAATCCCGATCTCGTGAGCGAGACCGATTGCCACAACTCTGTCGCCATGATGCAACATACCACCGAACTCGAGATCCAAGCGGCATTCGGCACAAGCTACATCGACTGCTTCCGAGGTATCGATAGAAGAAGGACCGAAATTGTCATGATGACCTTCGCTATGCAGCTGCTAAGTGGTCAAAATTTGATCGGTCAAGGTATTCAATTCTTGCAAACTGCCGGTATCTCTACAGATCTGTCTTTCTCGCTCAATATGGTTCTCAACTCCATGTTTGTGATCGGAACGATATGTTCTTGGGGATGTAAGTCGATCGATTTGATCGGGTTCCTCAGAGACTGATTCATAGTGCTAAGATTCTTGGGTCGACGAACGATCTACATGGGCGGCATGGCTTGTATGTGCATCGTCCTGTTTATCATCGGTGCTCTTGGTTTCCACGTCAATCAGAGCGTCAACTTCGCCATGGGTGGTCTACTCATCGGTCTCAACTTTATCTATAACTGCTCCCTCGGACCAGTTTGTTACACTATTATTGCCGAGATTTCGTCCACCCGTCTCCGACAAAAGTCGATCGTCTTGTCTCGAGTCGCTTATCAGATCATGAACATCATCTGCGGTATCATCGTACCGCGAATGTTGTCACCTTTGGCTTGGAACTGGGGACCTAAGAGTGGTTTGTTCTGGGGCGCAAGTGCAGGGTTATCTACTCTTTACTGTTTCCTCCGAATGCCAGAGGCCAAGTGAGTTCTTTCTCTTCAGCTACATTTGGGAGTCCACTAACGCTCCACCAGGGGCCGCTCATATGGTGAACTGGACATTCTGTTCGAGAACAAAGTCCCAGCATGGAGGTTCAAGTCTACAAAGGTTGACCGTAAGTGTAGCCTATCAATGAATATTCAGGATATGCTAACGAGCGACAGAATTCGCGGCAGTACACGAGAACGAGAAGATTGCTGCTCTCGAGGAGAAGCATGTAGAAAGGGCCGAGATCTCTCATCTTGATCACTAGTTTATGTACGGTAAATGGGACGTGACTTGGTAGCGGCGTTGGGTATACTGTCTATAGTATGAGCGATGTAAGAGGAGATGCTATCTTCCCTGTTTTCCGGATTTCTTTCCGTGTTCTCGCGACAATGAAATGCATAACTTAGTCAGCAGGGGGTATTCAATACTTATAAACAGCTGGGATCATATTCCTAGGGGTGCCGTCGAAGTTAGCGTTCCCACTGAATGAGAAAGGATTCCATAGAATTGTTTGACAGCTTTGGGTGAATGCGGCCTCTGAATCATTGGTCAAATGCGTATGAACAATGACTCGAGAAATGCGTATGAACGATGACTCAATCGCATGAATTCCAGAATCAGGTATGACTGCAACGATTGCATACATCAAGTACAACAGTTTATCATTTAGACCTCGTCTGATATCAGCTGGGCGTTTCTAGTCAATACCGTCCTTCCTCGTCCCTATTATCCCCCTCGGTCCCTACTTTGGGAGATTACCCAAGCCCAGCCCCTCCCCTTTCAGATTATTCATTGACGCCTTTGCTTGCGGACTCAATTGTCGTCTAGCTTCTCGACCCATATCATCACTCAGGCGAGAAATGTGCCCAAACTGAGTCGAAAGCTCCAGCGGCGGCCGACTCCGACTTTCCCTCTCGTTCTCTGAGCTCAAATCCAGCCTCGTTATGCGATCATCTTGAGTAGGGTCAGGACGATATGATTCGGGTGAAGGAGCGCCAGATCGCCAGTCATGCCGCGTTGCTGTTGCTGTTGAGAGATGACTATCTTGTGGAGATGATGATGTTGGTAATGATGTCGGAGGGGGGTTAGGATTTGATCTACCGTCCAGAATATTCCGCCAGAACGATCCTGAGCCTGAATGCTCCGGTGCTGGACTCGACGGTGTACTGCCGTAGTTGGTTCTCGAGCCTGATGTTGATGGAGCGAGTAGTGGCGAGCTGGGTATTGGCGTAGATAGGATACTCCTATTCCGACTTGCACTCCTTGATCCTCCATCTATAGATCCGTTCCTGGACATTCCACCTTTTAATCCAGAGTTCCTCCGCCTCATTCCTCCTGGAGAAGCTTCAATATCGCCAGATGGTATTGGTCGATATCCTCGATCTCCCCCCTCCGCATCTTCGTCCCCTTCATCCCCACCTAGCGTTTTACCGGCTTTGATGATTTGATCGAATATACAGATTTGGATGATATTCATGACGACTGGGAAGAAAGCCATGACAAAAATGATTTGAAGTTTGGGATTCAAGTAGTCGAGGAGGTGGTGGCCCATGTGAAGGAGGGCAGTCGAGATGTAAGGGAGGGTGAGGGGTAGGATAACCAGGAGCTTCATGGCTACCATCGATATTAGGTAGGGCGTAAGCTGTCTCCACCAGCTAAATCGTCAGCCAAGAACCATTGTCGAAATTGTCGAATGGACTTACAATACTGGATTAGGCGGATTACCATATTGTCCCGATACAAATCCCTCTTTCCCCATGAACGCCGTCAAGAGCCATGTTAGACCCTTGAGGAAGACGTAGAATATCAAGACTCCAATAGTCGTATCGAGCAGTACATTGAGAAAGTATAGCGAGCATGGATTACTTTCAGCAGCACCGGCAACTACATTCGATATCTGCCATGTCAGCACCAGCCATGCATCTCGACTTACCAAGAGGTTTAGTCCATGGATGACAGCTTGACCCGTCATTTGTTTGCCTACATCCCACATCCATATCCGCCAAGGTCTTTTCCTTTTCTCCAAGTGACGTTTTACAACCAAAGACACTAGTACCAGGATACCCACTGCTTTGTCAGTGCTGGACAAAAGGAATTCGCGTCTCAGTGCTCGATCCAGATCTAAGCGAGCCACCCGTGGAGCGGACGCTTAGCCCTTATCGACCTTCTCCCTCTCAAGTTAGTAAAGACAACTTACTGATGAACTGCACGATAATCCCCGTGGTACCCAGTAGATGACATCTTGATCCCTCGTCGTCCGGTGGTGGTGGTACATCTCCCGGTAATGTTGTATTGAGCGATGACATGATGGCGATACTGCTGATATAGACCTGGACCTTGACCTGCTATGCTATGTATACATGCGTATAGTGATGGAATGGATGAGTAAGGAGGAGGAGGTATAGGATGATGAATCGGTAACAGCCGGGATTGAGGGATTTGATTTTTGGGATTCTTGGCAACATTCAATGATCTATACATCTATTCCGAACAATGACAACAGTAGATACGAGCAACTACTTCGCCGTAGCAGTCGCGGATGAGCAAGCCAACGCATCGCCTATCGCATCTGGCTCGAGTACCCCCGCGGTACCCCAGGACAAGGCGAGCAAGAAAGCTAGACGAGATCAGCGGATAGCCGAGGCGGTACAGCGATCAAAAGTGGAATACACGGCCGAGAACGTCTATACCGAGAGGGGGGTAGGTGTCTCGTTTATCGCTGCGGTATGTCTGATATATAGTGGTTCGCCCAGGAGCAAGATCGGGGGGTTCAAAAATCGAAAATCGATCAACAAAGACTTGGTATGTCTTTACGCGACTAGGTGGATATTGCTCCCTAGCTGACATCCTAGAATTCCTCACATCCGCCTTATACTACTCCCCAGATGCCGATCATCACGAGATTCTCGCCAAAGTACTCGGAGTCTTTGAGGAGGATAAACCTGGAGGGTTACCGAAAGAGTTGTTGGATATAGGGATACGGTCCGCTATCAAGGCTGGGCAAACACAGGATGCCGTCAGGCTAGCGAGGAATGGGAAGTCAAGTGTGAGTCCTTCTTACCATTTTAAGGCTATAGCTGACAAGAAGTGGAAGACTCAATGGGCCGGAGCAGCTTGTACGGCACATGACGCATTTCTAGCAGCTGGCGAGCATGATGGTAAGTCCATCTACATAACGTACCAACAACGCTAAGGAATAGAATCACTAGCATCTCTAATATTGTGCATGTCAATCGGTGGACCCCAATACCCCCTCCTCACACGTCTATCAACAGCACTATCTCGATATACCCCAAATCCCGAGTCGCAACTATCCCTATTCCTCTCCAAAATCGACGATCTGATCGCCAAGAGACAAGGATCCGCAACTCGACCACTGGATGAGACGAGCGTGGAAAAGAGTGGAAGGATGGTTATACAGGATCGAGGAACTCTTGATGCGAAAGAGCTGTACGGGGAAATTCCGCATGAAGGGTTTGAGATGGAGGTCTTGGTGGAAGCTGTTAGGAGGCTGGAGAAGGAATCTAGAGGTGGGGGTGAGGTATCTTCGAATGAAAAGGGCGTACGGCAGCTGTAAGTAAGGTATACCTCTTCAGGCGGGTGATTGCGATGCAACGGCATCATGCTTTTCTTTACTTTCCGTTTCACTCATTTTCTTCTCATACGACTTTACTAATTACCCACCTCACCCGATTACGAAGGACATGCGGTCCCATCTGATCGAATGAAACACTCATAGACTTATCGCCCTAATGATCGATTTAGAGCTCTAAGGCTCGTTATGCAATGTCATCCTGCTATTACTCACAGTCTCACTCATTCTCCTCAATGTAGACCTGTCTTTCACCAACTCACCTGTGATTGGCTGGGGCCTGGACCAAAGTCGGTTGTAGCTGGTTAGATTAATACACTTAAAGGCCCAACGCACACTCCGTCACAGGGCAGCCAGCCCGAGAAGCCTCGGCTTTCCTTTACTGGCGCAGTTTGTACCCCCTGTTCATCATGGCAGTGTCGCTGTGATTTCTAGATTATTCGTCGACTACCGTAACACAAGCCCCGCATTGGCACATTGTATGCTAACGTCACCGCCAAGGCTTTGAAGCCTTGTCTTTCCCCTCATTCCGGAGTCCGAAGCCGGTCTTCGTTGTCCGATCATCCACAAAGCAATGCGACTATGATATGGCGAATGCAAATGTGGACGTCCAAACCATCACAAGTGACGCTTGAAGGATCTTCACCACTGCACATCCATCCTCGCTGGGCCACAAGTAGGGCAGGGTGCTGGATCCTCAAAGACGTTACTCCGACGTGGATCCTACATGTACCAGATATGCATGATTGAAGGTTGAAGCATCCCGACGCCAAGCCATCACCCAGTGCCGTAAAATCATCGATCCGAAGAGGAGGGATTGCTGTCCGAATTGACCAGGTAACGACACAAGACAAGCCACGTCAATTCTTCCGCTTCATGTCATGTCTTAAGCTTTCCGGCCGGAGCTGATGTTCCTGAACGCCCACGATGCTAGGACAGCATCGAGGGCCCAAGCTGAGCGTCTAGAGATCAGCCGGAAGACCCTTAAGGTTGTAGGCGCCCGGATGCGAATTTCCGTCCGGTAAATCAGCGTACCTGGATTAGAACATTCCCTGATTCCCATTGTTCTGGAGGTCGATAACAGGAAAGACGATAGCTGAGGCTTTGCCCTGACCCAACAGGCTGAAGAGGAGCTGACACTGGCGGTAAAAGTTGATGAGGAAGTGATGTCTACTTTTTCGTATAAAGGCCAGCTTTGACCAGATCATGACACCCTATCTCCCTCCCCTGCTCTCGTTTGCTAAGACTACTTAAAGGCTTAATCAACCCTGCCATCCTATCCCGAGATGTTAAGCTTCACCACTACCCTCGGGGCTTTCGTCCTTCTTTCTTCCTTCGCTTTCGCCGACAACCTTTTCGCTGGTTGCTACTCCTCCTTACCAAACACTGTCACAGGACCTTCCTCGGCACCTGCCTTGCGAACGTCGAGTGCCCACTGCTCCGTAAGTCCTCCCATCCTCATGCGCATAGCGGAGATACTGATCAAGTTGGCTGGCTGTACTGCGAATACTCACTCGTACTTCAACGCCAGCTCGGGACAATGTTTTTGCTCAAACGGTACCCCGTACTCTGAAAACCTACGACTAGGTAGCGAGAATGCCTGCGGCTCCAACTACGATAACAGGAACATCAGGACGTCATATATGTCACTCAATCCTCAGTGTTACTCGACTATGCCCGTCGGAATCACCGATGCAAACACAAGATCGTATACCGGTCTCAACAATTGTCTCAATTCATGCAAAAATGGACTGAGAGCGACATACTGGGCTCGTAATACGGTCAGTCACTCAGTCTGTCCCGATCTTATTGGAATGCGAGGCTGATTAGTCAGATCGAGAGTGCAGGAGTCAACTATCTATGTTCGTGTGTCACGCCTACGAGTTATGGTCCTGGAACGACTTGTGGTCCAGCTGCCTTCTTTGTAAGTCTTGTCTTATACATACGTATCATCCAAAGGCTGACAAGTAGGGATACTATCATACCCCCGAGGCAGCTGCTTCTGGACTTACGAAACGTAAACAAAGAGAAGCAGCAGCGAGCAAAGCAGCTGCTAGACTCTCATTCTGTCCAAACGGCTGGACTGCTTGTTTAATATCAGGCGGGGATGAAGGGTCTTACGAGGTATGTTTGTTCCCATGACCTCCTTGAAGTGGCTGATAAGTTAGTATATCGATGTATCCAAAGAGCTCGAATCTTGCGGAGGATGTATGTCTGGGCAATTCTATGCTGCGAATGCTACAGCTGGCCAGGAGTGAGTCACTCAAACTGACCCCATACCATATATTGATGCTTTAGCTGTTCGACCATGCTGAATGCCATAAAGGGAGGTACCACTTGCGATAATGGGAGATGCGTGGCGTTCGTATGTAAGAGGGGATATAGATTACTCAATGGGCGGTGTGTATAGAGACTAACTCCGGTTCCAGATCTTGGGTTTCGTAGCATGTTTCGTTATTTCATACATTTTTAGCATCGTACCTTGTGAAAGCCGTATTCTTCATGGATCCGGGTTGACGGAGAAGGGAATTCTTGACGGAGTAGCCGGCTTGAGATTTGAACCGGGTGAGATGATGTCCATACACTATGGTGAGTTTGGAGGATGATTAGGTGATAAGCTTTTCAAGGCAAGTCAGTTCCCAAATCAAGAGAGCATGAATCTGCATGTGATCAATACTGACCGACCGGGCTGGTACAGAGTCGTTGCCTTCTAGGCAGCTTGATCCGCCAGTTGCGCAACCTGCTTCTCGCACCTCGACCTGATCTCGGCATGTTTGATAATAGGTTTATAAGCATGTTGCAACTACCATATCAGCTATCCTCCTGACGGATGAGAGAGGATGACGTACGGCAATAAGTTTATCGGCGGTCCAGAGTCTCGAAGTCATACTTGACATGAGAGTGAACAAGTCGGAAACGCTCTCGCAGGATGTTATGCCCGTTTCGTTCATTTTGAGAATAGCCATGGCGACTCGGAATAGGGTCTAGTCGTCAGCTTCTGTCCATGCCCATAGGAGAGAATAGCTTACATCATGACCTTCAACGAAGAATACGTCCCAGACTCGAAATAACGTCTGTATATTAGCAATGCCTATCTCGGTGACAAGGAACTCACCTCGACGGGAAGACAATCGGTAAATAGACTGAGGAACCAGCCGAAAGTAATGCTCGAGAGATCCACCCCTAGCTCCTCAAGATGGGTATGGACTTTCGGTACATACTGAGCGACTAGCTCGGCGAGGACGAGCTGGTCGGCACGAGATGAGAGTAGATCGGGGGTATAGTAGCCCTGAGGCAGGATACGGGATAGGATAGAGACAAGCGTCCAGTAGGCTTGTTCTGATAATCAGCTATTGTGCACCGGATAGTGAGTAGGACTTGCCTTCGTCGGTGTGGGTGAGTAAGAGGGTAGCAGCGAGCATCTGGAAATCAGCTTGAGAGGTTTACCCTGCGAAGACCGGTCTTACGTTCATTCCTAATGTCATCAGCAGTACTCCTCGAGCTAGTAGCACAGTACTCACCTTGGCAGCTGTAGAAAGGAGCAAGAGAATCAGATCAGCAAACACCCATACCAGCCAACACACAACTTACTACCCGACTTCCGGATTATACCTGCTTCATCAGCTGAATTTCAATCTTGGTACCAATAAAACCCACCATGAATATGCAACGAGTACTCGTCTCAGCTTAGCTACACCTGGTCCATCACCACCTGTAGAGTCAGTCTGATGAGTCAAGAAGGGTAAGGAGGAGACTTACCGAAAAAAACGTTTCCTGGAAAAGTACGTGTTACATCCTTTTCAATCTCGGCGATGAAGGGCGAAGTATCCTGTTGATGTACGCTCTGAATCTCGGCGTACTCCCCTGGTACCATCATATCGGTAGCACCAGAGCATTCTGTTGATCAGCTATAATCTCACTCTGCAAAAAGGAACGACTCACCAGCCCAGATATCACTCCGATATGCTAATGGTATCCCCGCTCTAACCAGTCTGGCAAATGCCTTCCATTCCTCTCCTCTGCCCATCTGGCTGATCCCAATCGTCCCTGGTCCATCATCGATCGTATCCCCCCTATTCCCTATCAGCTTTCCCTTGGCTTTAGACTTCCTATTTCGGAGGAAAGTATCCCATTCCCTCTTCCTTTCTTTCTGCTGCGAGTCGTGTAGCGTCGTAAGTCGATCAAGGAGTGAAGAAACTGTGGTGCGGGATGAGTTGGCTGCAGATGGAGTACTTTCAACGGGTAAAGCAAGTGATGTAGAATTTGGCGAACGTGATGAGGATGATGATGTAATTGCTGGTGATTGTTCAGCTTGAGAATGAAGTGATGACGATCCTCTAGCCGAGACTGTGAGGGTATCTTTGGCGATGACTGCTTTTGGCGGAGATGGGTTCATGGCTACTGATATCGAACCTCGGATCCGATGCACGTCGGGATGTGAGGAAGATCGGTCCTTTGATGGAGTTGTAGTGCCGGAACGAGGTTGGTTCTGGAGAGGGGCGATGGCAACGGATGATGATTCCATTGATCGACGAGGAGTTGATGATGGAGACGGTGCACGACCATCGATGGAGCTGGTAGACCGACGGGAAGTGGTCGGTCTCTCTTGACTTTTCCGGCGCTGTCGATCAATCCATCCTTCTCCGTCTACTTCCCTCTCCCCTGAGGCAGATATTGTACCATTCAATGCAGCAGGCGCAGCGATTCCAGCTTCATTGGCATCCTTGAGCATCGAAGCATGTTGTATATCATCTGCGACATTAGCGATTATATTCAGCTTGAGACTAGAAAGACATACATATGAATCCATATCGGTCTGTCAACGGAGCTTCGGTACTCTTGAATCTGGAAGCGGTTCGTAGCGTCGGTACCGCTTTTGAAGATTGAAAGAACGATCCCAATTGCTGTCTTGATAGCAGTACAGTTGGTGGTCGATTCTCGTCGGCAACGATAGAGGATAGCTCGACGGAAGGGAGGGGCATAGTCTCCGTATCGCCCTGGGAAAGGTCCGGCGTCTTGTAATTATTGAATGTACCGCCAGACACAGCAGTAGTTGGGAAAGCCCTAGAAGAAGATGCGCGATTGAGCAGAACCGGTCGTGAGGCAGCTGGTTGATCTTCGATACCGACCGAATATGCTTTAGCTCGCATAGTCGCATTCGAAACGGTTGACAAGAGAGACCGACCGATAGCAGCAGTTGCCGACCTCGCTGAATCGCTGTAGCCCTTGTTGCCGTTTTCTGGGTTGTCGGTCCGACGACTCTCTGCGCTAGCCACTGAAGCTGCTCGACTGCGAGTGAGGGAAGAGGTGTTGGCGCGGCGACGGCCAGGCGGATCTTTTATAGTGATGTCGTTATCTCGTGCTGTCGATACGAGCGAGTGTGCTAGGTACGCAATCAAAGAGGTGGAAGGGATATCGAGGGATACGAGGATGGACAACGGGTCTGGAGTGATGAGGCGCTATGATATCAGCTCCACAAGCAATAAGAACGTACAGTTGCTAGAAAGATTGCTTTGAATGCAGGTGAACTGCCCCCATCTCCCTTCCGCCATGCTTCATCATCGTCTGCCGAGTCCGGCCCATCCGTTGCCGCCTCAGATACGTCTCCCAAAGTTCCTGCATTACTAAGCACCGATCCTACACTGCCCTTTCTCGGTCTTGTCGACTTGGGTTTAGAGGCATTACTCCATACCCATAGACCTGATGTCCATGATGACCTATTTCCTTGGTTCCGTTTGCTGGTCCCAACAGGCGGCGGTTCGGCCGATTTGACGCTGTATAGAGAGGTTCCCGCAGCCGGTGATGAGGACATGGCGGGAACGGTCCTGGTGGACGGAGTTGGTGATCGTGCCCTACGAGTGGATGGGGCTGGTGACATGGATCTAACGGAAGCGGCATCTCGGATCGATGAGGAAGCGTTGCCTGCATATAGTGATGATACGTCTGGGGCGAGGGAGGTAGATAAAGCTTCGGTCAAGCCTTCATGTATCGATATCTGATCATCAGCACCCACGTTTACAATGGAGCGGGTATAACGAGAATGACTCACCTGATCAGCCTGCCTATTCCTCTTGGATCGTACCCCTCCAGCCTCCTTGATCAACCTCAAAGCTTCGTTCTCTTCCTCCAGCTTCTCCACTGCCTCTCTGAGCTCCCTGACTGCCCGACTCAATATCCGAAGTGGGTGGTCGACTATTTCACGATGCGTCGTACCCGAAGGTGAAGGTGGGAATAAGGGTGCATCATCAGATGGTCGTGGTTGAATGGGTATAGGAGGTGTTGGAGGTATAGAGTCTGCTGGAGTTATATCCTCACTTGCGATGTCGGTCGGTGTAGAAGAGCTCGAGAATGATCGAAGGTATGCCCGCAGCTGTTGCTCTGTCATCCCGTCAAAATCCGTATCCACGACCGCTAACTCCTCCCTACTCAGACTCTGCAGGAACATCTTCCAAGGTCTCTTGCTTCGTGATGTTTGCATGGGTAGACTATTGGCTGGAGGAGGTACAGAGCTGGATATAGGCTGAGTTGACGAGCCTTTGACGGGTGCCAAGCGTCGCGAAGGGCCCACTCCCAGTAGGTCGGCATCGGTAGCATTTGCTTTCCTCCGGTCATGCGAGGAATACGAAGAGGATGAAGCGGCTGTAAAGTAGTCGGGAGGTTGATTGGGACTGGGAGATGGACGACGTGTCAATGTGGGATAGTTTGAGGGGGATAAAGGATGATCATGTCGAGCCGGTGCTGGTGGTGTCGGTGTTGAGCGCTCTCCAGCGGATCCGGTACGTAATCGAGGGAGGGTCATGGTGATGAGAGTCGGTTAAGAGCGATATGTATAGGCTAGGTCGAGTTGCATGATGCGTAATATAGGTAACAAAAGGTAACTAGTGCAAGTGAGAGTGGGGAATGAGATGTGACGCGAGATTACTGCTTTCACACGATCATCTCTGAATAGGTCATCGACAGTGTATGCATACATTTAACGACAGATTATAGACAAGTATAGAGTGAGATCACTAGGCATGGTCATCCATCATTCGGCGAAGAGCTCGGAGTCGTCGGTCCAACAGCTTGAAAGCAGCTTGATCGTCGAGCAAGTATTGAGCATGTTGGAGTCGGACTTGGGGTATCCAAGCCGCCAAGCGATCTTCTGTCGTGTGCATATCGAGCAAGCAGCGATGCGGGATTTTGTCCAACAACAAGAGCTCGAGTATCGCGATTGCGATGGGCCCCTCCTCTTGAGGTTGGGCAAGAGGAGCCTTCACGTCAGCTGGGGAACTTTTGAGATAACGGGAGCACCTACCAAGTGTAGTAGCTCGACGTCAATATCGTATTCGGGTAGGTCCAATATGTTGGTGAGACTGTCCAGAAGAACCTGGACGTAGCCATGAAATCGAGGGCCAATCACACGACCGGTGCTGTATACTCGTAATGATCGAGTCTCAAAGGTATACGAATAGGTCGACACCTTTCCTTGACAGATGAACCAACCGGCCATCATCTCGGTGGACGGAGATGTCGAACAATGGCGAAGCAATCCATCAAATTCGGCGGTGGTGATCACTGTCCCCATATTCCCAATCTCTAGACAAGTCGTCGACATGATCCGACAAGGCGAGACTTCAACCCCCATCCCCATCCGACCAACGGCGTCAAGTTTGGAAGCTAGAACTTGGAGTAGAGACGAGGGATAGTCCAAGGGTAGCTGTCCCCCAATACTTCGATTCAACAGACTCTTCATCGCCTGATTGTCCGATGCCGATCCTCCCAGTATACATGCTTTGTACGGCGCTAACGATGCTTGAGTTCGCCATTGATCGATTTGAAATCTGATGAATACAGCTTCAGGCGGATAAGGATTGATATTCATTGCGGGGTATACCACATTCTGGTCACTAAGAACCTGCTTCATGTTTGGGTGAAGAACTCGGTTCCATAAGTCGTTACCGTGAAAGAAGGGTCCATTGATGTCGTTCAATCGGATCCTCGATGGCACCAATGGAGCCAGCTGGAGATAGATGTAAATATTCTCGATTACTTCAAAGGTGGGCA
>Ga0308160_10005848_pt1 | contig 12705 bp, 11 predicted proteins | sample PhyFR1_FD_201036 | JGI IMG/M metagenome (GOLD analysis project Ga0308160, IMG submission 201036) | Phyllosphere microbial communities from UC Gill Tract Community Farm, Albany, California, United States - DLSLF.R1 | ecosystem: Host-associated > Plants > Phyllosphere > Unclassified | place: USA... | reverse complement strand
GGCCTGCGGCCCTTCGTGTTCACCAACCTGCGCACCGGCGAAGGCGTCGAGGCGGTGGTGGATTTCATTCGCGAGCAGGGTTTGCTCGATCACTGAGAAAGGAAACGATGAAAACGACGATACGTGGCCTGTTTGGCCTGGCCGTACTTGGCGTGGCGCTGCCGGCGCTGGCCCACCCCGGACACGAGGCGGCAAGCGGCTTCGGCGCCGGCCTGCTGCACCCCTTGACCGGGCTGGATCACTTGCTGGCGCTGCTGGCGGTGGGGATGTGGAGCCGCCAGCAACGCCACGGCGTGGTGCTGCCGCCGGTGTTCCTGGTCTTGATGGCGCTGGGCGCATCGACGGCCCTGGCGCTGCCGGCGCTGGAAACCTCGATCGCGGCGACGGTGCTGCTGCTGGGCGTGCTGGCCGCGTTCGCGCTGCGGGTGCCGCCCTCGGTGTCGGTGGCCACCGTCGGGCTGTGCGGCTTCCTGCACGGGCTGGCGCACGGCCAGGAACTGGCCGGGATGGCGAGCGGCGCCGGCTTCCTGCTGGCCAGCGCCGGTCTGATGCTGCTGGGCGCACTGCCGGGCGAGCGGGTGCGCCGCATGGCCGGCGCGGCGATCGGCGCCGCCGGCCTGGTGCTGCTGGCGGGCTTCGCCTGAAGCGGGGTCAGGCCTGCCTGCGCGGGTTGTCCGGCTGGTCGCCGGCCGGCGGGTTCGGCGCCATGCGTATCGGGGCGGCATCCTTCGGGAAGCGGCCCTGCACGCCGTCGTAGATGGCGGCGATGGTGGCCATGTCGGCCGCCTCGTCGCCAGTCATCATCATGGTCCGGGTGACGTCGATGACTTTCCTGGAGTAATCCAGCGACACCAGCAGCACCGGCACCTCGGCCGCCATCGCGATGCGGTAGAAGCCGCTCTTCCAGTAGGGGCGGTAGCCGCGCGTGCCTTCCGGTGTGATCGCCAGCCAGAACCATTTGGACGCGTGCATGTCCCGGGCCAGGCGGTGGATCGAACCCTGGGGCGCGCTGCGGTCGACCGAGACGCCGCCCCAGTAGCGCATGAGGGCGCCCAGCGGGCCGCGGAACAGCGACTCCTTGGCCAGCCAGCGGAACTGCAGGCCGACCGCCCACTTCGCCAGCAGGCCGACGAAGAAGTCCATGTTCGAGGTATGCGGGTAGACCACGGCGATGCCGTGGGGGCCGGGCAGGGGCTTGAAGCGGAACTGCCAGCCGATCAGGTTCAGGAGCCGCAGGGCGCTGCGCTGGCCCCAGGTCGGCAGGGCGCCGGGGCGCATCAGGTATTCATCCATCATCTCTCCGTCGGGCCGTGGTCGACCTCTACGATATAGGCGCGGGTAGCGCGTATTGCAAGTGTTTCAAGCAGGCCGCGTCCAGTTGCGTCCCGGAAAATAAACCGGGCATTCTATAGCGGGAGAAATACGGGGACAAGCAAAAAAACTGGAGGCGTTGCGGCGGCGACGCTATCATTGCCGGTTTTTACACGGATGACCCGATGGACGTCACGATCTACCACAACCCGCGCTGCGGGACTTCGCGCAACACCCTGGCCCTGATCCGCGCCGCCGGCATCGAGCCGCAGGTGGTCGAGTACCTGGCCACGCCGCCCACGCGTGCCGAACTGGCCGAGCTGCTCGCACGCAGCGGCCTCTCGCCGCGCGAGGCGGTGCGCAGCAAGGAAGCGCTGTTCACCGAACTCGGCCTCGCCGATCCAGTCGTCACCGACGAGGCGCTGCTGGACGCCATGGCCGCCCATCCGATCCTGATCAACCGTCCGCTGGTGGTGACGCCGAAGGGTGTGCGCCTGTGCAGGCCAGCGGAGCTGGTGCACGAGATTCTCTGACGCCGGGCTGCGGCTGGGCCTTTCAGTGTTGCGCGGCGCCGATGTCGCTTGGCACCGTGCGGTCGCGCAGCTTGCCGTAGAAATCGGGCTCGTCGGCGTCCCCGCTGGGAATGCCGCGGCCGATGGCTGGCGAATTGTTGGCCAGCCGGAAGTCCGGCGTGCCATTGCGGCTGTAGTCGACAAAGCCGGGTTCGGCCGCCACCGTGCCGCTGTGGTTCATGCCCTTGGCCAGGCTCCAGTCGCCGCCCGGGTTCTGGAACACCAGGTTGTTGCGGTAGCTGTTGTTGGGGCCGGTCGCACCGAGTTCCACGATGCCCTGGCGGTTGTCGTAGACGATGTTGTTGACGACCTGGGTCCGGTCGTTCGGGCCCTTGGTCTGGTAGAAATCGCCGCCGCCGACCAGGATGCCGACCTGTGCCGCGGTCACCGTATTATTGGCAATCACGACCTCGCGCGCGTCATGCCACAGCAGCACGCCGACTTCCGCGACCCGGTAGACGATGTTGTTGCGGATGCTGCCGGGCGTGTTCATGTAGATGCCGTGCACGAAGCGGCAGCCGCGCGGGCCGATGTCGTGCACGCTGTTGCCGCTCACTTCCGAATGCATGCCCTTGAAGAAGCTGTCGACGCCGATGCCGGCGCCATCCGCGTTGGCGCAGTGCGTGGTGGCGACATGGTGCACGTGGTTGCCGGTGATACGGTTATAGGAGCCGGCGTTGTAGATGCCGGTGGTCCATTTCTTGATGTTATCCCCGGCTTCGGGCACCAGCGCTTCCGCCTGGGCGCTGCCGTCGACCTCGAAGCCTTCGATGTCGACGTAGCTGCCGCGGTTGTCCCAGGCCGCCGTACTGAAGGACCTGGGCGGCGGCACGATGCGCGCGTGCCAGGGCTCGATCGAACGGAACACGATGCGCGCGTGCGGCAGGCCGCTGGCCTCGGTACGGAAGCCGCCATGGTAGGTGCCGGGCAGCACGTTGACGACGGTGCCGGGATTGACGACTTGCGCAGCCCGCGCCAGCGTGCGCAGCGGCGACGCGCGCGTGCCGGGATTGCTGTCCAGGCCGTCCGGCGCGACGAACAGTTCGGCAGGTACGATCTGGGGCGTGACGTTGACCGTCGGGGCATCCCGGACGGTACAGGCGGCGCACAGCAGAAGCAGCAGGGCCGCGGACAGGAAGTGGAGTAGATGGGTCATGGTGGTCGGTTATCGGATCAGCCAGCGCGCCCAGTGTGCCGCACCGAGCCGCCGGCCGATCCGGCTGGCTCAATGTCGCGATTGATTACCCGCAATGCATGCCAACCGTGCGCGACATGGTACCTGCAGGCGCATGTCGCGCGCCGTTCCCTCGCGGAAAACCAGGGTCAGAGCCCGATTTTTGGCAATGGCTCGAGTACTATTGCCAATATTCGGGCTCTGACCCCGGTTTGAGGGAACGCAGATGAAAGAACTGACATTGCCTTCGGGCCAGACCATCCCCGTGCTCGGCCAGGGCACCTGGTACATGGGCGAGGATCCGTCCAGGCGCACCGCCGAGGTGAACGCGCTGCGCCTGGGACTGGACCTCGGCATGCGTCTGATCGACAGCGCCGAGATGTATGGCGAGGGCGGGGCCGAGGACGTGGTGGGCGAGGCGATCGCCGGGCGCCGCGACGAGGTGTTCCTGGTCAGCAAGGTGTACCCGCACAATGCCGACAGCCAGGGCGCACGTGCCGCCTGCGAGCGCAGCCTGCGCCGCCTCAAGACCGACCATCTCGAGCTCTACCTGCTGCACTGGCGCGGCGGCGTGCCGCTGGAAGAGACGCTGGACGCTTTCGCGCGCCTGCGCGCCGAGGGCAAGATTCTGGACTATGGCGTCAGCAATTTCGACCTGGACGACATGCTGGAAGCGGCGGCGCTGCCGGAAGGCGCGCAGGTCGCCACCGACCAGGTGCTGTACAACCTGGCCCAGCGCGGCATCGAATTCGACTTGTTGCCGTGGTGCCGCAAGCAGCGCATTCCGGTGATGGCGTATTCGCCGCTGGAATCGAGCGCGGCGGAGCAGGCGGCGATGCTGGGGCGGGCCCAGATCCGCGCCGTGGCGGATCGGCACGGGGCGACGCCGGCCCAGGTGGCCGTAGCCTGGCTGCTGCGCCAGGAAGGCGTGGTGGTGATCCCGAAGGCGGTGCAGCCGGCGCACGTGCGCGCCAACCATGCGGCACTTGCGCTGGCGGACCAGCTCACGCAAGACGACTTGAAGGAGCTCGACGCGGGCTTTCCGCCGCCGACGCGGCGGCGCCCGTTGGCCATGCGCTAGATCGCCAGCGCAGCCGCGTAGGGGGCGCAGGTCGTCGCTGCGCCCGAAGAATCGCCCGGCGCCGGCGCCGGCATGCTCGCGCGCAGCCAGTCCAGCAGCGCGCTTGAAGTCAGCGGCCGGCTGAACAGGTAGCCCTGGCCCTTGGCGCACAGCTGGTCGCGCACGGCGGCCAGCTGGGCCTCGGTCTCGATACCCTCGGCGACGGTGCTCATGCCCAGGCTCTGCGCGACCTTGACCGTGGCCTCGATCAGCACGCGGTGGTGGTGGCTGGTGTCGGCCTTGCATACGAAGGAGCGGTCGATCTTGACCGTGTCCACCGGCAGCTGGTGCAGGCTGGACAGCGACGAATAGCCGGTGCCGAAGTCGTCCAGCGCCAGCGTGATGCCGATCGCCTTCAGCTCATGCAAGCGTTGCTGCACGTGCTGGTCCTGGGCCGCCAGGCTTTCCGTCACCTCCAGCTGCAGCTGCGCCGGGTGCATGCCGTTCTGTGCCAGCACGGCGCGCACGGTGTCGGCCCAGCCGGCTTCGGCCAGCTGGGCGCGCGACAGGTTCACCGCCAGCAGGCGCGGCGCGCGCGCGCCCAGCGTGCGCTGCCAGGCGGCGAAATCGCTGCAGGCGCGGCGCAGCACGAAGTCGCCGAGCGCGCCGATCAGGCCCGATTCCTCGGCCACCTGGATAAATTCGAAAGGCGGCACGACGCCGCGCACCGGATGCTGCCAGCGCACCAGCGCCTCGACCCCGGCGCCGAAGTCGGTAGCGCCGTCGGCAAGCAGGCCGACCACCGGCTGGTAGACCACGAACAGCTGGTCCTCGACCAGGGCCTGGCGCAGGTCGGCCTCGATGTCGGCGCGCCGTGCGGCGCGTTCGCGCATCTCCGTCTCGAAGACGACGAGGCGCGCGCCGCCGCTGCGCTTGGCCTCGATCATGGCGATGCTGGCGTCGCGCAGCATCTCGCCGGCGAAGTCGCCCGCCTGCCCGCTCCACACCAGGCCCATACTGATGGTGCAGGTGACTTCCTGGCCTGCCAGCGAATGCGGCTTGTCGAGCGCTTCGAGCAGGCGCGCGGCGACCCGCAAGGCATCCTCGCGGCAGCGCATCCCGTCCAGCAGCACCGCGAACTCGTCGGAACCGATGCGCGCCGCCAGCTGGCCGCTGCTTGCCTTCGGATCGATGCGGTCGCTGGGCGGACGCAGTGCCGCGCGCAGGCGCTGGCCGACCTGCACCAGCAGGCGGTCGCCGGCGGCCTGGCCGAGCGCGTCGTTGATCTGGCGGAAGCGGTCGCAATTCATGAACAGCAGCGCGAAACCGTTGCTGCCGGCGGGACGCGCCAGCACCTGCTGCAGCTGCTCGAGCAGCGCCTCGCGGTTCGGCATGCGCGTCAGGGCGTCGGTACGGGCCGCGTTCTTGAGTCGCCGCGCCAGGCGTTCCTGCTCGCGCTGCACCTCGGCGGTGGCGTCGGTGACGGTCGCCATCAGGCGCGCGCCGTCGAGTTTCAGCACGCTCAGCGACAGTACCTGCGGCGCCCCCGGCATCGTCGACTCGTCCAGCCGCAGGCGCACGCCCTCGCACACCACGCCGGACGGCTGGCCGAACTCGGCGACCATCTGCGGCAGTTGCGGCAGGGCGTCGCGCAGCACGGTGAACAGGTTGTCCAGGCTGCCGTCGTGCGCGAGCGGCATCAGGAGGTTGGACGACATGGGATTGAGCATGTCGACGGCGCCGTCCAGGCCGGCCTGCACGAGGCCGATCGGCGCGCGGTAGAGAAACTGGACGAGGGCTTCGTAGGCATCGATGTTATCTGGCTGCATTACGGTGTGGCGGGTGTCGGGTTCTTGGGCGGGGTTTCGACGGGTGCGGCCAGGGCCGGGGTCCAGCATTCGATGCGGTTGCGGCCGTTCGCCTTGGCGGCGTACAGGGCCTGGTCGGCGCGCTTCATGAGCGTGTCCAGGTCCAGGTTGACGCCGTCGCTGGCGGCCACGCCGGCGCTGATGGTCAGTTCGATGCGCCCGCCCTCGAACAGGATCGCTTGCTGCGCCACCAGCTGGCGCAGGCGCTCGGCGACGGCCAGCGCGCCGTCTCCGGTGGACGAGGGCAGCAGCACCGCGAATTCCTCGCCGCCCACGCGCGCCACCACGTCGACCTGGCGGAAGGTGGCGACCAGCATCAGGCCTAGCTGGCGCAGCACGGCGTCGCCACCCGGGTGGCCATGGCGGTCGTTGATGCGCTTGAAGTGGTCGGCATCGAGCAGGACCAGCGCGGTCGGGCGCGGCGCGCGCCGGTTGCGCTGCAGCTCCAGTTCTGCCGCCTCGAAGAAGGCGCGGCGGTTGGCCACGCCGGTCAGGTGGTCGCAGAACATGTTCTTGCGGCGCGTCTCGATCGCCTCGCGCTTGTCGCTGATGTCGCGCAGGACCAGGCAATAGGCCGGGCCGTCCGGATCGTCGAATGTGGAATCGTGGTCGGGCAGGGGCGAGATCATCGAGCTGGCCCAGAACTGGCTGCCGTCGGCGCGCTGGCGCGCCCCTTCGTCGAGGATCCAGCCGTTCTGGTCGGCTTCGTGCAGGCGGTCGCGCACCTGTTCATGGGTGATCGCGTCGCGCGGGTAGAACACGGAATAGGGCGTGCCGACCACGGCCTCCGAATGGCCGGTGACGCGGCCGATGGTCTCGTTCCATTCGCAGACCCGGCCTTCGCTATCGAGGCTCACCAGCGCGTAGTCGGTGATGCTGGTCAGCAGGGCGTTGAGCCAGGCGTCGTTCTGGCGCAGCTGGCGTTCGCGGCGCACCTGTTCGCTGACATCGGACAGCACGGCCATGAAGCGCGCCTCGTCCAGTTTCAACAGGCTCAGGGACAGCACCTGGGGCGCGCGGCGCGCGCGCAGTGTACCGCCATTCAGGTGGATGTGCAGGCCGTCGCAGACCATGCCGGCCGGACGCGTGAACATCGCGCACAGGTGGCGCAGCTCGGGCGCCACGTTCTCGAGGGCGTCGAACAGGTTGAGCAGGTTGCCGTCCGGCTGCAGCGGCATCAGGAGCTGGGCCGAGATCGGGTTGATCATCAGGATCTCGCCGTCCGCACGCGTCTGCACCAGGCCCACCGGGGCCAGGTACAGGAACTGTATCAGCGCCTCGTGCTCGGCCGCAAGGTCGGCGGCGCCGGCATCGTACAGGCTCGCGCTCACGGTGCCTCGCTTACAGGCGCCGCTGGACCAGCACGTAGCGCACCGCGCTGCCCGGCTCGGCCAGCAGGCGCAGCTTGACCTTTACCGGGCGCATGCGCAGCGTCAGCACGTAGTCGATGGTGTCGTCGAGTGCCGTGCCCTCGTCCTGCGCATCCTCGAAGCGCTGGGCCACCATGAAGTTGTTCAGGCAGGGCGCGACGTTCGTGAACAAGGGCTGTCCCAGCACGCGCGGCGGCGTCAGGCCGGCCGCTTCCGATTCGGTGCGGTTGTAGCGGCAGACCTGGGTCTCGGCATCGAAGCCGATGACGCCGAAGTCGAGCTGGTCGAGGCGATCGGCATCGAGTTGCGCGAGCTGTTCGTGCAAGGCAGGCGTGGCGAAGGAAAGGACGGTGGCGGTATTCATAAGGTCTCCGGCAGATTCAAATCTGGAAGTTGCAGATAAGAAATGCATGGTGACACGGCGACATGGGACTGTCAAATCAAACGCGCGCAATCGTGTCGAAGTTGTCGCAAATGTCGGATTTGACAATGTGCGCGCCTGCCATCACCATCGCGACCTTCCATTTAACGATTCGCGACATGGCCGACGCCCCTTTATTGTCTCACCCGAACGCTTCCGCCTGGTGGGAAGATGCCCCGGCGCTGCGCCGTTTCGTGACCGACCTGCTGGCCACCGAACTGGCGCTGGCGCGGCCCGGGCGCCTCCCGGCGCCCGCACCCTGGCCGGATGCCTGTCATTTCGCCGGCGACCTGGGCGCCGATTCGCTGGAACTGCTCGGCATGGCCACGGCGCTGGCCGAGGCCCTGCACCTGCGCACGGGCGCGGTCGACGACCGGTTGCTGGCGCATCCGGTGCTGGGCGACTGGATCGCGGCCGCGCGCGCCGGCCTGGCCGCGGGCGGCGAGGCCATCACCTTCCGCACCTCGGGCAGCTCGGGCACGCCCAAGCGCTGCACCCACCCGCTCGCGACGCTGTGGCAGGAGACGCTGGCGCTGGCTGGTTTGCTGCCGGGAAGGCAGCGCATCCTGAGCGCGGTGCCGGCCCACCACATCTACGGTTTCCTGTTCACGGTGCTGCTGCCGCGCGCCTGCGCCATCGACGAGGTGGTCGACCTGCGTGCGGCCAGCCCGGCCGCCTGCCTGTCGATGATGCGGCCCGGCGACCTGGTCGTGGCCCATCCGGGCTGGTGGGAAGCGCTGGCCCGGCTGGATCCCCGGTTCGGGCCGGATATCGCGGGCGTGAGTTCGACCGCGCCGTGCCCGGACGCGCTGGCCGACGGACTGGCGGCGGCCGGCCTGCGCCTGCTGCAGGTCTACGGCAGTTCCGAGACCGCCGGCGTCGGCTGGCGCGAACAGGGCGGGGCGCCATTCACGCTGCTGCCTTATTGGCAGGCGGTTGACGGCACACACGCGCTGGCGCGGCGGATGCCGGATGGTGACGATGTACTTTATCCGCTGCAGGACAAGCTGGCGTGGGAAGACGCGCGCCGCTTCCGGCCCGCCGGGCGCATCGACCAGGCGGTGCAGGTGGGCGGCACCAATGTGTTCCCAGACTACGTGGCCGACGTGCTGCGCATGCACCCGGCGGTGGAAGACGCCGCGGTGCGCCCCATGCGGCCGGACGAGGGCCGGCGCCTGAAGGCCTTTATCGTGCCGCGTGCCGGCATGGACGCCGACCAGGCGGCGCTGCGCGAAGAATTATCGAGCTGGGCGGGCGAGCGGCTGGCGACGCCGGAGCGGCCGGCCGCCTGGAACTTCGGCGCGCGCCTGCCGCGCCAGGCCAGCGGCAAGCCGGCCGACTGGATCATCGACGTGGAATGATTACCCGGCCGGTGTGACCACCACGCTCATGTAGGCATCCAGGAAATCCTGCGGCATGCGGCGCGGCCGGCCGCTGCTCATCTCGATGCAGACCAGGTCCCAGCGCCCGCGCAGCACGGTGGCGCCGTCGCGCTCGCGCACCAGCTGGAAGCGGCGCTCCATCGCCAGCTTGCCGTCGCCCGCGACCAGCCAGGTGGCCAGTACCAGCGCTTCGCCGTCAAACGTCGGCAGCAGGTACTCGTATTCGCCGCGCCGGATCGCCATCGCGCGGTCCAGGCGCCGGTAATCGTCGAGCGTCAGGCCCAGCGATTCGGAGTGCGCCCAGCCGGCCTGTTCGCACCAGCGCACGTAGACGGCATTGTTGGTGTGGTTCAGCCCATCGATGTCGCCCGCTTGCGGCACGCGGGGCAAGAGGAAGGGGTTCGGGTAATCCCAGGCCAAGACGTCTCCTTGTTGATGTGGACCGGGCGGTATTGTACCCCCTGCATTCAAGCGTCGAGTTCGAGTAGCAGCGGCTGGTGGTCGGAACCGGTGACGGTGCCGTCGACGTGCACGCCCCGTACGCGTGGGGCCAGGCCGGCGCTGACGAAGGCGTAGTCGAAGGTGAAGGGTTCTGTGGTGCGCAGGCCGACCGTGGGCGCGTGCGCTTGCGCCGGATGGGCGAGTTGCCAGGCGTCGTGCCAGGCTTCGGTGGCGGCATCGTCGAAGCTTTGCTGCAAGGCGTGCCAGGTTGGCGAGCCGGGCAGCATGTTGAAGTCGCCCACCAGTACCGCATCGAGGGCGCGCGGGATGGCAGCGAAGGGGCCATCTTTGTCCAGTCCTGCGCGCGGGGCACGGGCGTGCAGGCTGGCTTCGCGTTGCAGGGCGCGCAATTGCTCGGCCTGGGCCAGGCGCTGGATTTCGGAAAAGTATTCGAGGTGGGCGTTCACCACGCGCAGCAGGCCGGACGGCGTATCGAGTGTCAATTCCAGTGCGATGCGCGGCATGCTGGGGACGGCTGGGTCGCTCGCCCAGGGCAGGGAATGGCGCAGTGCTTGCACTACCGGGTAGCGGGAGAGGGTCATGCAGCCGAGGCGGCGGCGGGTGCTGTCGGGGCCTGCCACGTCGAGGGCCAGCGCGGTGTTGGCGTGGTAGCCGGGCAGGGCGGTGGCGAATGCGGCGAACTGGTCGATGCCCGGGCTGCCGTCGCGGGCCGGGAAGCCGTCGGCGACTTCCTGCAGGCAGAGGATGTCGGCGTCGCTGAAACGGGCGAGCGTGGCGATGGCGTGTTCGATGTCAGTGCCGCCATCATGCGAGCGGGCGGACTGGATGTTCCAGGTGACGATCTTGCGCATCGCGGCCCTCCTCGTTTGGAAATGGCCAGCCTAGCGTGCCAATATCGACGAGGTCTGATATGGCGCAGGCGTGCGCGACAAGATTGCGCCGCTACCGCCACCGAAGAGAATCCCGAGGTGGCGGTAGCGGCGCTTGCGAACCGGCTTACTTCGCCGTCACCGCCTGCTTGATGACCACGCAACGCTGGTCTTCCTGCAGCGTATCCAGCAGCGCCCGGCGCGTACCGGCCGACAGCCCGGTCATGCCGTTGGCCGCCGCCTGCAGGCGCGCCACGCTGGCCGGGGTACAGCTGGCCGGGATCATGCTCGGGCCGTAGGAACGCATGTAGACCGGGCCTGCGGCCTTGTCCAGCTCCGGCAGCTTGGCCAGGCGCTGGTCGGCGCTCTGTTCGGCCAGTGCGGCCTGGGATGCCGGGTAGAGGCTGCCCATCGCCGTGCGCACTTTCGAGAACGGCAGCTTGGTCTGCAGGTCCTGGATCGTGTTCAGCCACTCGGTCTTGAGCGCCGGGTCCGGACGCGCGACCGTGGCGGCGATCGCCGCGGCTTGCCCGCTGTCGGACTTGTCGCGCGCCTGTTCGCTTTCCACCAGCTTGGCCGCGCCCGGGTAGTCGTAGCGGTTCAGGCGGCCGATGATGGCCCAGCGCAGGTCCTGGTTGACGGTGAGGCCGTCGATCGTGGTCTTGCCGTCGAGCAGGCCGGCCAGGCGGTCCAGGCCTTCGCGCGAGCTGGCCACGCCGACGTAGGTGCCGAACCAGCGGCGCTGGAAGTTGTCGTCGCCCTTGGCGGCCACGGCGCCTTTCCAGGCCATGTCCTCGAGCTGGCGCGTGGCTTGCGCCGCGTAGCCGCCCGGCAGCTGCATCATGTCCAGGTAGTGCTTGGATGCGACCACCTTGCCCAGCACGTCGCCCAGCAGCGTGTAGTCCTTTTCGCCCGGGGCGTTGTTCAGTGCCGTCGTGATGAAGTCGTTCAGCGCCAGCTTGCCGTCGCGCACGCCATCCCACAGGCCTTGCCACAGCATGGCACGCAGCAGCGGATCGCTCACATTGCCCAGGCGGCTACGCGCGCTGTCGAACGAGCGGCTGTCCAGCTGCACCTTCACGAAGCCCCAGTCCTCGAAGTTCGGATAGACCAGGTCCGGGCAGGCCGCGCCGACCATGCCTGGCACCGTCGTCGAGGCGCCCTTGTAGGTGACCGGCACCACGCGGTCCTGCTTGAACTGCTGGCCGTCGAGGCGGAAGGTGGCCACCTGCACGCGCTGTTCGCGCAGCGTCGGGAAGGCTTCGGGCGCGCTCTGCTGCAGCGTGAACGAGGTGATCTTCCCGCCCTTGCACTGATAGTCGGCGGCGATGGTGTTCACGCCCGGCTGGTACAGCCATTGCTGGGTCCAGCCCTTCAGGTCGCGGCCCGCGGCCTGGCCCAGGCTGCCGATGAAGTCGTCCAGCCTGGCGTTGCGGAACTGGTACTTGACCAGGTAGTTGTGCACGCCCTTGCGGAACACGTCCGCGCCCAGCAGGTGCCGCAGCTGCATCAGCGTCGAAGCGCCCTTGGAGTAGGTGATGGCGTCGATGTTGTCGAAGGCGTTCTGGGTCGATGCGACCGGCACCTCGATCGGGTGGGTGGTCGTGCGCTGGTCCTGCTCGTAGGCGCTCTGCTTGCCGCTCGAGTAGAAGGCGCGCCAGGCGTCCTTGAATTCGGTCGCCTCGGCGGTGGCCATGGTGCCCATGAAGGAGGCGAAGCTCTCGTTCAGCCACAGGCCGTTCCACCACTGCATGGTGACCAGGTCGCCGAACCACTGGTGCGCCATCTCGTGCATGATGACGCCGGCCAGGCGTGCGCGCTGCTCGTCGGTCATGTCGGCCTTGTACATGAAGCCGCGCTCGGCAAACGTGATGGCGCCGGCGTTTTCCATCGCGCCGTACAGGAAGTCCGGGACCAGGATCTGGTCGTACTTCTCGAACTGGTATGGGATGCCGAAATAGTTGTCGAAGAAGGCCAGGCCCGCCTTGGTGTACTTGAACCATTCGGCCGGCTTGACCTGCGATGCCACCGACTGGCGCGCGAACAGGCGCATCGGGTACTTGCCGCTGGTGTCTTCCCACATCTTGTAGGGGCCGGCGTGCATCGAGAAGTTATAGGGGCTCAGCTTCTTGGTCTTGGGGAAGGTCCAGCGCCTGGCGTCGCCATCCGCCACTACCCTGGTCTCGCGCGTGGTCGAGATCACCTGCCAGTCGGCC
>Ga0308160_10005846_pt1 | contig 12710 bp, 14 predicted proteins | sample PhyFR1_FD_201036 | JGI IMG/M metagenome (GOLD analysis project Ga0308160, IMG submission 201036) | Phyllosphere microbial communities from UC Gill Tract Community Farm, Albany, California, United States - DLSLF.R1 | ecosystem: Host-associated > Plants > Phyllosphere > Unclassified | place: USA... | reverse complement strand
GCTCGTTCTCCTCTCTAAGATAGCGGACGTGAGCCACCAGGGCGGCCTTTTCATCGTCATCTGCTGGAGGAGCAGGTTGGCCTCGGCTTGCATTCCTCTCTCGCAGGCGTCGTCTCAGCTCGGCGAGTTCCGTTTGTAATGGTTTGAGCGTCGAGATGGAGAACCCTAGCTCTGCGTCCACCTCGGAAGCGATATGGGCACCGGCATTGTCTCCATTCCCATTGACTACCAGGTCTTCAAGATCGCCACTTCCCTCAGCTCTACTTCCCGACTGTCTTCCATCCGAATCCAGATCTACGGACACGCCAGGCTCTAGATCAATGGTCATTGCTCCGGTTAACACATTTGAAGGCTGAGTGCCCGATCCTGACGCGACAGGCTGAACAAGGGGTTCTGCAGAGGGGATCGTGGTAGCATTGGCAAGCAGGCGTTCAAGGCGAGCTCTTAACTTCGTATTCTCCTGCCTTATTGCAGATACTGTCTGTTCGAGCGTGGCGCTGTATTCAGAGGTAGTTGATAAAAGTCAGAACACGTCGCTTGGCTCGGCTTTCCAGTCCAACTTACAGCTCTCCTCGTTTCTTGCCACGGCTGCGCAAGGCAGCCAGCCGATTGCCCTCCTTCTGCCTCTCTCTTCTTTGCTCAGGAGTAAGCCCATTGATGGGGACCTCCAACATCTCCGCAGGGGTCAAGTGAGCATGAGATGCAATAGTGCTCGCAGAGACCTCCTCCCCTAAGGGACTCTGGCCTGGACTTTGCGTTGCCTCTGGTTGTTCCTCGGGATACGAGCTGTCTCCAGGTGTGGAGGTCCGCGCACGCTTGTTCGTTCCAGTTTCCACATTGTCATCATGGTTGCCAGTATCAGTCGCTGACCCGTTCTCGGATGCTTCGCGAGCTATTCGTACTCGCTTCAAGGGGTTTGCGGCAGTCGACACCTCTTCGTTCGTACGCAAAGGTCTCTCCGCTGCGGTCTCCCGTATCGGGGATGGTGCCGTTCCAGCAGGAGGCTCCATGCTCGAATCCTTCTGCAAGCCTTCTATGCTATGTTCTCCACTCTGCTGTCCATTCTGCCGGACGGGGATGAAGCGGTCCAGACCGAAGTCATTCATTGTAGCCAGATCAATGTTGGACAGAAGATCATGTTCGCTTTCGCTACCGCCTGGTGGAACATTGGCGATGGTAGAGTTCATGTCGGAGCTCATGGCGATCAATTAGTCACAAGCACAACGGGGGCAGGTCTTTAGGTCGTTTAGTTTGATATCATAGTCACGTCAAGGTTGTACTGATCTAAAGCCAAGCCCTGTTATCGCTTGTCAATCAGAGCTCGGTGTTGAAAGAGGTAGAAGAGCAATGAACCAAAGAGGGAAGGCGACGCGTATCAGAGAGAGCGAGGAACGGGCGTCGCTGTGAGCTTGGTAGGTAGCAGCGACCACTTTGACTACCGGTCCCTACGCAGACAAGGTTTCAAATTATAGCAGCGAAAGCGTGAAGTACAGCATAGCAAATAGATGTACAAAGAGTAGATAGAAGCCAACGTCTCGATCACCGCGCAGAAGCAATATCTTGCCTGTTCGGTGCAGTGTAAGAGCGCCTTAATTCCTTTTTATCCTTCGACTGAAACCGGTTTCAAAACCCCAAATAATTTCTCCCCATACGAGAGTCGAACACGCTTAGTAAGACTGCCTGTGCCTAGTCTCAACTGGTAGGAAGATGAGAACCAGCATTGAGACCCAGATACCACCAACAGCGAGCCATAGCACTCCGTCACTGCCCTTGGCAAGCAAATCTTGCGCGGCGAAAGGCGCAACGATCTATATAAACCGTCCGTCAAGCCTGGTAAGATACTGCTCCATGATGGGGGAGAGGTGTCTTCACTTACACCAGAGAGTCGTCCAAGAGTCGAGGCGAGACCGCATGCGGATCCTCGAACATAAGCCGGGAACTGTTTAAGAGCAAGCTCGCGATGTCAGGACGGCCGACCCGGATAGACATCACGATACCGGATGTGGCTTACGAATTCTGGCGTAGTGGCGTAGAGGATGGCGTTAAAGAAGGTTTGCATGATGTATTCGAAAGCCTAGAACATGGTCACAGCCTGTCAGATCGTATTTCCCTCACGAGCAAGCGACTTCGTAACTTACGTTCAATCCGACGAGACTAAGCAAGGAGTAAATTTGCGAACTTCATTAAGGACAGGGATGAATCATATGGCCGAACAAAGCTACTCACGCAGCGGAAGAATTGACAGTGGTGTAACATGCCATACTAACACCCTGAAGCGCCGCTCCGAGCACGAGCGACCACTTCCGTCCAAGGACAGGAAGCTGAACTGCGAACATGGCCAGAATCGCACCGATGACTCCGGGCAAGTAAATGTATACGTATTGACGGTAAGTCTCGGTGACCGAGACGTCATTGGAGAGGTTTCGTCGTTGAAGAATGATAGGAAGGAAAGAACCGGCGATGTTGAACGACCAAAAGTCTCCAATGTAGGCGATCCAAAGTACCATAGTAGTGAAGGCCATGATCTGGGGGATATCCTCATTTCAGCACAAATCTCTCTAGCTCAAGCCTATAGATATACTCACGGGCGTGTTGAACAAGGCCCTGAGAAGTGCGATTCGCTTTGCCCCTTCTACAACGACCCTCTTGGTAGTCTGCCAGAGGGTCAATTTGCGTCCTCCGTTGTATAGTTCAGCATCAGCAGGGACAACGACGCCCATCTTGGCATCGATCTCGGCGAAGTGTTCCATCGTCAACTCGGGAGGAGCACACTTGTTGTATCTAGCGATCTTGTGCAGAACTTCAATGGCGGCCTCTTCCTTGCCTCGTCCGATGAGGTACTTGGGAGATTCCTGGAAGTCGAAGAGGAAGAATCGGGCGATGAAGACGAGCAAAGTGATTCCGCCGAGGACACCACAGCAGACCCTCCATCCAAAGTTGCTGCTAGGAGAACAACAAGGCTCGCCATCTGCAACCTGGAAACAGGCGGGAAGAGGGGGAGTCGTGGTAGGGCATCGGTACTTGGGAACCGTTCCAAAGGTGATGGCTGACGCTACAACGACACCGATAGGCTGCCAGATGGAGAGCAAGGACAAGAGGAATCGGCGATTCTGCGGCAAGAACTCGAGGGCTAGTGGTCAGGATGAGTCATGTCAGCAAATCCCGGATTTGAACGGTCGGACAAGGTCGAAACTCACTGATGGTAGCGTCAATGGGAATCTGTCCTCCTAGACCGAATCCACAGAGAGCGAACATGGCACAAGCAGTAGCATAGTTTTCCGAAGCGGCGACCAAGGATCCCTAATGAAGTGAAAATCGATTCAGACAAAAGTCCCGCTGCTCTTCCCCTACATATACTCCGGCTACTCACGAATACGCAAGTGATCAAAACCGTTGAATTATATGCGATACGCCTACCGACGAGATCGACAGCGATACCCCAGAAGAACGCTCCGAAAGTCAATCCGGCCGACATAGCACTGAAAATGACTCCCTGTCGTCCGGCAGGAATACCAAACTCCTGGTATAGAGCGGTAGCGAGCAATCCGAGACCCTAAATCGTTGCAAAAGCGCGAGAAAGTAGTTTGATCAGTACAGAATGGGAGATTGACAAGAAAGGCTCTGCTGCGCTCACCTGCGCCCACATCAGATCGACGAAATATCCGAATCCACATAGAAGCCAGATAGCCTTTTGATATTTGCCCATACCCATTTTGTTGAGCTCGCTAGAAAGACATGTCGTGGTCAGCCCGGAACGTCGATATGAAAGCGGGTCTCAAGAACGACATACGCGTTGACTAATGCCGCTTTCATTTCGAAAGGTGTAACGGGGATGTTGTGACCTGTATTCGAGAGAGTTGCATGGTTAGGTTCCAATTCTGAGCAGCAAGTCTTGCTCGTGCCCTGTAGAGACTCACCAGCATCTCCCTTCAAGATGGCCGAGGCGGACCATACGTCACCGTGACCCTCGGACGAAGACGAGTCGGTCAACCCGAGACTCTTGCGGTTTCGAAGAGTCTTTTCATCCTCGTAGATGGGTGCAGGTTCCATCTCGACCCGTTGACCCTTGTCGGGAACGAGCAAAGAGGATGGATGTCCGTTGGCAGCAGCGGATGTCATGGCTAATGGCTAAGTTGTAGGATACCCGAGGTGTTGAGTATCGATGGCACGCGATGTAAGCGTTTACGAGACTCGGTAGAGGCAGACGGGTGGCGGGAACTCTGGACAGTCGTCAAAGGTCGAACGGAACAGTCCTTTATATGTAAGCGACCTAGAGAGAGATAGCAGGGAAGCAGATTCGCAGATGATTCTTGTTCAACGGCGAGAAGCAGGAGAGAGAGGACAGATGAGAGAGGCAAGGGCAAGCGGGAAAAATCTCCCTAGAGCTGCAGAAACGGCAGCGAGGAGCAGCGTGATGATGAAATGGAATGGGCCGAAGTAGGAAAAAGTCCCATGCCCAGTGCCCGAGTCGAGTGATTACGGCACAGGGCTAAACACAGAGCGCGAGTCTCTGGGAGCCAAAACTCCTCGGCTAACGCTGGTACCTGAGGCGCATGGCGACGAGGAGAGTGGGAATCATGGTGAAAGCCACCCGGATGACACCGTGAGATCGAGATCGAGATTTCGCTCGATCGGGTCAAATCAATTTGGTCGACTCGGAGGGAAAAAATGATTCCCAGTTTTCGCAGGATGAACGCCTCTTCTTGGCTCTAGGCTGGGTTTCGAAGCGATCAGACTGGCAGGGAAGTGGGCATCACGTGCAAACGATCGACGAATGGCGTGTGACATGGTTGCATGCGGTCGTCCTCCCGAGCATCGATCGGTCTCCACTCGGATACTTCTTCACAACTGCGCAAGGTCTGAGCGGCTGAAATGCGGTTCTCCGGGTTTGATATCGTCCCATCCATTTCATGTCTCGCATACAAGTACGATCGTTGGAAGAACAGCGCCCGAAGCCGAGTCTCGCTAATCTCGGGAATGGCGATGAGATCCGTTCCGCCAAAGGCCGGTCGTTGTGCGAGGGCGCCCTGAGGCCAGTGACGAATACCAATGAGCTCATTGGATGCTGAGGTGGGGAGGACATTCAAAACGGTTTGGGACAAGTTCTGAAGTTCCAGCGTATGCCCTGAATCGCACGTCATTTGGAGAGACAGGGAGATGAGCCCGGGAGCCAGTCTTGATCATGCCCTGATCAGGATCACTTGATCGCATTTGTGCATCTATCCCTTGGAAGTGAAACTTGAAGCTCCGCGCCCACGACACGAGAGCGCAGTGTGAAGCAAAGGCGAGTTGGTAGATTTCGGTGCGACCACCGGTGGACGCATCGCGCATCACTGTGCCAAGTAGCTTGAGAGCAGGTAGTCAGGATCACCGATCAAGCGTGCATATAGAAAGGCCTAAGTGTAATCGACCAGATCCTCGCCAGAGGCTTTGGTACACGTCGACTCTCGCTTTCGTCACAGATATCTGAACCGACAGCAGATAGAAGATGGTGTTTGTCAACTACGAAAGCGAAACTTCTGCTGACGAAGAGGGAGATCTGGCTGTCACCAATGCGACACAAGACGTGCTCATGGGTTTGAACAGCAGTGATAGCGAAGATCCCTTCTATGACCCAAACCTTATGAGTACTCCATCGAGCGCGCTCTATGCGGATCATCCTGATTGGGACCTAGGAGCTTATATAGGTGGATCTCAAGAGTTGCCTGAAGCCGCCGAGATGCCTGAAGATTTTGTTCACGAAACAGAACATTGCCTCTCGACGTCACAAAAGTCACAACATTCCTTTATAGTCCGCCAACAAACTCCCATCCCAGAAATGGGTGGCGTTATTGGCCGCAGCGTGACCTCGATCGCTTCTCATGAGGCTTGCGTCTCAGATCGAAGCACAGTCGAGGCCGATAGCCATGAGGGATTTCGGGATCTCATCTCCTCACTCCAAGACAGTACCGGTTCCACTCCGTCCCATATAGCCACCTTGTCTGATGGTACCTACACGAGCTGTCTCTCACTTGGGAGTGATCCTGGTACCTCAGATACCATCTCGCCTATAAGTGGTCCGACCGACTCAAACCCCAAGAACTGTCGGTCGGACGAATGTGCTAAAAAAAAGCAACGGTTCTTGAAAAATCTACAAAAACTCGTGCATAAAGTCGATGCTGATCTGACTCGGGAAGAACCGCGCAACGCTAAACTCCGGTCTCAGGTAAGGACCATCTCTTCTTGCTTCAAGAAACACGCCGAATACTTGGATGTTAAGGAGGAGACCCACCATGCAGCTACATGCCTTCTTGGTCGGAGATACATCTTTAGCGGACCTGACTTATACGACTTCGTGATGGTACTGAGAACACATATCAACCAGCACAGAACCAAAAACAAAGGAACCACCACTGATGAGGAATCGGTATCCACTTCATGAGTCGACGCTTGCTGAGATGATGAAAGAGTCCCCAGCATCGGTAGGACTGAAAGGCTTCATATGTTCCCCACGTGTGGGGCGTTACGGGGGGAGCGAAACACTGCCAGCGCGCTTCAACAAGCATCTTCGCTACAATAGGAACTTGTGCCGCCTTGATCAAAGCCACAGTGTCACGAAATCGAGACAATTTGCAGAGGAAAGCGATCGGTCTCATCCCGCGCAAAGAGTACACTACTACTACCAGTACCAGTACCGGTATACTGCGTTCAATTGTTAGCTGTCGACCTCCTTTGCAGTAAAATCGTGATTTCAGCGGGCCTCGAATTAAGATTTAGATCCTGTGCATGATACAAATAGGATGCAAGATGGACAACGGTTTTGCGTCAGAGTTTCTGCGTCCATAGGAACGATCAAAGATCAGCTCATCATCATTGATCTCGTTGTTTGACGTCGTCGCTCCGCTTCTTCTCAACAGTCCTCCCAGGCGAGACTCGTATTATTACCGGACTTTTGGCAGTTCACGAAGGCTTCGGACAAATGGACCAAGAAACGACTCAGCCGCTTACGGATGAAGTGGATTCATTGCAGCAGGTGACTTGACAGGATACAATTCTAATTCGATGATGATGTTTAGTCAGGATGTTTCGCACGACCATAACCCCCAGGATCCGACGTGGACGTGGGATTTCGACCAAGATGGCAACCCAATCATCTTCAATCAGCCCACATCTGAGAACTTTTTGGGAGTCTTACCAGTCGATACAGACGGTATGATCTCGGTTCATACAGGCATCGCCCCAGGCGGGAGCGTTCACTCATTACCCGCCGCTTCAGACTGGAACGGCGACTCATTACCCGCCGCTTCAGACTCTCAATACTCAGTACCACACGAGAATGAGAATCTGGACGGGCAAGGCTTCGATGCAAACGTTCTTCTTGATCCACAAACAGTGCTTCGCCGCCGCAACCAAAAGACTCGTGTACTTCTCCAGAAAGTACTTGCAAGGATCAACGCCGCTCGTCCTCGTTCGACATCTCTGACCACGACAGGCGGACTCCATCAAAAGGTCTTTGGTTATCAATCTCTTCAAAATCTATCTGAACTCAACGATGCCTACTTCGATTCGTTGGACTTGAAAGGTCTGAACGAGAGACTGCGGAAAGTAAACGCGCTGTCTTTGGATTTTCACCTATTCACTACGAAAGCGGCGTACGAACTGGAGGCATTCGCCGAGGCGGAATTGCTGAAACTTTTTCCTGAACAGCAAGACCAGGGAGCGCGTATGGAAGATTTGGCTGGGACCGTGGTCGACTTCAAATGAAATGCACCCCCTATTTGTTGTCCACTCGACTAGCGATGACGAGCGAACATCATGTCATGACGCAAGAGCATTGCTGCTTCTTTTGTTCTAAAAAGCTGAAACGCTACCTATTCTCGTCGTCTTTTCCCCCTGGTCGTTCGTTCGACGCGCCGGCTAGCACGCGAAGGTTCTCCTCCTCCCGCCGCTCTATGGAGTCATCGCGCGTTCGAGGCGCTAACACTTCAAGGGGAAACAAAAACAAATCCGGACGGGGCTTCCCGATCAGAGCGAACCATCCGACAATCGTCAGAGTGATCAGTTGGAGTATGGTCTCATCTCAAGTCGTCTTTTGCCTCGAGTTCGCATCGAGTGATAGTCTAGACTCTTCTCATTTGCGTGGACCCACATTCGTTAAGAAATTGCTCTTCGCTTCCTGAAAACAACAACGACGCTCCTTTGATAGGCCTAGAACGACGATCAATTCGCGACCTCTTGGTTGTTTGACATTCTCTTTGATCTGCGTGATCTGTGATCCACGCAAACCTTTACGCGAATCACACTGCTCACTAGTCTGAGCGGGCAAACGACAATCGAAGGACGAGAGGAGCATCGCTGCGACACGACATTCTGCCGATTTCGAACTTTTTTTTTATACCACTCACCAACGAGAACGTGCTTCTTCAGCCTTCATACATATTCTACCTATTCACGACATCTCTTTACGTACCTCGCTTTATCACGCTCGTTTCCGACTACCAATCCCATCACTTTTCTCAACGTCTCCACCTCGATCAACGATACAACAAGAAACACAAGAGATCAAATACGACAATCACAATTAGCCTTTCCCTCTCGAAATGTTGTCGAAAATTCTGGGAAACGACAATCATGCCAAATTGGCAAAGAGAATCAGCAAGAGGTTCAGAGGCATCGAGAACGCGAAACGTCAAGCTCGTAAGTTGGCGATGACAGGACTCGTTCCCTCTTGCTTTGTGGTGTCCCCACCTCACCCTCTCGCTCGCTATCTAGCGATTTAGCCAATTCATTGACTGATATCCAACTGTTCAACTACGCACAGAAAACACTGCTACTCAGAGCCAAAGAGTTGTATACGTGACTAGGATCGTGGGCACTACAGTCGTCACTGGCACGCCCCCTGGTTCGGTCACTAGCAATCAGAGAGAAGCTTCCTCTCAAGCACCGGTGAGTGATAGAATTGCTTCGAATGAATGCAGCAAGCACGTTCGTTGGATCTAGAAAGAGTCTGACCGAGTACCGCCAACTTCTGTCTTCGCAATCAGGCCATCGTCACTTCTTCTGTGGCCGCCGCACCAGTCACGACCACTGTCGCACCTGTGACCACCCAAGCCCCCACTCCTTCGACCAGCTCCACGCCCTCTTCCTCGTCTACCCCGTCATCCTCGTCCTCGGCCGCCACTAGAACAGAACCCTCTCTACGTATCGCATCGACTAGGGTCACGTCAAGCTCCTCTCCGTCGCCTACGACCACTTCCCAAAGCAGCACCAGCCGCTCTAGCAGCAGTCTTGTTTCGAGCTCTACGTCTTTGTCGGTCGTTCCCCCTGTTACTTCGAACACCGCTCAGGACGCAAATAGCGGGGAGGAGTCCAGCGGGTATGTTCTTCGCCTTTTCAGTGTGACGAGAGTGAGCTAAGATTGATCTGAACCACAGTCTATCTACCGGAGGTATCATTGGTGTTGTTGCCGGGATTCTTCTAGGACTTGCTGCGATCTTGCTGCTGGGAGGGCTAATTTGGGTGAGTCCTTGAAGGTCCTCAATGGCTGATGCCAGCCGTGACTAACTCAAAGTGTTCTGTTCAGAAACGTAAATCTCGCAAGCAGAGCACTCGTCCCTACTCCAGTACACCATATGGCGGTGAGAAGCAACGTCAAAGGTACCGAGACTCGAGCTTGCCGATCACCGACAAGTCCAGGGATGATGGCGATTTTGGAAACGCCAACACCTACGATCCGTTTGGTTACCCTCCCGGAAGCCGCGACAACGGGAACAGACGCCCCGATACCGTCTTCAGTCAATCAGGAAACTTTGCTGGAGTGGGACGGAACAACTTTGTTATTACTGAGGAGTACGATGAAGATGGTCGTTATGGCGGTCAGGAGCAGATGAGGGAGATTGGCACCGCCGGTACGAGGAGCCTCACCGGTGGAAATGCTTACGGACGATACACGGATAACACACCGCCCCTGGATCGGTCTCCCGAGCTTGGGGCCTATTCGGCGTACCCGAATCAAGGTGGTTACTATCAGGATGGGTTGAGCTCCAACGGTCATGGCGGAGCATATTCTGAGGACGGCCGTCATACGCCGACTGACTACTACGGTCAAGCCATGTCCCATGGAGCGGTTGCTGTTGCCGAGGAATACGCCGACCTGCCTCCCAACCTTGATATGGCGAGTCAAGCTACAGCTGGTAAAGCTCCAATTCAAGGTGGATGGCAAGCTTCGGCTGGCGTGGCGGGTGCAGGTGGTCTTGCGGTAGCCTCGGGTCTTGGTCTCGCCCACACTCGCTCATTGAGTCCTATTGAGCAAAGCGGAAGGAATGAGAACCACAGTTACGCTCACGAACGAGCGGACCGCTTCCAAATTGCCGACCCGCAGAACAGTACCTCGATGCCGCAGCTTCCCCCGCTACCATTGGATAACTTTGGCTCTCCTCTGTATAGCGGATTCTCCGATCCAGGGGTAGCTAGTAGACGCAACAGCACGCAAACGCAAGAGATCGAAACGGGGGCCAATCTCCACCGCAAGTCATCGTCGGCGCAACCAACCGCTCTGATGTATGGCTCTAGAAAGACCGAGGAAGAGCTCAGGAAGGGTTATGCCGATCTGGCACGAGCCGCTGAGATCACGGAACCTGCTAGGGACGTCGATTTGATGCCGACTCCCATGATACCCGAGCGATATCAGCACGGTCGTCCGCTGTCTCCCTTGTTCGAGGTCGAAACTCCCGAAGTGAGGTCGATGAATTTGCGAGATGAGCCCAATCCGTTCGGAAGCGGCAGCTCGAGGACCAGTGGCAGTTTCAGGCCTGCCATCACCGTTCGGCAATCCAGCGACACTAGGCCCGCCTCCGAGTTGAGGGAAAGCAATGGGATCCCTTCGGCCAAGTTTCCACCACCATCTCCGGGTGTTTCTCTCCCTGAGTCGCCCGCATCTTATGCCCCGACTGGGCCAATCACGCCCCGAGGCTACTGGGCGCAAGGCCAAGAAGGCGCGGCCAGTATTCAATCCACGCCGGAATACTCGTTCAAGGTTCATCCTCCAGGGGGCTCAGCCGTCAGTCTTGACGCGGCTCCATCGACTCCGCAACGACATCCCCTCGCTTCTTCCGCCGGACCTTCTCCGGCGTCTACAACTTCTGGTCTCCCGCTTCCTCCGCCAATCGGGGCGAGCCGACTCAGTGTCGCCTCGAGTTTCAGCGACGCTTATGATGGTATCTAGTTTTCACGCTCGCCTTGATGGCTTGAGCCGTACTCCGCCTATCTTATTTACGACACTCTCTCATTTACTTATTTCCATAACGAACCTTTTCTGTTGAACGAATGTAATGCTGTGATTAATCGACATACAACAGATTGCTGCTCAATATGGCCGTGCACTCATGACCCTGCTCTACAATGCTCGCTATCTACGGAGGAGTTTCCCCACCACTCAAATGCGCTCTTTCCTGGCATGATCATTGAAAAGAATGCATACGCTGCTAGGGCTTGCAGACTTGTCGCCGAATCGAGTGCAGCGCTGAGGAATTCTCTTCTAGATTAGCGGTGTTTATGGATGATGTACCTGATCTATCGGCTCACCTGATGACATATATGAAATTGGTAAAGAAGCGAGGATACCGACGTCTCAGCCAAACATTGGCGGTCCAGGCAACGCAGAACGAAGTGAGAATGATATTCGAAGGCCTGGAGGTAGTAAGAATGGTAAATTTGCTTGTCGAGGAGGCTTATTTGCTTGAATTCAAACTTACGCTTGAGGGACCGTCTGACCACCGTCTAAGACAATCGGCCATATCACGCGATCGAAGGACTTGCCGGGATACTTTCTGTGTAGTAAATACGCTAGGAAAGGCAGTGCCGCGCCTATGGGGAAACCGAGATATAGCCACTAGGATTTCAGGCAAAATTTCAGCTTTTTGCGCTCGGATGCAAGGCTGTATGGAGCAGCTCACTGTATATTTCCCGGCAAAGAAACGGGCGGGTGCTACCAAACCCCAAATGCTTATCGATGGAGAGACAAGGTTCGGTGAGCACGGCAGACTTTGGCTCGTGTCGATGGCTGTGGCTCACACTGAGGCGCTGTAAAATATCTGAGGCTTTCGACCATCCCACTGAAAACCCGTTGCCGTAGAGGTCATTTGCGGATCAGCAGTGCTTTCCAAACGTCCAGACCAGCTCGCTTACCTGGCCGCTCGGATCGATCTTCGACCCGTTGAGGTACATGTATTTAGTGTCGATCACTTGAGTAAGAGTGATATAGTTCACTATACAGCCCACTACTGTGCCTAGAGCTTGTGCAATAAACATCTTCACGCAGCGGTGCATCAGTGACATCATTCAACACAAGTACGGTCCCAGACTCACGTTTTTTGGGCTGACGTGCATATAGTGGGCCAGCTTCTGATCGCTAAGCAGAGCGATCGCCTGTGCCATTGCCATATACCCATAGCTGTTGTTCGCTGATAAGTATGATGATACAGATGGATGTTTCCGCCCTCGAACATACCATTTGAATGTTACACTGTGGGGAACGATCTTCAGCGAAAGTGCACCAAGTCAAGCGAAAGGAATTGCACTGCTTACTTTCCAATGGGTTTACCGGGCATGATGATGCCAGCGATGCTTCAGAAGATTACGGGACAACCAGTCAGAATCGTTGAGACGATATCTCGCGAAACAGGCTCACAATTCTGTCAACACATTGAGTCCTATAGTAGTGTTGCTCACGG
>Ga0308160_10005845_pt1 | contig 12711 bp, 11 predicted proteins | sample PhyFR1_FD_201036 | JGI IMG/M metagenome (GOLD analysis project Ga0308160, IMG submission 201036) | Phyllosphere microbial communities from UC Gill Tract Community Farm, Albany, California, United States - DLSLF.R1 | ecosystem: Host-associated > Plants > Phyllosphere > Unclassified | place: USA... | reverse complement strand
GTTCCAGGTGGTCTGCTGCAGGTGCATGCCCCACCACACGCCGACGAACTTCGACGGCTTCACCCAGGACACGTCGCCCAGCTTGTTCGGCTCGTTCAGGTTCAGTTCCAGGTTCGACATGTACAGGCCGGCCGCGTCGTCGGTGATGCGCAGCGTGCGCCACGGCGTCGTGAACGGGGCCTTGCGCACCACGGTCGGGCCGGTCGTCGACGGCGCCAGTTGCGCGCGCAGCGTCTGGCCCTGCACCTTGCGCACCCACATCGAGGCGTAGTCGACCAGCGCGGCTTCGTGCAGGGCGATGTGGGTACCGTCGTCCAGGCGCATGGTCAGCGGGGTGTTGGCGGTGCCGATTTCCTTCAGGGGCGCCTTTTGCACCATCTCTTCCAGGCCAGGCAGTTCGCCGGCCGGGATCCACCAGGCGGTGGCCGGCTGGGCGACCGCGAATTCGGTCAGCTCGTCGCTGATGGCGACCTCGCGCCCGTCCGGCTGGGCCGGGAATTCGTAGCGGAAGCCGACGCCGTCGTCGTAGATGCGGAAGACGACCGTCAAGCCGCGCTTGAGACGCTGGCCCTGCTCGGCCGTGTCCTGGGCCACCTCGACGCGCAGTTCGCGGTAGTGGTTGCGCACGTAGCGGCGTTCGCCCCAGGGTTGTTCCCAGGTGTCGTCATGGTCGCTGACGCGCTTGTCGACCAGCTTGAAATTACCGTCCAGCTTGGGGGCGTTGGCCAGGTTGAAGCCCAGGCGCGACAGGCCGATGATCTCTTTCCCCTTGCGCTTGACGTCGTAGCCGAGCTTGCCCATCGGGTCGATCTGGACCTCGACGCTCAATGCGCCGTCCGGCGACGCGGCGGTGGCCACGATTTGTTGGGCCCAGGCCGGCATGGCCATGTAACTTGAAAACATTGCCGCGGCGGCAATCAGACGTAAGCGCATTGGTGTCCCCTGTAGCGCCAGACTTCATGGCGGTCTGGCAAGATAAATGATCTGTAATATTACTACAGCTCAGTGCGCTACCACCGCCCGCGCCGGTGAAAAATCAAGCGACGTTCAAGCCCATCGTGCGCACCAGGTCAGCCGCCTGGCGCGTCGAGATGACGGCGCCCGCGAACAATTTGACGTTGGCCAGCTTCAGGCCGCCGAGATCGGCCTCGCGCAGGTCGGCCTGCTCGAAGCGGGTGTCCTTGATGTGGGCATCGCGCAGGCTGCCGCCTTCGAACACGGCCTCGCGGAAGTCGCAGCCGGACAAATCGGCCTCCGAAAAATCCAGGCCGACCAGCCTGGCCTTGCGGAAGGACATGCGCCGCAGGTCGGCGCCGACCAGCAGGCAATCCTCGAAGGCCAGGCCGAGCTGGCCGACTTCCTCGAAGCGGGCGCCGGTCAGCTTGCAGCCGCGGAAGGTGCTCGACGCCAGCTTGGTGCGGCGCCAGCCGGCGTTGTTCAAATCGCAGCCTTCGAACACGGCGTCGACCAGGTCGGCGGATTCGAAATCGGCATGGCCGCCGCGGCAGCGCTGCCAGCGCGTGCGCGCCAGGTTGGCGGCGTAGAACGAGGCCTCGGCTACCGCGCAGTGGCGGAAGGCGCAGTCCTGCAGGTTCAGGCGCGAAAAATCGGCGCCCTGCAGGTCACAGGTGTCGAATACCAGCATGGCGTCGTCAAGCAGCAGTTGTTCGATGCGTTCGCGGGTGACGGTTTCGTTGGCGAGCGTGATGGTGGGACGTGGCATGGCAAATCGTGATGAGGTCGGAGGCCGACAGCATACACGGGCTGCCCCGGCCATCGCGACAGGAATGCGCCAGCCTTCCGGACTTTCAGGCAAATCGGGACGGTTCCCGGCACCTAGAATCTTCTCCATTCCCTCACACTCAAGGAGAAGCACATGACGCAAGTCTGGTTCATCACCGGCGCCAACCGCGGCATCGGCGCCCACGTCGCTCGCGCCGCCCTGCAGGCCGGCCACCGGGTCGTCGCCACCGGCCGCAAGCTCGACCAATTACGCGCGGCCTATCCCGAGGCGGACAAGGTCCTGCTCGCCGAACTCGACGTCACCCGCCCGGACCAGGCCGAGGCGGCCGTCCAGGCGGCGCTCGCGCGCTTCGGCCGCATCGACGTGCTGGTCAACAATGCGGGCTATGGCCTGCTCGGCAACTTCGAGGAGATCGATGCCCAGGCCATCGAAGCGCAGTTCGCCACCAACGTGTTCGGCCTGATGCACGTGACGCGCGCCGTGCTGCCGGTCATGCGGCGCCAGCGATCGGGCCACATCTTCAACCTGTCCTCGGTCGGCGGTGCGCTCGGTTTCGAAGGCGCCTCAGTCTACTGCGCAACCAAGTACGCGGTGGAAGGCCTGTCGGCTTCGCTCTCGCCGGAACTCGCGCGCTTCGGCATCCATGTCACCGCCGTCGAGCCGGGCTTCTTCCGCACCGACTTCCTGGACGGCAGCTCGGTCCACTATGGCAGCAAGGTCATCGACGACTATGGCAGCGGCGCGGTCAAGGCCCAGTACGACGCCTACAGCCACCGCCAGCCGGGCGATCCGGCCAGGCTGGGCGCCGCGCTGGTGCAGCTGGCCGGCATGAGCGCGCCGCCGAAACAGTTCGTGGCCGGCAGCGATGCGCTGGGCATGGTCAGCGGGGCGCTGGAAGGCCGGCTGGACGAGATCCGCGCGTTCGCCGCGCTGACGGCATCGCTGGACGGCGCGGCATGAACGCGGCGGTAGGCATGGCGGGACGGACGCGCTATGCTGGCGCCATCATGAACACGCCCGCAGACCCGATCCCCGCCCCCACGCCTGCCGCCAGCCCGCAACTGGCGCGGCTGGCCGGCCTGCTGCGCGCCCACACCCCTGCCGATGGCAGCTTCGCGCTGCGCGTGCCGGGTGTGCACGCGATCCGCGCCTCGCGGCCGAACGCGGAACTGGTGCACGGATTGCAGGGGCCGTCGCTGTGCATCGTCGCCCAGGGTGCCAAGACCGTCCTGCTGGGCAGCGAGGCCTACAGCTACGATCCGTCCCAGATGCTGGTGTTTTCGGTCGACCTGCCGGTCTCGGCCCAGGTCACGCAGGCGACGCCGTCAAAGCCCTACCTGTGCTTCCGGCTGGACCTCGACCCGCAGCGGATCGCCGGGCTGACGCTGAAGGTGTATCCGGACGGCGCCCCGCGCGTGGACGCGCAGCGCGGCATCTGGCTGGCCCGGGCCGGCGATGCGATCGTCGACGCGGCGGCCCGCCTGCTGGCGCTGATGGACGAGCCGGCCGAGGCGCCCCTGCTGGCGCCGCTGGTGATCGATGAAATACTGGTGCGCCTGCTGCGCAGCCCGGTCGGCGGGCGGCTGGCGCAGATCGGGCAATCCGATTCGGGCGTGCAGCGCATCGGCCGCGCCGTGGCCTGGATCCGCGACCACTACGACCAGCCGCTGACGATCGACGCGCTGGCCGGCATGGTGCACATGAGCGCCTCGACGCTGCACCAGCATTTCAAGGCGGTGACGGCGATGAGCCCCCTGCAGTACCAGAAGGTGCTGCGCCTGCAGGAAGCGCGCCGGCTGCTGTCGACCGGCCTGCAGGCCAGCGCCGCCGGCGCGCGCGTGGGCTACGCCAGCGCCTCGCAATTCAGCCGCGAATACGCGCGCCTGTTCGGCAACGCGCCGACGCGGGACCTGGTCCGCTAGCGCGTCTCCACCACCGCCGCCGCGTGCGTGACGCAGGCGCGGTGCACGTTTTCCAGGAAGCGGATCGCCTCGCCCTGGCGGCAGGTGGGCGGCAGCAGCCGGCCCAGCGACTCATCCTCGTTCAGGCGGTCGACGCCGAAGGCGATCGCGCGCGAGACATCGCGCCCGCGCCGGCCGTCGCTGTTGTAGAGCGCATCGTAGACGCCGACCTCTTCCCAAAGCGGCACGTAGCCGGGGCTGATCGAATCCTCGAACGCGACCGAGGGTGCCAACTCCTCATCCTCGGATATCAGCCGGAACACGAAACTCACTTTCAACTCCATCGGTGGAAGCACGGGGCGCCGATGCTAGCACGGTGGCGCGATTCGTGCACCGCACCGGTGTTCAGCGCTGGAGGCGCGTAAAACCGTCCCGGCTCCAGCCTTCGCTGCCCACGCCATGGTGCACGAAGAACAAGCCGCCGGGGTCCATCTCGCGCTTCACGCGCGCCAGCCGCGCGTAGTTGCGGCCCCAGTAGGCATCCTGCCAATTGCGCTGGAAATAATCGCTTTCCGAGACGTAGGCGCCGGCATCGGGCGCGGCCCTCAAGAGGGCATCCATCGCGCCGCGGATGCCGGCGGCCCGCTCGCGCGCACGCGCCGGCTCGGACCGTGCGCCCGGCATGCCGGGATAGGCGGCAGCGCCGCCGCCGGCGATGATGGCCAGCGCAAAGGCGTCAAGCACGGCCGGGTTCATCGCGGTGTCACGCGTGGCATCCAGCGCGGCCTGCGGCGCGCCGGCGATGCCCTTGTTGAAGTGCAGCTCGACCCACCACCGCGACGAGGCGGCGCACAGCGCGTCGACCAGCGCCGCCTGGCGGTCCTGGCCGAGCAAGCCCGCCGGCAGCCATGCCGACTGGTAGCCATGGATGAACCAGCCGGCCTGCTCGCGGTCGCCGCTCCAGACGAAATGATCGGGCGAGGCGCCGGGGCGGCCATCCATCGTGACGAGGCTCGGGGCGTGCTTGCGGAAGAATTCGGGATTCCAGAAGTGGCGCGCCGGGATCGCCACCACGCTGGGTTGATCGCTGAAACTGTATTCCTTGCGGGCGCGCACCCAGTCGAAGAACGGCGTCCACGCCGCCTCGGTCTGGGCCTGGGTCAACCCCTGGAACACCATCGACAGCTTCAGGCGCCGCCCGTCGCGCAGCGAGACCTGTTCGCCCCAGTGCTCGTTGAACAGGCTGGCCGCGTAGAAGTCCACGAAGCGCGCCACCAGTGCGCGCCAGGCCGCGTCGGTGGGCGCGGAGATCTCGCCGAACACGGCGCCAAAGAAATCGGGCAGCGCGTGGGTGCGCAGGGTCAGGCGCGTGACGACGCCGAAGCTGCCGCCGCCGCCCCCCTTGAGCGCCCAGAACAGGTCCGGATGGGTGCAGGCATTCGCGATGCGCACCTGGCCGTCGGCGGTCACGACCTCGGCCTCGAGCAGGCTGGCGGCCGCGGTGCCGTAGCGCTTCGAGAAGCTGCCGAAGCCCCCGCCCTGCACCAGCCCGGCCACGCCGACGGTCGTGCAGCCCCCACCCTGCACGTAGCGGCCGCCGCGCGTGGTGACGGCAGCGTACGCATCGGCCCACATGGCGCCGGCGCCGACGCTCACCGCCGGCTGGGCGCCCGTCCGCGGGCAGCCCTGGGCGACAAAGGCGTCGTGCAGCGTGACGGCGTTCATGGCGCGCGTCCATACCAATAGAGAGTCGGGCGCGTTGGAGCCGCCCAGGTAGCTGTGGCCGCCGCCCTTCACGACCAGTCGCAAGTTGTGCCTGGTCGCGAATTTCACGGCCACGGCAACGTCGGCTGCATCACGCGCGGCCACGGCGTACGCGCTGGCTTGCGAAGTCCAGGCGTCCTGCCAGCCGCTGGTCTGGGTCAGGGCCGGATTGTCGCCGATGAAGTACGGGTTCTTGATGTCTTCGAGGAGCCTGGCACAGGCGTCGTCGTCGGGCTTGCAGGCGCCGAACGGCGACGACAGGGCCAGCAGGCGGCCGCCGGTCTGCGTGCGCAGGCGCTGCCATTCGGCGGCGCCCGGCCATTGCGGTGTGCCGGGCCGCGCACGGCTGATGCCGGGCAGCGCCGCTTCCCTGGCCCATGCCATCGCCGGCAGCAGCGCTGCCGACATTGTTGCCATCAATACATCTCTTCTCTTCATCGCATCCTCTTCCTTGGCCAGCCGGCTGCCAGGTGCCGGGTTGAAGGGAAGATTGCCAGCCCGCCGACGCGCCGGCAAAGGGAATGGGGCGAGCCGGGTGTCAGATGGGGCGAGCCGCGCCAGCGCCTGCCTCCAGCGCCCGGCAAGCCTTGAGATCGCGCGCCAGGCGGCCAGCGAAGACACCGCTGAACAGGCCGAACAGCACGCACACCGCCGCCACGAACACCGCATCGGCGCGCAGGTGCGGACGCACCGCCAGCATGACCGACGCCAGGTACTTGGTGAAGAACACGGCCATCATCAGCGCCATCGGCCCCCAGCTGCCGCGTACCCGCACCCGGCCCGGCACGCTGCCGGCGGCGACGCGGGCGCCGCTAGAGGTCCTGGCCAGCGCCGCCATGGCGCAGGTGGCGGCCGCCCACAAGGGCAACGCCAGGCCGCCGGTGCCGAACTTGGCGACGATGTCCTGCAGAGACAGCGCCAGCATCACGGCCGGAATGACCACGAGCTTGCGCGGCTCGAGTTCGCGGTCGCGCAGGGCGATGGCGCCGCGGTAGAGCAGGAAGGCGAGGATCGCCCAGACGTAGAGGGGGGTGTGGGCGAGGATCTGGCTGAGGGTCTGAATGAGCATGGTCGGCTCCGCGATGTCGGTTGGGATGGCCTGACTGTGCCAGCCCTGCCGCCAGCGCGGAGACGCATGCGACGAACGAACACATGGCGGCGCCAGTTGCAGCCCGGCGGCGCCAGTTGCCCGGCCCTGTGCGGTTAGCCCAATGCGCTCAGCGCTTGGCCAGGTAGCCGTGCATGCCCAGCCAGCGTGCAAAGGCGTCGAACCAGCCGGTGCTGGTGGTGGTCTTCTGGTACATGCCGAAGCCGTGGCCGCCCTGCTCGAACAGGTGGAATTCCACCGGACGCTTCGCAGCGCGCCAGCTGTCGACCAGGCCGTAGCCGGCATTCCCGAACAAGGGATCGTCGGCCGCCAGCGCGATGAACAGCGGCGGCGCGTCGGCCGGCACCTTCACCGCCGCCAGCGGACCATAGATATCGCCGACGAAGGCCGGTTTCGCATCCTGGCCATGCAGCGCGGTCGCCATCGCCAGCATCGCGCCGGCCGAGAAGCCGACCATGCCGATGCGGTCCGGGTCGACGTGCCAGGCCTGGGCGCGCGAGCGCACCAGCGCGAACGCGGCGCGCGCATCGGCGATCTGCGGCGCCAGCGCGACGGCCGGGTCCTGCTGCGCCGGCGAACGCGCCGCGCGCGCGCCGTCCGAGAACATCTTCGCCATCGAGCTCGCGAATTCGTCCATGTCGGCCGGGGTCTGGTTCAGGCGGTACTTCAGCACGAAGGCGGCCACGCCCTTGTCGGCCAGCGCCCTGGCGACATCCCAGCCCTCGTTGTTCATCGACAGGGTGCGGAAACCGCCGCCGGGCGCGACGATGGCCGCGGCGCCGGTCGCCTTGGCCGGGTCGGGCAGGAAAGGCGTCAGCGTGGCCACCGTCACGTTGCGGGCGAAGGTGCTGCCGTACTGGCTGTGCCAGCTCTCCGGTGTGGTCGCGCCGGGCAGCGGGCCGGTGCCGAGCACGATCGCGTCCGGCTGCGGCGGGATCGCGATCGACGTCATCTTGTCATTTTGTGCCAGCGCCGGTGCGGCAAGGCAGGCCAGCAGGGCCGAGACTGCGGCCAGTCGCCGGAATGGTGTCGTTTGACATATCGTTTTCATTGTTTTCTCTCCTCCAAAAATCCGGCGATGCCGGAAACCCTCACTGCGGCAGCACCGCCGCCCGGCTCAATACGAGCGGCGCCTGCTGCCCCGCCACACCGGTCCCCGGCTGGCCCGAGCCGACGCTGAGCGTGTACTGCCCCGGCGTCAGCTGGCGCACGCCGTCGCGCGTGACGAAGCTCAAGTCGCGCGGCGACAGGCGGAAGCTCAACTGGCGCCGCTCGCCGGGTTTCAGCGAGACGCGCTGGAAGCCGCGCAGGGCCAGCCGCGGCGCGCCCTCGAAGGCCGGCGGCGCCAGGTACAGCTGGGCGACCTCGTCGCCGTCGCGCGCGCCCGTGTTGGTAACCTCGGTCGTGACGACCACACCATTCTCCGGGCTGCCATCGACCGGCTCGACGCGCAGCGGCGCATAGCCGAAGCTCGTGTAGCTCAGGCCGGCGCCGAAGGGATAGACGGGCGTGCCCGCATAGTAGCGGTAGGTGCGGCCCTGCATCGAATAATCCTCGAAAGGCGGCAGGTCGGCGAGACCCCGGTAAAAGGTCAGCGGCAGGCGCCCGCCCGGATCGGCCCGGCCGGCCAGGACCTCGGCCACCGCCTGGCCGCCGGACTGGCCCGGGTACCAGGCCTCCAGGATGGCGCCGGCGTTGTCCCTGGCCCAGGTCAGGTCGATCGCGCTGCCGTTCATCAGCACCACCACCAGCGGCTTGCCCAGCGCCCGCGCGCGGTCCAGCAGGCGGCGCTGGTCGGCCGGCAGCTCGAGCGTGGTGCGGTCGCCCCCCGAGAAACCTTCGGCCTTGACCGCCATCTCCTCGCCTTCCAGGTCCGAGGTCAACCCGACCACCGCGACGACGACGTCGGCCTCGCGCGTGCCCGCCGTCAGGTCGGCGTCCGGGTCCGTCGAGATGCGTTTCCAGAACAGGCCCGGCACGCCGGAGCCACCGGTCTCGGCGTGAAAACGCAGCGGATAGCGCTGGCCCTTTTCCAGGCGCACCTCGGTCAGCACCAGGGGTTCGGCCCATTTCGAATACGCGGTCGCGCGCACGGCCGGCTTGCCGCCCACTGTCAATTCGCCCTGCACCCCGCTCACGCCGATGCGCCAGGTACCGCTCTCGGGCGCGACCAGCGCGCCGGTCCAGACCACCTTGTGCTGGTCAGCGACCGCCTTCAGTTCCAGCGCGTGCGACTCCAGCGCGGGTTCGATGCGCACCGCCGCCGGCCTGGCATCGTAGCCCTCGCCCTTGCGGTTGAAGTATTCGGCGCGCAGGCCCGGCTTCCCATCCGGCGTGCGCAGGGCGCTACCCGGGACCGGGTCGCCATCGGTGATCGAGGCGGCAGCCGGCACCAGCGCTACCCGCGCCTGCGGCAGCACGCGGCGCAGGCCGTCGAGCACCGACACCGGCGGCGCCGACTGCGTCGACGAATAATTCCCGCGCAGGACGCGGGTGGCATCGGCCAGCGGACCAATCACCGCCACCCGGACGCCGGGCTTGAGCGGCAGCACGCCGTCGTTCTTCAGCAGCACCAGGCTTTTGGTCGCGGCCTTGAGGGCCAGGTCCTGGTGCGCGGCCGTGCCGATCGCGCCGGGCGGCACCGCGTTGACGGCGCGCTGCGGCAGGCCGGCCAGGTCGCCGTTGCGGTAGCGCGCGGAGAACAGGCGCACCAGCGCGCGGTCGATGTCGTCGGTCGCGATCAGGCCGCGCTGCCACGCTTCCTTGTAGCGCGCCCCCAGGTCGGTCTCGCCGCCCAGTGTCCTGGTGTTGCACTCGTTGTCGGTGCCTGCCTTCAGGGCCACGGCGGCCGCGGCGGCGGGGTCGGGGGCGTACTTGTGCTGTTCCGAGATGTCGGTCACGGCGTCGCAGTCGGACACCACGTAACCCTTGAAGCCCCAGGCGCCGCGCAGGTGCTCCTTCATCAGGAGTTCGCTGCCGCAGGCCGGCTGGCCGTTGATGCGGTTGTAGGCGCACATGACCGAGCCGGCCCTGGCGTCGACGATGGCGGCGCGGAAGGCCGGCAGATAGGTGTCCTCGAGGTCGTGCCGGGAGACGAACACGTCGGCCTTGTGGCGCGTCGATTCCGGCCCGCTGTGCACGGCGAAGTGCTTGGGCGTGGCCACCACCTGCGGCAGGTCCGGGTCCGGCCCCTGCATGCCCTGGATGAAGGCAACGCCCAGCGCCGCCGTCAGGTGCGGGTCTTCGCCATAGGTTTCCTGGCCGCGGCCCCAGCGCGGATCGCGGAAGATGTTGATGTTCGGCGACCAGGTATCGAGCCCGGTGCCGATGCGCCCCAGGTGCCCGGTCTGGCGTCCCAGCGTGTGCAGCGCGCGCACCTCGACGCTGATCGCGGCCGCGACCTCGTGCACGAGCGGCGCGTCGAAGGTGGCGGCCAGGCCGATCGGTTCCGGGAAGTTGGTCGTGGGGACCGGCCCCATCGCCCCGTGCAGCGATTCGGTCCACCAGTTGTAGGCCGGGATGCCCAGGCGCGGCAGGGCCGGCGCCACGTTGAGCAGCTGGTCGATCTTCTCGTCCAGCGTCATCCGCGCGACCAGCGTGCGCGCGCGCGCCTCCGCGTCCGCGCGCACGTCCGCGGCCCGGCCCGCGGCCGGGAAGGCTGCGGCCAGGACCAGCGCAAGGGTCCAGGCCGGGTGTTTGATGCGTCTCCTCGTGCCTGCTGCCCGACCCATCGACGGGGTCTTATTGTTGTGCATGCCGATGTCCTTGATGTGGAATTGGCCGATGCCGGCTCGACCGCGTGATGATACAGCCGACATCGTATGATTGCGTTAACATTTTGCGCGATGCCCAATGTAGTGCAGTCGCTATGGGGAAGCCAATAATTTTTTTTGCGTTATCGATACCGCAATGGGTATCGCCTGACGCTATCGGGACGCGTGGGTAGACAGGATTATTCGGTCTTCTTAACAATAATGTTATACGCTCCCATCCGAGCGGCCTGCCTGCCCTCGCAGGCATCCTGCTGTTGATTCCAGCGCCCGCCGAGATCCAGGCAGCGATCGATGGCGATCTCGTGCCGCAGCCACATGACGAACAGCGCCACGGCCGCAAGCATCGCGCCGGCCAGCACGGCGCACAGGGCGCGGGCGATTCTGGCACGGCGTGCGGGATCGACGGGCATGGAGGTATTCATGCGTCGATTCTAAGCACGATGACATCGTTTTGGCGTATGCTCCGCCTATCTTTTCTTATAGGTGGGCATCAGCATGGGCAATCGATTATCGAAAATCGCGACCCGCACCGGCGACGACGGCAGCACCGGCCTGGGCGACGGCAGCCGCACCGGCAAGGACAGCGCGCGCATCCATTCGCTGGGCGAAGTCGACGAGCTGAATTCCTTTGTCGGCCTGCTGCTGTGCGAAGACATGCCGGCGGACCTGCGCGAGGAACTGGTCTCGATCCAGCACGACCTGTTCGACCTCGGCGGCGAGCTGTGCATCCCCGGCTACCAGATGATCAAGGACGAACATGTGGCGCGCCTGGACGTCCTGCTGGAAAAGTACAACGCCAACCTGCCGGTGCTGAAGGAATTCATCCTGCCCGCCGGTTCGCGCGCGGCCTCGCTGGCCCACGTCTGCCGCACCGTGTGCCGCCGCGCCGAGCGCAGCATCGTCGCGCTGTCGAAGACCGACACCCTGAATCCGCAGCCGCGCCAGTACGTGAACCGCCTGTCCGACCTGATGTTCGTGCTGGCGCGGGTGCTGAACCGCCATGCCGGCGGCAGCGACGTGCTGTGGCAGCACGAGCGCAAGCGCGGCTGACGGGGTCCCGATGACGGCGACCTTCGACGTCCGCTTCCACGCCCCGAGCCCCAACTGGCCCGCCAATCCCTTCCAGTTCCAGGGCAAGGGCCAGGTCGCCGTCGAGCCCGACTTCATCTTCGTGCGCGGCAGCCGCACCCGCTCGTTCCGCTTCCCGGAGCGGGCCGAGCACCGCATCAAGCGCGTCGACATCGTCAACGCCCATACCGACGGCCCGGACGTGTTCTTCCACGTACAAGACGTCGGCGGCACCCTGGTGGTCGGTTTCAGCACGCCGGACGCCGAGACGGCAAAACGCATCGTCGCCCTGCTGCCGGACCGCTGGACCGAGGCCTTCGCCACCGCGCATGCCGACCGCAAGGTGTTCGCCGCCCGCATCGACTACTGGAGCCCGTCGACCCCGGTCATCTGGCTGCTGCTGGCGCTGAACGTCGGCGTCTACCTCCTGATGGCCCTCGAGCGCACCCGCTTTCACGTCCCCCTGGCGACCGCGCTGCTGAGCTGGGGCCCGGGCAAGGCCGGCCAGCTCGACGCCTTCTTTCGCATGGCCCAGATGGTGCCGTGGGGTGCGAACGCGGGCCGGCTGACCCTGCACGGCCAGCCCTGGCGCCTGGTCTCGTCGATGTTCATCCACGGCTTCCTGCTGCACCTGTTGTTCAACATGTTCGGCCTGTGGCAGGCGGGCCGGCTGGTCGAACGCGTATTCGGCAGCGCGCGCTTCCTGGCGCTGTACCTGAGCGCGGGCGTGTGCGGCAGCCTGGCCAGCGTGCTGTGGAATCCGGCATCGAAAAGCGTGGGCGCGTCCGGCGCGGTATTCGGCATCCTCGGCGGCCTGCTGGCCTTCATGCAGCGCGAGAACAGCGGCATCCCGCCCACCGTCATCCAGGACCTGCGCACGCCGCTGCTGCTGGTCCTGCTGTTCAACCTGGGGCTGGGCTTCCTGTATCCGTACGCGGACAACGCCGCCCACGTCGGCGGCCTGGTGGGCGGCTGGCTGGCCGGCTTCGTGCTGGCGCGCTCGCTGCACCTGCCGGGGCAGCCGTCCAGGGTATAGTCAGGCGGCAAACACGACCTTGTTGCGCCCGCCCCGCTTGGCCTCGTACATCGCGGCGTCGGCCAGATGGATCCACTTGGCGGCGCTGCCCGCGTCCGGCCGGTAGGCGGCCGCGCCGATGCTCAGGGTCGGCCTGCCGCGTTGCTGCGCCAGCGCACGCATGCGCTCGAGGATGCGCGTGGCCTCGAGCCGGTCGACGTCGCGCAGGATCACGAAGAACTCGTCCCCGCCATAGCGCGCCACCGTATCCTGGCCGCCGCGCACACAGGCCCGCATGATCTCGGCGACGCCCTGCAGCGCACGGTCGCCGGCGATGT
>Ga0308160_10005844_pt1 | contig 12711 bp, 16 predicted proteins | sample PhyFR1_FD_201036 | JGI IMG/M metagenome (GOLD analysis project Ga0308160, IMG submission 201036) | Phyllosphere microbial communities from UC Gill Tract Community Farm, Albany, California, United States - DLSLF.R1 | ecosystem: Host-associated > Plants > Phyllosphere > Unclassified | place: USA... | reverse complement strand
ACCGCTTCGAGATCTCGAAACCACTTGGCGCTCCCTGCAAACAGCGTAGACTGATCCGAAGCCCAGCACTTCACAGGGCAACCGAACGGGTGTTTCAGAGCAGATGACGATTCCGGCATCATCGGTTCCCCACCTACAGTCTGCCACGGCAGTCTTCGCCTTTCGACTTTTCGAGGCCAGAACGCGGAACGAGCCGCGTCGTTATAAGCGAGATCGTTTCGCAGATGTGGATCAAAGACCACTGGCGAGGTTGTAGGGGTTTCAGGAGGGGAGAAGGGGAGGCCGAGAAAGGTCAAGAAAGCGTAGACCAATTGCAGCCGGACCTCGGGTGATCGAACGAAAAACAAGAATGGCTGGACGTCCGAGAAGAGGACCACACGGTAAGGATCTTCGTCGTCGTCCAAGTTCTTCGCTCTGCCGGGCAGCGATTGCACGCTTTCAGCATGTCGCTCGGCGTTGAGCCAGCGCTCGAAGTCGTTTGCCGATTGGCGCTGGACCGGTTCAAGCTCCTGCGCCGGTAAATCGACGTCCATGGCGTCTTTCCATCCCATCGCCCCTGGCTCGCCTATCCGGACACCTTCATCCTCCCAGAACGACTCGAATTCGGTAAGCACACCTTCGAACCAAGTTGGATCGGCATGGTAAGGTGGGCGCAGATGGTCCGGCTTGAAAAAGGTGATCTCGGTGAGTGCCTGGAAACAGGCTAGAGCGCGCTCGTTGTAGCCTGAGCTCAGCAATGCGTGAGTAGCTAATCTTGCAGACTTACCAGCTTGACGCATGAAGATGCAGGCTCGCAAGAATAAGTACAGTTGGAGTTCTTCGCGCGCTTGCGTATTGTGTCCTGATCTTGAGCTCACTGCCTACCAAATAACGTCCAAGTCCTCACCATAGTCTTCCGCCCGCAGCTTTTCGAGGCATTCGGCATAGACCTCAATGACCTCGTCTACCCCTGTCTCGCCCTTCTCCTCCGACTTACCCCAGCCCGCGCCTTCTCGCCAATCGATGTAGCCCAGCCAAATTCGTATCATCCCTTGTTCCATGCCCTTCCCGCTGCTCCTGTGTTTGTCGCCGAGTTCGCGGATCACGTTCTTCCACCTCCCGGTGATCTTTTCTGGAGCCCAGAACGCCTCCGCAGCGCGCAGATACGCTATGTGTAGGTGGGTGGAGAGGAAGTTTGCAGGATCTGCTTCGAGACCGCGAGCTAGAATTGACAGTGTCACCTCGGCGCTCGCCCGGTTCTGCGGTAGTTTGAGAGGATCTATCGAGGCGTTGACGGAGCGATTGGCTAGTTCTGGCGAGAGGCGGAGGTGGAGAGTGGAGTACGATATCCAGCTGTCTACGTCTTCTGGGTGGGCCTTGAGGTGCCGCTCCATACTTGCCGTGCGGTCGCGCACGTCTTGCTCTAGCGTTGCGGTGCTCGATAGGGGTAGGTCGATCGCGGTCGTCTCTGATTCCAGCTCTTTGTGTCGGTCCAACAATCGGAAGTCAGGGGTATCCTCCGAATGTTGGGGCGGAGCCTCTTCTAGCTCAAACTCGACAAACGCGGTGGAATGGTCAAAGACCTCATCATCACCCGGTCGGAGGAGGATTCGGCGTAGATGCTGAGTTCCCGAGCCCTCGATAGTGCGCGCAGAGTAACGTGGAATCTGACATCAGCCTTTGGCGGGACGAGGCGCAGAGCGCCAAATGCAACGCAGCACGGTACATTGTAAGTCGCGTTCGCGAGGCGACTGCTAAGTCGAGAGAAAGGTGATGGCCGGGGGCGGGGCCAATGATAGGGTAAGTGGGGAGAGAAAGCAACTGAGATGACAGTGGGAGTATACAGGGCACCGGGCAGCACGGGATCAAGTCTGCTCTTGCAGCTAGGACGAAACCACTCACATATGGCCGACCCTTCGGCGCAAGCTCGACCCCTTTCTCAGTTCTGTCCCTCGAGAAGACAATTCGAATTCCCTCATTGATCCCTAACACCCGGCCATCTGTTCATTAGCTTCCAATCATCAGGTACGACCCACCTCCATCGCGCCGATACCTAGGCGGAGCATACGAAGCCGCGGCACCGTACTTTGCAGCGTCTTTATCCCCGACGGAATCCTTGAACCATGCCGAACCAGACGCCGGGTCATAAGTCGGCTCATATCCCCCTCTATTGGGCTTGATGACGCTCTCGTACCACGCCCGTCCGTCGCTCGCGTCCCAAACCTCCCGTCGTTCCTCCTTTTCCACCTTTGGCTTCTCCTCCTTCGTCCCCACGACCTCGCCCCGGATGAGCCGTTCTGCTTTCTCCCTTTCTCGCTTCCGCCTGGCTTCTTTTCGCTCCTTTGCGTCTTCATCTTCGTGTCGCTTATCCGACCTCCGTCGGTCTTTGTGCCGTTCATCGTCTCGGTCCCGACTCCTTGATCGTCTTCGTTTCCGGTCATCATCCGTCCGCCGGTCGCGCTCTCGATCCCGCCTATCCTTCTCGGTGGGATGCAGCTTATCCTGTCGTGGTCTGTCCCGGTGCTTCCCATCCACTGCTCCAGGTCGCGAGCTACCGCTCGACAGGTCGGGGAACGACGAGAAAGATGGTGCGGCGTGTCGAGATGGTCCAGCGGCAGCGTTGGACTGCTTTTCGACATATTCCGAGCTGTCCTGTCCCCCATCCCCTCCTTCCCTCCCCGCTAGATCCGGGAAAGAAGAGAACGACGGTGCTTGAGTCATGGTGGAATGATGAGATCACAGTTGTCGTCTCGCTCAACAAATAGTTGAGCCCCGCACTCGCGTCGACTCTTGTCGTCTCTGCTGTACCGGTCCCGTCTCCCTACGTTCCCTTCGCGCCTTTTCCTCTCGACTTATGGATCGGCGCATACATGTGAGCTACAGTACCTAATCCATATCATCCTATATGCATGAGGCGCCCAGTGATGTTCGGTTGTGTTTTTCGTATGATCGCAGAGGTCGAGAGTGGCACAGACAGGCATGCAGGCCGGACCAAGAGAATAGCTGATTACAGCGGGACTCCTGTGTAACTCTAATATGGGCAATATATGGAATTACGAAGGAAATTGTGTCGCTATAGAGGCATCAGTTGCATACCCGTCGATGTGTCGTGTGAAACCGAGCGCGGAAATGGGTCGATCAGTCAGCTCAAGGAGTACCATGCTTCAAGCTCTCATAGAGGCGATGTAGCTCGTGGAATATCACCCGCTCGGATCCTATTGCCGAGACACTAGAATGGGACCTGCGACGTGAAGATCATGGCCCATGGCACACGCACTCGCTGCGCTCGTGCTGTTCGTAACGACACGAACGGACTTCTTTCTCCTCGAACGCCCCTCGTGATCACTGGCTCCTGATTGCTGCATACTTCTGGCCGCTGATCTGGTTCCTCTACCTTGGTCTTGCACGTAAGAGGAGCATCGTGTCGCAAAGCCGATCGAGATGGCTCGGCGGGAACACATTGTAGTGGCGAAGAGGTAGCGGCGGGAGTGAATCGCACTTCTCATGCATGCAGGCTTGGGAGCCCGAGCTTGTCAATTGCAGGATATCGCATACTGGGATACTAATAGGGACGTGTCGAGTGGTGTGTTGTATCTGATGCGATAAGTGACCTAGGGTGTCACGAAGCGGGGTGCTTTCTTACACTTGTCACGGATTCTCCAGGTCCTGAACGTCGGTGGCATGGCAGCATCATGCAGTATATCGGACTGCCAGAAGCTTGGACCGCGTTCTGCCAGAAACTGACTTAGGCGTTATGGACTCGCCGAGACTTGTGACGGAACGAAGGACCTAGCTGGCTTCGAGGAAGCGGTTTGGACTTCCGTGCATGCAGCCTCGCGGCGTCCTTCCGTTTCCTCTCTCATTGGGATGACCCATGCATCATCTGCGTTCTCCCCGCTCTCACTTAAGTGCTGGAGGTGAGGAACCGCGATGGACTGTCTACTTTGGAAAGGATGGGGCCGCGCCACTCGCCTCGCTGTGAGTCACTCACCTCTTACTTCAGCACTCCTTCCCCCTTCTCTTTTCCCCTTCTCCCCCTATTCGACCTATCTGCGCCACGAAGCTTCGGTCACGATATTCTAGAGACTGTCTGCTGCCATGCTATGATTCTTTCAGGCCCTCTCACGCGCACGAGACATCTCGCACGAAACGATTTTGCATGCGTGGCCCGGCACGCTTGGGAGGCGGCTCATACGCTCAAAACTGCTGCCCGTCCGAAGTGTCGACCTGAACGATGTACTGGACAACAAAATGTGTGGGCTGAATGCTGTGCATCGCCGTCATGAAGCTATGAGGTGGCAGAAGTATATAAGGGGAGAATATGAATAACGCGAACAATCCGTATTCTTCCGATTACTTCTTCTTGGTGGCCTTCTCAGCAGCCTTGGTGGTCTTACCACCCTTGCCGTCGGTCTTCTCGACGGACTTGATGACACCGACCGCAACGGTCTGTCGCATGTCACGGACAGCGAATCGACCAAGGGGCGGGTAGTCAGAGTAAGACTCGACACAGAGGGGCTTCTGGGAAACGAGCTTGACAATGGCGGCGTCACCGGACTTGACGAACTTGGGGGCGGCCTCCATGACCTTACCAGTTCGTCGGTCGATCTTCTCAACGAGCTCCTGGAACTTGCAGGCAATGTGGGCGGTGTGGCAGTCGAGGACCGGGGTGTAACCGGCACCGATCTGACCCGGGTGGTTGAGGACAATGACCTGGGCGTTGAAAGAAGCGGCCTCCTTGGGGGGGTCGTTCTTGGAGTCACCGCAGACGTTTCCTCGTCGGATGTCCTTAATGGAAACGTTCTTGACGTTGAAACTGTCTGTTAGTGACAGCGATCGCGACTGAGCCATCCGACCCACCCAACATTGTCTCCTGGGAGTCCCTCGGGGATCTGCTCGTGGTGCATCTCGACGGACTTGACCTCAGTGGTTACGTTGGTACTATCGTGAGCTTTTGAAAATATCGAGGTGAGTAAGAATGGGTGGCAAAATTTGCCACCGAAAGATATTTCGGGAGGAGGGGTAGACTTACGGAGCGAAGGTGACAACCATTCCACCCTTGATGATACCGGTCTCGACACGACCGACGGGAACTGTTCCGATACCTCCGATCTTGTAGACATCCTGGAGAGGGAGACGGAGCGGCTTGTCGGTGGGTCGCTGGGGCGGGTCGATGGCGTCGATGGCCTCGAGCAAGGTCTTACCCTTGGCGGCACCGGCCTTGGTCTCCTTGGTCCATCCCTTGTACCACGGCATGCTGCAGGTTAGGTGGGTCCAGGGGATGAAGCGCAGCACTCACTTGGCGGTTTCCTCCAACATGTTGTCTCCGTGCCATCCGGAGATGGGGACGAAGGGGACGGACTTGGGGTTGTATCCGACCTTCTTGATGAAACCGGTGGTCTCCTTGACGATCTCGTTGAATCGGTCCTCGGACCACTTGCAGGTGTCCATCTTGTTGCAAGCAACGATGAGCTGCCTGACACCGAGGGTGAAGGCGAGCAGAGCGTGCTCTCGGGTCTGTCCATCCTTGGAGATACCGGCCTCGAACTCTCCGATACCGGTGGCAATGATAAGAATGGCGCAGTCGGCCTGCGAGGTACCGGTGATCATGTTCTTGATGAAATCACGGTGACCTGGGGCGTCGATGACGGTGACGTTGTACTTGGGGGTCTCGAACTTCCAAAGGGCAATGTCGATGGTGATTCCTCGCTCACGCTCGGCCTTCAATTTGTCGAGGACCCATGCGTACTTGAAGGAAGCTGGGGGTTAGGGCAAGTCGGCGTAGAAGATGGCACTACTCACACTTTCCGAGCTCGGCAGCCTCCTTCTCAAACTTCTCGATAGTTCGCTTGTCGATACCTCCACACTTGTAGATCATGTGACCGGTGGTGGTAGACTTTCCGGAGTCGACGTGTCCAATGACAACGACGTTGACGTGACCCTTCTCTTTACCCATTTTGGTTACTGAAGTTAGTACTGAACTGGGTTTTGTAATTATGGGAAAGTGAAAATTGTTGAGAGTGAAAATCTTCAACTGGGCGGCGAGGGGGTCAGGCAGCGATGTCGCATCGCCCGACCGCCGCGCCAGCTCCGTGCGAGCACCAGCTCGACTTCGTTGCGAATCCTCGCCGCCGATCCTACCAAATGCAAAAAATTCGCAGATAGCGTGAGATCGACGTCGAGGCGGTTGCGATTCGTTCCAAACAACCTCGTCCACATCAGAAGAGGTGTACTCACTATATGTAGTGTTAAAGAAGTGTAGTAGTTTTTTTTTAGGTCGAGATTGAGATACTCGAAAGGATAAGAGATGAAGGAAAGAGGGGGGATTAAGAATCTGCCAGCGAGGGGGGTAGGGTTTGCGGAGCCAGGGTCCGTTTGCTTCGGAATTTTGAGCTGCAAAAACTAAATTCCGCTGTGGCACGGGGCGTTTTATGACATGGCATTATGGTTCACATGGGCAGACCTCGCTACGTATCACTCTGTGGCGCTGGGTGACAATGTCGCCCTGCAGTGGGTGGGTGGTAGGCAGCACTCTTTCCATCCAAACTCGCCGCCTAAGACCATGCCTTGGGAGGATTGGTAGGCATTGAAGTCGTTCCTGTAGCTGCACGACGTGGTCGAGCCTGCAGGGCGATGGTGTTTGAGGATATCTTGCAGTTTAAATGTGCACCTGGTCCATGACGATGCCCTGATCCTCTCGGTTCTTTCGGTTCGACCACGAGGCGTCGATCGGTAGGGGTTGTGCAGGGTAGTCAGACGGGACGTAGGTGTGGGGTGATTCGAGGGCAGCTATCGGTGGCGACCAATGGCCTGCTTGCATGTACGCGTAGGGTCGTATCATCGCCGGCGAGCCGTTGACGATGTTTGGCATAGACCACGTCGCATGACGTCGCATGATGAAGGACAAGAAGCCGTACGGTATCTGGTGAAGGCATGCCCACAAGGCTAGTATATATAGCTGCCCGCAGTATGCAGCTGTCAGCCGTCGATAGCGAGAGCTCAGCTTTGTTGCCCATGCGGACGTAGCAGCTTCGTCGAGAATCAGGCCAAAGCCTCGCTATAAGCAGAACTGCTAATGTCGCCCGCTACCTTTCCGGCTCCTTTCCTCGACGTGACCGATGTGAGCAGCGCAGGGGCCGACGCAATGTTGACGGCCTTGCCAAATTGTGTCCTAAGAGGCACCTGACTGGACCTAGTCCGACAGCCACGGTGTCCCCCGAGTCAGAAGGGCATGCACAGGCATCATGAGCTGCATCACGACAAGAGAGAAGACGTAGCGATACGGTGACTGTGTCGCCCTCCCCCCCCGGGAAAGATCGCTAACTGCCATAGCCTCGTCAGTCCGTCTGCACGCTTCGCACACCCTCGTCGCCACGAAAAGGGGTAATCATAATATCGTAGCATATCAACAAGTGAACTGATGTCGTAAATCTATGCGATGACCGGAAATGCCCTCCCTCCCCGCCTACTCAATGCGCTCCTTCTTCACCTTCTCCTTCTTCTCCTTCTTCACTTTGACTTCGCCGTCGTCCCCGTCCCGTTTCCGCTTTTTCTCGACCACTTCCGCTCCGCCCTCAGATTGTCTCCGTTTCTTCTCCTCCTTCTTCTCCTTCTTTTCCCGCTTGGCCCGCGTCTCCTCATCCTCCACCAACACCGCTTCAGGCTCCGGCGACACGCGTTCAGCCTTGACCCCTCCTGCGAGCTTCTTCAACTTCTTGGCCTCTTTCCTGGCCTTCTTCGCGGCTTTCTCGTCTACCTCACCGCTTGGCCCGGCGAGCGTCTCGGTCTCAATCGTAGTCTCCACCATGACTGGCTCGATCCTCTCCTCCTTGACCTCGACCGACTCCACCGGCTCATCCTTGATGTAATGCGCGCCGAGATCGCCGAGCTCTACCTTGACCTCCTCGTTGAAGTTCACCTTGCTCCCCTCCCAGCCCACCCCACCGATCGCAACCTTTTTCTCCTCCTTAACGTTCGCCAAGCTGTACTTTGGCTCTTCGGCCGGCTGTTGCTCGCCGTGAGCTGACACTGCTGCTTGACGCGCGAGCATCTTCTCTCGCATTTTCTGTCGAAAGTAATCGGTCACGGAGAGGTTTGACGTCTTGACCGGTTCTTCAGCTGTCCGTCCGTCGTCGTTCTCGACAGCGGGCTCCGGCGTGGTCTCGGTCGGTGTCGCCGGGGCAGGAGAAGGTGAGCTGGGAAGGGACGAGATTGGTACGCCCAAGATCTCCGCCAGTGCCGCAGGCGAAGACGAGGCAAGACGCTTGGACTGAAGATGTCGATGGCGGGAACTGCTGTCAGATCCGCCCCGTTGCGACGACTCACGCAATCTTGTTCCGCTTTTGAACCTCCTTCTCGCCAGAATCGGCAGGACTCTCCGGCGCGGGAGAAGGCGCAGGAGACGGGCTGGCCGACGCCGCGGCAGCCAATCGCTTCAAAACATCCTCCAAACCACGCCCGGCTTGACCTGCACCGGCAGCATTATCGTCGCCCTCTTTACGAGCTCGCGACATGCCGATTCCTCCATTGTCCAACTTGTGAACGACCGCGATATGGTTCGGGTTGCCTTCCCCACCCGATCCCAAACCCTTCGAGTCGTTCCAACCCAGCGCCGTCATGTGTTTATACGAGAACCGGTTCTGGTCGGCCGACCAGGACAAGTTGCGCGGGTCATGCCCGATGCGTTCTAAGGTCAGTAAGAGCTATGATCCGACAACTCACGTTTGACTTTGCGCTCTGCGAGACCCATTTCTATGTATGCAGGTCTGTGGTCGGATCTGTGACTAGCTATCTGTAGCCGACAGCAGACTTTCAACTTTTCTAAAACGCGGTGGCGGAATCTAAAATTTCCCCATTCCTCAATAACCGGCTCAACCTTTGCAGCTCTTCACCTTACCCCCACACCACACATACATCATGGTGAGTAGTTCAGCTCGTCACGGTATCCCCGCTAATATCCCAGCCCCAGAATGACTACATGGACGAGCACCGTCGTCGACACGGTCGACGATTCGACCACGAGGAGCGAACGTGAGTTGGCTCACTTCCTCCGCATGATCGCGCTAATGCCAGGCGAAAGCGTGCCGCCCGAGAGGTCCACCGAGCGTCGCAGGAGACACAGAAGATGTTCGGTCACAAGGCCAAGCTTCACCATGCCAAGCGACACTCTGAGAAGATTCAAATGAAGAAGACGCTCAAGGCGCACGACGAGCGCAACGTCAAGCAAAAGGACGACGGAGCGGTCAAAGAGGGCGCGCTCCCGGCGTATTTGCTTGATCGCGAGGGTCAAAAGGTGGGTCAAACCCGTCAGGGCGCAACTCACACCAGGACGCAAAAGCACTCAGCTCTGCGATCAAAGACCGCCGAAAGGATCGAGCGGCAAAGTACGCCGTGCCTCTGCCCAAAGTCAGGGGTATCGCCGAGGAGGAAATGTTCAAAGTCATCAAGACGGGTAAACACAAGGGAAAGAGCTGGAAGCGTATGGTCAACAAGGCGACGTTTGTCGGCGAGGGTTTCACCCGAAAACCCGTCAAGCTGGAGGTGAGTTCATTTGTGTGTGTATGAGTTGTCGCTGACTTCAGCGATTCATCCGTCCTACTGGTCTTGTAAGCTTGACGATCCCGGTGTGGGACTACACTGACATCTAGCGAATGACCAAAGCCAACGTCACGCATCGTGAGTCTGTTTCCTCCCCGCCCAAGCCGAGCTAACCCGCAGCCGAACTTAAAACCACCTTCCAGCTTCCCATTCTCGGCGTGAAGAAGAACCCGCAATCGCCTCTGTACACCTCGCTCGGTGAGTCATATCCCTCCACCACCCGAACCAACTGACCTCAGGCGTCCTGACAAAGGGTACGATCGTCGAAGTCAACGTCAGCGAGTTGGGTATGGTCACCACAGGCGGAAAGGTCGTCTGGTCAAGTAAGTTGACGTCGCGCCTGACTAAGAAAGTATACTGATTGCAGAATACGCACAAATCACCAACAACCCCGAGAACGATGGTTGCATCAACTCGGTCTTGCTCGTTTAGATGAATTTGGGGTCATGGAACTCTCTGTATTGTATGATGTACGACCTTGCATGTATACCCGTCAGGCTAGATACGGCGTTGCGTCAGGTGTGGGAGAATAGGAGAGCTGCCCGTAGAGAGGAGAGAGGGGCATCGCGGCGAAAAGCGAAAAACCACGTGAAAGAGTGCAGCCACGGGAAGCGTTAGCGTCTGCCTCCACTTTTGTTGACCCGCACGTTATTTCATCAATATCACCACAATACGACAGCTCACAATGGCCGACACGCCGCAAGACCAAGCTCAAGGGCCAAGCGCTCAGCCAGAGCTGACCAATACCCTCTTTCCTCCCCCGCCGGCTTACTACAAAGCGTTTACAGCTGCAAACCTGGCTAGACAGACATCGTTGGCCGGACCGAGCGGGACGTCAAAGCAGCGCGGGGGAGAGGTATCTGTGGCACAAGCAGATGGCACGGATATAGGAGGGGAGATCGTGGCAGAGGCGGAGATCGACGAGTTGAGGAAGCTGTCCGCGGTGTTGGATCCGCCCAATGTGGACTGGGTGGTTCAGGAGGGAAGGTGGAAGTGTTTCGGCGAGACGTATACGGTGAGTTGAGGGATGACGGCCGACTGCAAGGACTCGAAGAGACATGAGACCGGGTCTTGCGAGAGGTTTTCTGATCCGTGCTGGCGGCCAAACAAGCGAAGCGGACATAGAGCACGCTCAAGTTGGACACACGACGGGGGGAACGTCGCGGTCAGCCGCTTACTGGTGTCGCACGGCGGGGTTTATCTCTGCCCATCGCACGATCTCAGCCCGGAGATCTGTCGTCGGTACAACCGCGCTTGCTGACCATAGGTCGACTCAAAAATCGCTACGGCGGAAGAAATAGGTGTCCCACCATGGGTCGATCCGACCGAAACGCCTCAAACGACCCTTCCGCCTTTGTTGCACTCCTTCCTACACACTCTGATGCTTCTGCTGGAGGTGTTGACAAAGACAGCCCCAACACCAGGCGAACTAAACGGTGGTCATACCGGTGCTCCAGTACGTGGCTCGTTTACTCGCCGACTCCCCTGACTCGCAGTATATCGAGCATCTTTGCAACCTTGCCGCGACGATGATGGTAGCTACGAATCAGCTCCGCGGGGCTCAAGTGGGTCAGCACTCATTGGCGAAAACTGATCTCAGGCCGAAGCGACTATGGTACTGCTCATGGAGAAACAGGTCGAGACGCGGCGGGCGCAGAGTGAAGCGTTGAGGCGGTCAGTTTGATGTGATGGGCAAAGGGGATAAGCTGACGGGAAGGAAGAGCAGGGCCATTGCTGCGACGATGCAGAAGCTGAGGAACGCTTCCAAAGAGTTGGAAAGCGCTACGAGCGCAGACGCCATGGAGGTTGACGGCGAGAGTCGGAAGGGGGTTGAAGCTCCGGCATAGGGGAGGTAAGCTGTTCAGTGTTGAGAGAAGCTTCGCTGATGGCAGAACTATGCATACACCCCCGTCGTCGCCATCGCGGCCGCAGAAGGTAGCGCGTAAATGAAGCTGGCACGGGATGGTCGAATAGCGCCAGACGACGTAGCAACGTGCACTGGAGAGTTTCTTCGCACTTGGCTTTATAGCGTCTTTATAGCGTCAATACCATCATCGCCCTCGCATCATACCATATCAGAACTAGCCCTCATGCAGAGCCCACAACAACAACCTACCACCCGCCCCTGTGGAGCGAGACTGCCAGAATAGTCTCTGGCGCCTATTGGCTGAGCGGCGAAAATGACGTACTTTCCACGCGCCGCCGTCCAATCTGCACATCCCTCTCCTCACAGCTTTTCCCAGTCGCACACTTGTCTACATACACCTACTCACCACCCCAACCCACCCCATCAACGCCAAAATGTCCGCCATCGCCCCAGGTTACACCATCCACGTCGCGGGTCTCGCCGCCGAGACCACCGAGGAGAAGCTGCACGACTTCTTCTCGTTCTGCGGAAAGCTCGTCAGCGTCGTCAAGTCTGGCAGCACTGCTGATATCACCTTTGAAAAGCTCAGCGCCATGCGAACTTCTTTGTGAGTGCGGGAGGCTGTGGCTGGGGTTGCGCTGATGACAGGATGCTCAACGGCGGTACTGTGAGTAATTAACGCAACAAACCCGGACCGTTCTAATGTCAGCTCGACGGAGCCCACCTCGAGGTCACCTCTGCTTCAGACGTCGAGCCGAAGGCTTCGGTCCTCCCGACCGGTGCTACCGGATCCACCCCTATTGGAGCTGGTATCGCCGGCAACTCTGAGATCAGCCAAGAGGACAAGCCAGCCGTGAGTCTAGTCGTGAGGGTGGAACGTCACTTACCCCAGGCCGCCATTGTCGCCGAGTACCTCGCTCACGGCTACGTGATGGGCGACACTGTCATCCAACGCGCCATCGACTTTGACCGTGAGTCGGGCTTGTCGCCCCGTGCTAATGGCAGAAAAGCAGGGCATCTCGTCCCGATTCCTCGAGTTCTTCCAGTCGCTCGACCACACCGTCGGCAGCAAGGTCGTCGGCGAGGACAAGACGGTCTCTGGAAAGGTCACCGAGCAAGCCGCCGCCGTCGTCGCCAAGACCCGTGAAGTCGACCAGAAGCAGGGTGTCTCTGCAAAGTTCTCCGACTACTACAACCGGGTCCTCCACACCGGTGTCGGACAGAAGTGAGTCGCGTGGCTCGCCAAAACTGAGCAAGAACTAAACCTC
>Ga0308160_10005843_pt1 | contig 12713 bp, 11 predicted proteins | sample PhyFR1_FD_201036 | JGI IMG/M metagenome (GOLD analysis project Ga0308160, IMG submission 201036) | Phyllosphere microbial communities from UC Gill Tract Community Farm, Albany, California, United States - DLSLF.R1 | ecosystem: Host-associated > Plants > Phyllosphere > Unclassified | place: USA... | reverse complement strand
CCCTCTTAAAAGGGGTCAACGGCGATCAGGACGACATCTCGGCGCCTGAAGACACCTCGGGGGTCCGCACCTACAACCTGGCAACGCAGGAGCGCATCGTGCGCGGCCGCATGCCGACGCTCGAGATCATCAACGAGCGCTTCGCCAGGTATTTGCGGATTGGGTTGTTCAACTTCCTGCGCCGCAGCGCCGAAGTGTCGGTCGGCTCGGTGCGGGTGTCAAAATACAGCGAGTTCATCCGCAACCTCGTGGTCCCGACCAACCTGAACCTGGTGCACATGAAGCCGCTGCGCGGCACGGCGCTGATGGTGCTCGATCCGGGCCTCGTGTTCCTGCTGGTGGACAACCTGTTCGGTGGCGACGGGCGCTTCCACACCCGCGTCGAGGGCCGCGATTTTACCCAGACCGAGCAGCGCATCATCATGCGCATCCTGGACATCATCTTCGAAGCGTACGCCAAGTCGTGGGAGCCGGTGTTCCCGGTCGAATTCGAGTTCATCCGGTCCGAGATGAACACGCAGTTCGCCAACATCGCCACGCCGAACGAAGTGGTGGTGTCGTGCACTTTCACGGTCGAGCTGGGCTCGGTGTCGGGCCAGATCCACTTCTGCATGCCGTATTCGATGATCGAGCCGATCCGCGATGCACTCACCTCGAGCCTGCAGGGCGAAGCGCTCGAAGTCGACAAGCGCTGGGTGCGCCTGATGACGCAGCAGATCCAGGTCGCCGAAGTCGAGCTGGTTGCGGTGCTGGGCCATGGCAAGGCCAACTTCGACGAAATCCTCAACATGAAAATCGGCGACGTGATCCCGATCGTGGTGCCCGAGATGGTGCAGGCCACGGTCGACGGCGTCCCCGTGATGGACTGCAGCTACGGCGTCTTCAGCGGGCAATATGCGCTGAAGGTCGAGAAGCTGCTCGCCAATAGCGACACATTCAACAAGTAATCGGTATATTGGCGAGGCGCGCAGCGCCCGCCGCACAGGAGAACACCATGTCCGACAACCAGGAAGACCAGGAACACATCGACGACGATTGGGGCGCCGCCATTGCCGAGCAGGCTGCGGCCGAAGCGGCAGCACTCGAACGCCAGACGTCCTCCGCAGCCGCCGCGCCGGTGGCCGCCGCAGCCGTGTTCAAGGATTTTTCGAACAAGGGCGCGCGCAACGAAACGCCGAACGATATCGACTTCATCCTCGACATCCCGGTGCAACTGACGGTGGAACTGGGCCGCACCAAGATCGCCATCAAGAACCTGCTGCAATTGGCGCAGGGTTCGGTGGTCGAGCTCGACGGCCTGGCGGGCGAACCGATGGACGTGCTGGTCAATGGCTGCCTGATCGCCCAGGGCGAGGTGGTGGTCGTGAACGACAAGTTCGGCATCCGTCTCACCGACATCATCACGCCATCAGAGCGGATTCGCAAACTCAATAAATGACCGCACGCCGCGCCGCCAGCTATTTCACGACCATTGCGGCGCTGCTGCTGGCGGCGCCGCTCGCGCTGGCGCAGCAGGCAGCGCCAGCCACGGACACCACCACCGGCCGGGCGCCCGCCCCTGCTGTGCCGGCGCCGACCACCGTGCCCGCCACGACCGCGCCGCCGGTTGCCGCGCTGCCGGGCGATGCTGCCGCACTGCCGGGCGATGCTGCCGTGCATGCAGAGCCTGCAGAAGCTGCTGCAGCGGCAGTGACGGCGGCCACGCCGGCGCCGTCCACCACGACCACCGCCCCCGCCATCACGCCGATGCGCCCGCCGCCGCAAGTCGCGCTGCCGGCCTCCAGCGGCTCCGGCGCGGCCGGCCTGCTGCAAACGATTTTCGCGCTGCTGCTCGTGCTGGGCCTGTTGATCGGCCTGGCCTGGCTGCTCAAGCGCTACGGCCCCAAGCCAGGCGGCGGCCTGGCCAATCTGCGCGTGGTCGGTGCGCTGAATATCGGCGGACGCGAGCGCATCATGGTGGTGGAAGTGGGCGACCAGTGGATCGTCGTCGGCGCCGCTCCGGGCCGCGTCAACGCGCTGCACACGATGCCGCGCCAGGACGTGGATCTGGGCGCCGGCACGGGCGCCGCACAAGGCGGCATCCCGGCCACACGCTTTGCCGACTGGCTCAAGAACACGATGGACAAACGCAATGCGTCATAAACACCTGTGGCTGGCCGCTGGCCTGGCCCTGCTGCCGCTGATCGCGGCGGCGCAGCCCGGCATCCCGGCGTTCCAGAGCAGCCCGGCGGCCAACGGCGGCACCGCGTATTCGCTGCCGGTGCAGACGCTGCTGCTGCTGACTTCCCTCACCTTTTTACCCGCTGCGCTGTTGATGATGACAAGCTTCACGCGCATCATCATCGTGCTCTCGCTGCTGCGCCAGGCGCTCGGCACCCAGACCGCGCCGCCGAACCAGGTCATGGTCGGGCTGGCGTTGTTTTTGACCTTTTTCGTGATGGGACCGACGTTCGATCGCATCTACAGCGAAGCCTATCTGCCGTTGCAGAACAACCAGATCCAGATGACCGAGGCGATGAACCGGGGCGCCGTGCCACTCAAGGAATTCATGATCAAGCAGACGCGCGAATCCGACCTGGCCCTGTTCGTCAAGATTTCGCGCTCGCCCGCGCTGCAGGGCCCCGAAGACATTCCGCTGCGGGTCCTGATTCCCGCATTCGTCACGAGTGAACTCAAGACCGCGTTCCAGATCGGCTTTGCGATCTTCATCCCGTTTTTGATCATCGACATGGTGGTCGCCTCGGTTTTGATGGCGATGGGCATGATGATGATGTCGCCAGCCGTCATCGCACTGCCATTCAAGCTGATGCTGTTCGTGCTGGTCGACGGCTGGCAACTTCTGCTGGGCTCGCTGTCCCAGAGCTTCTACTAGAGGACGCCGCGCGATGACTCCCGAGAGCGTAATGACGATGGGCCGCACGGCCATGGAAGTGACTCTGATGGTGTCGGCCCCATTGTTGCTGGTGGCGCTGATCGTCGGCCTGATCATCAGTATTTTCCAGGCCGCGACCCAGATCAACGAGGCCACGCTGTCGTTCATCCCGAAGCTGGTCGGCGTGTTCGTCACGCTGGTGGTGGCTGGCCCTTGGATGCTGTCGGTGATGCTGGACTATATGCGCCAGGTGTTCACGGGTATTCCCGGCCTGATCGGCTAAGGCCCGCGTGCGCACGCCCGGAAGCGCCCGATGCTGACGCTGACCTCGGCGGAAATGAATGCCTGGATTGCCGGCCTGCTGTGGCCGCTGTCGCGCATTCTCGGCCTGATCGCTGCGGCCCCGCTGTTCGGCAATGCCGGCGTGCCGGTGCGGGCCAAGGTTTCGCTGGGCATCCTGCTGGCAATCGTCATCGCCCCCCTCGTACCGGCCGTGCCGGCGGCCGACCCCACGTCGTGGGCGGGCCTCCTTATCCTGACCAAGGAAATGATCATCGGCCTGGCGATGGGCTTTGCCATGCGCATCGTGTTTGCCGCCATCGAGTACGCCGGCGAAGTCTCGAGCCAGACGATGGGTCTGGGTTTCGCAATGTTCTTTGACCCCAGCACGCGCGGCCGCTCATCGGCCATCAGCCAGTTCATGGCGCTGGTCGCGACCATGGCTTTTCTGGCCGTGAACGGCCACCTGATCCTGCTCGAGGCGCTGGCCGAAAGTTTTATCACGATGCCGATTACCGACACCCCGTTTTCATCGAACACCGCACTCGAACTGGTGCGCTGGGGCGGGCGCATCTTCTCGGCCGGGCTGCAGATCGCCATGCCGATCATCGCCGCGCTCTTGATCACGCAGGTCGCCCTCGGCATCCTGACACGCGCCGCGCCGCAGCTGAACATCTTCGGCATCGGCTTTCCGATTACGCTGGGCGTAGGCTTTTTGACGCTGAGCCTGGTGCTGCCGTACCTTGGCGCGCCGATCGTCAACCTGTTCAACCAGGGCATTGAAGTGAGCAGATCGTTGCCGCGCGCCAGCAATCCGCAGCCAGGGGGTGCGCAGCCAGCGGCCACGCCAGTGGTGCCAGCGCCGGGGTAACGCGCCTGAATTGCGCAATTCAACTGCCTGAATGGCTGTACTATTTTTTTTGTGGCGATATTCCAGCTGATTACCTTAGCCATTTGAAATACGGATAGTATTCGATAGTTTCCAAATCGCAAATACATGGTATCGTTCTGGCAATTCTTTCCATGACCTTTTGGCGCTTGTGACTTCCCCTATCCTTTCTACAAAAAAAATCGCTTCACTCCTCCTGATATCGCTATTATCCGCCTGTGGAGGCGACAGCAGTGCGCCACAGGAAAACCCGGTACTCGCAAGTTCGATGTCTTCTGAACGTGCATCAGTTAAAACTCCTGCGACGATTCCGGGAGAGCGACGCGCTTACGATATTGCATGGGCTGATTCTAAAATCACGGGAACGTCGAAGGTGAGCCAGCTGAATTCATTTCAGTCGACGGAAACCGAGATACGACTACCAGATATTTCCCTGTCTTTTGATCAGGATGGGCCAGCCGGCAAGATTTACCGACTCTATCAAGCGGCTTTCGGCCGAACGCCTGACGTCAGCGGCCTTGGCTATTGGAAGGACGTTTTCGAAAGAAACGGATTCCAGATTTTTCCGATTGCTGAAGCATTTTTGAGTAGTGCGGAGTCCTTGAGCCTCTACGGTTTGCACAGTAGCGATGCGACTTTTGTCGAAAATCTATATTTAAATGTATTGCATCGCAAACCTGACCAAACAGGATCCAGCTATTGGGTTAGTCGTTTGTCGTCCGGCGCCAAGCGCGCGGATATTCTGTCAGCCTTCGCGGATTCACCTGAAAACAGATCAGCAACATCGCTGGCAATCAGCAAAGGAATGGCGTTTGCCCAGCCTGGCATTGCATACATTCCAGTGGCAAACGCCACCGGGCCTAGCGATGTGGCAGTAAGCGTGCCTTTTCAAGTTGATGGCTACAACTCAACCGATGCCAATGGTGATCCGATTTATTACAACTGGACTATCGTAAGCAAACCTGCGGGAAGCCGCTCAGATTTTCTCGAGCCATACATCGCAAGCCCGAGACTTTCTCTGGACTTGCCCGGCGAATATGAAATTGCAGTTACTGCCAGAGACGCAATCTCTTCATCGTATTCACCAGGGCAAATAACCGTCGTAGCTCACGCAATTATCACTGATAGTGGCGTGAACAAATGCTCGGCGATTGGAACCGGAAGGGCGCAAGACCTGTATTCAAAGGGTCATACTTATCTTGATAGAAACCTGAACGGGGTTGCATGTGACGCTCCTGACATCGCATTTGAGTCAACGCCACCTGTTCCTGTTCTGGCAGACACCGGGCGATACTCATGCGCTTCGGTCTCAGCACAAACTGCGTTCTTGCTCTATTTGCAGGGCCATACTTACCTAGACCGAGACCGAGATGGCAAGCCATGTGAAGCGAAGGATATCGCACTGGAAAAACCGGTCTATACACCGCCGCCAACGTACATTCCTCCCACAACGCCATCCACCGGAAAGAGATGTTGGGTGAATGGATACACGAAAAAGAATGGGACGCGTGTCAGTGGATATTATCGTAGCTGCTGAGTTCTGATCACATTGGCCGTTCTTCGTGACACCAAATGCAACGAGCACACTGTGAACGATACATTTGGTGCGACGATGAAGCAAAACCGTGGGTCGTCGTCGGCTCAATCGCGATAAAGCAGCGCTCGCGCTAAAATGAGAATCATTCTCATATTTATTGCAGCACATGACATCATCTCTACCACCATCCGTTTCATTTTCTCGCCGCCGCATCCTCGGCGCCGCTGCCGCACTGACCGCCCTCGCCACCCCACTGGCCCGCGCCGCGGCTGAGTGGCAACCCGCCACACTGCACCAGGCCCGGCAACTCGACACCACCTCGCCCATCACAGGCCAGACCTACCGCATCTTCGTCAGCATCCCGATCACCCCGCCACCATCTGCTGGCTACCCGGTCATCTACGCACTGGACGGCAATGCGACCTTCCCGGCGCTGGCGCTGATGGCGCGCACGATTCTGCCGCGGGGCGCTGCGCTGCCCGTCGTCGTCGGCATCGGCTATCCGGGCGAGTTCGATTATGGAATGGGGCGCGGTCGCGACTACACGCCGCCCTCGGGCGCGGATGGCCCTGCGAAGGAAGGCGGCGCCGACCTGTTCCTCGACTTTATCGAACGTGAATTGAAACCGCTGATCGCAACGCTGGCGCCGCTCGATCCGGCGCGCCAGGCGCTGTACGGCCATTCGTACGGCGGCCTGTGCGCATTGCACGCGCTGTTCACGCGCCCGGCAATGTTCCAGACTTACCTGGCGGCCAGTCCATCGATCTGGTACCGCGAGCGCGTGGTGCTGGGCGGGATGGACGGCTTTGGCCGTCGCGTTGCTGCCCTGCCGTCGAAACCGTCGCTGATGCTGGCCGTGGGCGAGCTGGAACAACCGTCAACGGCAAACGGCCCGCTGCAGGGACGTGACGCCATTGCCGCCGCGCGCCGCATGGTGGACAACGCGCGCGAACTGGGCGAGCGGCTGCAAAAGACCAACACCCTGGCGCGTGTGCAGTTCCACCTGCTGGCGCATGAAGACCACGGTTCGGCAACCTTCCCGGCCATGGCGCGTGGCCTCGAGTTTTTCCTCGTGTGAATCAGGGAAAGTATTCGACCAGACACGCAATACTGCGTCTGACAAGACCTCGAGCGGCTTACCCGTACGGCGTATAGGCAAAGCCATTGCCGATGACGTCTGCGAGTTGCGCGCGATTTTCCACGCTCTCGGCAAATTCTACGAGCACGTCCGCGCGACTGATGCCATGGTCCAGCACACCATTCCAGAATGCCACGCCGGTTGCGTCGCCGTCGCGATGCAGTATGTTGTCGTACAGCGCATCGACGAAGGCCGTATTGCTGGTGTTGGCGCCATACAGGTCGGTGAACTCCGCGCTGTCGATGAAGCTCTGCGAGATCGCCGTCAACGTCTGGCCCGCGTCGCTGACTGATAGCCAGAAGCCAAAACCGACCTTGTCGGGTGTACGGTCGAACGCGGCCTGGTACAAGCGGTAAACCTGGCCCAGGTTGCCGGCCATGGACAGAGCCAGCGCATCCTTGCTTTCAGTGAACAGGGCGCGTTCGATACTGGTCAGCTCCACCGAATATCCGCCCCAGGGGATCGGCACGGTATAGCGGTCTCCGTCTTGGTGAATGTGAAGTCGGATAGAGCTCTGGGAAAGACTGCCGTGTCGCGCATGTTGGCATCGGTACCCATCACACGACCGCGAGTTTCGGCGCCGAGGCCGGAAAGCACCGTGTCGCCATTCCGCAGTGTGTTGATCTCGAACGGTCCTACGAATCGGCTAGCCTCGTAGGGGTTGCCGGCGGCGTCGGTGATCCCGCGGTTGAAGGCCACCGTATAACTGCGTACATCGAATAGATGATCGGGGGTCAATGTGAGCGTATTGCCGCTGACCGTCACCGCGGGGCCGGACAGGTCGAACGATTCGAGCTGCATCGACAAACTCCCGGCCAGCAGCGAGAGATGGCCACCGTGCACCTGGATCGCTTCATCAAACACGATCGTGAGAGGCCCGTCGACGGTCCCCCTGACTGATACCACTCTCGGCGCTGTTGTATCAGGGACCGTGGTAGCGGAAGTCATTGCGACGACACGGTCGGCGGTAGGTGTAGTGGCGAGCAGACTGTCGGTGTGCATGAGCGTGACAAATGGGTCGGGAAAGAATCAGTATAGCCCGATGGAAGCCACAGCAAGATAACCGGAAAGCATAAAATCACGCCGATCTCCGGGCATGGCGCGTGGCCTTGAATGTTCCCTTGACTGACGTACAGCGTAAAAAAATACCAATTAATTGTGCAGTAGTGCGACTTAGCCAACCAACAATATTGCCATCACCCTGCTAGTCTGACGATCCCGGTGCATCGCTGCGCCAGCCGCTGACCCACTCATGGGCACGAACGACAATGACCCTTTCCAGACCTCTCAAAATTACCGGCTGGATCTTGCTGGCCATCACCGTGGCAGTGATCCTGTTCCTCATGCTGTTCGACTGGAACATGCTGCGTCCTTACATCAACCGCAAGGTGTCGGAAACGACCGGGCGTGAATTTGCCATCCGCGGTGACCTGGACGTCAAGTTCCAGCGTGATCGCAACGGCGAAACAGGCTGGCGGCGTTTCGTGCCGCAGCCGCATATCACGGCCGACAATGTCTACATGAGCAATCCTGCCTGGAGCACGGTCGGCACGCAGATGGCCGCCGCCCAGCGCATCGAAGCCGGCGTGCGCATCCTGCCACTGCTGACCAAGGATGTCGTGATCACCGACCTGCGCCTGGCCAATCCGGACATCGCCGTCCAGCGCCGCGCCGACGGCAGCAATTCGTGGACCTTCAAGGACAACGGCCCTTCCGAATGGAAGGTCGATCTGCAGCGCCTGGCCTTCGACAGCGCCAAGGTGCGCTACGTCGACGAGCCGGTTGGCCTGGACCTGCGCGCCACAGCCGATTCGATCAAGGGCGGCGAAACCACCTCCACGGCCGCAGGCGTGCCGCCGTATGGCTTGACGTTCACACTGGCCGGCACCTACAACAAGGCAAAGATCACCGGTGGCGGCAAGGCCGGCGCGGTGCTCTCGCTCACCGGCGACGACACCAGCTTCCCGATCGAAGCCGAAGCCACGGCCGGCGAAAACAAGCTTGGCCTGCGCGGCATCATCCGCGATCCGCGTTCGCTGTCGGGCTTTGCCCTGCAGATGCAACTGGCCGGCGCCAGCATGGCCGACCTGTACGGGCTGACCGGCGTGCTGCTGCCGGAAACGCCGCCGTATGCCACCAAGGGAACCTTGCTGGGCAAGAAGGACGGCGACTTCTGGACCTTCACCTATAAAGACTTCACCGGCAAGGTCGGCGCCAGCGATATCGCCGGCACGCTCGCCTACGCCCAGCGCAAGCCACGGCCGCTGCTGACCGGCGCGCTGACATCGAAGCAACTGCGCCTGGCCGACCTGGGCCCGACCGTGGGCGCCGATACCGGCGAAGGCACCAAGGCCGCCGGCAAGGTCACGGCGCCGGCGCCGGGCAAGGCCCTGCCGGTCGACCAGTTCAACACGGCCAAATGGGGCGCACTCGACGCCGAGGTCAAGTTCACTGGCAAGCAGATCCTCCGTACGGCCGACATTCCGCTGCGCGATATCGAAACCACGATCCGCATGAAGGACAAGGTTCTGACGCTGACCCCGCTGAGCTTTGCGCTGGCGGGCGGACGCATCACGTCGAATATCCGCCTCGACGGGCGCGAGAAGGTGCTCGATGCATCGGCCCGGCTTGCGGCGCGCGGCGTGAAGATCCGCGAGCTGTTCCCCAAGCTGCAATCGATGCAGGCAACCTTTGGTGAAATCAATGGCGATGGCGCGCTGGTTGGCAAGGGCAACACCGTGGCAGCCATGCTGGGTACGTCGCAGGGTGAAATCAATGCGGTGGTTACCGAGGGCACGGTCAGCCAGTTCGTCCTTGAACTGGCCGGCCTGAACGTGGCCAACGCCGTCTACGTGAAGATTTTCGGCGACAAGCAAACCATGCTTAATTGCGTGGCGGCGACCACCACGGTGCGCAATGGCCGCGCGAACATCGATCGCTTCGTGCTCGACAGTGAAGATGCTGTGGTGAATGCGACCGGCTACGTGGACCTGGCCACCGAGAAGCTCGACGTGGACGTGCGGCCGAAAACCAAGGGTGCGCGCATCCTGTCGCTGCGCACGCCGCTGTATGCGCGTGGCACGTTCAAGGATCCGAAAGTGGGGCCGCATGCCGGCCCGCTGGCGCTCAAGGCCGGCGCAGCCGTGGCGCTGGCAGCGATCAATCCGCTGGCCGCCCTGCTCCCGTTGATCAACGTCGACAAGGCGCCCGATACGAACTGCGGCGCCGAGATCAGCGCCGCGAAAGAACCACCAAAGGTGAATGGTAAGGTCGCGCCGAAGATCAAAGGTAGTTAAACAGCGACAGGCCCGACATCGTCTTGAACGACATCTGCGCCGCCTGCAGCGTCATTTGCTGCTGCGAGAAGTCCGAGATGGCCTTGACGGTGTCGAGGCCCACCAGGTCGTCGAGCGTGGATGCGTACTGAATGTCCAGGTCGTCGCCGGTGCTGTCGAGGTAATCGAGCTCTTTCATGTGGGCGCCAACCGACGATTGCACTGTCAGCACGTTGTCGTGCGCATTCTTCAGATTGTCGAGCGCGGTGTTCAGGCCATTGCTCAACGCCGCCTTGCCGGCCGAGCCTTCGCCCGCCAGGCGCAGCGTGGAGATCAGGTCGGTCACGGTGGTGAACACCGACTGCTTCTGGCTTGGCTCGACGCTGAAGGTGTCGCCGTTGGCCGGCGCGCCCTTGATGTCGAAGGCCATGCCGCCAAAGGTGATCTGCTTGCCAGCTTCATAGGCATTGCCGCTGCTGACCACGGCTTTCGGATTGCTGCTCGTGTTGTAGACCGAATACGTGGTCACGGGCGGCGTATCGGTGCTGACGGCAAACTCGATCCCGTACTTGGTGCTATTGAAGGCCTGGCGGTCCACGACCGAACCGGACGAGATCAGCGCCGCGCCCTTGTTGGCGCTGCCGGCCTGGGTCTGGAACGTGCCGTTGCCGGTCGGGATCGCCTCGAAAATGGCGCTGCCCGATGCCGACAGCGGCAATTTGCGCGAATCGCTTACCTGCAACTGGCGCACGCCCTGGTCGCCCTGGTAGGCCGCGCCCGTCGGGGTGCTGGTGAACGGCTGGGTCGTGGTCATGTAACCCGAAAACAGGTAGCCGCCCGAGCCGTCGGCGGTATTGGCGATACCCAGCAGGTCGGCCAGGCGGCCTTCGAGTTCGGTGGCCAGCTTTTCGCGGTCGCTCTGCACCATTGAGGCATTACCGCCCGTGACGGCCAGCGTCTGGATGTCCTGCAGTAGATCGCCCGTGTTCTGCAGCGTCGATTCCACCTGCGCCAGCGACGACTTCGCGCTGTTGCGGTTGGTGGCGAACTGGGCATTGATTTCCTGCGACTGGCTCACTTCGAGCGCGCGCGAAGAGGCAACCGGATCGTCGGCGGCGGTCAACAGGCGGCGGTCGGTCGACAGCTGCATCTGCGTGCGCGCCAGCGCGCTTTGCAGCGTATTGATCTGGTTGGTCGAAGTGGAATACAGATTCGCGGTACTGATACGCATGATCTTCTTTCTCTACGTTAGCGGCTGATCGACAGCAGCGTGTCGAAGATGGTGCCGGCGATCTGCATGACCTTGCTCGACGCCTGATAAGCCTGCTGGTACTTGATGAGATTGGCCGCTTCTTCATCCAGATTCACGCCCGACACATCGGCCTGGGCGCCCTCGGCCTGCGCCAGCAACGCATTGCCGGCCTGCGCATTGACCTGCACTTCGCGCGTCTTGTTGCCTACCTGGCTGACCATCTGCGCATACGACGATGTCAGCGTGGCGGTGCCGTTGTTGAAGATGTTCTTGGTCTGCAGCTCGCCCAGCGCAGCGATATTGCGGGTGTCGCCCACGCCGCTGTTATTGGCCGCAATCGTGAACTTGTCACCATTGCCCGGCTTGCCGGTCATCGTGACGCTCACACCGCCGAAGCTATAGGTCGAGCCGTTGTCGAACTTGACGTTGGTGGAATTGACCTGGCTCGACTCGCCCTTGCTGTTGACCACGGTGACCATACCGGCCGGGAAGCCGGTCAGGTTGCCGCTCGTTTCATCGAAGGCGAGCGTGACCGGCAGCGTCGGCGGTGCGGTCAGGAAGTCCTTGCTGACCTTGCCTTCGCTGATCTTGGCGGTGCCGGTATTGGTCAGCGGCATGCTGGTCAGAACCGGGGCCGCGGCGGCGATCTGCGAGACGTCATTGGCCAGCACCTTGAAGTTGGCCGCGCCGTCGATGGTCGGGCGCACCAGGAACGTATCCTTGTTGCGCGCATTGTTCTTGAAGCTGAGCTCGACGCCGTCGACTTCAAACGTGGCCACGCCGTTCGTGCCCGGCGTGACGGTGCCCACTTCCTTGTTGTCGGACTGGCGCACGACCTTGTAGTTGGTGCCGTTGAACGTGACTTCGTAGTCGCTGTCCTTGAGCTTGCTCGGATCGGTCACCTTGGCGCTCAGTTCGGCGGCCGGATCGGTGCTGGTGCCTTTGGCGTTGTTGATGCTCGCGCCAACGAAAGCCGGCGCCACGTTGAAGAACGGCTGCCCCTTGTTGCCGTTCTGGTCCAGGCCCAGCTGGTGCTGTGCGTTGAATTCAAAGGCCATGCCGATGGCGATCTTGCCGAGCGAACTCTGGGCCGCATCGAGCGTTTCGGTACGAAACTCGAGCAGGCCACCCAGCTTGCCGCCGGAGAGCGCGCCATCGGGCAGCACCGCCACTTTCGAGCCAACTTGATAGCCCACTTCCATACGCGTGAGGTCGGTTGGCGACACCATCGCCGCCAGCTGGAACGAGTCATTGCCCACCACCAGCGGCTGGCCGTTGCCGATGGAAATCGTCAGGCTGCTGTTGTCGCCCGGCGTGACGCTGGCCTTGACGAATTTGTTCAGTTCGAGCACCACCTGGTCGCGCTGGTCGAGCAGGTCGTTCGGCGGGCGCGTGGCCGACGAGGCGAAATTGGAAATCTGCTCGTTGAGCTTGGCGATCTGCGTGCCGTAGGTGTTGATCGCGGTGACGC
>Ga0308160_10005841_pt1 | contig 12722 bp, 11 predicted proteins | sample PhyFR1_FD_201036 | JGI IMG/M metagenome (GOLD analysis project Ga0308160, IMG submission 201036) | Phyllosphere microbial communities from UC Gill Tract Community Farm, Albany, California, United States - DLSLF.R1 | ecosystem: Host-associated > Plants > Phyllosphere > Unclassified | place: USA... | reverse complement strand
GGGGGTCGCGCAGCGAGCCGGCGACGAACTCCTGCTTGAGCTCGAGGCCGACGACGAAGAAGAAGATCGCGAGCAGGCCGTCGGCGGCCCAGGTGCCGACGCTGAGGTGGAGGTGCAGCGCCTCCGGGCCGAACGTGGTGTCACGGACCTGCGCGTAGAACGAGCCGGCCGGGCTGTTGGCGATGACCAGGGCGAGCACGGTCGCCCCGAGCAGCAGCAGGCCGCCCGTGGTGTCACGGCTGACGAAGCGGGACAGGCGCTGGGCCCGGGAGGCGGGCGCGGCCGAGGGCGAGGGCGGCGTCGAGGAGGCGGGGGCGGGCGTGGCGGAGTCGGGCACGGTGTCCTAGAGGGGTCGAGTCGAGCGGTGACGGGTCGGGGGCGACCTGCCGGGCTCGGGGCCCGCAGGTCTACGCCGCTGGCGGCGGGCAGCCGGCGATCTCGCCGTGGGCGTTGCTGCCCCAGAGGCTCATCCAGCCGTTCGTGCCGCAGGTGCGCTTCGTCAGCACCAGGCGGTTGGGGAACGCCTGAGCCCGCACGCGCACACGACGGCACGACGACGAACTGAGGGAGGCGGACACGATGACAAGGGTACCTCCCCCGTCAGAAGGCGTACCGGATGCGGCACCACGGCGCGACCTCGGCGACGAGCGCCGTGACTCGACGCCGAACGACCGGCTTGCCGATCGAGGCAGGGCCACTGCTAAGGTAAGGCTCACCTAAGGCCGACCACGGGTCGCTCCGATCACGAGCACCCCTCCGACGCGGCGTGCTCCCGAGCACGCCCTCCCGGAGCGTCGAGCCGGGCCCCTGCACCCGTCCCGGAAGGACACCCATGCCCCGCACCACGCGCCTGCTCGCGATCAGCGCAGCATCCGCCCTCGCCCTCGGCCTCGCCGGGTGCTCCGCCGACGCCGGCGACTCGACCGACGCCTCTTCGGGGTCGTCCGGGTTCACGCCGATCACGATCGAGCACGCCCTCGGCACGACGACGATCGAGACGAAGCCCGAGCGCGTCGCCACGGTCGCCTGGGCGAACCACGAGGTGCCGCTGGCCCTCGGCGTCGTGCCCGTCGGGATGGCCGCCGCGAACTTCGGCGACGACGACGGCGACGGCCTGCTGCCCTGGGTCGAGGAGAAGCTCACCGAGCTCGACGCCGAGACCCCCGTGCTCTTCGACGAGACCGACGGCATCGACTTCGAGGCCGTGGCCGACACCGACCCCGACGTCATCCTCGCCGCGTACTCGGGCCTGACGCAGGAGGACTACGACACCCTCAGCGAGATCGCGCCCGTCGTCGCCTACCCCGAGACCGCGTGGGGCACCGCCTGGCGCGACATGATCGAGCTCAACAGCGAGGCCATGGGCATGGCCGACGAGGGCGAGCAGCTGGTCAGCGACCTCGAGTCCGAGATCAGCGACACCGCCGACGCCCACCCCGAGCTCGCCGGCACCTCGGCGATGTTCCTCACCCACGTCGACACCGGCGACCTCAGCGAGGTCAGCTTCTACACGACGCACGACACCCGCGTGCAGTTCTTCGACGACCTCGGCCTCGAGCAGCCCGGCAGCATCACCGAGGCGAGCGACGCGACCGAGCTGTTCTCGCTGACGCAGAGCGCCGAGCAGGCCGACGCGTTCGACGACGTCGACGTGATCGTCACCTACGGCGACGAGACCCTCGTCGACGCCCTCGAGGCCGACCCCGTGCTCTCGCAGATGCCCGCGGTGAAGAACGGCGCCATCGTCGCCCTGCCCGGCACCACCCCGCTCGGCACGGCCGCCAACCCGACGCCGCTGTCGATCTCGTGGATCCTCGACGACTACGTCGACCTCCTCTCGCAGGCCGCCGCGAAGTCGTAGTGACCACAGCCCCCCCGCTGCCCGCCGTGGGCGTCGCCGTCGTGCGACGCCCGCGGCGTCTGCGCGCCGTCTGGCTGCTCGTGCTGGTGGCCGTGCTGGTCGGCGTGGTGCTGCTCAGCGTGACGGTCGGCTCGCGCGACGTGTCGCTCGCCGACGTGTGGGCGGCCCTCGGCGGCGCGACCGACGGCTTCGACCGCGCGTCGGTCGCGAAGCGGGTGCCGCGTACGGTGCTCGCCGTCGCGGCGGGCGCGGCCCTCGCCGTCTCCGGCGCCGTGATGCAGGGCGTGACCCGCAACCCCCTGGCCGACCCGGGGATCCTCGGGGTCAACACCGGCGCCTCCCTCGCCGTCGTCGCGGGCATCGCGTTCTTCGGCCTCAGCGCCTCGACCACGACGATCTGGGTCGCCGTCGCGGGCGCCGGCGCCACGGCGCTCGTCGTCTACGCGATCGGCTCGCTCGGCCGGGGCGGCGCGACGCCGCTCAAGCTGGCGCTCGCCGGCGCGGCCACCTCGGCCGCCCTGGCCTCGTTCATCACCGCGATCGCGCTGCCCCGCGGCGACATCGCGTCGAGCATCCGCTCGTGGCAGATCGGCGGGGTCGGTGGCGGCACCTGGGCGAGCCTCGAGCAGGTCGCGCCCTTCCTCGTCGTGGGCGTCGTCGTCTGCCTGCTCTCGGCCAAGGCCCTCAACTCCCTCGCCCTCGGCGACGACCTCGCAGCCGGCCTCGGCGAGCGCGTCGCCGTCGCCCGCGGGGCCGCCGCGCTCGGCGCCGTCGTGCTCTGCGGGGCGGCCACCGCCGTCACCGGCCCGATCGGCTTCGTCGGCCTCGTCGTGCCGCACGCCTGCCGGCTGCTCACCGGCGTCGACCACCGCTGGCTGCTGCCCTTCTCGGCCGTCGCCGGCGCCGTGCTGCTCACGGGCGCCGACGTCGTCGGCCGCGTCGTGGCCCGCCCGGCCGAGATCGACGTCGGGATCGTCACCGCCCTGATCGGAGCGCCCGTGTTCATATGGATCGTCCGCCGCTCGAAGGTGAAGGCCCTGTGAGCGCGCCGACCGACCTCCGGGCGTCGAAGCCCGTGCCGCCCCGCGGCGCCGGCGGCGAGCCCGCCCGCCCCGGCTCGAGCCGCCTCGACGCCGTCGCCGCCTCGGTCGCCGCGGGCCGTGCCCGGCGGGGCCGCCGGCGTCGGGCCGTGGTCGGCGTGCTCGTCGCCGCCCTCGTCGTCGTCTTCGTGCTGAGCCTCATGGTCGGCCGCACCTTCTACGGGCCCGGCGAGGTGCTGGGCGTGGTGCTCGGGCAGGACGTGCCCGGCGCGACCTTCACGGTCGGCCGGCTCCGCCTCCCCCGCGCGGTGCTCGCCGTGGCCGCCGGCCTCTGCTTCGGCCTCGGCGGCGTGACCTTCCAGACGATGCTCCGCAACCCGCTCGCGAGCCCCGACATCATCGGCATCAGCTCGGGGGCCAGCGCCGCCGCCGCCTTCGCCATCGTGACGCTGTCGCTCGACGACGGCCAGGTCTCGGCCTTCGCCATCGCCGCCGGCCTCGCGGTCGCGGTGCTCGTCTACCTGCTGTCGAAGCGCGGCGGGGTCGCGGGCACACGGCTCGTGCTCGTCGGCATCGGCGTCGCCGCGATGCTCGACAGCCTGACGGCGTACGTGCTGTCGAACGCCGCGCAGTGGGACCTGCAGGAGGCGACCCGCTGGCTCACCGGCAGCCTCAACGGCAGCAGCTGGCCCCAGGTCGTACCCGTGCTCGTGGCCCTCGTCGTGCTGACGCCGCTGCTGCTCAGCCGCTCGCGCGACCTCGCGGCCACGCAGCTCGGCGACGACGCCGCGTCGGCGCTCGGGGTGCGGGTCGACCGCACCCGCCTCGTGGTCATCGTCGCCGCGGTCGGGCTCATCTCGTTCGCGACGGCCGCCTGCGGGCCGATCGCGTTCGTGGCCTTCCTCTCCGGGCCGATCGCGGCCCGCCTGGTCGGGCCGAGCGGGTCGCTGCTCGTGCCCTCGGCGCTCGTCGGCGCCCTGCTCGTGCTCGTCGCGGACGTCGTCGGGCAGTACGCGCTCGGCACGCGCTTCCCCGTCGGGGTCGTCACGGGCGTGCTGGGCGCTCCGTACCTGATCTGGCTCATCGTCCGCACCAACCGATCGGGAGGCTCCCTGTGACCGCCGACCACACGCTCGACGCCGAGCACCTCACCCTCGGCTACGGCGAGCTCACCGTCGTCGACGACCTCAGCCTCGTCGTGCCGCCCGGGCGGATCACGGCCATCGTCGGGGCCAACGCCTGCGGCAAGTCGACCCTCCTGCGGTCGATGTCGCGCCTCCTGAAGCCCCGGTCGGGGCAGGTCGTGCTCGACGGGCGCGAGGTGCACCGCACCCCGGCGCGCCAGCTCGCCCGCACGCTCGGCCTGCTGCCGCAGTCGCCCGTCGCGCCGGAGGGCATCACGGTCGCCGACCTCGTCGGCCGCGGTCGCCACCCGCACCAGGGCCTCCTCTCGCGCTGGAGCAGCGACGACGACCGCGCCGTCGCCGAGGCGCTCGAGGCCACCGAGACGACCGCCCTCGCCGACCGGTCGGTCGACGAGCTCTCGGGCGGCCAGCGCCAGCGCGTCTGGATCGCCATGGCGCTCGCCCAGCAGACCGACGTGCTGCTGCTCGACGAGCCGACGACCTTCCTCGACGTCAGCCACCAGGTCGAGGTGCTCGACCTGCTGACCGACCTCAACCGTCGCCGCGGCACGACGATCGTCATGGTGCTGCACGACCTCAACCTCGCGGCGCGCTACGCCGACCACCTCGTCGCCCTGGCGGCGGGCCGGGTGCACGCCGCGGGCGCCCCCGCCGAGGTGCTGACGGAGGACTGCGTCCGAGCCGTGTTCGGCCTCGACAGCCGTGTGGTCGCCGACCCCACGACGGGCGCGCCGATGATGCTCCCGCTCGGACGGCACCACGTCGTCGCCGAGCCGACGGTCGGCGGCCCAGCCTCCTCCTAGCCGACATGTCGCATGCTGGTCGGTGGCCCCGCCCCCGACGAGAGAAGCTCGCATGCCCCCGCTCCTGGTCGCCGACCAGCTCACGAAGCACCACCCCGCCGCCGACGGCCGGTCGACGACCGCCCTGCACGACGTCTCGCTGGCCGTCGAGCCCGGCGAGCTGGTCACCGTCGTCGGCCCCAGCGGCTCGGGCAAGTCGACCCTGCTGCAGTGCCTCGCCGGCCTCGACTCCCCCACCGGCGGCCGCGTCGTGCTGGCGGGGGTCGACCTCGCCTCCCTGCGCGGTGACGCCCTCGCCGCCTTCCGCCGGGAGCACCTCGGCGTGGTGTTCCAGTCGTACAACCTCATCCCGTCGCTGACCGCCGCGGAGGCGGTGGCCCTGCCCCTGCGCCTGGCCCGTCGTCGAGGCGGAGCGCGTGACCGCCGCGGGCGCGACCGCGGCGACCGCGCCCGGGTGCGGGCGGCCCTCGACGCCGTCGGGCTCTCCAGCCTCGCCGATCGCCGCCCGAGCCAGCTCAGCGGCGGTCAGCAGCAGCGCGTGGCGATCGCGCGCACGCTGGTGACGGAGCCCGACGTGGTCTTCGCCGACGAGCCCACCGGCGCGCTCGACACGGAGTCGGGGCGGGCCGTGCTCGAGCTGCTCCGCGGAGCGGCGGCCGGCGACCGCTCCGTGGTGATGGTGACGCACGACCTCGAGGCCGCCGCACTCGGCGACCGCGTGCTCGTGCTGCGCGACGGCCGTCTGCACCGCGAACTCCGCGGCGCCACGCCCGCCGGGGTGCTCGCGGCCGTCGTCGACGCCGACGCCGACGACGCCGCCGTCATCGAGCAGGGCGACCGGTGATCGCGCGCCTGGTGCTCGGCGACCTGGCCGGCAGCTGGCGGCTCTGGGCCGCCTCCTGGGCCGTGATGACCGCCGGGGCGCTCGTCGCGCTCGTCTGCGCCGCCGACTTCTCGACGGCGGCGACCCTCGCCGACCCGGTCGACGCCGCGGGGCTGCGCAACCACGCGCTGCTCTTCTCAGCGATGAACGGGGTCGTCGTGCTCGTCGCGCTCACCGTGCTCGTGTCGTTCACCGTGCAGCTGCAGCGCCGCACGTACGCCCTCTGGCAGCTGTCGGGCGTCGGCCCGTCGCTCGTGCTGCGGGTGGTCGTGCTCCAGGCGCTGCTGCTCGCGGCCGTGTCGCTCGCGGTCGCCCTCGCCGTGCTGCCGTGGGTGCTCGACGGCGTGATGACGGTGCTGGCGTCGCCGCTGCGCTCCCCGGGGGCCCCGGTGCTCTCGGCGACCCTCGGCGCGCCCGAGGCCCTGGTGGCCGCGGGGGCCTTCTCGGCCGTGATCGTCGCCAGCGCCCTCGGCGCCGGCCGGTCGGCGGCGCGCACCCCCCTCCTGACCGCCGTCCGCGAGCCCGACCGGGAGGTCGCCCGCCCCCGTCGCGCGCGGCTCGTGACGACCGCGGTCACCGGCGGCGCGGCCCTCGTGCTGCTCGTGCTCAGCGCCCTCGGGGCCCAGGGCCCCGCCACGCTCTTCCTCGTGCCGGCGATGGCCGCCGTCGTGGCGGGTTCGCCGTGGGCCGTGCCGTGGCTGGTCGACCGGTGGACGAGGCTCGTGCCCTCCCGCTCCGACGCGTGGTTCCTCGCCCGACGGTCGGCCCTGCACCACGCGGCGCGGTCGCAGGCGGCGGTCTCGCTGCTCGTGGTGACGGGGATGCTCGGCAGCCTGACCGGCCTCGCCGGCGTGTGGGACGACCCCGCCTACTACCTGAACGGTGTCGCCCTCTTCGGCACGCCCGTCGCGCTCGTCCTCTTCACCGGCGCCGCGACCGTCGCCATGACGACCCGGGGGCGACGGCGCGACACGGCCCTCCTGGTGGTCGGCGGCGGGACGGCTTCCCTCGCCCTCCGGGCCGCCGTGCTCGAGGCGCTCGTGGTCGTCGTCACCGCGGCCCTCGTGGTCGTGCCCGCGGCGGTCGTGTCGATCCCCGGCACGATCGGGTCGCCCCTCGACACTCTCCGCCCCCTCCCGGCGGTGCTGCTGACGGGCGTGGTCGTCATGGTCGCCGTGACCGTCGCCCCGGTGCTCTCGGCGCGGCGGGGGCCGGTCGTGCGGCACCTCGCCGGCGCCTGAGACGGTGGCAGCTGCGGCGCGGGCGCTCCGCGACGGACGAACCCCGGGGAGGCGCGCTGCCGGTCGCACCGGCACCGCGCCTCCCCGGGGCGTCGGCTCGTCGCTCGGGGGTCAGCCCGTGACGACGGCGATCTCGTTCGGCGCGGCCGGCAGCTCGGCCGAGGCCAGCACCTCGCCGGTCGCCGCGTCGACGCGGTGGATCGAGCGCGTCGACGCGTCGGTCACGTACGCCGAGTCGCCGACCACGGTCAGGCTCGGGTGCGAGTCCTGCCACTCGACCGGGCCGACCCACGGGTCGATGACCGGCCACGAGTCGGTGGCCTCGCCGGTCTCGCCGTCGAGGCGGTGCAGCGCGCCGTCCGTGCCGAGCACGAGCACGTCGTCGTCGGCGGTGCGGGCGACGCCCTTCCAGGTGTACGCGACGCCCTCGGGCAGGTCGACCACGCTCGACGACTTCGCCGCGGTGTCGACCATGGTCAGCTGTGTGAGCTCGTAGCCCTCGGAATCGGGGTCCGAGTTGTAGTCGCCGAACATCACCGGCGACGAGTCGGTGACGTACGCGTTGCCCGTGCGGCCGTAGGCGTCCGCGGCGGGCAGCTTGGTGAACGTGCCGTCGTCGTAGACCAGCACGCCGTCGCTGCAGCCGAACACGGCCACCTCGTCGGCCGTCGTGCCCTCGCCGTGCACCGACGGGCACTCCTCGCTGCGCGCGACCTCGTCGCGGTCGGCGTCGAGCGCCCGTACGCCGGTGCGGCCCTCGCTGTCGCCGATGGTCGTCAGCAGGGTGCCGTCCTCGAGCTCGATCGAGACGCCGTGGTGGGCCTCGGTCGCCGGGATCTGCTCGGTCTCGGGCAGCTCGCCGGTCGACGAGGCGTCGAGCAGGTCGGCGGTGTCGAAGACCGTCGTCTCGCCCGTGCCGTCGGAGAAGAGGATCGTCTTGTCGCCGTGGCGCACCACGTGGCCGGGGGTCGGAGCGTCGAAGACGAGGTCGGTCAGCTCGGGCTCGGCGACGCGGTGCTCGCCGTCGGCCGTGGTCCAGGCGCCCGTGTCGAGCACCTGGAAGCCGTCGGTGGTGGAGACGAGCACGTGCCGCCCGTCGCCGGACGAGTTGACCCGGTTGAAGCCGGCCAGCTCGATGTCGGCCTGCTGCTCGAGGGTGTCGGCGTCGAGCACGAGCAGCCCGCCGTCGTAGGTGAGGGCCACGCGGGGCTGTGCCGCGGAGGCGGTGGTGCCGCCGGTCTCGGAGCCCGCGCCGGCCTCGGCGTCGGTGCCCGCGCCTCCCGAGCAGGCGGTGAGGGCGAGGGCCGCGCCGGCCGTGAGCGCGAGCCCGGCCAGGCCTCGACGGCGTCGCGGGTGTCGCTGGTGTCGCTGGGTCATGGGGTCCTTCCTTCGGGGTGGCGGCCGGTCAGGGAGACAGGCCGTGCGAGATGAGCTGCTCGTTCGAGCGCATCATCTCGAGGTACGTGGCGGCGCCCCCGCCGGGGGCGCTGAGCGACTCGGTGTGCAGGGCGACGACCTCGACGTCGACGTCGGCCTCGTCGGCGAGCACCTGCACCAGCCGGTCGGGCTGGGACGAGTCGGCGAAGATCGTGGCGACCCCCGCCTCCTCGATCGCCTCGGTGAGGTCGGCGAGGTCGGAGGCGCTCGGCGCCGCGAGGGTCGTGCCGCTCGGCAGCACCGCCCCGACGACCCGGAAGCCCCAGCGCTCGGCGAGGTAGCCGAAGACGTGGTGGTTCGTCACGAGCGCCCGGCGCTCGGCCGGGATCGCCGCGAACGTCGCGGTCAGCTCGGCGTCGAGCGTCTCGAGCTGGGACCGGTAGGAGGCGGTGGCGACGGTCAGGCGGTCGACGTCGATCCCGTCGACCTCGGTCGCCAGCACGGGCTCGAGCCCGTCGACGACGTCGAGCACGCGCCCCGTGTCGGTCCAGAGGTGCGGGTCGGGCTCGCCCTCCGCGTCGCCGTCGACGTAGGCGAGCGGCTCGATCAGGTCGCCCGCCTCGACGACCGGCACGCCCGCCGCCCCGGCCGCGTCGACGTGCTGCTGCAGCCCCTCCTCGAGGCCCAGGCCGTTCGAGACGACGAGGTCGGCGTCGAGCATCTCGGCCGCCTCGCGGGCGGAGATCTCGACGGAGTGCGGGTCGGCGCCCGGGGGCATCAGGGTGACGACGTCGACCTGGTCGCCGACGAGCTCGCCGACGACGTCGCCGAGGATGTTCGTCGTCACGACGACGCGCGGCCGGTCGCCGGTGCCGGCGGTGCCCGTGCCGGCGGCCGTGCAGCCGGCGGCGGCGAGCAGGGCGCCCGCCGCGAGGGCGGCGGCGAGGGCGGTGCGCACGGCGCTCATCGGCCCGTCTCCACCAGGAGGCTCGCCGGCAGGGCGAAGCTGCGCGCGACGCGGGCCGCGTCGGCGTGGTCGATCTCGTGCACCTGGCCGGTCGAGGGCGAGGCCACGTAGCTGCGCGAGGCGTCGACCTCGAGCCGGACGCCCTCGGGCAGGGCACCGTCGACGAGGTCGCCGGCGAGCAGCGGCTCGGTCTGCGCCAGGAGCCCGTCGGGCGACAGGACGACCACGCGCCCGGAGGCGTCGACCCCGACGACCGTGTCGTCGGGGTCGCCGACCGCGGTCGCGCGCAGCAGCGGTTCGGGGGTCTCGATCAGGGTCCAGGCGCGGGCCCGCGCGTCGAGCAGCCAGGCACCGCGGGTGCCGGCGACGGCCGCGAGGGCGGGTCGGCCGGGGCGCTGCTCGAACGCGGTCGCGACGTCGGCGGGCGCGGTGCCCGCGGGGTACGGGATGCGCTCGACCACGGCGGACGACCCGTCGTCGCCCTCGGTCACCAGCAGGGCGCCGTCGGAGCAGCCCACGACGACGCCGACCCGGGTCGCGGCGGCGCCACGGAGGTCGGGGCAGGAGGCGACGGCACCGTCGATCTCGTCGCCCTCGGCCGTGCGGACCCGGACGGCGTCGGCCACGTCCTCGCCGGCGGCGCCCGTCGCGGTGCTCGCGACCAGCAGGCCGCCGAGCGGCACGAGCACGCCCTCGGCCCCGAGGCCCTCGACGCGCGCCCGCTCGTCGAGCTCGCCGTCGGCCAGCGCCTCGCCGTCGAGCACGACGCCCGTCCCCGAGCCGTCGAAGGCGACGGCCGTCAGCGAGGCGCTCGAGGCGATCCGCGCCTCCCCCGCTCCGTCGCCGCCGTCGATCTCGCCCGGCTCCGCGACGACGCGCGGGTCGGCCAGGTAGTAGTGGGAGTGGTCGCCGTGCGGCACCGTCCAGGCGCCGCCGTCGAGGAGGGTCACGGCGCCGTGGTCGGTCGACGCCAGGACGTACCGGCCGTCGGTGCCGAGCCGGGTCGCGTCGACCCCCTCGGCGAGGGTGACGCTCTGCTCGGTCGCCGGGTCGAGGGCGGTCAGGGCGCCGTCGGCGAGGGCGACGAGGCGGAGCTGCGGCTCCTGCAGCTCGTCGGCCCCCTCGACGAATCCGTGGCCTGCCCCCGTGGTCGCGGTCGCGGCGGCGTCGGGGCCGGCGGCGGCGGCGTCGGTGTCGGTGTCGGCCGCCGGGCCGCTGCCGCACGCGGCGAGCGCGAGCGCGGACGCGACGGCCACGGGCAGGAGGAGGGCACGGCGACCGACGGTCGACGAGCGGGCGGGGCGGCGGGAGGGGCGGGCGGGGCGCGAGGTCACGGGTGGACCGTCTCCTTCGGGGTCGGGGCGGGCAGGGCGGTCGACGCGCCGGGCGCGTCGGAGGTGGAGGGGCGCCGGAGGCGCGTGGCCGTCGCGCGGACCGCCGCCGACACGGCCGTGAGGGCCACCGCGACGAACGCGATGCTCGCGCCGGCCGCCGTGGAGGCGTGCCACGAGACGAGGAGCCCCACGACGACGGCGCCGGCGCCGAGGGCGGCGGCGAGCAGCATCGTGGTCGGGATGCGGCGCATCCAGTGCCCCGCCGCGACCGCGGGGCCGAGCAGCAGGCCGACGACGAGGAGGCTGCCGACGGCCTGGTACGACGCCACCACGACGAGCGTGACCAGCCCGATCAGCACCACCTGGGCGAGCTGCGGCCGGAGGCCCGAGGTGCGCGCCACGCGGGGGTCGAAGGCGAGGGCGACGAACGGGCGGTGGAAGGCGACGACGACCGCGACCGCGACGACGAGGGCGACGGCCAGGAAGCCCAGGTCGCCGGCGTCGATCGCGAGCACGTCGCCGAAGAGCACGGCGGTGAGGTCGGTGGCGAACGACCGGGAGCGCGAGACGATCACGACGCCGAGGCTGAGCAGGGCGACGTAGAGCAGGCCGATGGCCGTGTCGGGCGAGACCTTCGAGCGGCGGGAGGCGAGGCTCACGCCGGCGGTCATGACGCTCGCGCTGACGGCGGCGCCGAGCACCGGCGGCAGGCCGAGCAGGGCGGCGGTCGCGACGCCGGGCAGCACCCCGTGGGCCATGGCCTCGCCGAGGAAGGCCGCGCCGCGGACGACGACCCAGGTGCCCACGACTCCGCACAGCGCGGCGACCAGCACGCCGCCGACGAGGGCGCGCAGCAGGAAGTCCGTGGAGAAGGGCTCGAGGAGGAACATCACTCGGTGACCCTACATGAAAACGATTCTCGTTATGATTCTCATGTGACCGTCTCCGATCTCGCCGCCGCCCCGCTCGACCCGACCCGCGCCTCCCTCGGCCCCGACGCCCCTCCCCTGGCCCGCCTGGCCGGCGTGACGGCCCGCCACGACGGGGCGGTGGCGCTCGACGACGTGTCGGTCGACGTGCCGCGGGGTCGGCTGACCGTGCTCGTCGGGCCGAACGGCTCGGGCAAGTCGACGCTGCTGAGCGTGCTGGCCGGGACGCACGACGACCTCTCCGGCACCGTCGAACGGCCCCGCGGGCGGACGACGGCGGTCGTCGTGCAGCGGAGCGCCGTCACCGACCGGCTGCCGATCACGGTGCGCGAGACCGTGTCGATGGGGCGCTGGGCCGACCGCGGCGCGTGGCGCCCGCTGCGCCGGAGCGACCGCGCGATCGTCGACGAGAGCCTCGAGGCGCTCGACATCGTCGGGCTCGCCGGGCGTCCGCTCGCGAGCCTCTCGGGCGGTCAGCGACAGCGCGCGCTGGTCGCGCAGGGGCTGGCGCGGCGGGCGGAGCTCCTGCTGCTCGACGAGCCGACCGCGGGGGTCGACGGGGCGGCGACGGCGGCGATCCGACGGGCGGTCGCCGCGGAGCTGGCACGCGGGGCGACGGTCGTCGAGGCGACGCACGACGCGTCGTTGCGCGGGCCCGACGTGGCCGTGGTGCACCTGGTCGACGGGCGGCGCGTGCACTGAGCCGCGGCGGCGTCGCGGCGTCGTCGCCCGGACGTCGAGGTGACTCGTCCTGGGCCCTGACGCTCGTCGCGGCCACAGGACGGGTCACCTCGACGCCGCGCCGGCGCGCCGCGCCCGCGTCAGGGCAGGATCGAGTCGACGTAGCCGCCGTCGACCCGCAGCGCCCCGCCCGTCGTGGCCGACGCGAGCGGCGAGGCGAGGTAGACGACCATGTTCGCGATCTCCTCCGGCTCGATCAGCCGCTGCAGCAGCGACTGCGGCCGGTGCTCGACCATGAAGCGGTGCTGCGCCTCCTCCCACGGCAGGTCGCGGGGAACGAGCTCGTAGACGAAGTCCTCGACGCCGTCGGTGTGGGTCGGCCCGGCGATGACCGAGTTGACGGTGACGCCGGTGCCCGCCGCCGCCTTCGCGAAGCCGCGTGACACGGCGAGCAGCGACGT
>Ga0308160_10005840_pt1 | contig 12723 bp, 19 predicted proteins | sample PhyFR1_FD_201036 | JGI IMG/M metagenome (GOLD analysis project Ga0308160, IMG submission 201036) | Phyllosphere microbial communities from UC Gill Tract Community Farm, Albany, California, United States - DLSLF.R1 | ecosystem: Host-associated > Plants > Phyllosphere > Unclassified | place: USA... | reverse complement strand
GGATTGGCGTCCTCGTCCTCCTGGCCCTTCCGGCCCTCGTCGGACCTGTCGGGTACGTCGTCGCCGCCGACCATCACCCGTGCGAGGCCCGTCCGAGATGACGAGGGCTGATCCTCCCTCGCACAAAATCTGCGAGCAGAATCTACTACATCCGTCGCGTTGTCAAACTGTGGTACACCCGGCAGGAAGGTTTTGAAGGTGCGTCGCGCATCCAGCGATACCGCGTCGGTCGACATCCTTCGGCTGACAGTCGGCGTTTTCCCGCACGTTGCGGTTCCCGACCTATCAGAGAAGCACCTGCGTGAGCTGCGCGCCAAGCAGCGGACGACGATCGAGGACATCAAGACGAAGTCCAACTACTACTCGACCAAGAACCTCCTCGAAAAGTATGATGAGACGCCGAAGGTGTGTCACGGTCGCCGCTGCTTCTACCTGGAGGTATTTGCTGATCGAGGACCCTTGTCTTTCTCACGTTTCAGGTCGCTCCGGGTCTCCAGGGTGCTCAGAACGCGGCCAACCTCCGCCGGCGAGCCTTCCAGCCGCCGTCTGACCCGCGCGCGCCACCTGCCTCGCCCGGCTCGCCCTCGCCCCTCGCGGCGGCGTCGACCCCGCAGCGGCCGTCGACGACGCCGGCCGGCTCGCCCTTCCCAGCTGTGGTGGCCTCCGCTGCCGGCAGCGCGCGGGGCTCGCCTTTCCCCGTGCCCATCCTCCCGCCGACGCCGCCGCGCAAGCAGTGGTATGACCGGCTGGCGGATGCCGTCCTCGGCGAGGAGCCCAGCGCAGCGGCGGGAGACATGAGCAAATACGCGCTCGTCTGCGAGAAGTGCTTTGCCTGGAACGGCCTCGTCGACGCCAAGCGCTGGGGCGACACCCGTGCGTCCGATGTGTCCTCCCCTTTGACTCCCATCTTGCCTGACGGGCTGACGGGTTCTCCTTTACCCTGCGCCGCGCTGCTTCAGAATACAAGTGCCCCAAGTGCGGCCACTTCAACCCGGCTCCGAACGCCCGGTCGGCCGCCGTCAAGAAGTTTACGCCCGGGCCGAACGCCCCATCGACGCCGTCGCCGCTGGGCCACGAGTCGAGCCCGTCCCCGCCGGCGCTCGCCCGGTCGTCGAGCGCCTCGAGTGAGTGAAGCAGAGGGCGCACGGCCTGATCCGATGGACATGCGCAGACAGTCGTCATCGCTGCTGCCGGATGATCTCTCTGAATTGGACGGCGTCGGATTGGTCCCGTTCCCAACCCATCTTCGAGTTAGCCCGAGCCTTCGACCGATAGCTGGCAGGAAGTTGCAAGCGCGTTCAAGAGCAGACTTATCCTTGAAATTTGCTCGCAGTGCTCCTGGAACGCGCCGGGTCCTCTCCTGCCCGAACTCTGTCAGCTGCTGTCGATGGTGCCGGCGGACGTCGCCCGGCCGGGTTCATGTGGATGACCCGGGTACGTACGACTGCGGGGTCGGCACGCGGGGGCGACGAGAGCAACCCGGCGGCGACGCAGCGTCCACGCCGCGCGCGCCGGCCGCCCTCGGACCATCTATCGCTCGCCCTCATCTTCGACGCCCGTCACACACCCTCAACCCACTCCATCCACTCCTTTTGTCTTTCGCGAGCGACCCCGAAACCTCTGCCAGAACCATCTCCTTTTCCGGCCTCGCCCTCGTCTCTCTCCGGCCTCGCCCGACAGCTCATGGGCAACGGCCAGTCCTCGCCCGCGGGCACGCACCCCCACCCGCCGGCGGCCAAGGTCCAGACGTCCCACCGCGAGCATCATCGCCGGAGCCCGTCGCCCGGCGGTGCCCAGCGCCAGCAGCAGCAGCTCGCCGGCGGCAAGCCGACGACCGGTGACGGCAGGCGGGGATCCAACGCTAGCTCGCCAGGAGTGACGACAGCGGGCGGCCCTGGCAGCGGCGGCCGCAAAAAGTCGCTCGAGCTGCCCGACCTGACGAGGCTCAACTTCACCGCTGCCAACGCCGGCTCGGCAGCAGGGGCAGGCGCCAACGGATCACCAGCCTCGTCGACAGCGACAACAACGGCGACGGCGAACGGCTCGGCGGCTTCATCGCCGGTGAGCAAGCCGTCGGCGGGCTCGCGCGGCATCCTCGGCCGCAAGCGACCGTCGCCGCTCGCGCCGACGATCATGACCTCGCCGCTCTCTCCAATCTCGCCCAAGCAAACGACGGCGCATGCGACGAGCCACTCGACCGTTGCCCAGCAGCAACAGCAGCAGCAGCAGGCGTCGCACAACCCTTACTTCCCGGCTGAGCCGCCGGCGCCTGTTTCGGCCGAGGCTTCGCCGATCGACATCCCCTCGACGCCCAGCCAGGGCATGACGCCCGGTCTGCCAGCGTACGACCGGATGACCTATGCGGCCGAGCCGCTCGCGTCTGCTCGCCGCCAGTCTGCCGCCGGTGCAACGCATGCCCACTCGCTCCAGCCGCCGCCCGCAACGAGGCATCGGCCGAGCCAGCAGCAGCAACAGCAGGACGTCAGTCGCAAGACGAGCGCGATTGCCGCAGGTGAGCCGGCCGCCGCGCCGAGCGGGGCCAAGAAGGCTCGAATCGCAGAGGGACCGCCGGCTGTTGTTCCGCCCGTCGAGCCTTCGCCATCGTCGTCGCTCTCGCCCCGGCAGCAGCAGCAACAGCATCGGCCGAAGCAACCCTCGGTCGCCGGCGTCGACGAGGACAACACGATTCGCTCGTCGCTTCCTTCGGGCGGAGACGAGTTTCCGCCGGGTCTGGAGCCGGCCGATGGGGTCCGCGCTGCGAGCTCGTCCCCGGGCCAGGGCTCGGCGGCAAGCCCGCCCGCGGCAGCTGCCGGAGCCGCTTCGGCGGGTTCGACTGCTGCCGGTGGGGCTGGAGGCATGCTCGGCTTGTCGATAGGCGGAAACGGACCAGGAGGTCCGGCAGCGGCTTCAACCACCGGGGCTGGGCCGGCTGCGAGCAAGCCTCGCCGGAAGGAGGAGACGCTCGACATCGAGGCGGCCGAGGAGGGCGTACCGACCATCATCAACTGGACTGGCGGCGGCAAGGAGGTCTACGTGTGCGGGACTTTTGCCAAGAACTGGAAGGAACGACTCAAAATGAGCAAGAGGTGCGGCCCCTCCCGTCGCCGTCGCTCGGTCTCCTCGGTCCTCTCGCTGACGCAGCTCTTCCCCTTCCCCCCCCCTCCCATTCTTGACCTAGCACGCACGACTTCACGCTCGTCCTCAACCTCCCGCCCGGTCCGCACCGGCTCAAGTTCATTGTAGACGAAACTTGGCGGTGCTCGGACGACCTCGCCAACGCGACGGACGCCGACGGCAGCCTCGTCAACTACATCGAGGTCGAGCCCCGGCGCAAGGACGGCGATGGGCCCGGCTGGTCATCCGAGTGGGACGCCCACATGGGCGTTGATTCGGACGACGACTCAAACTGGACAACCGAGATCCCCGACGCGCTCGTCCGCGCCCAGGCGGTCGAGGAACAGCATCTCGCCAAGGTTGCAGCGCTCCCGCCGGCCAACCGCCAGCCCGGTTCGATTGCGCTCCAGAACCCCCAAGGTCTGCCCCACCCGCCGGGTCTGCCGCGCCATCTCGAAAAGGTCATCCTCAACAACCCGCCGAAGGACGGCAGCTCGGCCGGTGCCGGGACCGAGAAGGTCACTGCCGGCGGCGCCTGCTGTGCGTCCCTTCCTGTTCCTTCGATAGACTCTCCGCTGCGCACAAAGGCTGACCGAAAGCCCCCCCCCCTCCTCTTATCGTGACTCCCTCTCTTGCGCTGCAGGGACCGCCACGCCGGACGACAACTCGATTCTTCCGATCCCAAACCACGTCGTTCTCAACCATCTGACGGCGAGCGCGATCCGCAACGGCGTCCTTGCCGTCGGCACGACGACGCGGTACAAGCGCAAGGTCCGTCGAGCTCCTGCCTTTTCGTCACCAGGAGGATGCGCTTGCTGATGGCTTTACTTTCTCTTCTTGTTTGCGGCCCTGCAGTATATCAGCACGCTGCTCTACAAGCCGGTCGAGCTCTAATCGCCGCGCTCGCTGTCCGCCTCGCTCGGCTGCGGTCGTCCCGCGCCCATACTTACCCCTTTTTCCTGACCTCGGGCACCGCCTCCTTGCCCGAGCTCGCTCGCCCTCCACACGTTTGCCTTCACCTTCACACCCATTCACACGCCACATATCGCCTCTCTCACTCGCCCCTCTCATCGCTCGCTCGCCTTGCCCCGCTCGATCACCCCCTCCTTGCATCATAGCGCTCTCGGTCAATTGGCCGACCCTCATGTGACCCCCTCTCCGACCCCTCCCCTGTTGTCCACCACGTTTGCGCCCCGAACCGCCCTTTCTGTATCGATCGACTGCCCTTCCCCCTCTGCGAGCCTGCTTTCAAAAAAAGTGGCATGAGGTGAGGCGTGGCCAAAGGCTCGCGGGTACAAGGTGAAGGACGGACGCGCGAGACGAGACGAAGGGCGAGCGAGGAGGGACAGGAGATGCGGCGGGCGAAGGAGGGAAGCCGGAGAGGCTGGAGTGCTTTTATTGACGAGTTCGGCCGCCGGTTGGCCAACACGAGAGCCGTATCGAGAGTGTGTGATGGGCTTGCCTAGGTGGAGGCCGCCTGGGAAGCGAGCCAGTCGTTCGGCCGTCTTTTGTCAGTAGTCGTCGCAGGGACGCCTTCGAGGGGAGAAGCTGCGTACCGCAGTGATCGGACCATCGTCGGCCGCGGATCCGGCCAGGCGTTCGACGATCGTCATGATCTGGAGCAGCCCCTCCCGGAGGCCGTTGGATTCGAGGTCCTTCTTATGGCCGAGCTCAGCCGTGAGCAGGTCGCGCTGGCGGCTGGTCTCCTCGAGCCGAAGTTGGACGATTGACAGGCGGCCCTCGAGCGTCTGCGACTCGGCGGACGCACGAGCGACGTCTCCGTCGAGGGCGGCGGCCCGCTCCCGAGCCGCGTCCGCAGCGGCCTGGGTCGTCACTTGGACGGAGAGCGCATCGGCGAGCTGCTGCTGCGTATCCTCGAGCTGCTGCTTGACGGCGTCACACGAATCGGTCTTGACCTGCCGCGCCCTGTCGCAACATGAGGAGGCGGGGCTGCTTCAGTACGGCTGTCCATGATCGGAAGTGGAGAGAGACTAACAGCTGTAGCGCGTCACGCTCGTCCGTCAGGGCCGCAACAGCAGACTCGAGCAACTGGACCGACCTACCAAGTGGAAAGCGTGAGTCAGCCGAGCTAGAAGGACATGGCAGGGCTAGCGAAGTGGGCTCACTGCTGGAACTTGTTCCGCTCGCCGGTCAGGGTCTCTACAGAGCGCTGCTTGTCGCGCAACGCCTTCCCCTGGGCTGCATTATCTGCGGCCAGCCGAGCGCAGTCGTCCTTGTGGAGCTCGACGAGCGCTTCGAGCTGCCTGTAGAGCGGTCGAGCCTGAGCATCCTCCAGGCGGGCAGCGCTGCTCGAGCGAGACTCACGACTTGATGGCCTCGGCCGACATATGCTGGGCGGCTTGGCTGACGCTCGCGGCGAAAAGCGACGCGCACTCGGCCGTCTTCTCGTCGAGGTCGGCGATGACGGCACTGAGTAAGGGACGAGTGCGGAGCAGCAGGGACGATTAGAGATCGCTGCTCGCCAGAGCGCGGCGGCCCGAGGTGAGACGCACAGTCTGCTGAGCTGTGTGAGTTGAAGCTCCGCCGATAGGTCTTCGAGCTGCTTTCGGAGAGCCTGAACGGTGCTGAGGATACGTGCCGTATCGATGACTGGGCGTCAGCGCACGCACTCCTAGACCACAGCGGTCGCACGCACCCTTTCTCAGCCTCCCATGCCGAGGCGGCCGAGGCGCGCTCGCGCTCGAGATGAGCAACCTTAGCCATCAGAGTAGCGACGTCCTTCGAGGCCGCCGAGACGTCCGCGTCCTTGCTCGCGAGAGAGACGCGTACAGCGTCGCGCTCCTGGGTCACCGAGGCGATTGCGGTCCGAGTGGCCTCGTTCATCTGCTCGAGGTGGCCGACGTCGGCGCCGCTTTCGTCCGACGGCATCCGACCCTGAACTCTGGACGCGCTCCCCTCAGCCGTCAGACTGGCGATGCGTTCTTTGAGTGTGGCTTCCTGCTCGACGAGGCCATCATTCTGCTGGATGAGGTCGTCATTGGTGGTGAGCGCCTTGTTGAGCGTGGTCAGTAGGTCCGCGACCTGTGCCTCCAGAGCCGCCCGCGACGGTCCTACTGCGGTTCGGTCTGCGTCGTCCCCTCCAGCGAGGGGTGGCGACGGTGATGGCGTATGCTGCTGCGAGTGGCGCGACTCGAGCGGCTGGGCGCGGGCGAGCATGCGCGACCGCACGCCGACGGTCGGCGACGACGGCATGAAGTCGGCCTGGGAGGAGCTCGGGCCACCGCAGGCGGCCGTCTCATTGCGACTGAGGCCCGCAGCTTCGAACGTCGTTGCGGTGGACAGATCGCCGCCTGCGGCCGCCATTTCGACCCTCTTCGGCGTGAGTGTAGTGGAGAGGCCGGCTGCGACTTGCTCGTTGCCGGCGGCCACCTTCTCCTTGCTCGCGCCGGTGATGAGGTCGTCCTGCAGCGTCTGTCCAGCGTCTTCTGCGACGATGGCGACCGCTTCTGGAGCCGAAGAGAGTGAACTGGACGACGAGTAGCCCGAAAGCCGGCTGACACGCATCATGCGGTAGCTCAGTCAGCCATCACACGCTCGAGAGGCTGCGTCGGTCAGCAGAACGACGTACCGGGAAAGGCGCTCCTGCTTCAGCCGCACATTCTCGGTCTCGAGGCGTGCGACCCGCTGCTTGAGGACCTAAGAAGGGCAAGTCGAGATTAGTCCGGCGCTCGGCTACGACTGCGTCAAGCCGGAGGCCATTGACCTTGATCGTCGTCTCCTCGTCGTCAGCTTCGGCAGACGGCATCGCATCGTCGATCTCTTCGTCATCATCGGCCTGGTCATCAGTCCGCGCCTTCTCGGTGTTGTCGTCGGTGTCGTCGTCGCTCGACGCGCGCTTGAGCGAGATGCGCGACAAAAGAGTCGGCTGGGCGGCGCCAGAGGTGAACGACCGCGTGCGCTTGATCGGCGCCGGGCTGACGGGAGGCGTGACCGTCTCGAGTACGTGGACGTATTGGGCGATCTGGATCCAGATACGCTGCAGGATGCAAGCCGAGCCCGAGGTCGTCTTTCGTCAGCGCGACGACCCCCTACAAAGACGCTGACGGACTAAGCAGGCCGCGTGTACCTCGTCCGAGTGGGCAACGTTGTCCCCATAGGCGTTCAGCGACTCCTTGATGGCCGCGACGCGGGCCTGGCCAGCCTCGCTCAGGCTGTAGTTGGACTGCTTTCGCTCAAGGAGGCCGTCGTTGACCTGCATGCGAGGGTCAGCGATCGAGGTCAATTCTTGGATCGAGGTGATCGAAGTTGGCACGCACAAGATGATGCATAGTCTGCAGGACGCGCTGCGGGTGGTCGAGCGCGAAGCCGGATTCTTTCACTGCAGGTCGGGCGAGGAGGCGAGGGGGATGCGCGTCAGACGTTTTCGAAAAGGGGAAAGGGGTCATCTGGCACCGGCGACGGACTCTTGGTCCGGATGCGCTGGACGTTGACGCCGTGGGCGTTCTGCAGCGGGTCGTGGAGGGCGCCAAAGGCGAGCAGCGAGTCTGGATGACACGTGTCAGCAGAGCGCCTGGCGCAGACGAGGTGGACGAGGCCCGTGCGGCGGAACGTACGGCGGAGATACGAAGAGCCAGACTCGACGGCCGAAGATGCGGCGTCCGCATCGCCGTCGGGCTCATCCATGCTCGCGTCGTCGTCGTCGTCAGCGCCGCTGGCGTCCTCCTGCGAGCCGCCCATGCCGACATCGCCGGCAGCTGTCTGCGGGGTCGCCTCCTCTCCACCGCGGCCGCCTGCCGCCGCTGTCAAGGGCCGGCTCGCCTGCTTCTCGGTAGAAGTCGCTCGGCCGGCGACGCCCTTGGCCTTCTTCTTGGCCGGCCGGATGATCTTGGCCATGGTTGCGGATCTAGACTGGTAGCCTGAGCAGAGTCGAGCTCGAGCTGAAGGTGTAGGAGGAGCCGTGATGAGGACAGGAGGGCGCGGAGCCACCAGATACAACCCTTCAGCGATGGGTCCAGATGCGAGTCGCGTGTCGAGCTGCCCCTCTCTGAGACTCACTCGGAGGTGCGACGGTGACGAGGGGGAGCCGGCTCTGCTTGAGTGTGACGTGAGCTGGGAGATCAAGGTCGAGGTCAGGGAGCGAAGGCGAGAGGGGTGTGGGAGCGACGGAGCGACACCACCCGACGACTGCGCGGCTGGCCCCCTTGAGCCGTCATGCGTCGTCCGGCAGCCTTACCCCACTCCACTTGGCCGGACACGGGGATCCTCGTCTGCTGGACAGAATTCTCGTCTCATATCAGACCCTCGGCCTTGAGCAACCCGAGAAGCAGCCGGGCACTCGTCCTCCCTCGGTCGACCGCCCTGACGTCGTCTCGTGCACCGCCGCCGCCGCCGCCCGTCACTGCCGCCGTGGTTGCCTGCGTCCGGACACCGTCGGCCGGCGATAATAGGCTCCGCAGAAACCTCTGCAGGGCCTCCTTTTGACGCTCAAGCCGCTGATCGGCCGTCTCGTCCTCTGACCCGTCGTCGTCGCCGGCTAGCTCGGCCGGCAGTGGGAACCACTCGATCTCGATGAGCAGGCCGCGGTTGAGGCCGCCCGCGCCGCTCGCGCCCGTCACTCGAACGACGTACTCGGTCTCGCGAGCGAGACCGTCGGGCGGCGCTGCGAGGCCAGGGATGAATGCCGACGCCTTTGGGTAGGCAATCTCAAACACCTGGCCGTCGAGCTTAAGCATCTGCGCCGCCGGGCGCGTGTTGCGCGACGAGTTGGACGGCGTCATATCGGTCACCTGGCCAAGGGGGCGGGGTCGTCGAACACGCGTCAGGCGCATGCAACGTGGCCTGAAGAGGAGGTGTTTCGACGCACGAGGCCAGCGTTTGGATCGGCAGGCTTGGTCGCCGCCGTTGCCGTCTGAACGAAGGGACTCTTGGTGAGGCCGAGCATCGAGTTGAGCGATCCCGGCGGGCTCATGGCAACGAGCAGGCCAGCTCCAGCCCCGTCTTCCGCTCCATCCTCAGCTGCCCGAGCCTTCCCTTTAGCCTCGGTTGAGACCGACGCCGGCGCCGATGGAAAGAGGACGATGGCGTACGGCGACGAAGGCGAGAGGACGGTGTGCAGCGTTTTGGGGACGTCGGTCGACGAGCTGGCACCGGCAGCCGAGCTCGACGCCGCTGTCGGCTCCGAGCTCGGGTCGGACGGGAACGTGCCCCGGTAAGAAGTTATGTACTGGTGGTGCGAGCCGACTCGGACAGCCTGGCAGCGAGGGAGGGAGGAGCAAGGCCGTTCAGGCCGGTCAGATCCGGGGGTCGAAGGCGGCTCCGGGCTGAACCGACGAGCGGCTGAGCGACCCGACGACGCACCTGATGCTGCTTGACGAGCGTCTCGGCAATCTGCTCGAGTCCGCCCGTCGTCTGCAGGAGAGATGGATCGAGATCTGGGTCAGCCCGGGCTGGCTCCGAGATGAGAGCTTAGTAGGCTCGGTCTGCCTCGGCTGAAGACAGACGGGAGGGTTCGACCAACGGATCCACGCCTGGAGGACCATCGCGGGGCGAGCCGGCTCAAAGAGAAGGACGGAGCTGAGCTGAGCTATTGTGCTAGAACTGCCTCGCGAATGTCGAGCTATGAAGGCCGACGGGCTGTTGGCGAGGAAATAGGCTAGAACTCGGGAGGAGATGATCGTCGGCCGTCAGTCGACAACGGTCAAGCTCGTAGCCGGGCTCGCTCCGGGGCGACGGAGCAGACACCTGCGCGAACGACCGCGCAGCACGACAGACGACGGGCAGGCCAGCTTGCTCTCGACGAGCGACGGAGGGCGACGAAGAACAGCAAGACGATGCAGAGATTTTGGGCATCGGGCGGGCGAGGTACGTAGAGAGGCGAGGAGTGTCCAGCGGCGGCGAGTGGCCGAGAAGGGGGAAAGCAAAGAAAGGAACAGAGATTTGGCGCGGCGGAAGATGGGAAGATACGGGGAGGGGGGCGGGATGAGGCAGGCAAGAGTGGGACGGTCAGTCGTATGCGTGAGAGAGAGACAATCTGGAGCGAGGTCAAAAGAGGAAGTTGCGTGGAGACTGAGGGGGGCAAAGGGTCTAGGTGTGTCCGGTCGGTTTAGACCAAAGACGACGGGAAAGAAGCGGAAAGGGTCCCGGAAAGGAGGCGCCTCTACTCGACGGTGACGCTCTTGGCGAGGTTGCGCGGGAAGCTGGGGAGGAGCGACGAGGGCGAGGGGCGTTAGCGAGAGAGTTAGAGGATCATTTCAAGCCCTGGGCAGGACTCACTCGACGTCGACGCCGTTCATGACGGCGAGCCAGTAGCTGAGGATCTGCAGCGGCAGGACGTTGATGAGGCCCTGGAGGCAGTCGACCGTCTTGGGCACGCGGATGAGCCGGTCATCGGCGTCGAAGCTGAAGTCCTCGTCGTTGCAGATGATGATCGGCTGGCCCTTGCGCGCCTTGACCTGCTGGAGCGCGCTCTGGACCTTGGGGTACAGGCTGTCCTGGGTCATGATAAGGATAACGGGCAGATGCTCGTCGATGAGCGCGAGCGGTCCGTGCTTAAGCTCTCCGGCAAGGATCTGCGAGAGGGGCGTAGGCCATCGCGTCAGCAGGCTGTTTCGGCGCATCCACAATCACAGGACGGCGAGAAGGGACGCACGCCCTCGCAGTGGCAGTAGGCGACCTCCTTGATCTTGAGGGCGCCCTCGAGGCAGGTCGCGAACTGGTAGCCCCGGCCCATGATGAGCAGGCTCTTCTCCTTGGCGAGCGTGCCCCGGGCGAGCTCCTGGAGCGCCTTGTCCTGCTGGAGGACGCGCGAGATCTGGCCGGGGAGCTCGTGGAGGCCGTCGATGATCGACCGCCGGCGCTCCTGCTTGGAGAGCGCGTCCTCCGAGAACTGTACGGCCATCATGACGAGCGCGATGTACTGCGACGTGTAGGCCTTGGTCGAGGCGACACCGATCTCGGGACCGGCATTGATGTGGACACCGCAGTGCGACTCGCGCGAGATGGTCGAGCCAACGACGTTGACGACACCGAGCTGTAGGCGGAAACGGGTAGGTGGTGCGTCAGTCGCCGGCCTCCTCAGAACACCAAACGACGCCTGCGAAGGACTCACGCAGAGGGCGCCGCGCTCGAGGCAGTAACGCATGGCGAGGATCGTGTCGGCCGTCTCACCAGACTGCGAGACAAAGATGCAGACGTCGTCGCGGAAGATCGGGCAGCGTCGGTCGAGGAAGTCGGACGCGAGCTCGACGTTGACAGGGACCTCAGTCAGCTCCTCGAAGATGGAGCGCGTCTGAAGGAGGGGGGGAGCGAGAACTCGGATGAGTGTCTTGTCCAAGCGATGCAGGCCGAAGAGATCCTTGAACACGCACGGCAACACACGAGTGGTACGACGTGCCGCACGCGACGAAACAGATGCGCCGGCAGCGGCGGATGACGTTTAGGTACGATTTGAGACCACCGAGTGTGACGGCGCGGGTGTCAAAGTTGACGCGACCGCGCATCGTGTTGACGACGGACTCGGGCTGCTCGTAGATCTCCTCTGCGGTTGCGACGAGCGAAGAGAGGTTCGTCAGCTTAACACTCAAAGGTCTACGACAGCGACAGGCGACAACGGGACGGACTCTGCATGAAGTGGTCGAACTGGCCCTTCACTGTGAGGCAGAGATGCGAAGGAGACGAGCGTTGATCAGCGCCGTGCGGCAGACACAGACGGACAAGCGGAGCAACTCACTGATCTCGGCGAGCTCGATCTCGAGCGTCTCGATGGCTCGGACCGAGCTCATGCCGTCGTCACGCCGGAGGCGGTGGATGTGGAGCTCGCCCTCCGAGATGTGCGCGATGTCGTCGTCCTCGAGGTAGAGGACCTTCTTGGTGTGCTCGACGATGGCCGACGCGTCCGAAGCGACAAAGTACTCGATCGGCTGGGGTGCGCCGTCGTCCGAGAGGAAGGCACGCGACTGCGTGCGCCGGACGTTAGCTTTGTTGTTGACGGTCGGCGGGACCGAGAGGTGCGAGGGAGCCGAGCCGTCGGTCGTCACTGGAGGCGAGGCCGGCCGGGGTGCGGAAGACGAGCGATCAGTGCCCATGCTCTTTCTCGGCGAGCTGCTCGCGCGACACGCACTCAGCTCAATCTTGTCCGACTCGGGCGCGACCTCGACGTCGACAAAGTCGACCTTGAGCTTCTTGTCGGTCTTGACGCCGATCAGCAGGGGCGATCCGCGCCGGGCCATGACGAGCTCGCCGGGGAAGTAGGCCGACTTGAAGCCGAAGGCGAACGAGCCCTCCTGGTAGACGGGATCAGGCGGCAGGTGCTAGGTCAGCATGTGCGGCTCCGGGGGGCCGAGGCGAGGGCAGGGCAAGTCGCAGCGGACGCACGAGCTCCTTGATGACGGCCTTGATGAGCGTCGTGAAGGTGAGGCGCTTGGTCGGCTGCGAGTCCCAAATGTACTTGCACAGAACGGCGACCGTCTCGGTGTCGGTCTCGGTCGAGAAGTGGTAGCCGCGCTTCTCGAGGACCATCTTGAGCTCCTTGTCTGCGGCCGGGCGGGGAGGCAGAGTAGAGGGTCAGGGAGCGGCCCCGCGGTACTTGAAACGGAGCAACGCGGTCGACGTACAGTTAGTGATGATGCCGTCTGTGCACGTGAGCAAGGC
>Ga0308160_10005838_pt1 | contig 12724 bp, 20 predicted proteins | sample PhyFR1_FD_201036 | JGI IMG/M metagenome (GOLD analysis project Ga0308160, IMG submission 201036) | Phyllosphere microbial communities from UC Gill Tract Community Farm, Albany, California, United States - DLSLF.R1 | ecosystem: Host-associated > Plants > Phyllosphere > Unclassified | place: USA... | reverse complement strand
AGAGAAAGATCATCCCCACCACCGCCATTTAGACCACCACCCCCAGGGGCTGGGTATGGTGCGCCACCCATGGGCGGGCCTGGACCGGGGTATGGACCTCCTCCGCCTATGGGAGCAGGTGGACCACCTCCTACTGGTGGACGGGTGGACTTTGGGATATTACCCCCTGGAATTGATTTGCCTAGGGGTGAAAAAGCTTTGGATCAGATTACAAAGACTTTGGCGGAGATTAGTCCTGGGCAATTACAGGATGTTATGGCTGGCATGAAGGTGAGTCAAGCTCCGTCATCCGACTCCCTTTGCTTTTGAGACCTGTATGGTGGAGGGTGATTTCTTTATCGAATTCTTAAGATCCCTCAGTACCGTCCTACAATCTACCCCAACTGTCGTCCCCACCGTTCCTCATCGGGTGATAATTCACTAACTCCCAGACACTGGTAGCAACTCAACCGGACCAAGCCCACGCCCTACTCACTCAGAAACCACAACTCGCCTACGCCCTCTTCCAAGCAATGGTCCAACTCAACATTGTAGATCCACAAATAATGCAGGTAAGTTGGGTTTCTCCTTCTCACTGCTCTGAGAAGAACGTAAGGACTGACGTAATAGCAAATCCAAGCAACCCAAGCCCCACCCACAAACTACCCACCACCTCCTGTTGCCGCTCCCGCCCCCTACCCCCCACCTCAACAATATAATCAAGCTCCACCCCCTGCTCCATACCCCCAAGGGGGTGGTGATCCTCGATTAAATTCTTATAGACCTCCCCCGCCCGCTCCTGGACCCGGATACGGTGGACCCCCTCCCGCTCAATCTTACGCACCTCCTGTCCCTGCTGCACCGGGATTATCACCTGCTGTTATGGCTCAGTTGGATGTACTTCCGCCTGATCAGAGGGTATGTCCATTTCCGTGATACTGGTGTGAGACTGACGAATAGGCTACTCTGGTACAGGTATTACAATTGTCGCCTGATCAGATTAATGGGTTGGACGCGGAACAGAGGGCTAGTATTATGCAACTGGTATGTCATCGAGCTTCATCGTGTAGATAAAACTGATGATACAGAGACAGCAATTCGGGGTATAATCAATTTCGACCAGGTGGATCAAGAAACGAGGGCATGGATTAAGTAGATGAAGCGATATATAGTATGAACGCATGGATCCATCCCGCTACCTAACTAAGCTTCATCATCATCAATCTCCTCAACAGTAGCTCCCTGCCTCTGACTCAATCCCTGCGTACCGTTAATCTCGGTAGCACTACTCTTCCCTTGACTCTGACTCTCTTCTCCTTGTCCTGATTTCTCAGACTTTGAAGACTTTTTGCTGGATTTGACCTTTTTCTTCTTCTGTTTTGGTTCGTCGAATGCCCAAACTGGGACGAAGGAATCGAACTGGGTATTAGCGTCTACTTCGAACATCTGATGGGGTGTGATATGTGAAAGTATAAGTGTGGTAGTAGAATTCTTCCGAGTAGGCTTCCCCTCGGCTCTCTTCCTCCCACCTATCAAGCCTACTCACTCCTTTCCTCACACCCAATCAAACAAGAAATGACTCACAAATCCAACATCCTCAAACAAATTCGGAAACATCCAAATAGCCTTCTTACAAACCACAACGGTACCACACCAAAATATCAATCTCACAATCGCAAGAACGATCAATGCCCCAAGTAAGCCAAGGGCTAAAATGGATAAATACCAAACTCCAATCCTCAACTTAACGGGCCAAAGGGGGAACATGACCCCCGCCAACATTATAATGACCATTGCTGCCCCTCCCAGGATTGTTGTTAGGGGTGAACCATCGTAGAACCATGCGTAGTATGCTTCTTCTTCTAATGATTGTTGAGGGGCTAGGAGGAGGGTTTTGGGTTGACCTGGTTGTGGGGCTGGCGGGGTAGGGCGATCGACTCGGAGGAAGAATGCGCTGTGGGTTAGCGAGTCTGAGGGATAGCCAGGGATAAAGAATGAGAGCATGAGAGGGTTTAAATTGGGGTGGTAGTAATTTTGCTCGATGGAGGAATGGGGATATTATGGTATGGGTCGTGATTGACATTTCTTTACTGTAATCCCCATTTCCACCAGATCCATCCATTCGTCCGATCCATCCCTTTACGATAAAAAGGGTATTTTAGAATAGCGTGGGGGATGACAAGAGGGGTAGGTGGAAGGTAATAATGAAGTGTCTTTCGTATCATCTCCTGTGATCCACATCCATCCCCTCGTCCAATCCATCTCATTACGATGAAAAGGGGAGATCACCTCCTGCGGGAACAGAGGAGATAACTCACTTAGGTAGGATCTTGCTCAAAAGACCTTTTGCTTCCTCCTCATTATCGACTTTGGGTACTTTCTTGAGTTTTGCATATGCCGGACCTAGGATGGTTCGGATGGCTGTTTTGCCTATTTGTCAGTGTCCGCGAGCGTAGCGAGCGAGCTCGCACCGAACCGAGCGAAGCGAGGTGAGGCGAAATGTTGAGAAGAGTATCAAGTGTGCGGATGAACAATAGAGTGATGATTGGAGAGGAGATGGAGCTGGGAACGAGTAAAGGGGATAGGTGGGATAGCCATCCATCTCATCCTGATATATCCCTCCAGAGCTCCAGCACATCCATCAATCCCATCGATAGCTCCATCATCCCACCTGCCTCGACTCATGACCAAATCCATCTTCGGCCATTCCACTCAACCCACAATCCAAGCCCGATATTCATAACTCATCTTTCACTTGCTTCGTACTCACCTTTAAAGTAATCTACCCTCTTGCCATTTAATACCCCCCTCCTTACTTTAGGTCCATTCTTACCCCTCAAAAACTCTACTACAGCTTTATGTTCCGCAGAAGCCTATCACCCATGAGTCCACTTGTCATTTCCTTGACTCCATTTCACTTACACGTTTCCTGTATTATCAGCCTCCATTATTGAATGAAATTGGTTGAGACGTACTGAGCCTCTACTACTGGAGTAGCATCTGCTGGACCTGCCATCTTATATGTATGCAATGTATTATATGATGTAGAGTGATGAAAGGAGAGAGTGGAATGCGTTGGAAGGTAATGTCATTTCCACGTGGCATATTCTGTTACTTTCAATGATGATATGGGTGGTATGCATACTATACTATGCTATATGTATGACTCGATCTAATCTATCCATGCCATTGCTTTGCTTTTGGTGCGATCTTGCCTCGTTTCAAGAGGAGGACTAGCATTACGGATGTTGCTGCCGAGAGGGAGAACCTGGTTATTAGTTGTTTGTTGGTAGGCGCGACAAAGGGGCCACTAGGGAGGTATCGTGCTCGGTCAATGAGTCAGGTAGGGCTAGGAGTTGGAAGAGGAGAAGAATGAAAAAGGTGTCGTGGATGTGAGAAGAGAACATACCATGTAGCAGCGTATTGGGCGTGTTGATTCCTTAATTCTACTACTGGGGGTTTACCTAATGGGATACCCCTCTGCATAGCGAGGGATGCTTGAAGGTCTCCTTCTGCTACGTCAGCTAGGTCCTAAATGAGAGTACGGGGGAGATGTGATATCAATTCGAAAAGTGGAATCAGCCAAAGAGACCATGGACCATGCTCGAAATGACCTGTTGGTCACAAGGGGAAGGAGGGGAAGGGCCTATCAGCCTGATGGGAAGGGCGAAAGGGCCTGTCGGCCTGAAGGGAGATGGAAAGGGGCCTATCGGCCTCGGCCTCGGGTGACTCACGATCAATAGCATCAACAAGTACAGGCTGTACACCCCTCTCCTCACCTCCACACCAATCAGCCATCCTCTGAACATCCTTCCAAAACCATTCCCCCTTTTCAGGCATATTCTCAGGACTCCACCCTTGTCCAATCAATTTACTAAGATATCCCTCAACAACAATCTCCTCACCAACGTTCGGTGGAGGTTCGTGCCCTGCCCTAATGGATGCTGCTTGGGGGTTTGGGATGAATCCTCGATTTAGGAGGATTGTAGATGGGTTCTCTGGTTCCGAATTGAATATATGTGCTGGAGATAGGGAGGATTGAGGTGGAGATCGGGAGAGTGGTTGAATTAGGTCCCAGCCTGGGACTCCTTCTTCTACCCGTGGACCTAGGAGGATTGGGGGGTAGAGGATTTTTCCTTTGAGTAGGACTCGGCGGAATGTGAATTCGGGTAGGGCGGATAGGCTGTTTGTTAGCTCAATCCTTTAGAGTTGGGTACCGCCAGCCATCCGAGTCTCGTGGATCCATGCTCATCCTACTTGAAAGCAATTATATCAAGGGTAGCGGGTGTACATCCTGCCGGCCGATCTTGATCGTACAACATCCAGCACATTTCCCTAATGTCCGATCGCCTGGAATCCCACCCAGTATACAATTCCTCCTGTACGACTTCTTTCACGGCTTCTAGACCTCACTCTTATCTCCAAGAAAACCGGACTTTTTGAACTACATTCCAGACGGCCTATCGGCCTGGTCTACTCACTTGATATGCGCCGGCAGAACCATCGGCTCCCTCTTCATATTCCTCTCGACCTCCTCGATCAATCCAACTTTCCACCGTAATCTCTGAATCTGCCAACATCCTAATCCAAACGTAAAGATCGGTACTAGAATTAAAACGATCGTAGTAGGTCTCATTATTTGAGCACCGAGTGTTTCCTGTCGGGCATGGCTCTGACTTGAATTGGTCGATTGGCGGAATTGAGATCGAACATTACGTCCTATTCTAGGGATTGAAGGGCGAGATAGGGATGGGAGTGCTCTTAGAGATGCTAGACCTATTCTTGACATTGTATATGTATGATGTATAGTGTGCTCATCATCGATTACTCGTTCATCGCCATCATGTCATATATCTGATCCCGAGTATCATTTGTTCCTGAAAACACCGTCAACAACATATACACTCTTCCTTGTATATATACATCATGAGATGACACCTTGGGCATCTACCTCTAGCACTGCTCCATTACCAGCTCTGGGAGTACTGCAAGCTTGGGTACATCGTCCTCAGGCTTTGGCGAGATGTACCATATCCGATCTGTATGGTATGAAGGCTTTGGTAAAGGGTAATAATGAGGGGGGTGGGGTGAATGTTGGGTATAGCTCAAGGGGTGAGTATTCTCTTCTCTTCTTCCATCGTCACGATTAGCTGGGTGAGGGACTAGGAGAGTGCGTTTGAGATGGAGCTGATGATAGATGTATTCATGCTGAATAGATTCCCATGTAGAATGGTCGAATTAGTAGGATGGGTAGCAGGAGTGGATGAAAAGGAGAAAACACAGACTATCTACCGTATGTCCTCTTCTTCCTTCTCCCATTCTAGTCTATACATCACTCTATATACGTCTTCTTCTTCCCTTTTGTATGGTTAGGATGTCGCTGATAGTAGTCGACGACGGGGATGGAAAACATGTCCTCCCAATTACCGTTCGATTACCACTCGTAAACATAACCCCATCAACTCTTCCTCCGATTCCAACTCCTCGCCAAACCCAGTCCCAGACCCAGGTCCAAAGTCAAGGAAAAGGAACACATTTCATCCCAGCAAAAGAACGTAAAGCGTTAAGGAAACTTGCATTCCTCGAATCTCAATCACAAGCTCAATCTCAATCTCAAGACTTATTGAAGGGAAAGGGTAAGGGAAAGGAGACGGAAAAGGTTAAAGGATATAGGAGAAACGATGTTAGAGTTGGTGATACTTTGAAAGTGAGGGGACGGGTTGATGAGTATCGAAGAGGAGGGGAGTGGGTGAGGGTTGTTGTTGTTGAACTTGGAAGTGGGGGTTCTGTGGGTATGTCGACTTCTTCTTCCTTATCACTTTCATGCCCCTTCTCATCGGCTGCTTTTGTCCTCTTCGTTCGAATCATCACTCATCCGCTTTGGGATTTGCGGGACTGGACTGATGAATAGAGGTAGTTGACCCCGAGCAGCAATACCATCACCTCTCGACCGTTATTGGACTACACGAAACCCTGTATTCTAAACCATTCATTTTACCATCTACGAATCTACCCAACTTCATATCCACCCCTCAGCTAGAGGATGATACCACCTTTGGGACTCTTGATTCCACCATGGCCTCTAGTGAGATTACTAGTGAGATCAGCTTGAACTCGGAGCAGGTGAAAGTAAGTCCCATCTTCACTATTCACCACCTACTCCTTGTAGTCCTCAATCCCCTTCTTCAATACGTCACGACCATAGCTCAGCCCTCGGATCAAGGGTCCAAAGCTGATCTACAGCTCTGCAACCCCTCCAAACTCCGTTCTTCCCAACTCACAGATCGGACATTCAGGCTCTACCTCCTCGATCACATGTCACAGGAAACAACTAGGGTAATAGAAGAACTATCAGAGGTGGAACTGGAAACAGCGTTAAAAGAGGTGTTTCCGGAATATCGTCCCCTGCTCCCTTCTCGAGCTCTACCACAGGTTCGAACACCATTACGATCCCATTCATTAAACAGTATCCATGACGATCCGGACTCCACTCCACGCCAGAGGAAGATTTATACGCCTAGGCCGATACCGGCGATACCGGGTTTCACTATTTCGTCTATCCTCTCTGTATCTCAGCTTGAGGAACTTGCAGATATGGTGGTAGAGGAACAATCAAGGAAAGAGGAGAAAAGGCGTAGGAGACGGATTAGGGATGGGACTGCTACGCAGAAAGACTTGCAGTATCGATCTCAGTCGTCTACCATGACATCGGAATCGCAATCCAGTGTTAAATCGCAAAGTGGATGGAGGTTGAGCAGCGATGAAAAGAGGGCTAGGAAAGAAAGACTCGTCAAGTGGGTCATCAGGGGTTTGTCCGAAGAGGGAGTATTGGTTCAAATCAGAATGAAGGCCGACGAAAAGATCTCAACATCACAATCGAGGACCAAGAGATATATCGAAGCATACCTCCCATTACCCGAACCACTCCTCCTTCCTCTCCTCATACCCCACTTATCCGCCGAAATACATCATCGTTCAAAGATCTATATCCCCCGCTCAGATCCTCGGTATGGACATGGAATCCTTTTGGAGGAGGTACTTAAGAGATTAAGGGGGTGTGGGGAGGATGGGAGGTGGGAGAGGGTTGGAGAGTATTGTGTCGAGGATGCTTTGCATTATGGCGAGGGGAAAGGGTTGAAACGTGTGGGAAGGGGGTGGGTTATCGCTTGACTAACAGGTTATTAGTTCTATTATAGTATCGTCGCTGGGTTGTATCTTGCAGCATCTACATTAGAGCCTTGATATGTTGTATGCATCTACCGTATGAGATAGATAGAAATCAGTCGCGTCTGTATACATTGAGATGATGACGAAAGCTGACAATTGATGACGATCATTCAATTCATTCAATTCCTTCTATTCCTTCCATCTACCATTCTTCTATTATTACTATATCATATATCATCCAGTCGGACAGGGACCTCGAGAATATAACATACTACGATATACAGATAAAGATAGTGATAGGATGGATTACTCGAACCTCACTAAGAGGTTGAGTCCAGCTTGGACAAAAGCACAAGAAACGGTACGTCCCCACCTCCATCCTACCTACTTAATTCTTCATCTACCTTCACCTGATCCCCATCTCTTCCTTTATCGCCTGACTAGACTTTCTACCCCTAGTAGCTTCGCATCAGCTGTCGCTGATATACAGACACTGCTCGAACCATATACATACATCTCCGCAAACCCAGGCAAAGAGATTAGATCCCAATTAATTGAAGCGTTCAATTTATGGTTGGATGTCCCAGAGGGGGATTTGGAAGTGATAAGGGGTGTTGTTAGGATGTTACATAATGCCAGTCTACTGTATGTCCCCTTTCTCTCTTCCACCCTCGGCTCTACCCCTTGATGTGCTTGATCCTCTCTCCATCAGAGCGGGAGCTCGAAGTGATAGAGCTTGAGAACAACTGGGACTCGTTCCGCACACTCGCTTCGCTCGTCGCTGACTCGCAGGATGGACGACGTAGAAGATAATTCCGAATTAAGGAGAGGTGAACCAGTAGCACATACGATATACGGTGTACCCCAAACGATAAATACAGCCAATTACGTATATTTCCAAGCTATCCAAGAATTACTCAAACTTCAACATACCTCTTCTAACGAGAAGAATGATGATAGGGAAAAGGAGAAAGGAAAAGGGAAAGGGAAAGAGGATTTGATTGGACTTGTAACGGAGGAATTGCTGAATCTACATCGTGGACAGGGGTTGGATTTATTCTGGAGGGATTCGTTGGTTTGTCCGACAGAGGAGGAATATGTACATATGGTACTTGGAAGTAAGTCCTCTTCACGCATCACTCTATAACACCGGTCTTACATCTCTGCCCGAAATGCAGGATTCGGTTGGAGGTGATACATGCGCACATCACCTGATGGGGCGAATATGTGAATCATGCTAATGTTTAGAGACTGGCGGTCTATTCCGTATAGCAGTAAAACTCATGATGGCCCGTTCATCTTCCGATGTGTACGTCTTCTCCTCTTCACTCTTCCTTTTGTTACGGTAGGATGCAAAGCTGATTGACAGTGATTACGTTCCACTCGTCAACCTCATTTCGGTATTCTTCCAGATCAGGGATGATTATATGAATCTACAATCTCCAGAAGTAAGTGATTCCCCCATCTACATCTAGGAATCTATTACCATCCTCCATCAATCTGAACGCAGCAAGTGATATCTCCCATATGTGCCCCTCGCCAAGATTCGAAATAGACTACCCTTTCCACCCCCTCGCATGGGGCATATCGCTACACTTCCATGATCTTAAATTCCTTACGGCTCGCTGACTCTTAGTACGCCGATAATAAAGGATTTGCAGAAGATCTCACCGAGGGGAAATTCAGTTTCCCAGTCGTTCATGGGGTACGGGCTGATACTTCCAATCGGCAGTTGCTACGTGAGTACACCTCTAGTCTCATCACTCTCCCATTCCCCCTTTCTCCATTTCATCCCCCTCCATGATTAATGTCGAATTCTACTTCTCTCTCGATCCCTCCACGCCATCATGTAAATATGGCATATCGTCTGCTCCAACCTCGTCGGAGTACCATTTCGGTGACTTCTCTTCATCATCCACCCCTCGGTCACTTTGTGACCTCGCTAATCCCCAGATGTCCTCCAAAAACGAACCACCAACAACGCCCTTAAAGCACATACAGTAAACTACCTAAATACACAAACGAAATCATTCGAATATACAATCAAAGTCCTCCACCAAATCTATTCACAAACAGAAGATGAAGTCAAGCGATTAGGTGGGAATAAATTATTGGAGAAGATACTTGAGAAGTTGGGTGTTCCAGAGGGGGAAGTTATGGAGGCTGAGGCTTGAATGATTATAAATCGGCATTGGGGACATGTTTGTTGTATGAAGACTATTATTCGCTGGCGGGAGATTACCCAAACGGCGAAGAGGCCGAAGCGAGATTTCTGTCCATCTCGTCAGAGCTGGGCTGGTCACCTTGCCATTCACCAAGATCGCTTTGATACAACCCAGCCACTCGGCGGCGTGACCATTCTCGACCTTGAGGTATCACTACATGTCCACTAAGCTAAATGGTTTCGACCAAAGACATCTGCGCAATGTTTCCGTCGTCTCGATTCGTGTGACCATTCGATGTCAAGATAACTGTGCACAGATAGATATATGCATTGTTTTGTTACGGGTCATGCTGTGCCATCATTATTTTTCTAAGAGCCTAATTTTCCAGCATGAAATCCAACATTGCCCAGCCAGCTATGTCTTCATCCGCACCACCAGACCCCGAACTCCCATCTACCCGTTTCCATGCTTCCAAGACTTCACTCTCGCTCAATACCTCTGATTTCAGCCGGATCGCCATTAAAAATGCCGTCATGTCTCTCGTAAGTTCCGGATGGCCTTGCATCGTAATAACTTGTCCAGCGGGGTGATTGTCCCGTTACTTTATCATTGAATGGCAATAACAATCGGTAGTACTTGCGAGCAGTTGAAATTTTGGGGGTAGTACTGTGACCTGATCGCGATGCTATAGTCAGGTTGTATATCATGTTTAGGACTTACGAATTGTTGTATACGCTGCCTATTTAGCAGAGTTCATATACTGTCGGGTGACCTGTCTATGGACTTACGAGAACTCCTTTATCGCTCTTCCACCAACGTCGTCCTTCTTCAGTCAATTTCAAGTCGTACACTCCTAGCTCGACCTTTTCAGCTCCTTCCACTCGACCTCCAAAGGCTTCAGCGATAATTTGGTGACCCAGACACACGCCAAAGATCTTGATGTGCTGAGAATTGGGCGAATAGACAATGTCGCGCATAAACTGCTTGGCGTGTCGGATCCAGGGCAGCGGGTCATACGAAGCAGCCCCTTAGCACTCTTCAGCAGACTCACCGCTACGCTTGAGCTAAACTTACTACCTCCCGTGATGATGATTGCATCGAAACACCCTCCCGGCCCAAAATCCTCCAGACTAGGCCATTGCGCCTCCCATATCTTGTATGTTTTCATGGTGATCTGGACTCTATGCCGCACAGCTTCCGAGGGATGAGTGGAAACCGAGGCGTTCAACCAGTTGTGAAACAGCTCGGCATCTACTAGTCAGCTCCGGCCATCTCGCAACTCGTTTTGTCCTTACAATCGCCTTTGGGTGCGAATTCCGGACCCTAGATTTCTCAGGAACAATTCAATATCGATCTTGACTTACCAAGTCATCGCATAGCAGGGTACAGATCCGTAACAGCTGCCCAGTCATGGTCAGACTGACTGTTACGATTGATTTCCGGAGGAAAGATAAGGTTTCCGCGAATTTTAGATAGCCGAAGATATTTTTCCCTTAATGCAGTTGCGGAGAAACCTAGACCCATTATTCAAGCGGTCGGGCCGACCAGATCTCCCTTCAACAAAGACCTATAAGCTAACCGCTGGATGTGATACTGAGTCCATCTATACGATCCATCACCGTCATTATTGACTGATTGCATACCTCGCAGCAATGTCGAAAAACATCAAGACTATACCCACTGCGGAATACGACGAGATCGTCCGAGTCGTTCAAACGTACTACGTTGATGGTCTCCGAGAAGGAAACTGGAACGTCATCAGCAAAGCTTTTCACCCCGAGGCGACTATGTATGGCTGGACAGCGAGCGGTGGCCCTCTACTAGGTGTCCCAGCGACAAACCTCAAATCGTTTGTAGAGGAACACGGTGCGGCACCCAACATCAAGACTCGAATCGATATCGTTGCCATTACACCCACGACTGCGTGTGTCAAAGTTGACATGGAGAACGACGCTGGAGGTTATGACTATACCGACCTTCACACCATGTTCAAGACCGATGGACAATGGCAGATTATCGCTAAAGTCTTCCACAAGTATGAATAGTGGGCGTCTTCCTGTTTATCTAATTACTTGGACTTATGGATCGGGCTTTATCTGTGTACCTGACCTTTGCATGTGTTCCGATCGGCCTCGAAGGTCATGGAGACCCGATATCTGAGTTCGAAGCTATCATTGTAAGCGGAAAAAAGACTGTAAATCTAAGACTGTGGATTTTGGTCCACTACCAACCCAACGTCAAGCTTGCGTGCATGACCTCGCAGGTAGCGCCGCGTCTTCAAGCTTGAGTAAAGCTATCGCATTTAATTTACTCTCATATTTAAGCTTCAGACGTCCAATATGTGTCGGTCGCTACACTTTGTCAAGGCCGGGTACACTCGTGCCGGCTAATTACGTACTTTGGTTTGTCCTTGGAAGATGCACAAGCAATGCCTGTATTTCAAAGCTTTATTAATTGATACATATTCGCCGAAATGAATCAAGAATCCCTGCCGCCGACCATGAAAGCAGTCGTTCTCAAGGCCCCGTACAGAGTGATATGTGAAGAGCGGCCTACTCCACAAATAACTGCCGACGATCAAGTCATTGTGAAAGTACTCGCGTCGGGTCTTTGTGGTTAATCTCACCCTCTGTCATTTGGGACCACGAGCTGATGCCTAGGATCCGATCTGCATTGGTATCGTGATCATGCCAAGTCAGATTTCGGTTTCATTCTGGGCCACGAATTGGTCGGACGTGTGGTTGCACAAGGCAAAGGTGTTAGCAAATTCAATGCGGGGGATATCGTCGCATCGCCGTTTTCGCTTAGCTGTGGTGAGTCCCGCGAACTTGTTCTCAGTCAGTAGCTATGCTGACATCCAACCTAGGTGATTGCTTCTATTGCCAACTCGGAAACACTGCTCGCTGTGTGAAGTCGCGCGCTTTTGGCACTCCTACAGCTGATGGGGGACAAGCGGAATACATCAATTTAAGCATGGCCGATTCCAGCTTATTCAAGGCTCCCGAAGGGATGCCTATTGATCTCATGGTTCTGATGACGGACATCATACCGACCGGGTACTCTGTTGCGAGGAACGCTCTCACTCTCCTAGAAAGCGATGGAGCCAAGTCCAAGGAAAAGACTGTGTGCGTGGTCATTGGGTGTGGCCCAGTGAGTTCCCCATAAGCGAATGTGCTTTCCACTCACAACCATTCCTAGGTTGGACTCTGCGCGATCTCCTCGGCGTGCTCTCTCTTCGACGTGGTATATGCAACCGATATAGCGACGCATCGCTTGGAAGCCGCAACTCGGCATGGTGCGATCGCATTATCAAAGGCAGAGTTGGAAAGTGAGGTATTGCGAATCACATCGGGCAGGGGAGCAGATGCGGTCCTAGAGGTCGTCGGACACGAGTCGGCCCTGCTACATGCTAT
>Ga0308160_10005837_pt1 | contig 12726 bp, 26 predicted proteins | sample PhyFR1_FD_201036 | JGI IMG/M metagenome (GOLD analysis project Ga0308160, IMG submission 201036) | Phyllosphere microbial communities from UC Gill Tract Community Farm, Albany, California, United States - DLSLF.R1 | ecosystem: Host-associated > Plants > Phyllosphere > Unclassified | place: USA... | reverse complement strand
GCTGGACCTAGTAGGAGCGCTAGTATTCCTTTTGATATGGCTGCTAGTGCAAGGGATGCTAGGCGGAAGAGTCTTGGACCTGTTACTCAAAATCGGGAGGATACGCCAGAGGTGGATGAGGTCTCGGTTACTAAGAAGAGGAAAGGGATTATGAGGAAGAAACCTTTACTTACTAGGTATGTCAACTAGAGGGTGAAGCAAGTGGCTGACGAGAAGAATCAAGGAATACCCACAGTATATCTTGGATAGATTCCAATATGATATCCCAACTTCTATACTTGATATCCTACCCCCAACCCACCTCGCCAATCCAATATCATTAGGTATCCACGCCATTCACTACATATTGCTAGCCCCCATCCTAGCGGGCCATGAGAGTGGATCAATCCTAACAGGAAAAACGAGGGGAAGGTGGGATAGGTTCGAAGATGATTCCATCACCCGAGGGAGGAGTTTGGCTGGTCTATGGACTGTGCGTTTTATCTCTATCTCTATCTTCCCCCAAAGACCGGAGAAGTGAAAGGGTGAGAAGGGCTAATTGCCAGGGTGCCGGATTTACGATTCTATTAATGATCCTCACATTAGGAAATGCCGCATACCTATTCTCAAGATTCAAGACCTACGATATGCAGCTGAGATCGGTACGTCTTGTTGTGTACACCCTTAAAATAAGCATACTGACATGAAGGCCCAAGAACCGATCCAATCACCACATGCTTCACCCGTCCCAGCGCCCAAAGTGAAATCGAAGAAAGAAGATACCGACGTGTTTGAAGTTGATGATTCAAAGAAGATGGACGGGAAAAAGGTAGCAATGATGCTCGGGAGCGCTATTTGGTTGACTGTCAAGTTTATCTTGTATGTCCATCCCATCCCCTCTTTATGTGCCCAAGGCGTGAGGGACTGAGTGAAGATACTGATACTAGTGCGGCCGCGATGTCTGCTATTGGAAAACCTACGCATACTCACTCCCACCCATCGGTTGGTGGTGGAGGGGATACGATCCAATCGTTGAGGGTTTGGGAACCGCCTTCATTCTGTATGGCTTTCTTCTGGTATGTACCTCCCCGATATTTCATCCAGCCTTTATTCTCCAATCCGTCTTCGCGTACCGATATCCATTGACTCAACCACCTCCCTTGTCCTTCTCCACACCCCTCTACCTCCTCCTCCTCCTTACGGAGTCGGTAGCCATCCGCTCGCTAACGACCAGTGCTCTACCGCCCACAGCCCCCCTCTTAACATACATCCTAACCCCCTCTCATCCCCTCCTAACCCCTCTTCTACATTTATCAACCACAACCCTCCTATCCCACCTCTCGACCACTTACGCTCAATTGGTCAAAGATCGCTTGTTCCTCAGTGCAGAGGTAATGAGGGAATATGATCAGAGGTTTGTTTATAGGAAAGTATTTGCTAGTCGCGTTGATAGGGGGACTCAGACTAATGAAGGTGAGTACGAGTTGGGCCGCAGGTCCCGCGAGATTTCTTGGCCTATAGTGGGCTGGTGATTTTGTGATGGTCGTGATTGGGGCTGATATGTAGCTGAGCTTGTTTGGTAATTGGAGACGTGGGGTCTTTCGAGATCAATAGCCTCAAATTGGAGTGCGCAAAAAAAAAGGGGGCGGAGAAAGGTAGAACGCCATTAACGTGGTGGATGGATACGGATCACAGGAAGAGGAGAAAGGCCAGTGCGCATATACATGGGCATAATGCATGATATAGACATCGTGAAAGTGATTGATCTGCAATCATGTACAATCTCGTCCATCATAATCGAGATTCGTCTACTAGCCTAAATGATCTGCCTGCTCTACGTTTCATGACTGATCTGAACGTCTCCAACCTCTACTCATCCTTCTTCCCACCATCCTCCACCCCCGATAATCCAGCTTCAGCAAGTAATCCCCCAACCCACCTCTTCACCTCGCCCACCTCAACACCTCCATTAACATCAACAAATTCCCCAACATACCTCCCACTAATTAATCTCGATTTATGTAATAAACTCTTGCCATTATTCGAAGTAGTCGACAACGTCAAGTTTAAGATATAAGTTGGACCTTGTTTATATGTCTTTGTAGGCTTTGTAGATGTGGGAGGGGATGAGATGGCGGGAGGGAGGACTGGAGATGAATTGGATGGTGATGATGGGGTTGATGTGGGCGATGTGGGTCGGGTGTGGGGTGAGAATGTTATTGATGGTGAGGGAGGTGGGTCTAGGGTTGTTGAGGATGTTATTTGGACTATATCCGTTTCGATCTATCATCAGTATTCCCTCCTTTCTTCACGTCCTCCTTCTATGCAGCCACTATCTGGCAGCTTGATGACTAGAACAACCAGACTCATTGCTAGTGGCTAACAACCAGCCTAACGGCTGGGGCTGGAGCCTAACGGCGGACTCACCCTCTTAACCATCCTCCTCCTCTTTCCATTAAACACCTCCCCCCTCTCAACCCACCTCTTCCAACCCCAAATAACCCCCTGTAAAACAAAATACGAAGAAACTCCAAACCAAGTAATATATTTAGATTCTTCGAATTCCATCTTCATTGTTAAAGCGTAGGAACCCATTCCTAGGATTATTGAGAGGTAACCTAGGACGAGGTGGACTGTGGGGTGAAGGAGGGAGGGGGTGAAGGATTGGGATTTTAGGTGCTGCTTGTTAGCCTTACCGCTAGGTAAGCGTGTTGATTAGGAGGAGAAAATATGAGGTGCAGAGAGGGAGGGAGGACGTACGCCCTTGACGGCCTCATCTAGAGATGATTTGATTTCGGCGAGGTTGGCATTGTTCACTTTAATATGTGGGATAGGGTCTGTCGAGAGTTCCCCTTGTATAGTCGTGTTTGGGGTGGTATCGACCACAACGCTTTTCTCAATTGGCGTAGCCAGTCCCGACGTAGATTTTCGTGCCATTCTCCTAATATCCTTGGGTTCGAGTACAATCGAGTGGGTATATGCCTATCTCATCTCCTGCTTGAAGGACAAAGGTAAGGTAGACATGAACAGAACGCGAAGGTAGACACGTCTTACTTAAAGTGGGGGTTAAATAGGGAGTGAATATACCTCCACTTTGAATCAACTTGGATCGACCATCTACTACATATATATCCAAGTGTTAAGAGATGGCATCAATATTAAAGAGATTAGGGGGGTTGTTACCTAAGAGAGTACAGAAGGTGTGTATACCATTCACTGGAATTGGCTGATAGTAGGGATTTGTGGGGTATGATCTGGAGGGGAATAGTTATTTCGAATTACCAAATCCAATGGGTACGTCTTTGTCCCACTTATTCAGTTCTAGGAGCTACATGTATATGTGAACGAGGGAATTTGCTGATTTATAGGTGGACGTATGAAACGGACTGTTGAATATAAGGTCAACAGGGATTTGGCGGAATATACATCTGGTCAGCATCGATTACCTGGTACGCATACCTATTCCCTACTCGTGATTGCTAGCTGACAAATAGTACAATGGACAACATGTTAGTACAACCTCTCAAACCTCGCTCCATTAGATATCCCTTCTGCCCATCCTTAATCATCCTTACCCATCCTTGCACAGACGGAGACAAGAGCTGAGCTGACACCCAGGGCTATCCCACACCCGCTCAAACCCACCCACAACCTCTGAATTACAAAACGATACAACCCGCCAATCAAATCTTAAACCATTAATAGAAGCAATAGAAGCTCGAGAAACAGCAGAAAGGATAAGGCAGGGATACCTACCCGATCCATCCGCCAATTCCGAAGGAGTTAAACCAATTGCTGGACCATCTTCGAACACTGCACAATTAAATACAAAACCATCATTCACAGTACCAGATACCAGACCTGTTGAACAGACTGGACAACCGCCCTCGTCTCCTACGCAGGTGAACAAGAGGGAGGGGTTGGCATCGGATAGTGTACCTGCTCCTGGAGCTACTGTTGAATCTGGGAAGAATGATGATCCTGCCGAATTGAGGAGGTTGGCGGAGGAAGATACGAAGAGGCGGATTGAACAACGTGGTGGAGAAGCCGATTTGAGGGTTGGGAATGGGAATGTTGAGGGAGTGGATGTAGGTGGAGGGGGTGGATTGGCACCCAGGAGAAGGGGGAAGAAGTAGTAGAGTGTGAGATAGGGTCAGAATAAGGGACATATCAATCGTCAAACAAGAGTCTTATGTCACTCGCAGCATAGGCAACATCAACTATTCGTAAACTGAGAGAAATCTACTACTGCATGCAGGTACTCGTACTGTACAAGAAATAATCCCAAAATCTAGCTAATTGACAAATAGAGGCATTACCGCCCCATGAGCTCCTCTGAGCCATGTCGAGCTCCACCAAAGCCCTTTCGGGCTCGCTACACTCCCTCACGCCCTACTCCCTAACCCTAGTAAAAACCTTTTCAACCTCCCCACCAACGACTTTATATCCATTATTCCTAAACAATTTCCCAACCAAGAACGGTTTAACATCATAAATTTCCAATTCTTTTGCTCTATTTTCGAGCTGTTTGATTGTGACTCGGACTGATTCCGGGTTGGTTCCTCGTTGATGTCTGTGGAGTTGGACTCTTTCTTTAATGATTTGACCTAGTAGGAAAGAAATTAATTCTTCATTGTCGGTGGATTGGTGGACGTATTTTCGGAATCCCTAAATCGTTAGCGCTATACTCCGGCATTCTTGCTATGTTTCCTCTCCTCGTTCCCCTCTCTTCTGATCTTTCGGCAAAATACAGAGGAGAATCAAAGGGTAAAGAAGAAAGAAGGAAAGGAAGAAGAGACGAAAGGACTCACCCTCTCTAACGTCTTCTTGATACTCATTTTCTGAGCATTCACAAAAGACCCAACCGTAACTTGAATCGCCAAATCAATATCATCACTCCGAACATATTCCCTCAAGTGCATCTTAGCACTAGCCTCACTCATCCTAATCATTGATTCCAAATGTCGGACTGTGATAGGGAATGAACCTGTTGCTAGTGATTCTCTTCTTAAATCCGCATAAAGTCGGGCGAGTTTATCTTGATCTAGTTGATGGAGTTTTGGTTTAATATGTTCTTTGGAGTACATGATATATTTCTTCAAAATGTCTTGAGGGATGATCTGTACATTAGTATACATTGCCATGGCCTTGTACAGGTGGATGGACCTACATCCTCATCGATGGCGACGTTGACCTGTGCCTCATCCTCTGTAGGCCTAAACTCCGGGTGCGATCGCGTATGACTCCCCACTACGAATTGAGCCAACATCTCATCCTTGACTGGATCAACAGTATCCTTGACCACACACAAGACGTCGAATCGGGATAAAATCGGTTCAGTCAATTCAACATTCTGTTGAAAAGGGATCGTAGGGTTGTATCGCCCCCTAATAGGATTGGCAGCTGCTACAATAGCACATCTAGCCTGGAGGGATGTTACGATTCCAGCTTTAGAGATCGAGATGGATTGTTGTTCCATGGCCTCGTGGATGGATGTTCGATCGGCATCATTCATTTTATCGAATTCGTCAATCAAACAATGCCCCTTGTCGGCTAGGACCAGAGCTCCTCCTTCGAGGGTCCATTCTTGAGTCATTGGATCTCGTCGGACGGAGGCAGTGAGACCGACAGCGGAAGCTCCTTGTCCTGTTGTAAAGACTGCTCGGGATGCTGTTTTCTCGACATATTTCAAGAATTGGGATTTAGCGGTACCAGGATCACCGAGAAGTAGAACGTTGATATCGCCTCGAATTCGATGTTTTCGGTTGATGTCTTTCATCACACCCCCGAATAATGATAGAGCGAGGGCGGTCTTGATGTCGTCGTGCCCGTAGATTGACGGGGCAATTGATTTAACGATTCTCTTGGCGATTCGATCATCTCGACCCATTGTCCTGATCATTTTCTCGTCCTCTTCTGTTAATCTGATAGCGGCGTATAAGTCTTCTTTCTTGTTGATGTGATTCGCTTCAAGGACCGTCGAGAAAACAGGGAAACCATTCTTGCTATTGAGCGATGCGTCGAAATTGTTCCTGTAGATCCCGGTCACTTCCTGTCTTGTCAGCTTTGTTCTCACTCTTATTCGATAGACTTACAATCTCCTCCCCTGGCTTGGCAACATCGATCAAATCCCATAAACAAACAACCTCCCTATGCCTAGGCAGTCGTCCAGCAGGTACACTCCCCGGACTCTCTTGCAAGGTCATTTTCTGATAATTCCTATAAACAGTCTGTTCGGAATTAACAGTAAATGGCCCCCTACTCTCACAAGCCGAACAGAAACTGATCTTGAGTTCCTTGTTCGTATCTTGAAAGAAAGGTCCCAGAACGGCATTACATTTCGAACAGTCGAATTTAACGTATTTGAGTTGAGGGAATACACCTGATCGACGAGTTACTACTCCAGTGACCTTGACCAAAGTGTTCAAGTCGCCTTGTCGTAGATCTCGGAGTGAGAGGGAAGAGGGGAGTTCGATGATTCGGACGTGGATCTCGGAATGGATTCGATCGTATGCTGGGTAATAGGCTAGGATGACGTCTAGTGCGACTCCGTCAAAGATCTCCAGTAGAGGTTGGGGGGTACCAGCGAGGAACCAAGCTAAGATAGGTCGGGATGATGCCAGGTCGGTATAGGATACTTCGAGGGATTCAGAGTTGACTGCTTGTCAGCTGATCTCCACGATTTTCAGCTGGGGTGGGACTGACCTTCTCCAAGGTGCTTGATCCTCTGACCATAGACTGAAGTACCATGCTCGTCCGTAAAAGTCATGAGGAAACTCTTGAAATGTTTCTGAATAGCCCGTCGAACGGCATCAATAGCAACCCATTCGGCAATAGTAGCCGCCTTGACATCTCCAAGGTGCTCAAGTGACATTTCCTGTCATCAGCCTCAAGTGCTCCAAACGATATAGTAAACCCACCTCGTCATCGACGCTAACATCATCCTGATTAGGGACCTCATCATACTGCCTCCTCCTCCTATTTGGGTTGACCCCGGCCAAAGGCCCCTGATCCACCCCATCCATATCCTCATCATCACTCTGCAAGAAACCTGGCATACGTTCCCTCCTTCCTGCTCGTCTACCTGGTAGACCTTTATCTCGTCTTTGCATATCTGCCTCTGCGGCTAGTCGGGCTCCACGGGTCATTTCGGGGATAGATTCTCGATCATCGATATCTGCCGCGTCGTATCGGTCTAGAGCCTCGTTATCTTCATAGTCGCTGATATCAGTATATTGTTTAGGATGAATTGGGAGGCGGCCAAACGGCCTGGCCCGGCCTGACTCACGCTCTTAGATTATCATCATTAAACAAATCTTCTCCAGCATCATCATCACTATCAGCAGCATCCATTCTTCCCCTCGCCCTCTCTTCTCGTTCCTCATCATCAGCCACAATATCCCCATCTTCATCCTCCGAGAATGGCATGGGACTACTAGCAGGAGGAGTCGAGGGTGGTAAAGAAGAAGGAGCGGGACTTGAGCCAGCTCTCAAACCTGATGGACCGGCTGTTGGTGACGATGGAGGTGATCTTTCCTGATCCCTTCGTCGTTTGGGACGAGGTTGGGATGAAGCTGGCATGTTGCTTGGTGGGGATGACATTGTGGTGAGGTAGTAATGGTAATGAGATGAGGAGGGGATATGAATTTAGGGGAGATGAGGGATGGACGTGACGCGACGCGTTTATTTGTTTTATTAATATTTGTTCATTTTATCCCATTCTCCTATGACCACGTGTAGGATGAACCAACTTTTACCTACATCACCCATATATTATACATAGATACATAGACATATATAGGTGACCATGTCGACGGTCCCATACCCACTTATCGCATGCGATGCGACTGCCGATACACTGGTTTTAGCATCGAATTCCTCCATCCATGTCATCGCAAATGGGTCCAGCAATACCATCCCAATCCCCTCCTCATCTGCCTCCACATTCATCCGACAACTCGCAATATCCCCCGACTCAAAGTACGCAGTAACAGTATCAAACGACAAGGGACTACGAGTGTACGACCTTGCAAGCAAAACACACCTCTCGACTCGATTCCTCACCAAGAAACCTTCATCTGTTACATTTACCGATAAATCAAACACAGAGACTGGCCTTGATATCATCGTTTCGGATAAAGTAGGGGATTGTTACCTCTACCCACTCGTTCCTAGGGATATATCAAGTGATAAAGTCAAGATTATGGATATTCAAGCCGACCCCACTCTCAACCCCGAAGCGACATACCTCCTAGGCCACGTCTCCGTGTTGACGTCACATATCCTGACGGAAGATGACGAGGGGAAATGGTTAATAACGGCAGATAGGGATGAACATATCAGAGTCACTCGTTATCCAAACACCTACGTTATTGATAAATACCTATTCGGATCGGATGGATTCGTCTCTTCAATCCATATCCCAGCGGGATCACCGGAATTATTACTTTCAGCAGGAGGAGAGGGGGTTATGAGGATATGGAATTGGAAAACTGGCAAGCAGGTTGGTAATGTGGATATTGCAGAGAGTGTATTACCATACAGGAAGACAAGGAGTAGCTTGAGGAAAGATAAACGGAAATTAAAGGGAAAGAAGGTTCCTATTCCAAGTGAAAGTGAGGGCGAAAGTTCAGGAGAGAAGGATTTCTACCACGTCCCAGAAGGATGGATGTTACCATCAGGCCAAGGTATTCTCATTCGTCGAATCACAACAACACAAGTAGAGGGATCCACAATCGTCCTATTCTATTCAGAGGGGTAAGGACATTCCCCATCCTCCCATCTCGATTACGGCTAATAGACAGTGCATCCGCCCTACACTCTTTCATCCTCCCCACATCCGACTCCGAGTCATCACCCACAATCAAATCATTCGAAACCACTTACCCCATCCTTGACTACACTTCCGTACCAGGGAGTACAGATACATACCTCTTGACGCTCGATACGACATTCGGCCCAATCAATTCAAATCAATTGACAGGTCAGATGCCTAAACCAAAACCTAAAGATTTTGAAATTACAGAAGATCAGAAGGTGGAAATGGAGAAATGTTATAGTATCGTTAAAGTCGCTTCAGATGGATCGGTAAGTCTCAACATGGTATCTGATGAATCTGGGCTGAAAACGTAGATCGCAGATATCACCCCAACACACGAGATCTCATCAACCTTAAACTCGATAATCACAAACCCCTCAAATCAAGGTACCCCCTCCGAAATCTCCACAGCAACCCTAGCCCTCTACCCCGATCTATCCCTATTCCCCCGTTGGCCAGGATTCGAAGAAGACGACGATCTAGCTGGTCCAGCTGTCGAACCGACTTCCACCCCTACACCAAACACAACTGCAGGACCAAGTAGTGAACCCGGAGGAGGACCTAAGAAGGAATACACAAAAGAAGAATTATCAGTTATGAACCTAAAACATCTTGGGCGGTTAAAGGCTCAAGGATATCCTGTTGATGATTATATGAGAACAAAGAGGAGGGAGACTAAGGATAGGAGGTTTGAAGCTAAGCGAGCTAAACTTGAGGCTGGGGTTGAAGAGGAGGGTGAGGAAGAGGAGTAGGTTGTTGGGTCGTGCTTGCATAGCGATGTACAATGCTTCTTACTGCATTTCAGTCATTTACATTTTCATGATTCTCCTCTTGATCTACTCGTATACTCTAGCGAGATCTTCATTTTCGTTCATCCACCAGCCTTATGAAGCAGGAGCCTTGACCAATCCCCTCAGGGTTAGATCGTAGACTACATCCTCACACCTCTTCAAATCATATTTGAGGGAATCAAACTTCCGTCTCAAAGCGTCGTTTCGAAGGTTCAACTGTTTGTCAGCTTTGTTCTCTCCTTTCTCATTCTCCATTACTCGCTCTGCTCGCTACCCACTTCTTCCCCTTTGCTTTACTCGAGGCTGGGTCTGTTTGGAAAGTACTTACTAGGGAGTAGGAGGCGAAAATATCGTTAACGAAAGTTGCGATTCGAGTAGGTAGCTCAAAGTTCTGAGCAGTAACCGAATTGATAGATAGTCGAGGCTGAGATGAGCTATGCCTTGTGTACTCTCCCACGACCCTCAACTGGCGAGCATGAGGGCGAGGTGGGCGATAGTACTCACAAGCTCATTGACCATCCCAATCACTCCCTGTAGGTAATCCTCTGACGTCAATTGAATCTCTCCCTTTCCTTCCTCCGATACTATATCGTCAGCATCTCTCTCCATCATTTCACTCCCATCCTCTATTCCTGTACTAGTCCGGTGGACTTTATCAGAGTTGGGGGAGAGAAAGGTCAACAAGAAACAGACGGAAACTCACAACCCATCAAAGAAGCACAAGTAAAAGCAGGAACGAGCTCATCATGTAATATGAACCTAGCCAATGCGATTGAAGTGACCAATGATCGAGCAGGTGGGCCTAGGGCGAATTGATATCTCATCATCAGCTCAATAATTCGATTGATTCAGCTTACCTGTAAAACTCCCCCTTGGGGATTAAGGTTGATACTTTCGTCCATGATTCTCCTGCTTTACTTGCGATCTCTAGGGCTCGTTCACAGATTGCTTTATCTGTTCATTAGCTGGGGTCCTATTGATATCCGGTCCTGATTCGTCCATAATTCGCCTCTCTGATACTCTCAGGTAGAATCAAAAGAAGGAAGGAGGAAGAAAGAAGGGAAGGGACGTACGTTCAGACTGAGGCCTTGAATGTAATTTATTTAATTCCCCAACAGCTCCTCGGGTGATATCATCAACAGGTTCAAGTGCTTCTTTGATTGTCTACCATTAGTATTTGTTCAGGTTCTGGACTTTGATTCTTGATTCTTGCTCCTTGCTTCTTTCCTCTTTGCCCATCCTTTCATCATTTCTGACTTCCGCCCGTCCCTCCTTTATATTCAACTTCTTATAAAGACACGAACGTACCTTCTTCAAAGTCTGTTCATTCTCCAATAAAGAGATGACAGAAGTTAATGTCTGATCTAGAGATGATTGTCTATCTGACATTGTTACTATAGGTATGATGTAGTGAATGGAGGATCGTTAGTAGAGGGTGACGAGGTGAACTTTTGGGTGGAGGTGGGATTTCACGTGGCTCTTTTCAAACTCCTCACCATAGAGCTGAACTCCACCAGACGGTCGTACTTCAGATGGCCTTGATGCCTGTAAGTAGAGCAATAGAATGGTGCTCATTGATGCCATGCCCATGCCATGCCATGCCATGCCATGACATGACATCCAAGAGCCGGCATGCTATGAACAATGCGAACGTCACGCCCGGCTGGCCGGCAGCAAGCCACCTTCCCGCTGCATGTGTTTTCAACGGCCGCCGCCATCCGAAGCCTTCCCACTTAAGGCGCCGTCAAAGCCGAAGCCGAACCGCCAGCCTACCTACTATGAAACGTGAAAGCATACCCCAGACGCCAGACGCCAAACGCCGCCAGCTCCTATGGAAGCGAAAAGTAGTCACGACCTCGAAATTAAGACTAATCAGCGGGACACTCCCGTTCTTTGTTGATCCCTATCTCGCTATGCACTGGTTTAATTGACACCGAAGTAGTATGGAAGAGAAGCAGGCTTGATTTTATGCATGGAATACTTGCCCACATGGCTTGCGTGGTTAATGCAGAGACGGGACGATTCTGACCCTTTAGGTATGGATCCCGGTGCCTTAAATCCATGTGTCAACTTGCTCTCTTGTTTCGTCTTGTCGAACGTCAACTTATATAATGGTCCCTCGGCACGGGAACGCTTAATTGATTGTCTATGCCAAGTCACCCGGGCTTCAAGGTCGGAGATCGTCGCTAGGCCGGGCCGGCAGGGTCAAGACAATTATCTGGTAACACCCCTGGACATTGATTATCCGAAGAACTCTAAAATTCTTAGATAATCTGCTGATGCTTCACATAATGATCTGACTCATATTCTAGGATACCTTCCCGTCTCAAGACCCCTTCGGTGGTCGGTCCCGATTTACGTGAATATCCGGTCTAATCAATTAAGAAAGACTTCCAATTACGCCCTCGCCTCATAATCAAGCTTCCCGCTTTAATCAAACCTTCGGATTTGACACCGTATGACCTTGATCAATTCGGTTCGGACGAGATGAGGGAACCCGGCCCGTCCGGTTCAGTTTAATGGGCTAGCTGAGAGTTGAGCAGGAGTAGGGTTGGGGGGTTAACGTGAGCGGGATAGATACCGTAGGCACAATACGCTCAGGTCCATGGCCTAAAATTCGAGACTCGACCTCGCCAGTCAAGGCGCTAGTCCCGGTCATCCAACCCCCGAAATCAGTTCCGACACCCGTCAATTTTTTCAAGAGTCGACATGGGAGGGAAGTTGGATATATAAGTGAGAGACGGCCTTACTCTTCCGACTCATCAATCCACCTACCTACCCATCTTTCCTCCCATATACATCTCAATCTCAAAATGCGATTCTCCCTCACTACCCTCGCCCTATCTCTCCTTTCCATCTCGGCCTTCGCTGCACCCTCCACCTCCTCCTCTTCTGAAGTCGAGGCCGAGTCCAACTCCACCCTCGAGTCTCGAACATTTGGCAAATTCTGTCCTTCTGGTACCAATTGGAAGTTGACGAAATGTTGTCCTTGGGATTCGTGGGAGGTCCCTTTCAAGTTCCGATGTGAATGTTCTACCCCCGGCAAGACCCTCTCTGCGGATGGAAGGTCATGTGAGAACAAATGTTCAAACTCTGGATGGAAATGGTGTAATACCCAATGTTGTCCTGAAGGATCTG
>Ga0308160_10005835_pt1 | contig 12729 bp, 3 predicted proteins | sample PhyFR1_FD_201036 | JGI IMG/M metagenome (GOLD analysis project Ga0308160, IMG submission 201036) | Phyllosphere microbial communities from UC Gill Tract Community Farm, Albany, California, United States - DLSLF.R1 | ecosystem: Host-associated > Plants > Phyllosphere > Unclassified | place: USA... | reverse complement strand
TCACCGGCTACAAGAAACCGAAGTACATCGAATTCCGCGACGAGCTGCCGAAGACCAACGTCGGCAAGATCCTGCGGCGCGCGCTGCGCGACGAGCAGCCGCAAAAACAAAAGCAAGCAGCCTGACGTTAGGTAGTACGTCCGGCTGGCAAAGCCGCCCGTGAACTGGGCGGCTTTGCATTTTATTGGACATAGAGTTTTAAGAAGGCGAGGCATCAGATGGACAAGTTTTGGCTCAAGTCGTACCAGGGAGGCGTGCCGTCGGAGATCGACCCGACGCAGTACCGTTCACTCACCCATTTGCTGGAAGAGTCCTTCCGCAAGTACGCGAACCAGAACGCCTTTGCCTGCATGGACAAGACCCTGAGCTACGCCGACCTCGACCGCCTGTCGGCCGGAATGGCCGCCTGGTTCCAGAGCCGCGGCCTGCAGCCGGGCGCGCGCGTGGCGATCATGCTGCCGAACGTGCTGCAATACCCGGTGGCGATGGCGGCGGCCCTGCGCGGCGGCTACACCATCGTGAATGTGAATCCGCTGTACACCCCGCGCGAACTGCAGCACCAGTTGAAGGATTCCGGCGCCGAGGCCCTGGTGGTGCTGGAAAATTTTGCCCATACGGTCGAGCAGGTGATCGCCAACACCCCGGTGAAACACGTCATCGTCGGCACCATGGGAGATTTGCTGGGCGGCGTGAAGGGCGCCATCGTCAACTTCGTCGTCCGCAAGGTCAAGAAGATGGTTCCGGGCTGGTCGCTGCCTGGTGCCATTTCGTTCAAAAAGGTGCTGGCCGAAGGTGCGCGCCTGAGCTTCAAGCCGGTAAAACTGGGCCACGACGATATCGCCTTCCTGCAGTACACGGGCGGCACCACGGGCGTCTCGAAGGGCGCCGTCCTGCTGCACAAGAACGTGCTGGCCAACGTGCTGCAGAACGAAGCCTGGTTCGGTCCTTCGCTGGGCGGCGCCCCGAGTGGCAAGCAGCTCGAATTCATGTGCGCGCTGCCGCTGTACCACATCTATGCGCTGACCGTCTGCGCCTTGCTCGGCATGCGCCTGGGCGGCATGAACGTGCTGATTCCGAATCCGCGCGACATGGACGGTTTTATCAAAGAACTGGGCAAGTACCGCATCAACGTGTTCCCGGCCGTGAACACCTTGTATAACGGCCTGGTCAACCAGCCGGCCTTTGCGAATCTCGACCACTCGAGCTACCTGGTCTGCCCGGGCGGCGGCATGGCGGTGCAGCAGGCGGTGGCCGACAAGTGGCTCAAGATCACCGGCACCCCGATCGTCGAAGGTTACGGCCTGTCCGAGACCTCGCCGGTGGTCACCGCCAACCGCTGCGACATCAGCGACTTTACGGGCACCATCGGCCTGCCGCTGCCGTCGACCGAGGTGCTGATCCTCGACGAAGCGGACAAGCCTGTCCCCTTCGGGCAGTCCGGAGAAATCGCCGTGCGCGGCCCGCAGGTGATGGCCGGCTACTGGAAGCGCGACGACGAGACGGCCAAGGTCATGACCGCCGAGGGCTTCCTGAAAACGGGCGACATCGGCATCATGGACGAACGCGGCTACACCCGCATCGTCGACCGCAAGAAGGACATGATCCTGGTCTCGGGTTTCAATGTTTACCCGAACGAAGTCGAGAACGTGGTCGCCTCGCACCCGGGCGTGCTGGAAGTGGCCTGCGTCGGCGTGCCCGATAAACACTCGGGCGAGGCGGTGAAGCTGTACGTGGTCAAGAAGGACCCGGCGCTGAGCGTCGAGACGCTGATGGAATTCTGCAAGGAAGAGCTGACCGGCTACAAGCGCCCGCGCCTGATCGAGTTCCGCGACACCCTGCCGAAGACCAATGTCGGCAAGATCCTGCGCCGCGAGCTGCGCGACGAGAAGCAGAGCGCCTGATTTGCCCGCGGCAGGAAAAAGGAACCTTCGGGTTCCTTTTTTTTATATCCGCTTCAATCGTTGACTCTTCCACACCTTTTTGCAACACTCATCTGGCTGTTGACCTAGGCCAGACACGCCCCTTGCGCGCCACCGTAGGTTGGCAGTTTTCCCTCAGCGGAGCTGCGAATGCGCGCCTTGTCCCGAGTGTTGTCTCTCCTGGCCCTGAGCCTGTGCGCACACGGCGCCGCGGCACAAACCAGCGTCTCCGCCTTCTCGCCGGAAGGCGCCGTCAAAGGCGTACGCCAGGTCACGGCGCGCTTCTCGAACCAGATGGTCGCCTTCGGCGACCCGCGCGCCGCCGACCCGTTCAGCGCGGACTGCGCCGAAAAAGGCAAAGGACGCTGGATCGACGGCAGCACCTGGAGCTACGACTTCGAACGCGATGTCCCCGGCGCCACCGCCTGTACCTTCACCCTGCGTCCCGAGGCGCGCGATCTGGCCGGCCAGCCGCTCGCCGGCAAGCAGGCCTTCTCCTTCCATACCGGCGGTCCGTCGGTGCTGCGCTCGCTGCCGCACGAAGGCAGCCAGCAGGTCGACGAGCAGCAGGTCTTCCTGCTCGCGCTCGACGCGCCGGCGCGCACCAAAGACATCGAAGCGCACGCCTGGTGCCGTGCCGGCGGCATCAACGAAAAGATCGGCGTGCGCGTGCTGCAGGGAGAGGAGCGCGAACGCCTGCTGGCGCTGCGTCGCGATTTCGTCGACCGCCACCTCACCCTGTACTGGCGCGCGCGCGGCCAGACCTGGCAAGCCTCGGTGCCGCTCAAGAACAAGCTCGATGACGGCTTCCCGATCGTCGCCTTGCAGTGCCGGCGCACACTGCCGGCCGATACCGACCTGACCCTGGTCTGGGCCAAGGGCATCGCCGCACCGAACGGCGTTGCCACCGGCGCCGACCAGGAGTTGGCCTACCAGACGCGTCCCGACTTCCACCTGGCGCTGCGCTGCGACCGCGTCAACGCGAAAGCCGGCTGCGTGCCCTTCCTGCCGGTGCGGCTCGACTTCAGCGCCCCGGTGCCGCTGGCCGCGGCACGCCAGATTGTCCTCGAGGGCCCGACCGGCCAGCGCTTCGCGCCCGCCTTCGGCGACGAGGCGAAGAGCGGCGTCGTCAGCGACATCAACTTCCCCGGTCCTTTTCCCGAGCTGGCGATCCTGCAGCTGCGCCTACCCCCGGAACTGAAGGACGACGCCGGCCGGCCGCTCACCCTGGGCAAGGCCGGCGTGCCGGCGCTGCGTGTCGACCGCCAGCCGCCGCTGGTCAAGTTCAGCGCGCCCTTCGGCATCATCGAGGCGCGCGGCGACCGCCTGCTGCCAGTCACGGTGAGGAATGTCGAAGCGAAGCTGGCGGCCAGTGTGCGCAGCAGTGGCGCCAGCCTGCGCGTGAGCCAGGAGCAGGATGTGATGACCTGGCTCGCCAGACTGAATCGCTACGGCAACGCGACTGCGACCCCGCCCGAGCAGTATGGGGCTGCGTTGGAAAAGCAGGTGTTGGGGCCGAATACATCGGGTGCGGTGGAACGCTTCGCGCTGCCCAAGCCGAACGGAAGGCGCGCCTTCGAAGTCATCGGCATCCCGTTGCGCCGGCCGGGTTTCTTCGTCGTCGAACTGGCCAGTCCCCAACTGGGCCGCGCGATCAACGACAAGGGCCGTACGGCCTACGTGCACACCACGGCGCTGGTCACGAACCTGGCCGCCCATTTCAAGCACGGCGCCGAGTCTTCTCTGGTCTGGGTCACCTCGCTCGACAAGGGCCGGCCGACGGCGGGGGCCCAGGTCACGGTGCGCAACTGTGCCGGCAAAGTGCTGTGGAACGGCGCCACCGACGCCAGCGGCATGGCGCGCATCCGGCAGGCGCTGCCCGCCAGCAGCTGCCGCAATGGCCGCGGTTACTTCGTCAGCGCGCGCAGCGGCGACGATTTCACTTTCACGCTGTCCGAGTGGCAGCGCGGGATCGAGCCATGGCGCTTCCACCTGAACACGGAGTCGCTCGACAAGGACAGCCGCATCGTCGCCACCGTTTTCGACCGCACGCTGCTGCGCGCCGGCGAGACGGTGCACATGAAGCACTTCCTGCGCCGCCGCGTCGGCAGCGGCCTGGCGCTGGTGAATGCGCGCGACCCGGCACCGCGCAACGTGGCCTCGATGCTGGACGAGGACGCCGCCGCCGACAAGACGCCGCGGCCGTCGAAGGGCGTCCTGGTGCACCAGGGCAGCGGCGAAAAGACTGCCTTCGATCTCAAGTGGGATGCGGCCGGCCAGTCGCACGGCGAGTGGACGATCCCACGCGAGTCCAAGCTGGGCCAGTACGACGTCTTCATCGGCGGGCAGGTGGCCGGCAGCTTCCGGGTAGAACAGTTCCGGGTGCCGACCATGAAGGCGGTGTTGAAAGGGCCGCCCGAGCCGGCGGTGGCGCCGCGTGCCGTCACGCTCGACGCCCAGGTGAATTATCTGGCCGGCGGGCCGGCCGCATCGGCTCCGGTCAAGCTGCGCACGCTGCTGGAGCCGGCCGCGCTGCGTTTCGACGACTACGAGGGCTTTGCCTTTGCCGGCGGCGACGTCAAGGAAGGCGTCGAGCGGGAAGGTACATCCTCCGACGACGACGAAGGCTGGGTGGACGAGGAGGAGGGCGGCGCAGAAGGGAACAGCACCGAGGCCGCGCGCACGCACAGCCTGACGCTGGACCGCGCTGGCGGCGCGCGCATCACCGTGCCGGACCTGCCGCCGCTCGAGCGCCCGCGCAGCCTGCTGGCGGAGCTGAGCTACCAGGACGCCAACGGCGAAACGCTGACCGCCTCCACCCGCGTAGCCCTGTGGCCGTCGCGCCTGGTCGTCGGCATCAAGCAGGGCAGCTGGCTGAACGGAGATACCCTGAAATTCCAGGTGGCCGTGCTCGACGTGAAGGGCAAGCCCGCACCCGGCGTGCAGGTCGACGTCGACGTGTTCCAGCGCCAGACCTATTCGCACCGGCGGCGCCTGGTGGGGGGTTTTTATGCGTACGAGAACAGCAGCGAGACCCGGCGCATCGGCACGGCCTGCGCCGGCAGCAGCGATGCGCGCGGCCTGCTGCTGTGCGAACTGAAGGCGCCGGCCGAGGGCAACCTGATCCTGCGCGCGCGTGCCGACGATGCCGAAGGCCGGCCGAGCATTGCCCGCAGCGAGGTCTGGGTGGCCGGTCACAACGAACAGTGGTTCGAAGCGTCCGACAACGACCGCATCGATCTGCTGCCGACCAAGCCACGCTTCGAGCCGGGAGAAAACGCCCGCTTCCAGCTGCGCATGCCCTTCCGCTCCGCGACCGTGCTGGTGACGGTGGAGCGCGAGGGCATCCTCGACACTTTTGTGCGGCGCATCTCGGCGCAAGACCCGAGCATCCCCCTGCCGATGAAGGCGAATTACGCGCCGAACGTGTTCGTCTCCGCGCTGGTGGTGCGCGGGCGCGTCGCCGGCGTGCAGCCGACGGCTCTCGTGGACCTCGGCAAGCCGGCCTATAAGCTGGGAATCGCGCCGGTGCGGGTCGGCTGGGCCGCGCACGAGCTGAAAGTGCAGGTCGCCAGCGACAAGCCGGTTTATAAAGTGCGCGAGCGCGCCGCCGTGCGCGTGAAAGTAACGCGCGCGGACGGCAGGCCGCTCCCAGCCGGCGCCGAGATCGCGCTGGCGGCCGTGGACGTCGGCCTGCTGGAACTCAAGCCGAACGACAGCTGGAAGCTGCTCGACACCATGATGAGCGAGCGTGGCCTGCAGGTGGAAACCTCGACCGCGCAGATGCAGGTGGTCGGTAAGCGCCACTTCGGCCGCAAGGCGGTCGCGCACGGCGGCGGGGGCGGCCGCGGCGCCAGCCGCGAACTGTTCGACACCCTGCTGCTGTGGCAGGGCAAAGTAAAACTCGACGCGAATGGCGAAGCGCAGCTGGCCGTGCCCCTGAACGATTCGCTGACGAGTTTCCGTATCGTGGCCGTGGCCAGCGCCGGCGCCGGCCTGTTCGGCACCGGAGCCGTCGACGTGCGCAGCACGCAAGACCTGATGCTGATGTCCGGCTTGCCGCAGCTGGTCCGCGCCGGCGACCGCCTGCGTGCCGGTTTTACTGTCCGTAATGCTTCCGAGCATACGCAGCATGTCCAGCTCGCCGCGCGCCTAACGGCCGACGACGGCGCACCGCAAACGTTTGCCGCGCAAACCGTGACGCTCGACGCCGGCGCCTCGCGCGAAGTCGGCTGGGACCTCACGGTACCGCAGGCGCAAGCGCTGCGCTGGCAGGTCGATGCAAAAAGCGGAGCAGCCAGCGACAGCATCCGCATCACGCAACAGGTCGGCGCCGCCGTGCCCGTGCGCACGCTGCAGGCGACCCTGTTGCAGCTGGACGGGCCGAAGACGCTGCAGGTCGAGCGTCCGGCCGATGCGCTGCCCGGCCAGGGCGGCGTGCGCACCAGCTTCAGTCCGCGCCTGGGCGGCAGCCTGGCCGGCGTGCGCGACTACATGGCGGCCTATCCCTACACCTGTTTCGAGCAGCGCACCTCGCGCGCCGTGGCGCTGGGCGACGACAAGGAGTGGAAGCGGGTCGCCGCGACCCTGCCGGCGCATCTCGACAGCGACGGCTTGCTGAAATATTTCGCCTCGATGGTTGAAGGCAGCGACAGCCTGACGGCCTACGTGCTGTCGGTGACGGGAGAAGCGGGCTTCGAGATCGACGCCGAGCAGCGCGGCCGCATGCAGGCCGGCCTGCTCGCTTTCGTCGAAGGGAAAATCGTGCGAGGTTCAGGCTTGCGCACGGGCGAGCTGGCGGTGCGCAAGCTGGCCGCGCTGGAGGCGCTGTCGCGTATCGAATCGGTGCGCGCCGACTGGCTGCAGTCGTTCACGATCGCACCGACCCTGTGGCCCACCTCGGCCGTCATCGACTGGTACCTGGTCCTGCAACGCTCGCCCGCGCTGCCCGATCGCGACAGCCTGCTGGCCCAGGCGCAGCAGATCCTGCGCGCGCGCCTGAACCTGCAAGGCACGACGATGGGCTTCTCGACCGAGCGCAGCGACGACTGGTGGTGGCTGATGGCCTCGCCGGACGTGAACGCCAACCGCCTGCTGCTGGCCATGCTCGACAATCCGGCCTGGCAGGGCGACATGGGCCGCCTGACGCGCGGCACGCTGGGCCGCCAGCACCAGGGCCGCTGGGGCACGACCCTGGCCAACGCCTGGGGCAAGCTGGCGCTGGATAAATTCTCGGCCAAGTTCGAAGCGCAGCCGGTGACCGGCAACGGCAGCGCCGTGCTGGCCGGCGCCGGCAAGCCCGCCAGCTGGAGCGGCGCCGTGCCGGGCAGCGTGCTGCAAGGGTGGCCACAAGGTCCGGCCCAGCTGACGCTGCGCCACGAGGGCGGCGGCAAGCCCTGGGCCATCGTGCAGAGCCTGGCCGCCGTGCCCTTGAAGGCGCCGCTATCGTCGGGCTACCGCATCGCACGCACCGTCACGCCGGTGGAGCAGGCCAAACCGGGCGCCTGGACGCGCGGCGACGTCTACCGCGTCAAACTCGAACTGGAAGCCCAGGCCGACATGAGCTGGGTCGTGGTCGACGATCCGATTCCCGCCAGCGCCAGCATCCTGGGTACGGGCCTGGGACGCGACGCGCAGATCGCCAGGGCGGGCGAAACCCGGCGCGGCTGGGTGCAGCCGGAGTACGAAGAGCGGACCCATGGCGCTTTCCGCGCCTACTATTCCTGGGTCCCGAAAGGCAAGTGGAGCGTCGAGTACACGGTGCGCCTGAATAACGAAGGGACTTTCAGCCTGCCGCCGACGCGGGTCGAGGCCATGTACAGCCCCGAGATGTTCGGCGAAGCGCCGAATGCGGCCCTGGTGGTGGGGCGCTGATGCGGCGTCTCCTGTTGGCGGCATGCGTGCTGGCGAGCGCCCTCGCGCATGCCGAAGTCCCGACGCCGGCCCAGGTGCAGGCTGCCTACCGCGCGTCCGACGCCCGCCTGCTGGACCGCCACGGCGTGCCGATCGACGCCATCCGCATCGACATGCGGGTGCGGCGCCTGGCCTGGACGCCGCTGGCCGAGATCTCGCCGGCGCTTGGCGCGGCGGTGCTGCAGGCCGAGGACCAGCGCTTCATGGAGCATGGCGGCGTCGACCTGCGCGCCGCCGGCCAGGCCGCCTGGGACAATCTGTTTCGCGCGCGCCCGCGCGGCGCATCGACCATCACCATGCAGCTGGCCGGCCTGCTCGACGCCGAACTGCGTGCGGGAAGCGCCGGCCGCTCCTGGCGCCAGAAATGGAACCAAGCGCTGGCGGCGCGTGAAATCGAGGCCGGCTGGAGCAAGGCGCAGATCCTCGAGGCCTACCTGAACCTGGCATCCTTTCGCGGCGAGTTGCAGGGCGTGCGCGCGACTGCGCATGCGCTGTTCGGCAAGGCGCCTTCGGGACTGGACCACGCCGAAGCCAGCATCCTGGCCGCGCTCCTGCGTGCGCCGGGCGCAGCGCCGCAGGCGGTGGCGCGCCGCGCCTGCGCGCTGGCGCGGGAATTGAAGTCGCAGGCCGGCTGCGCCACGATCGAATGGCAGACCGAGGTCGCACTGGGCCGGCCGGTGGTGCAGCCCGGGCAGGGGCTGGCGCGTCAGGCCGCGCGCAGGCTGCTGGGCGAGGCGGGCCTGTCCGGCCACAGTACCCTCGATGCCGGCCTGCAGCGCTTCGTGCTCGAGTCGCTGCGGCGCCACCTGCGCGAGCTGGCCGAGCGCAACGCCGGCGACGGCGCCGTGCTCGTGATCGATAACGCCAGCGGCGAGTTGCTGGCCTATGTCGGCAATGCCGGCAATAGCGAAGTCGACGGCGTGACGGCGCTGCGCCAGGCCGGGTCCACGCTGAAGCCCTTCCTGTATGAGCTGGCGCTGGAGCGGCGCCTGTTGACGGCGGCCTCGCTGCTGGACGACAGCCCGATCGATGTCGCCGCCGGCGCCGGCATGTACGTGCCGCAGAACTACGACCGCCAGTTCAAGGGCTATGCCAGCGTGCGCACCAGCCTGGCCAGTTCGCTCAACATCCCGGCCGTGCGCACCCTGCTGGCGACCGGCCTGGAACGCTTTTATGCGCGCCTCAAGACGCTTGGCCTGGACTCGCTGACCGAGGATGCGCAGTTCTACGGCCCCTCGCTGGCGCTCGGTTCGGGCGACGTCTCGCTGCTGGAGCTGGCCAACGCCTACCGCACGCTGGCCAACGGCGGCCTGCACGGATCGCTGACCTTGCGTCCGCGTGCGCCTGAACCCGGGCGGCGCGTGCTCGATGCCGGCGCCAGCTTCATCGTCGGCGACATCCTGGCCGACCGCGCCGCGCGCAGCCCGACCTTCGGTCTGCGCAGCGATCTCGCCACTGCTTACTGGAGCGCCGTGAAAACCGGCACCAGCAAGGACATGCGCGACAACTGGTGCCTGGGCTACTCCGATCGCTACACGGTCGGCGTCTGGGTTGGCAATTTCGACGGGCAGCCGATGTGGGACGTGTCCGGCGTGTCCGGCGCGGCGCCGGTCTGGCGCGACGTCATGGATTACCTGCACCGCGACCGCCCGGGCCGCCGGGGCACTGTGCCGCCCACGCTGGTCCGACGCGAGGTGCGTTTCCTTCCCGCGCACGAGGCGGCGCGGCCCGAATGGTTCCTGGCCGGGACCGACAGCGCCGTGATCGAAGCCGTGCCGGCGACTCGGCGCGCGCCGCGCATCGTTTATCCGCTTGAGGGCAGCATCATCGCGACCGATCCCGATATTCCCGAGCAGCTGGAACGGGTGGTGCTGCGCGCGCAGGCCGGCGCCGGGCTGCGCTGGCGCCTGGACGGCGACGACCTGGGTCCTGCGGAGGCATCCACCGCCTGGCGCCCTGTCGCGGGCGAACACCGGCTCGAGCTGGTCGACGGCGCCGGCAAGGCAATCGCCACCAGCCGCTTCGAGGTGCGCGGCAACGGCCGCACGGGCAGCGTGCCGGATTCATAAGCAGGACTTCTGAATCTGCGTGCCGCATCAGCCTGGCTAATGTATGGCTGCGCTCAGTGTGTGCGCCTGTTCGCCATCCGCTCCGCGCGCCGCTTCGCCACGTCGCCCAGCACGGCGTGCACATGGTCCAGGTTCGCCGGTTTGGTGAGGTGGGCGTCGAAGCCCGCGGCGGACGAGCGCTGGCGGTCCTCGGCCGCGCCCCAGCCGGTCAGGGCGACCAGGGTCGCCTGTGCCATGCCGTCGAGCTGGCGCAGCGCCAGCGCCACTTCCAGGCCGCTCTGGTCGGGCAGGCCGATGTCGAGGAACACCGCGTCCGGACGCAGCGCGCCGGCCTGCGCCAGCGCAGCCGCACCGTCGTGGGCGAGCGTCACGGTGTGGCCGTGCATCTCGAGCACGGCGCCCATCATCTGCGCCGCATCGACGTTGTCGTCGACCACCAGGATGCTCAGGCCGGCCACCTGAGGCAGGGGCTGCGCAGGAAGCGGGGCGGTGTCCAGCGGCGCCTGCAGCGCGTCGAGCGGCAGGACCACGGTGAAGCGGCTGCCTTGTTTCAAGCCCGCGCTCTCGGCCAGCACGCGTCCGCCGTGCAGTTCGACCAGGCGCTTGACCAGGTTCAGGCCCACGCCCAGGCCGCCCTGCGCCATGTCGGCGTCGTCGTGCACCTGCGCGTACATGTCGAAAATGACGGGCAACATCTCGGGCGCGATGCCGATACCGTTGTCGGTCACCGAGAGCACCACCTCGCCGCCGGCCAGCCGCGCCGCGACCTCGATCCGCCCGCCGCGCGGCGTGTACTTGGCCGCGTTGTTGACCAGGTTGCTCAGCACCTGGGCGATGCGGTGGCGGTCGAGATCGAGGACCACCGGCAGCTGCGGCAGTGCCAGCGAGAGCCGATGCTGGCCGGCCGTGACCAGGGGCGTGCTCATCTCGACCGCGTCCTTGACCACCTCGTCCAGGCGCACGTGGCTGCGCCGCAGTTCGACCTTGCCCTCGGACAGGCGCGCCATGTCGAGCAGGTCGTCGACCAGGTGCACCATGTGGTCGACCTGGCGCTTGATCATGTCCTGCACCTTGCCCGACTGCGCCGCCGACGGATTCACCCGCATCAGCTCCAGGCCGGTGCGGATCGGCGCCAGTGGATTGCGCAGTTCGTGCGCCAGCGTGAACAGGAACTCGCTCTGCATGCGGTTCTTCTTGGCCAGTTCGTGCGCCAGGCGCTGCAGTTCTTCCTCCGCCTCGGTGCGCGCGTGCACGTCGGTGACGGTGCCGACATAGCCGCTGAAGCGGCCGTCGTCGCCGAAGCGCGGCGTGCCGGCATCGATGAACCAGCGGTAGGTGCCGTCGTGGCGGCGCAGGCGGTAGTCGATCCGGAAGGCCTCGCCTGCGGCGGCCGCGGACAGGAAGGTGTCGCGCGTGCGTTCCAGGTCGTCCGGATGGACGTTCTCGATCCAGCCGAGTCCCCGGTCCTGCTCCCAGCTGCGGCCCGTGTACTCGTACCAGCGGCGGCTCAGGTAAGTGCACAGGTGCTGTTCGTCGGTGGTCCACAGCATGACCGGGGCGACGTCGACCAGGGTATGGAAGTAGGACTCGCGCATGGCCGCCGTCTGCAGCTGCTGGCGCCGTTCGCGGCCCTGCTGCACCTGGCGCTGCACGCGCGCGAGCAGCTCGCCGGCCGCGAAGGGTTTCACCAGGTAGTCGTCGGCGCCGGCCTGCAGGCCTTCGACCTTGGCTTCCTCGCCGGCGCGCGCCGACAGCAGGATCACCGGCAGGTCGCGCAAGACCTCGCTCGCGCGAATGCGCGCGATCAGACCGAAGCCGTCGAGCCTGGGCATCATCACGTCGCTCAGCAGCAGGTCGGGTGGATCGCGCAGCAGGCGCTCGAAGGCGGCTTCGCCGTCGGCGCAGACGGCCACCTCGGCATGCGGATCGAGCAGGGCCTTCAGATAGGCGCGCATGTCGTTGTTGTCGTCGGCGATCAGGATGCGCGGCAGCGGCGCGGCCGGCAGCAACAGGGTGGCGCCGGGCGGGCGCGCGCTGGAGGGGGCCTGTTCGTCGGGCAGCCAGCGCAGCGCTTCCTCGACGAAGGCGGCACCCATGCGCTGCGTCCCGGACGGCTCGGTTCCCGGCGCGTCCAGCAGCCTGTCCTCGGGCAGGTGCGCATGACCGAAGGGCAGGTCGACGTCGAAACGCGTGCCTGCGCCTTCGACGCTGTGCACCTGGATGCTGCCGCCGTGCAGGCGCACCAGTTCCTGGATCAGCGCCAGGCCGATGCCGGTGCCTTCGTAGGTCCGTCCCGGCGTGCCCTCGATGCGGTGGAAGCGCTCGAACACGCGCGGCAGCTCGGTACCCGGAATGCCGCTGCCGGTGTCGCGCACCGACAGGCGGGCCATGCCTTCATGCCGGCCCAGCGACACGGTCACGCTGCCGGCAAGCGTGAATTTGAAGGCGTTCGACAGCAGGTTGAACACGATCTTTTCCCACATGTCGCGGTCGACCCAGACCGGTTCATTCAAGTCCTGCAGGTCGACCTCGTAGCGCAGGCCGCCCTTGGCCATGGCCGATTCGAACACGCTGGCGAGATCCGCCGTCAGGCGCGCCAGGTCGGTGGGGGCGTAGGTCGCCTGCACCCGGCCGGCTTCGATGCGCGAAAAATCGAGCAGGGAATTCACCAGCTTCAGCAGGCGCAGCGCGTTGCGGTGGGTGACGTCGATGCGCCGGCGCTGGACGGCGTCAAGCGGCGCGTCGAGATCGGCCAGGGCATCGTCGAGCGGCCCCAGGATCAGCGTCAGCGGCGTGCGGAATTCGTGCGAGACGTTCGAGAAGAAGGC
>Ga0308160_10005834_pt1 | contig 12732 bp, 9 predicted proteins | sample PhyFR1_FD_201036 | JGI IMG/M metagenome (GOLD analysis project Ga0308160, IMG submission 201036) | Phyllosphere microbial communities from UC Gill Tract Community Farm, Albany, California, United States - DLSLF.R1 | ecosystem: Host-associated > Plants > Phyllosphere > Unclassified | place: USA... | reverse complement strand
CCTTGCGGAGCATGCGCTTGCGTTGGAGAAATCGAGAGGAGACCGAATGCTTACCGCTACCTACACGCTCGTGGCCTTGTCAGTTGAACAAACGAATATGCGCGTCAGTCTGCATGCTGTCCAACAACTCGTCCAGAAAAGCTATGCACGCCAGACGGCATTGACGACCGGGCAGGCCGAATACGTCTGCGATACCCTGCGCGGCCTCTACGAAAGCTGCCAGCGCCGCAAGCTCGACCGCTTCCTGCTGCCGGCCCTGCGCCGCGCCAGCGCGAATGCCGATGCGCTGGTGGCCGAGCTCGAGCAGCTCAGCCGCGACGCGGTCGAGGCCCTGGCCACGGCGAACGGCCTGCTGCAGGGCGGCATCGACAGCGAAGAGGGCGTGGAAGCCTTCTGCACAGCTGTCGAGCGCTTCTGTGCCGCGCTGACGCTGCGTTTCGAGCGCGAGGAGCTGGAACTGTTCCCGGTGGCGCGCGTGGCCATTGCCGGTGAAACCTGGTTTGCAATGGCGCACCAGATGCTGGCGCACGATGCCTACCGCGAGGAACACCGGGTGCACCTGGTCACCCCGCCCGCCAGCCGGGCGGCCCGCGTCGAGCACAGCCACCGCCAGGCGCCGCCGGTGTCGTATGTGCACTGAATAAAAGCGAACCCGGCTGCGTGCCGGCAACGCGCGGCGCGCTTGCCAGGGGCTTGCGCATCTGGTGCCCCCGGCCTGCACCAACTGCACGAGGTCGGGACAGGCCGGCAGCCATACCCGAGCCAGCCGGCAGCCGGCCCGACTTCAAGCGTCCTACCTGGCGGCAAGCTTTCGCTGCCAGCACCCGGCAACGGCCCACGCGCCTGTCGAGTGCGCCCAAAACTGTCATGGTTCTTTGTTATGATGGGGGTTTTGGAAGTGCGATTTCATCATGTTCGAATTCCTATTCAAGCGCCAGGGCGACAAACCCGGCAATGCACCGGCCGCGGCAGGCGGCAAGTCTGCCGACAAGGGAGCCAAGCCTGCAGCCGGGGCCGCGCCGTCCGCGTCCGGCGCAGCGCAGGGCACGCCAGGCCAGGCCAGGCCGGCCCAGCAGGGGCGCGAACAGCAGACTGAAGCGTTGCGCCAGCTCGACGGCGATGAAACGCGCGCCGTGGAATTCATTCTGCAAGCCGATTTTTCCGAACTGCGCCTGGCCGCGGCCGAGCATGTCCACAGCCGCGCGGCCCTGGAGCGCGTGCATGCGGCCATGCGCAACGTCGACCGCCGCGTCGCCAAGCTGATGCAGTCGCGCCTGGATGCGATCCGCCACCACGACGCCGAACTGGCGCGCGGCCAGGCCACCCTGGATCAGGCACGCTCCCTGTTGCAAGATCAGTTGCTCACCCCGAACCACGTTGCCGAGCTCGACCGTAAATGGGCGGTCATCTCCGCTCCCGAGCTGGCCGACGCATTCACGTCGGTGCGTGCCCAGCTGGGCAAGCGTCTGGAAGCGCAAGTGCAGCTGCAGCGCGCCATGATCGACCGTGTGGCCAGCCTGCGCGCCCTGGAAACGGCTGGCCTGAACGCCGCCGAACTGGCCGCGCGCCTGGACGCGCTGCAGCAGGAGCAGAACGCGGCGCTGGCCGCGCCGGAACACGCCGCGCTGCCGCGTGCGCTGCCGGCCGAGTTCGTCAACGAACACGCACGCCTGAGCGCCAGCCTCGCCACGCTGGAACAGGCCCAGGCCGCCCTGGCCGCACGCGAAGCCGCGCTTGCCGAGTGGCAGGCCCAGCCCGTTGCCGAGCTGCAGGCCGACAAGCTGCGCCAGGCCTGGCAGAAATTGCCGGCGCTGCCGCAGGGCGCCGCTGCCGCCGCCTTGCAGGAAAGCTTCGATGCCCTGCTGGGCACGCTGCCGCAGCCGGTGCGCAAGGCGCCGGTGTCGCCGGCCGTGCAAGCCACGGCGCAGTCCGTCAAGCCGGTACAAAAAGGCGCCGACCAGGGCTTCATCGACACCATGGATGCGCTGGAGGCAGCGCTGCAGCAAGGTTCGCTCGGTACCGCCGCCGAACTCGACAAGGCGCTGAAAGAAACCAAGGGCAAGGGCATGCGCCTCTCCGCGGCCCAGGCCGACCGCCTGAGCCACCTGCGCGCCGAACTGAAACGCCTGTCGGACTGGGCGCGCTGGGGCGGCAACGTTTCGCGCGAAGAACTCATCAAGACCGTGGAAACCCTGTCCACCCAGAACCTGCCGATGGCCGAGCTGGCCAAGAAGGTCGGCAGCATGCGCGACCGCTGGAAGGCGCTCGACAGCCTGTCCGGCGCTGCGCCGAAAAGCCTGTGGGAACGCTTCGACCACGCCTGCACCGTGGCCTATGCCCCGGCCGCGGCCCATTTCAAGCACCTGGCGGACGAGCGCCACACGAACGCCGCGCGCGGCGAAGCCCTGGTGGCCGAAGCCCAGGCCGAGATCGCCAGGCTGGAATCGGGTGAGGCCGACTGGAAGCACGTGGCCGGCACCGTCCAGCGCATGCGCCTGGCGTGGAGCCACCTGGGCGCCATCGACCGCAAGGACAAGAAGCGCCTCGACCAGCAGTTTGCCGCTGCCCTGACCACGCTGCAGGGGCCGCTCGAAGAGCAGCGCAAGGCCGAGATGGCCGGGCGCGAGCAATTGATCGACGAAGTGGCGAGCATCGACCCGCACGACCGCCACGCCGTCGACCGCCTGCGCGATATCCAGGCCCGCTGGCAGGAGCATGCGCGGGCGCTGCCGCTCGAGCGCAAGGCCGAGCAGGCGCTGTGGCAGCGCTTCCGCGCCGCCTGCGACGAACTGTTTGCTGCCCGCAAGGAAAGCGCGCATGCCGCCGACGCCGAGCGCCGTGCCCACGAGGCCGCCAAGGAAGCGGTCACTGCGCGCCTGGAAGCGGCAGCGCCCGACGCCACGCCGGCCACCGCCGGCAAGCTGCTGCGCGATGCGGCGGCCGAATGGCATGCCATCGGTCCGGTGCCGCGTGCCCACGAGGCGCGCGTGGAGAAACGGTATCACGAGGCCGTGGCCAAGGTGCAGCACCATGCCGACCTGGCCCGCCGCGCCGCCGGGCTGGCGCTGGCCGGCGCCCTGCGCGACAAGCTGCGCGCCTGCCAGGAACTGGAAGATTCGCTGGCGCAGCCGGGACAGACGATCACGGCCGCCGACTGGCGTGCGCGCTGGGCAGCCTTGTTGCCGGCCGGCGCCGAGTACGACCCGGTGCTCGACGCCCGCTTCGAGGCGGCGCTGAACGCCGCCGATGGTGACCGTGCCGGCTATGCCCGCTTGCTGGAAGCCAACCGCGCCACCCTGCTGCAGGAACTGCTGCGCCAGGAAGTGGCGGCCGGCATCGACAGCGGCGCCGAGTTCGCCCGCGACCGCTTGAAACTGCAGGTCGAGGCCCTGCAATCGACGCTGAAGGCGGGCGAAAAGCCGGGCCACAAGACGAGCGGCCTGCGCCAGCTGTGCGCGCTGCCGGCCCTGGTCGACGACCGCACTGCGCTGCGCATCGAACAATTGCTCATGCGTACGGCCCGGGAGGGCAAGTAACATGAGCAAGGTGCGGGTACAAACCGCCGACTTCGACCTCGGCCAGGAACTGGCGCGCCTGCGTGCAGGCGATGCGCGCGTGGGCGCCGTGGTCAGTTTCGTCGGCACCGTGCGCGACATGAACGACGGTTCTTCGGTTTCGGAAATGGAGTTGGAGCACTATCCCGGCATGACGGAAAAGGCGCTGGAAGACATCGTCGCCCAGGCCGAGGCGCGCTGGCCGCTGTACAACGCGCTGGTGATCCACCGCGTCGGCCCGCTGGCGCCGCTAGAGCAGATCGTGCTGGTCGCCTGCAGCGCCGCCCACCGCGGCGAAGCCTTTGCTGCCTGCGAGTTCATCATCGACTACCTGAAGACCGACGCCCCGTTCTGGAAAAAGGAACAGACGCCCGAGGGTGCGCGCTGGGTCGATGCGCGTCTCTCGGACGACTCCGCGAAAGCCAAGTGGGCAACCACCTGAGCTGGCTGGCGGTGGGGGCGGGCGCCGCCATCGGCGCCTGGCTGCGCTGGGGGCTGGGCCTGTGGTTGGCGAACGTCCACGCCCAGGTCCAGGCCGGCACCCTGGCGGCCAACCTGGCCGGCGGCTACCTGATCGGCATCGCCCTCGGCTTCTTTACCAGCAACCCGCACCTGTCGCCAGAATGGCGCCTGTTCATCGTCACCGGCTTCCTCGGCGGGTTGACGACCTTTTCCAGCTTTTCCGGCGAATCGGTTGCGCTCCTGCAGCGTGGCGCGTACGGCTGGGCGCTGGGGCATACCTTGCTGCATCTGGTCGGCTCGATCCTGCTCTGCATTGCCGGCTTTGCAACCTGGCGCGTCCTGCGCGCTTGACCTTCGGGTAGCGCCGCGCGATACGACGTGAGTAACCGGCAATTACGCAAGCCAGGCGATTATCTTGGTGCTAGACTTGCCGCCAGACAAACAACTGGAGCCCGCCGTGACCACCGTTCAACGACCGACCGCCGCGTTTGTCGGCGCTTCCTGGGGTGCCTTGCTGATCGGCGCCATCGCCTTCCTCTGGGGGCTGTGGAATGCGACGATGCCGCTGAATGAAAAAGGGTATTACTTTGCGTTGCTGCTGTACGGCCTGTTTTCCGCGATCTCGCTGCAAAAGTCGGTGCGTGACCGCAGCGAAGGCATTCCTGTCACCGGCCTGTACTTCGGCATCTGCTGGTTTTCGCTGATCGCGGTCATGACGCTGCTGACGATCGGGCTCTGGAACGCCACCTTGGCGCCGAGCGAAAAAGGTTTCTATGCCATGGCCTTCGTGCTCAGCCTGTTTGCCGTGGTGGCGGTGCAGAAAAACGTGCGTGACCTGGGCAGTCTCGAGCCGGACAGCGCAAGCGCGGTACGCTCGAGCGAGCTGTAGAGCGAGCTGTAAACACTTGCAGGGTCGACAGCGGCAGCCCGCTACCCGCGGACTGCCGCTTTTTATTTGCCCTACGCTGCTTCTCCTTTCGCTTCGCCCCTGCTGCGCCACAGCGAGTAGGCAATCCCGGCGGCGATCAGCACCACCGTCACTGCCAGCGACAAACTGGCCGGCACCTTGCCGCCGAACACGAAATCACCCAGGAAGATCTTCGACCCGATGAACACCAGCACCGCCGCCAGCGAATATTTCAGGTAGCGGAAGCGCTGCACCACGTCCGCCAGCGCAAAGTACAGGGCGCGCAGGCCCAGCACCGCGAAGATGTTCGAGGTGTAGACGATGAACGGGTCGCTGGTGATGGCAAAGATCGCCGGCACGCTGTCGACGGCAAAGATGACGTCGGTGAACTCCACCATCAGCAGCGCCAGCAAGAGCGGCGTGGCGTACAGCAGCTTGCGGCCCGGCTGGTTCGGATGCGGCAGGCGTACCAGGAAATCATGCCCATGCGTGGTAGGACTGACCCGCAGGTGGCGCCGCAGCCAGGCGAGCAGGGCGCTGTCGCGCACCTGGTTCGGGTTCTCCGACACGAACAGCATCTTGATGCCGGTGACGACCAGGATCGCCCCGAAGATGTACAGCACCCAGTAGTAGCTGGCCACCAGGGCCGAGCCGGCGCCGATCATGATGCCGCGCGTGACGATCACGCCCAGGATGCCCCAGAACAGCACGCGGTGCTGGTAGAGCGGCGGAATGGCAAGCGTGGAAAAGATCAGCGAGATCACGAAGATATTGTCGAGCGACAGGCTCTTCTCGATCAGGAAGCCGGTATAGAACTGCAGCGCCTTTTCGCTGCCGAAACCGTGCCAGACCCACAGCCCGAAGGTCAGACCGGCGGTGAGGTAGAGGGCCGAGAGTTTCAGGCTCTCGGCCACGCCGATGACGTGGTCGTCGCGGTGCAGGACCCCCAGGTCGAAGGCCAGCAGCAGGACGACGACAGCCAGGAACACCAGCCACATCCATACAGGTGCGCCCAGCCAGACGACACTCAGGAAGTCCATGGCATCACGCCTCCATCAGGGCGCCGGCCGGCGCCGGCGTCGACCACTTGCGCTGGGCGCGCTGCAGCAGCAAATGCTCGCGGCTGTCGATCTGGCGGTCGGCATGCACGATGTCGAGCATCGCCTTCAGCACGTGCATGCGCAGCAGCGGATCGGCGACGTCGTCGAGCAGGCGGTCGAGGGTAGCGTTGTCGATCTCGACGTCCTCGCGGCCATGGCGGCGCGCGCCCGCCAGCAAGTCGTCGCACAGGGCCACGACGGCATCGTCGAAGCGGTCGGCATCGACGCCGAGGCGTTCCAGGATGGCGCTGTGGTGCAGCGCTTTCATTTCGGATGGGGCCAGGTGGCCGTCCACGATCATCGACAGGGCCAGCAGGCGGCAGACAGCGTCGGGACTATCGGTAGCACAGAATCGCATGGTGTTCTCACTCGGTTGTTATTGACGGATCCAGCTTAAGTGTCCGCAGTCAAATGAGAAACCGAGGTTTCCTTGAGTATCGTTCAGGTTTTTTCGAAGGATCGGCGGCATGTGTTGCGCTTCGTGCTAGACGATCTTGAAAAGTGCGTCCGCATCCCAATTTTCTTTTCCATCCAAGAACACCTCTCTAGGGAGCACTACCATGCGGCAAGACAAATTGACGACCAAGCTCCAGGAAGCGCTGGCAGATGCCCAGAGCCTGGCGGTCGGCAACGATAACCAGTACATCGAACCGGTCCACCTCCTCACCGCCCTGCTGAACCAGGACGACGGCGGCGCGCGCTCGCTCTTGCAGCGCGCCGGCGTGAACGTGGGCGGCCTCACCAACGCGCTGCGCAGCGCCTTCGAACGCCTGCCGAAAGTCTCGGGCACCGGCGGCGAAACCCAGGTCGGGCGCGAACTGATGTCGCTGCTGAACCTGGCCGACCGCGAATCGCAAAAGCGCGGCGACCAGTTCCTGTCGAGCGAAATGATCCTGCTGGCGCTGTCCGACGACAAGTCCGACGCCGGCCGCCTGGCGCGCGAACATGGCCTGACCCGCAAGGCGCTGGAAGCGGCGATTGCCGCCGTGCGCGGCGGCGAGTCCGTGAATTCGCAGGACGCTGAAGGCCAGCGCGAGGCACTGAAAAAATACACGCTCGACCTGACCGAGCGCGCCCGCCTGGGCAAGCTCGACCCCGTGATCGGCCGCGACGACGAAATCCGCCGCGCGATCCAGGTGCTGCAGCGCCGTACCAAGAACAACCCGGTGCTGATCGGCGAACCGGGCGTCGGCAAGACCGCCATTGTCGAGGGCCTGGCGCAGCGCATCGTGAATGGTGAAGTGCCCGATTCGCTCAAGGGCAAGCGCGTGCTGTCGCTCGACATGGCGGCCCTGCTTGCTGGCGCAAAATTCCGCGGCGAATTCGAGGAACGCCTGAAGTCCGTGCTGAAGGAACTGGCCCAGGACGAAGGCCAGACCATCGTCTTCATCGACGAGATCCACACCATGGTTGGCGCCGGCAAGGCCGAAGGCGCCATGGACGCCGGCAACATGCTGAAACCCGCCCTGGCGCGCGGCGAGCTGCACTGCGTGGGCGCCACCACGCTCGACGAATACCGCAAGTATGTGGAAAAGGACGCCGCGCTCGAGCGCCGCTTCCAGAAGATCATCGTCGACGAGCCGAGCGTGGAAGCGACGATTGCCATCCTGCGCGGCCTGCAGGAGAAATACGAGCTGCACCACCAGGTGGAGATCACCGACCCGGCGATTATCGCCGCGGCCGAGCTGTCGCACCGCTACATCAGCGACCGCTTCCTGCCCGACAAGGCCATCGACCTGATCGACGAAGCCGCCTCGAAGATCAAGATCGAGATCGACTCCAAGCCGGAAGTGATGGACAAGCTGGAGCGCCGCCTGATCCAGCTGAAGATCGAGCGCGAAGCCGTGCGCAAGGAAACCGACGAATCCTCGCTGCGCCGCCTCGACTTGATCGGTGAGGAAATCGCACGCCTGGAACGCGAATACAACGACTTCGAGGAAATCCTGAAAGCCGAAAAGGCGGCGGTGCAGGGCACGACCCACATCAAGGAAGAAATCGAGCGCATCCGCCACCAGATGGAGGAAGCCAAGCGCCAGTCGAACTGGCAGCAGGTCTCGGAGCTGCAGTACGGCCGCCTGCCGGAACTCGAAGCGCAACTCAAGCACGCCGAGGAAGCCGCGTCGCGCAACGAAGGCGAGGCGGAGAAACCAAAGCTGCTGCGCACCCAGGTCGGCGCCGAGGAAATCGCCGAAGTGGTGTCGCGCGCGACCGGCATTCCGGTCTCGCGCATGATGCAGGGCGAGCGCGACAAGCTGCTGCACATCGAGGAAAAGCTGCACGAACGCGTGGTCGGCCAGGATGAAGCCATCGAGGCGGTGTCGGACGCGATCCGGCGCTCGCGCGCCGGCCTGTCGGACCCGAACCGTCCTTACGGCTCCTTCATGTTCCTGGGCCCGACCGGCGTTGGCAAGACCGAGCTGTGCAAGGCGCTGGCCGCCTTCCTCTTCGACACCGAGGAAGCCCTGATCCGCATCGACATGAGCGAATTCATGGAGAAGCATTCGGTCGCCCGTTTGATCGGCGCGCCGCCGGGCTATGTGGGCTACGAGGAGGGCGGTTACCTCACCGAAGCCGTGCGCCGCAAGCCCTACAGCGTGATCCTGCTCGACGAAATCGAGAAGGCGCATCCGGACGTGTTCAACGTGCTGCTGCAGGCGCTCGACGATGGCCGCATGACCGATGGCCAGGGGCGTACGGTGGACTTCAAGAACACCGTGATCGTGATGACCTCGAACCTGGGTTCGCACAAGATCCAGTCGATGGACACCGACGAGCCGGCGGTGGTGAAGCTGGCCGTGATGGCCGAGGTGCGCGGACACTTCCGTCCCGAGTTCATCAACCGCATCGACGAGATCGTGGTCTTCCACGCCCTCGACGAGCGCAACATCGGCGACATCGCCCGCATCCAGCTGCGCAACCTGGAAGGGCGCCTGGCGAAGATGGACATGGCGATCGACATCGACGACGCGGCCCTGCAAAAGATCGCGGAAGCCGGTTTCGACCCGGTGTACGGCGCACGTCCTTTGAAGCGCGCGATCCAGCAGCAGATCGAGAATCCGCTGTCGAAGGCGATCCTGTCGGGCCAGTTCGGGCCGAAGGACACCATCCCGGTGCGCGTACGCGGCGGCCAGCTGGTGTTCGGCGAGGAGCCTGCGGTCGAGCTGGCGAAATAAAATGTAGGGTGGACGGGTTCCCCGTCCACGCGTCGATCGCTATCTGCTCCGCTTGTGTACCGGATGATCTTGCCCCCAACGATCGACGCGTGGACGGCAGAGCCGTCCACCCTACGAATCCTCGCTGTTCCACATATTTCGCAGTAAGCTTTTGTCATGATCCAGTCATGCACGGGTGCCACCATGCCCGCACTTTCATCGACTGGAGATATGCATGTCCCGTTCCCTCGTCTCGTGCGCCGGTACCGCAATCGCTGCGCTGGCCCTGCTGTCCGCCTGCGGCAGCGACCATGACGACACGCTAGACCAAGCACCGGTAGCCCAGCAGCCGGCGCCAACCACGCCGCCGGCAGCCGCCGCCAACACCAGCGTCGCCTTCATGTCCGACGTCCACTTCCACGACGTCTACGGCGACCTGAAAAGTACCCAGTTCGCGGGCATCCCCACCAGGGACGGCAAGAACGCCACCATCCGCACGATGTACGCGCAGCTGACCTCGACGCGCCTGTTCAACGAAAATTATTTCGCCTTCCGCACCGCGCTTGACGACGCCTACGCCAAGGGCATCCGCATCGTCGCCTTCCCGGGCGACTATTCTGACGACGCCCAGCCGATGAACGTCGACGGCATCGCCACCGTGCTGAAGGAATACCAGGCCAAGGGCATGCGCTTCTTCCTGGCGCCTGGCAACCACGATCCGGTCGAACCCTACGACGACCTGGAAGCCGGCAAGAACGACTTCCTCACCAAGGACGGCAAGGAACAGAAGGTCTACGCCACCTCGAACGCGGCCTGCGTGGCAAAAGACCCGAGCGTGGTCTGCACCGACCAGTTGATGGAGCAGGGCTACGAAAAACTGATGGCCAAGCTGGGCGAGTTCGGCTTCAACCCGAACAAGGCCGACCTGCACTGGGAAACCCCGTTCAGCAAGTACACGGGCGGCAAGTACAGCTACGAGGAGGCCGTGGCCCAGTCGGCGGTAGCAAAGCGGGAGTTCGAGATCTGCGCCGAAGGCGCGGGCGGCGCGTACAAGGCGGCCGGCGAAGCGAAGCTCGGCAAATCGTACACGCGCTGCACGGCCATGGTCGACAGCAGCTACCTGGTCGAGCCGGTGAAAGGCCTGTGGCTGCTGGCGATCGACGCCAACGTCTTCATCCCGAACGCGAAGTTCGACCCGGCCAATCCAAAGAAATTCAGCGGCTACGACGGCGCCGGCAACGCCGGCTGGAACAAGGTCCTGACCCACAAGCTGCACCTGGTCGAGTGGATCAAGTCGGTGAGCGCGCGCGCCAAGGCCGAGGGCAAGCAGTTGATGGCCTACTCGCACTATCCGACCATGGACTTCTACGCCAACCAGACCGAGGCGATGAAGGCGGCCTTCAAGCCGGGCGCCTTCCAGACCGCGCGCGTGCCCGATGCGGCCACCGCCGCCGGCGTGGCGGCCACTGGCCTGCGCTGGCACGTGGGCGGCCACATGCACTTCAACGGCACCAACGACTTCGCCGATGCCAACGGCAACTACCTGGTGAACGTGCAGTCGCCATCGCTGGCGGTGTATGGCGCGGCCTACAAGATCATCACCTACAAGGACCTGGATACGGTCGACGTCCAGACCGTGGCCCTGAAGTCGGTGCCGCGTTTTAATGAGCTCTTCCCTTACTACCAGGTGGAATACGATTACCTGCGCGGCAGCGTGCTGCCGGCCGACGTGGCCAAGCGCTGGGAGCGCGGCATCCTCGACACGCGCTCGTACGGCGAGTTCACCCACACCTATTTCGGCGAACTCTCGCGCCTGCGCTTCATGGACGAGTACTGGCCGTGCGAGATGAAGGAAGCGGCGATGGCGCTGGACGGCAGGCAGATGCTGATCCTGTCGCAGCTGGACACGCGCGTGACCCTGGCCCAGCTGAAGGACAATCCGGGCGTGGTGCCGCTGACGGCAAACTGCGCCGCCACGGGTACGCCATCGGGCACGGCGGTTGCCGCCGCCCAGCTGACCGCCGACTGGCGCGAAGCCACGGTGCGCGCCGAGCTGCTGGCCGCCAGCGCCGGACTGAAGCTGGACGACTTCGCCAAGATCACGCCCTACGACTTCTATGGCGACTTCCACCGTACCGTGTACGCCGGCGAGCTGGCGCTGCGCGACATGGGCCAGGAGCGCGTCAACCAGTACAAGCTCCTGATGCGTGCCTTCCCGGCCAATCCGGCGCCGGTCGTGCGCATCGGCGACAAGGTCTCGGACCAGAACGCCGTGCAGGTGGCATACCAGAACCAGTTCAAGCAGGTGTTCGCCATCTTCAAGGGCCTGGGTTCGGGCAAGCCGAGCGACCGCTTCACGATCGACCTGAAGGGCAAGAAGATCGGGAATGCGGATAGCGCCAGCATGAGTTTTAACTGAGTGAACTTTAACTGAGCTTTAACTGAGCTTTAACTGAGCTTTAACCGAGTCAGCTTCGACTGAGTGCACTGTCAATCATGCGACATCCGGGCGGCGGCATATGCCGTTGCCCGGCAAAGCCTGGCACTTTTGACTACACTGGCTGCTTCTTCCTCTTTCCGGTCAGTTCAATGAGCACAAGCAGCTTGCGCCAGGACGCCCGCGTCATCGGCCTGGTCGGCACCTCGCACGGGGTGTCGCACTTCTACCACCTGATCCTGGCCGGCCTGTTTCCCTGGCTGAAGGAAGCCTTCGGGCTGTCCTACTCCGAGCTGGGCTTGCTGATGACGGTGTTCTTCGTGGTCTCCGGCGTCGGCCAGGCCTTGTCGGGCTTCGTGGTCGACCGGGTCGGCGCGCGGCGCGTGCTGTTCACCGGCCAGGCCTTGCTGGGCGTGGGGGCGCTGGTGCTGGCCTCGGCGCCGAGCTATGCCGTGCTGGTGATCGGTTCCTTCGTCGCCGGCTGCGGCAACGCGGTGTTCCACCCGGCCGGCTACACGCTGCTGAACCATGGCGTCTCGAAAGACCGGCTGGCCTACGCATTCTCGGTGCACGGTATTTCCGGCAATATCGGCTGGGCCACGGCGCCGATCTTCCTGGCCGGCGTTGCCACGCTCTCGAGCTGGCGCGTCGCATTGCTCTCTGCCAGCGCGATTCCCTTCCTGATGCTGCTGGTGCTGTTCCTGAACCGCGCCGTACTGCCGAATGAAGCCACCGTGGCCAAACCGGGCGCGGAGGGCGGCAGTGCCTTCGGCTTCCTGCGCCTGCGGGCGGTGTGGATGTGCTTCGGCTTTTTCTTCCTGACCTCGGTTGCGCTGGGCGGCATCCAGGCGTTTTCGTCGACCAGCCTGGTGGCGCTGTACGGCATCACGTTCGCCACCGCCGCCACCGCCTACACCACCTTCATGCTGTCCTCGGCCGGCGGCATGATCGCAGGCGGCTTCCTGGCGGCGCGCGCCCACAACCACGACCGCACCATCACGGTGGCCTTTCTGTTTGCCGCCGCGCTGGCGCTGGTGCTGTCCGCCAGTGTCGTGCCGGGGCCGCTGGTCGTGCTGGTGATGGGGGCGATCGGCTTCGCCACCGGGGTGGCCGGCCCTTC
>Ga0308160_10005833_pt1 | contig 12733 bp, 15 predicted proteins | sample PhyFR1_FD_201036 | JGI IMG/M metagenome (GOLD analysis project Ga0308160, IMG submission 201036) | Phyllosphere microbial communities from UC Gill Tract Community Farm, Albany, California, United States - DLSLF.R1 | ecosystem: Host-associated > Plants > Phyllosphere > Unclassified | place: USA... | reverse complement strand
CGGGACAGGTGCCATCTTTGGGACGCTTGCTTATGAGTCACTCCCTGTCGCCAGTGACCCCATATTCTGAGTACTGCTTGCGTGGAACCCCGACTGAAGCGGGGAGGAAATCATAGTATTGCGGCTTGGCATCAATTACAAGACTTGGGGATGTTATTTGGTCTTCTTCAACAACCCCTAGGATGTCTGGACTCATGAACAAATCAGAACTCTAAAGCTATGAACGGGGAACACTTGTATATGTAACGGATCGCGGTGACCGTAGCAGCCTTTTTCGAAGCCAGAGACTCCTCTGAACCCGTTGAGACCCGAGATTAGAGTAGCATAGCCCGAGGGAGTCGTCACGCAGATGCTGCTCATCTTCGTAAAGTCATATAGATGCTTGAACCAATACATGTGTGCAAAAAACCTATGTTGCCCTTGATCACCATGGCCGTTCCATAGACCCATTCGCGCTCATCCCAGATCGTCCCCCATTCGCGTTGCTACCGACCATGTGTCTAGCCGATGCTGACGAAACGGTTCCCCCATGTATTCCGTTGTATCCGCCTGAGCCCATACCTGACCCCCGGTTGTTTTGGTCATTATACCCCGTTGTCGAGCCATAAGCGCCGCCCGCATGGCCACCACTGCGCATAGAGCCGCTACCCATGCTAGCATATCGTGAGTGCCCCTGGACGTTCGCCCCCGTCCCATTATTGGCTCGCATGCTGCTTCCATTCATACCGTTCATACTGTACCCTCCATACGCATCCCGCGAGCCATTCCCATAAGGCGAGTTGGTACCTGGGTAGGCTGAATGCGAGCCTCCCGACTGGTAGCTCGCGGTGATGGCAACGTTCGGACGCATGTAAGACATGTTGGGCGAATCCAGTGGTCCGGTAGGGTGCGAGTACATCCCGCCAGACGATTGTGCACTGCCGAGAAACGCGCTATGGGCCGACGTTCGGCCTAGGGCAATAACTTGAAGATCAGCGATGCGGGTCGTTCTCGGACTGTTCAGTCCGATCTACTCACTGTTAGCCTTTTGCATTGGTGCCGCGCCTGCATATACGGGAGAGGTGGGGATTCCGATGTAGCCGTTCATGGGTCCGTTACCCGGCATACCCGCTTGGTTGAGCGGTACCCAAACACCATGTTGACCTCGATGTTGCCCTGGGAGTCCACCCATGCCGACGGAGTTTGATAGATGACTAGGCACGGTATGCTGCACCCCATAAGTTGGAGAGAGATATCCCGAGCGGGTGGCGTTATTCGGTGAAGACGGATCATTGGTTAAAGGATAGCCATAAGCGCTGCCGTTAGACTGCTGAGTCATCGAGCCGTAGGCATGCGGATCCACCACAGGAGATTCGCCACTAGCAGATTGCTTTATACGCGCATACGCTTGACGATCAGAAGAGTCTGAACGCACTGGACCAATGCTGGCAAATCGAGGACTATCAGCATCGAGATGGTTCTGACGGCGCGATTGCTTGTCCGCATCGTCCTTCAAATCCTGCATCGAAAGCGATAGCGACGGAGGCAGATCATCGGCGATACCCATGAGGGAATTTCCACTCTGCTGAATTTGTTCATTCTCGGAGTGTGACCAGACATTTTTTATGTGATCGCGGCTTGACAACCCAGGATTGTTCTGCGTGGCAGGATAGGCTGAAGATTTCGCCCATGCTGCACTCGCAACCGTGTTCGGCGAGGGCGCTTGACTTCGAGCGAGGTTCCCGCTTCGTGCAGTAGGCTGTTTCTGCGAAGAACCTAGTCGGTCAGACTTCGAGCAACTGACAAGACTTGTGGAAGGCCTACCGTGGACTCTCGCTGCAATGCTGCTTCATGCGAAATTTCGGGGATCGTCTCGGTCAATCCGTCCATGCTCATGTTGTTGACTTCCTCGAGTAAATTGTCAATTTCGAGTTCGCTTGAGACCATGAACCTCATAGATGACGGCTGTTCCGTTTCTTCTGAAATCGAGCTGGCGTGAGGTCTCACAAAGACGACCCCAGTTCCTTCGAGTAGCTTCCGACCAGAGGACTGTCTCGTCGTTTCGCGATCCCTGCCCATAGGTGGTCCAAGATTCTTTTCCGATGGGGTCGGCGAGGCAAGCAGCGAGTCAAGGTCCTCGGTAGTCTGAGCGGCTTCAGGCGCATACGCAGCCGGTGCTTGCATATCAGAGCGAGCTTCGAGCTGTGGCGGCACGATCGATGGGGAAACAGGCGAGGATGCAGACTGACGTCGAGTCATCCTCGGCAAATTGACAACAATCTTGCGTGCGATTGTCTCTAATGGCCGGGATTCTTCGACTGAAACGGTTTGGGAAGATTCCTTTGCTAAAGGACTCCTCTTCTCCTCGACACTGATAGCGGCGGGTCGATCCCGGCTGATCGGTTTGATGTGAGGCTGGAACGACCTGCGAGGAAGTGATACAGACGATACAGCCTTACCCCGAATGTAGTTGGCTGGGATGAGCCAGTCATCGCGGGACAGAGTGTTAGGGTTCAACTGCTCGAAAGGAGGATTCCACGTATTGACCCATCCTCGTGGCGTTGCCGGTACATGCTCTGATCGCGTCCGCTTGCGGGGCAAGGTCTTCTGAGAGGTGTTTGACTTTGGCAGTTTGACCGTGAAGGTTTTCCAAGCAGGCGCTGGATCCATGGGCAATGATGCCTGCGTCGTGATAAAGTCTGTAGGACGAGGTAAAACAATGTACGTGGCTGAGGGGACTATGACTGGCTTTGTTGCTAAAGGCGCGGGTACTGAGCTCGATCGGTCCTTCGGATCCTCCTTGATATCATCCTCTCCGGGCATTGTTTTCGGCGGCGGGAGAACTCGGGTGTGCGAAATAGAAGCTGTGCTTTCCGCCACAATAGCAGATTTGATCCTGGCCATTATTTCGTCGAAGTTGTTCTCAGATTCTGCCGGTCGAGACGCTCGTCTAGTCTTGCTATCCATAGCGTACGGATAGTGAGGCTCTGGATCAGCTTCTTCAGCCGCTCGCTCTGCCGCTTCTGGAACATTGTCCCCGGTTATAAGGCCTGATAGGCGGATATCGTCCCGTCTGGGAGAAATCGCGGCTGGCCCGGCCTGTCTGTGAGACTCGGCGGCACGTCGCCAGGTTCCGGCGTCGTTCAGCCTTGATCCAAACCGAGATTCTTCGATGTGAGCTTCCGCCTGCGGTCTGACAACGGCTTCGTGGACCTCCTCAGCTACCTGGTCCAGTCCGGAAAATTCGAACATGACCGGCGTGACTATTGCTGGTTGGTCCAGGGCGTCAGCAGGCAATGCGATAGATCCCAATGTCGCGATAGGTGAGCGGGCCGCATTGCGGTTGGCTCGAGAGCCGTCTGTCAATCCCGGAGTGGGTTTGCTGATTTCACCATGCGACTGCTGTATGCCGGCAGCGCGACCGTTACCGCCAGAGCTAGTCGTAAGCACTTGCTGAGGACTTCGTCTCCAAACGTCCTGCTGTTCAGATCTGCGTATCTCTGGTAAGTTACCTTCAGCTGAACGACCAGCTAAAGCAACATGGGGAGGCGGTAGTCTAGCGGTCTCTGACGACGATGTTGTGGCTGGCATCGCCCCCACTGGCCGAGCCAATATTTTGGCTGCGACGGGACTTCTAGGAGGCGCAGGCGCTTCGCTCGATGATGCCTGGATGGCTGCTTTCTCCCTCATCATATCTTCGAGTTGTTTGGCCTTCTGCCTTGCTCGCTCGGCTCTTGCTTCTCGCTCCGATTCCTCTTGCTGTCGTCTTAGCCTCGCACGTTCAGCTGCTTCATGCATCTCGTCTTTCTGATCTATCGGCACTTCAACGTCATTTGCAGGGGGTAACACAGGAGCCGGGGCTGTCTCGGGAGGCGCTACGGCTGGAGTGATCACTGCTTGGGCTTTTGGGGAGGATCCGGGAGCTGGGTCGCTGGAAGGCTCTCGGCTGGGGAGAGATCCTTGCGAGAGAGGTTGCATTCGTGGACGACCAGAATCAGGCTGTGTTCTGTCAGCATCCGGTTCTCTGTCACGACCAGGCCACCTATTAGTCCGAGAGCTTCTGTCATAGTCCTGACCGCCTTCGAGATGTGGCGGCAAATGTCGATCAGCGCGTGGTGGTGGTGGTCGCCCGGCGTTGTCGCGCAGATGGGGTGGCAGATCGTGGTTCGGCGGTCTAGAAGACCCTGAAGAGCGATCGATATCCTGAGAAGGTAACGCCCTTTCTTGTCCGCGATCCGCCAGATGCGGAGGCAGATGACGGCCAGGACCCTCCCGCAGATGTGGTGGCGGCTGTCTGGAGTGATCAAACTCGTCAGTGTGGGCTGAGCGATCGGATTGACGAGGTGGGTAGCCCCGATCCACTGCCCTATCGCCGTGGCCTTGTCGGGACAGGATCTGCTGGGGTCTTGGCGGAGGCCCAGCTTGATTTGCGAGCTTATCAGCATGCGCCTCAAATCTGTTGGAGCGGTCGTTATAAATTGCTCTGGACCCTTGTCCTGTCATCGCCGGCGGACCCCTCGGTGGCCAGCTCCTGTCAAAGTCTTCTGCGAATCGTTCCTCCTTACTGACCGGTACCGCAGATGCAGGGTCGGTTTCCTGACTGCGGGGTGCCTGCTGACTCTGTACTGCCGCTATAGTATATGTCTGACCATCTCCGAAATCGATCACCCCATCATCTGCATTCTCATCGTCGTCCTAAGCCGATAGATTTCGTGGTCAGCGAGTGAACGCTTCGTTTCGGCCTCACCCTCTTACCTCGTCCCAATAATGCATGTTCGGATCTCTGTTTACTCCTCGGAACGAATCGAGACCCTCTATGAGAGCTGCATTATGTGCAGCTCTGGCTTGCGCAATGGACTGAGCTTGCGACTGGGCCTGGCGTTGACCTGGTTGTATGTATGGAAAGAAAGCATAAGTATAAACATATCGCGGTCAGTTTCCATAGGATTTCGATCTTACCCTCGATAACCTCTCCGGCAGTAGGGAATTCCCGACCTAAACCCGACCTGTATCCTTCTCCCGATGCTATCGGTGCCCATTCTTTCTTGATCCTTCCACCAGCGCCCATACCGGCTCCCATCGACGGACCTGCTAGCTGGCCTCGTCTCAAAGATCCTAATCCCAGCGTCGTGGGCTTCGGCGATTCGGTCAGCAGCACTGGATTCAGAGAAGACAACGCGGTATGTTCTGTCGACGGTGATAGACCTGGGGATGGTCTAGCAGCAGGTTTGGCCCAGCCCACTGTTGGAACGCTCGACAAGGCTCCTGTTGTAGGCTTGGAGCTGATGACCGAAGTCAACTTGGCGCTCGTGAGTTTATGGGATGAAGTGGATGATGGGTTCGGTGATATTGATGGTCGGACTGATGAAGAGAAGACAAGATTCATACACTTGAGTACCGGCAAGAAGATCAATAAACCTGAACTCAGAACCTACTGAGACTTCCGAGCCCTCCTGAGGGTTTCGACCCTAGTACGCTCGATGCCGCAACTCCTCCGACTGGACTGGCAGCCGTCTTGCCCAAGAACTTCTTATTGATGTTAACCGTGCTGAACTTCTTCGGCGCAGATCCTAAGATCGAGCCCGAAGAGCCTGCAGCAGGAGAGCTGACTCGAACGAAGGATGATGTCGGGATGTCTCCATGTTGATTCGAGGCAGTCGTTGGGGTTGCTGAGCTGATTGAGGTCTCCGTAGGATTCTTCGACATAGGCACAGAGGCGTGTCCGATGAAAGCTCCTTCGTGCGTATCCGCATGACCTTCTGCATCGTTTGATGATGTGTTCGTATCTTCGGTTGCGGCACTATTCCGACGGATTGCCTCTTGGCCTTCGGACACTTCGTCTTGATGTTCAACGGTATCGAGTTGAGTCCCAGCCGCTTCCTCCAGCCTTGAATCCCCAGATACTTCCGTCTCTTGCTGTATTTCCCCAGCAGCAACGGCATCGGGCCTTGACGCTTTCACGATCTCCCCTGATCCGCCGGTCTCATCTGCCCTTGCGGACGCAATACTCGTTTCCTCATCAGCATTCTTCACAGTCGGATCCTCGCCCTTTGTGTCTCCTTCATCTCCCACATGATCCCCTGGCCGCCCGCTAACTTCCGGTTGCGATGCTGCGATATCTACTGCGACATTGGATTGCCCGATGTTGTTGACGTTTTCCGATTCTGTCGGGGACGTTGAAGACATAGTCTTTCGAGCCTGCAACATGATTTTCAGGTCAATTCATTGCGCCGATTATGGCGAATCTCGGAAGCGACTCACATGGGCTTTGTCTATCTTTGTGATGGCAATCAGATGCTTGCGTACTAATATCCCGAACACGACGTCTTGTTCGAGAGTGAGTTGAGTGTCCAAGCCGTCCGATAATGCAACGAGTCGTTGAAGAAGGATGAAGATGCCGCGTTGCGATCGAGAGAAGCGGGATGATGGGAATGAGGTTCCTCGGTCCAACTATCTCGAAAAGGCAATCTGACGGTCGAGACGACCTCGACAAGAGCAGACTGTCGATCCTGTCGTTTGATGAGCAATATGCTTGATCCTTTGGCTTTGAATCCTCTATCGCTGTTTCCAAATATTATAGTTCTCCATCACCGAACGAGATCTGCTCGCTCGTTGCGGGTTCGCCGCCGTGACTGCTGCTTCTAGTTGTTGAGCTGCTTGCATGCCGTACAGCGCGTGACGGAACCGAATCGGGCAGCGATCAGGAGAGCGGAAACAAGATGCTGAGTTTCGACTTGCCCGCCATACATGGTCGCATACTTGGAACGGTATCCATTAGCGGCCGTCAGCTTTGCGTGACTGTTTCCCTATGACGCATTGTGTCACACAGAGCTCTTTACTTCCCTTTGTACATGTGTCGGAGGTCAGTTTTACCCTGGCGCATCAACCATTTTCGAAAGCCTTTACCCTCGCAAATGAGCGCGAGTCAGGCTGGGATCGACTCAGCTCTGGTTTAGCAGGATTAATACGTGATGCCAGAGGAAACCGTTCGACCCCTTTGATCGAGGTCTTCCCATGGACGAATTTGTCAAATTCTACCAATCAGGATCCTTCTCTCTATCTCGTGTATCGGCTTGAGCAATCTTTATGCACTGCTGTGCCATCATTCGAACTAAAACAGGCTGAGAAGACCGTAGACAAGCAGACTTATACGCTGGACCGACGTCTCTCCTTCGGCACGCTTTTCGGTGGGTCGACTATCATATGGGCCAACCGCAGCATATCTTTCGCAGGTCATGACAGTACAGGTGTCCCGCGATCGACGTCGATTCTGACGATGCCTACCAAAGACTCTGTTGGAATCGCCACGCCATGGCGAACCGTTCGTGTATTGTCAAATCAGTCTTCGATACGAAACCAAATGAGGTTGTTCGGATTCTCGAGGAGGACCGTTGAGATCTGCGGAGACCGACTTCGATCGTTCCTGTTGGCTCGGTTTTGGCGACGGCTTCTTTGCTAGATCTGCGCCGGATTGACCAAACTGTAGGGGTTGTTTCGAAGAATCACACGGTTTCGCATGCTCTGGCCAGTATAGAGCATCAAGTCAGGCATCGAAGTGCTTCACGAGATCCTCACATTTTTTCGAAAGTTCGTCTCACCCTCGTATCAGGACCGCCACTCGAGCCGCAGCCCGAATGACAGTCTTGGAGACGTCTTCCGCTGACTAACGAAGAAATCTGTAATTGAAAGGGCGAGGCTAGCCGATCTCGAACTGTCAGTAGTTCCGAGTCGCGAATCCATGAAAAGCAATACAAGGCATTCCCATATACTTTCCTGGTCGCTTGCTGACAGATCCCCGATTACCATTAGCCTCGAAGTCTATGATCGTGTTACATATCACATATACCGGATGCGAGCGGAGCAACTTCTCCCCCTTTCACCTGGTTTCCATCGACCTCTTGCAATTATCGCAGAGGGTGTTGAAGCATCGACCGGGGAAGGATCAATATCTAGAGTACTAGAACAAAGATGTGCCTGCAATGCCTAGACAAGAATCTCGGATGATGCATTCCGCCGTCTCGTGACCTCCGTCCGCCGCTAAAATCCAGTGCTCGAGCTTGGGCTGAGTTACTGAAAAATCACCTTGGCACAGAAAGAATAGACTCGACTGCTCTGAGCCATGAACGCCTTCACGAGATGATGGACAGATATCATACGAGGGTCACCGAGAAATATGAATCATGACCTTATCCAGATAGGATGGCCAGGAAATGCTTGTTTCAGAAGGTACGCTCAACCGAGCAGCTTCCGATCTGCTTCCGATCATGTCCGGTCCGGTCGACTCTTCCGGCTTGTGGATGGGTCGCGAGCGAACGAATTGAGACGGTGCAGACGTTCATCAAGAACCGACTGTGTATCTTCCTGCTTCCCTGCAAGCTATAGCTATGCGAGACATCGAGACAGACCACTTCAACGAGCTCTCTGACCGAGGCACGGTGTACCCGGCGATGTGAACACCACATGTCGCATTGAGAAGCTTCGCAGGCTCTGCGATGCCGCTCGAACGCTCGACCCGTGCATCGCACGAAATGAACAACACGCTCCGCCGACATTGATTTAGCTCAAGGACAGATATCTGGCCCGCTTCATCAAAACTCAACGAGACCTCAGCTGGCACTCAATACCAAGTCGAAGGACTCACTTCAATCTCAGCTGCAAACGGAAGGCCGAGAGCGAGGCAAATACGTTGGGTATGATGTCTGTGAAATCATGAAACCAGGAAATGGAGGTACAAATCATCCATGACGTCCCCAGTGTCTGCTTTCCTTGGAGTAGATCGAGACTTAGCATGGCACAGCTACAACAGTGTCGACGTGAATCTTCAAGGGCAAGAACCATATGCATCCTATCGGAGAGGCGTTCATAATGTCATAGCTGGGAGGGCTTTGCGGACCCGCTACTCCCGTCAAGCAAGTTAGATTTGTGGCGAGAAACAGGGGAACGATAGCATCCCAGTCTGATCGGCTACAGGAGTGAACCATCACGTATACTGGAATCGGAGTCAATCTTATCATGCCCGCAAATTTGACTTTCACGGCCCAGTCAAGACTCTGGTCGACTTGATATGACCTGTTGCCGGCGACAAGGTCGACAGCCATCCCTTTTCCTACTGATAAAAAAGCATCATGACATCGAATACGCAAACTGTCCGACACGACTGCAACATCGAATCGAATTCTGTCCGCCCATGGGCAAGGTATTCATCTGGCCAAAAGAGGAAGCACGACCGAATTTCAGCCTTGATACATGCGGTCGACAGGAAGAAGACCGAACAGAAAGGAAGATGATATGATCATCCTCAAGAAGAAATCTCGATGAGCGGTTGTTGGAGAGCAAAAGAACCTATAATCGATTACGGGGCAAAACACCAAAGCGACAGTGCTGAAGCGGTATCCGATCGCATGCCGCTGGACAAGCAGAACCTGAGTCGGACCACCGGATGCGTCACGCCCGCATCAATCTATACGCTCTCAGGGTCACGAGCAAATCGAAATAATGAGACGCAGGCTACCGATCGAGACTTGCATCCGAGCAAGATGCAGTTCAACGGGTCTTACGAAACCGAGTTTGAGTGAGAGGAGCTTCAAGCTTTGGCGGTTCTCTGTGGTTCTCTGAGGGATAGTATTTCCGAAAGCTATGGTTCCGTCTGAAAAGGTAAGGCACTGATGAAGTACTCTGCAGGCCGAAAAGTTATGTACGACATCCTTGTATCGCATGACATAGCTTCAATGAGATACATGCTCGTCAGCCTTGCGGTTGGACCATCGTATCCAGTTGGATGCTGATTGCCTAACAACGCTGTGCTCCTCAACATTTCAGGCTACCGAGCCCATCCCAGCTTACGACATTGAACTCTGAAACGCGAGTTTCAGGACTTGTCATAATAATGCTACCGTGACTCTCAGCCCAAGTATTCCGGATCACAATGCTTTTGATGTTCCTTCGTCTGCCAATCTGCCTGTCGCTGCATGGTGATATCGATTGATCCATCGAAACCATCAAAATTGAATGCGAAGTCGTTGGTCGGAGATAAGAGGCGCGCGCTTTTGCGTGGCACTCATCCCGGGGAACGCGATCAAGTCTCCGTCGCGCGATTACCCAGTCACCCCGGTAAGTGAGATTGAGAAGTTGTCAGGCTGGGGTGTGCGGAAGCGGAAGTGTCAGGCTGCTTGTCTACGGTTTTGCCTTTCCCTTTCCTAGCTGCCTGAGCTTGCAACCACTCACCCACACTCACGCTCAGACCCCCTAGCACCTGTCCCCAGCCAACGAGCGAGACAACCGGCGTCGACGACGACGACCAAGGACCAAGATTGGACCCCCTGGCGAGTCTCGAGCTTTGATTTGCTGATCTTTTGAAAGTCCTGGTTCTCTCGTTCCTCTTTACCTCGGCAAACCCCTCGACTCCCCCACCAACACCCAAAAAAGGAAGAAGTGTGAGAATCAACATATTTTCGACCATCGCTCGTACAGGATCACCGAAGGCTTAGACAATTTTCACTCTCGCTCAATCATAGTCGTTTTCAAGATGTCCACCAAGATCCGTGCCTTCGAGCTGCAAAGCAAGTGCGTATCAAAGACGGAGGAGGCACGAAGGGCAGATTATGCCAGCCAGAGGGGGAGGAGAAATAGAGTCACAGGAGGATAACGGGAGCTGACTATTTGATCTGATCTACTCTTGCTCGCAAATCCTTTACCCCTTCCAACCGATTTCGACTTCATCTCTTACCATCAACTGTGTGCAATCGACCGTTACATTCAACAGGAACAAGACCGACCTCCTCACCCAGCTCGATGAGCTCAAGACGGAGTTGGCTTCTTTGAGGGTTGCCAAGATTGCCGGAGGTTCTGCCAACAAGTTGGGAAAGATGTGAGAATCGGTTCTCTTTCGAATGTTCTTGCGGTCGAAGCAGGGGATACATGCGGATTTGCGGACGATGCGGATATGACTGGGCACTTGAGGACCTAAGGGAATGGGAGTCACGTTGGAGACTGAGGGAAATTTTCTTCGCTGTGTGGGCGATGGAAAGGAGGCAGGAAGGGTCTCGCCGTCTGCGACAACCGCGTACGGTGGATTCCGTCGCTGTCATTTCGAACAAGCAGAGAACCTGGCGAAGTGATCGACGTCGGAATACGCTTTGCGGCGCGACAGTCCATCTGCATGTCTCTTACCAACCGTCACCTCAATATAAACTACCCGCCTATCGCCCAACATACACCCAAGCATACCGCAATCCACCGACATCCCCTGCTTCTTCCCTTTTTCGATCAGTATGAGAGTGTGCAAAGCTGACTTGGTTCATCTTTCCCCTCGCAGCAACGGTGTCCGAAAGTCCATCGCCCGAGTCTTGACCGTCATCAACCAGAAGCAGAGGCAGAACGTTAGGGAGTTGTACAAGAGCAAGAACGCTAAGTGTACGTCGACTCACGGCTTGAGGCTATGCTGATGTCGATACAACCTGACTAACCATGAACGAATTCTTCTCGATTGTTCAGACCTTCCCCTCGACCTCCGTTACAAGAAGACCAGGGCCATCCGACGAAGGCTCACCAAGCACGAGGCCCACCTCGTCACCGAGAAGCAGCACAAGAGGGACATCCACTTCCCCAAGAGGAAGTACGCTCTTAAGGCTTAAGAGTGTGAGACGACGAAGGATGAGTGAGGGTCGGAGTTCGGACAGATAGCGGAACGGGAAGAGGCCGGAGGACCGCCAACAGGAGCACTAGCCGGATATCATATTGGAGCCACATATCACCTCCGTATCACGAGACTAGGACCCGTGTTTCGTTGTCACTCTCTATCATACTAGCGAGCCTTGTACACGTTTTGCCACCTGATCGATTCATCTTTCCCCGCTTTTGGGGGTCATCGTGTATACCCGTGACCTGATCACCACGTTCCCGGTTCATCCTGTTGGTATCGCAGCCCGACTACTAATTGTCCCCGTAGCCCGGTTCTCGGTGATCGCCAAAGCAACGCGCTCGAGCGTAAGGTATGGATGAGCGATCGACCGGCATCCGGGAACGATGACAAATCCTAAAACCAGTCGACGATGGTTATATACGATTATAAACTGAAAGAGGGACAATCGCCCCCATCGAGCACACCAAGCTGGACCTTTCTGCAACATGCCTGCGTGTGGACCCCGTCGCACTGCAACGTCATCTCGTATAGTGGGGTCCTTCACTCATCAGGCTATTGAACTAGCGATGTAGAGATTTCAAGGTTTTCCCATGTTCACAGAAATTATACAAAGCAAGAACTCTCGGACCTCTTTCGAAAGAGGAAGCATGTGCAGTACAAGAACCTGTCTTTTACCCTTCACGTTTGGCTCAGCCCAATAGCTTAGCATTCACAATCTCTTCTGTAAAGCCTTCTGCTCCATCTCGGATCTCGATGACCTGTCGATACGAAACCAGGTCAGCTCTGTGATGGGATGGGTAGGCCATGATAGCATAGATCAGACGTACTTTGGAACATTCGGCGACTTGTGCGAATTGCGGTAGACCAGAGGTGTGTAGCATCATCAGCTCTGTTGGGGAGGACGACGGCGCCCTATTGCGTTGCAAGATGAGTTAGTGTGAAACGAGGCAATTAAAACTGCTCGCATGCGCTAGGACGGACCAATTGATGAGGACAAGAGGATATGACACTCTTCCATCTTTGTGCGTCTGCGGATAAGGTAACGGCGCCGAACATCAGTGCCAAATCCGGGCTCGCGAGCAGAACAATTGTGAGACACACCAGAGCGTGACT
>Ga0308160_10005832_pt1 | contig 12733 bp, 8 predicted proteins | sample PhyFR1_FD_201036 | JGI IMG/M metagenome (GOLD analysis project Ga0308160, IMG submission 201036) | Phyllosphere microbial communities from UC Gill Tract Community Farm, Albany, California, United States - DLSLF.R1 | ecosystem: Host-associated > Plants > Phyllosphere > Unclassified | place: USA... | reverse complement strand
GCCGGCGCGGGCGGCGCTGGCCGGCGGGGCCGATGCGGTCTCGCTGATCAACACCATCAACTCGATCACCCACCTCGACCTCGACCGCATGGTCGCGTATCCGATCGTCGGCGGCGCCAGTACCCACGGCGGCTACTGCGGCACGGCGGTCAAGCCGATCGCGCTCAACATGGTGGCCGAGATCGCGCGCGACCCGGTCACGCGCGGCTTGCCCATCTCGGGTATCGGCGGCATCGGCAACTGGCGCGACGCCGCCGAATTCATCGCCCTGGGCGCCGGATCGGTGCAGGTCTGCACCGCGGCGATGCTGCACGGCTTCCGTATCGTCGAGGAGATGAAGGATGGCCTGTCGCGCTGGATGGATGCGAAGGGCTATGACAACATCGCCGCCTTCTCGCGCAAGGCGGTGCCGAACACGACCGACTGGAAATACCTGGACATGAATTACCAGGTGATCGCCCATATCGACCAGGACAAGTGCATCCAGTGCGGCCGCTGCCACGTCGCCTGCGAAGACACCTCACACCAGGCGGTTGCGCGGCTGGTGGACGGGAATGCGCGGCGTTACGAGATCATCGACGCCGAATGCGTCGGTTGCAACCTGTGCGAGATCACCTGTCCGGTCGAGGGCTGCATCACCATGGTGCCGCAGCAGACCGGCAAGCCGTATATGAACTGGACGCAGGATGCACGCAATCCGCGGGCTGAGGTCGCATTAGGCGAGGTGTGAATCGTTGGATGGCGGTGTCGTTCAGCGTAGCTGGCATTACTTTTGCTGCTCAACGCGTGGACAGCAAAGCTGTCCACCCTACGTGAACGCATGCATCGCGGTAGGGTGGACGGCTCAGCCGTCCACGCGTTCAACGATAATACGCATATCGAACACCGCAACCTAGGAATCCACCCGATGAATACTGAACCGCTCGTCAACAAAGACCTCTGGAACGAGGATCTGGCCCCTACCAGCGCCGCGCAACGCACCTGGCGCTGGTATCACTTTGCCGCCCTGTGGGTCGGCATGGTGATCAGCATTCCCGCCTACATGCTGGCGGCCAGCCTGGTCGAGGGCGGCATGTCGGCCTGGCAGGCGGTGCTCACCGTGTTCTTCGCCAACGTGATCGTGCTGCTGCCGATGCTCCTGATCGGCCATGCCGGCACCAAGTACGGCATCCCGTACGCGGTGCTGGCGCGCACTTCGTTCGGCACGCGCGGCGCGCGGCTGCCGGCGCTGATGCGCGCCATCGTCGCCTGCGGCTGGTACGGCATCCAGACCTGGTTCGGCGGCAGCATGATCTATACGCTGCTGGGGGTGCTGCACGGGAGCCCGGTCGGCGGCGCCAACCTGCCGGGCCTGGGCATCAATGCCGGCCAGCTGGGCTGCTTCCTGGCGTTCTGGGCGATCCAGTTCTATTTCATCGTGCACGGCATGGAATCGATCCGCAAGCTCGAGACCTATACCGCGCCGCTGAAGATCGCGATCTGCTTCCTGCTGTTGTGGTGGGTCTACGACAAGGTCGGCGGCTTCGGTCCGCTGCTGGCCCAGCCTTCGCAATTCGTCGAAGGCGGCCCCAAGGCCGGCCTGTTCTGGAGCGTGTTCTGGCCGTCGCTGACCGCGATGATCGGTTACTGGGCGACGCTGGCGCTGAACATCCCCGACTTCACCCGCTTCGCCAAGAGCCAGCGCGACCAGGTGGTCGGCCAGACGATCGGCCTGCCGCTGCCGATGGGCCTGCTGGCGGCGCTGGCCGTCACCGTCACCTCGGCCACCGTCGTCCTGTACGGCAAGGCACTGTGGGACCCGGTCGACGTGGCCAGCCGCATGACCGGTGTCGCCGTGCTGGTGGCGCTGCTGATCCTGCTGATCGACACCGCCAGCGTCAACCTGGCCGCCAACATGGTCGGCCCGGCCTACGACTTCTCGGCGCTGTCGCCCGAGCGCATTTCCTACCGCGTGGGCGGCTACATCACCGCCGGCATCGCGCTGGCCATGATGCCCTGGAAGATCCTCGAAAAGAGCGAAAACTACATCTTCATCTGGCTGACCGGCTACTCGGCGCTGCTGGGACCGATCGCCGGCATCCTGATCGTCGATTACTACTTCATCCGCAAGACCGACATCGCGGTCGACCACCTGTACCGCGACGACGGCATCTACGCTTACCGCAACGGCTGGAACATGGCCGCCCTGGTCGCCTTCGTGGCCGGCGTGCTGCCGAACATCCCGGGCTTCCTGAACGCGGCCTTCCCGGACGCCTTCACGAACGTCGGCGCCGGCTTCAAGACGATTTATACCTATGCCTGGTTCGTCGGCATCGCGATCGCCGCGGTGGTGTACGGCCTGATGATGAAGGGCAGGGCGGTGCCGGCCATGCAGCCGGCCCGCTCGCTCGACTAAACCTGATGGGGAGAAGTTCATGACCGTATTGATCCGTGGCGGTACCGTTGTCAACGCCGACCGTGCGTTCCGCGCCGACGTCCTGTGCGAGGGCGACAAGATCGTCGCCGTCGGCGAAAACCTCGAAGCGCCGCCGCATGCCACCGTCATCGACGCCGGCGGCCAGTACGTGATGCCGGGCGGGATCGATACCCACACCCACATGCAGCTGCCCTTCATGGGTACGGTCACCAGCGACGATTTCTACACCGGCACCGCGGCGGCGCTGGCCGGAGGCACCACGACGATCATGGACTTCGTCATCCCGAACCCGAAACAGCCGCTGCTGGAAGCCTTCCACACCTGGCGCGGCTGGGCGCAGAAGTCGGCGGCCGACTACACCTTCCACGTGGCCGTGACGTGGTGGGACGAATCGGTGCATGCCGACATGGGCACGCTGGTGCGCGAGCACGGCGTGAACAGCTTCAAGCACTTCATGGCCTATAAAAACGCGATCATGGCAGACGACGAGACGCTGGTGAACAGCTTCCGCCGCGCGCTCGAGCTGGGCGCGATCCCGACCGTGCATGCCGAGAACGGCGAACTGGTGTACCAGTTGCAGAAGGAACTGCTGGCCAGGGGCATGACCGGGCCGGAAGCGCATCCGCTGTCGCGTCCGCCGGAAGTCGAGGCCGAGGCGGCCAACCGCGCGATCGCCATCGCGAACGTGCTCGGCACCCCGGTCTACATCGTGCACGTGTCCTGCGCCGAATCGCTCGACGCCATCGCCCGCGCGCGCGCGCGCGGCCAACGCGTGTACGGCGAAGCGCTGGCCGGCCACCTGGTGATCGACGACAGCGTCTACCGCAGCGAAGACAAGGCCGCCGCGCGCGCCTACGTGATGAGCCCGCCGTTCCGCTCCAGCCACCACCAGGCCGCGCTGTGGCAGGGCCTGCAGGGCGGCAACCTGCACACCACGGCGACCGACCACTGCACCTTCTGCGCCGAGCAGAAGGCGATGGGCGCGGACGACTTCACCCGCATCCCGAACGGCTGCGGCGGGGTCGAGGAGCGCATGGCGGTGGTGTGGGACGCCGGCGTCAACAGTGGCCGCCTGACGCCGTCGGAGTTCGTGCGCGTGACGTCCACCAATGCGGCGCAGATCTTCAACATGTACCCGCGGAAGGGGACCGTGGCCGTGGGCGCGGACGCCGACGTCGTGGTGTGGGATCCGCTGGCGATGCGCACGCTGTCCGCCGCGACCCAGCATTCGAAGGGCGGCTTCAATGTGTTCGAGGGCCGGACCGTGCGCGGGGTGCCCACGCATACGCTGGCGGCCGGGAAGCTGGTGTACGCGAATGGCGACCTGCGGGCGGAGCAGGGGGCCGGGCGCTATGTGGCGCGGCCTGCGTTCGGCACGGCCAACGCTGGCTCCACCGCCAGCGCAAACAGCGCCACCGCAGCCTGAACGTCGCCCCTGCGAAGGCAGGGCCCAAGTGACAGGCATTGCGGCAGCGCATAAAAATTGGGCCCCTGCCTGCGCAGGGGCGACGATGCGAACGATAACCGAAGGACTTCACCATGAACACTGAACTCCGCATCAACGGCCCCCGCCTCTGGACCTCCCTGATGGACCTCGCCCGCATCGGCGCCACCGACAAGGGCGGCGTCAAGCGCCTCGCCCTCACCGACCTCGACCGCCAGGGCCGCGACCTGGTGGTCCAGTGGGGGCGCGAAGCCGGCCTGGCCATCACCGTCGACAAAATCGGCAACGTCTTCATGCGCCGCGAAGGGACCAACCCGGCGCTGCCTCCGGTGGTCACCGGCAGCCACATCGATACCCAGCCCACCGGCGGCAAGTTCGACGGCAACTACGGCGTGCTGGCCGGGCTGGAAGTGATCCGCACGCTGAACGACCACGGTATCCGGACCGAAGCCCCGATCGAAGTCGCCTTCTGGACCAACGAGGAAGGCTCGCGCTTCGTTCCGGTGATGATGGGTTCCGGCGTGTTCTGCGGCGCCTTCAGCCTGGAGATCGCCTGCGCCGCGCGCGACACCGAGGGGAAATCGGTCGGCGAGGAACTCGCGCGCATCGGCTATGCCGGCGAACAGACCCCGGGCGAGCATCCGATCGGCGCCTATTTCGAAGCCCACATCGAGCAGGGTCCGGTGCTGGAGGATGCGGACAAGGTGATCGGCGTGGTGCCGGCGGTGATGGGCCTGTCCTGGTACGACTGCACGGTGGGTGGCATGGAGGCGCACGCCGGCCCGACCCCGATGCACCTGCGCCGCGACGCGCTGCAGGTGGCCACCGTCATCATGCAGGAAGTGGTCGCCATCGCCAACCGCTATCCACCCTACGGCCGCGGCACGGTCGGCATGGTGCAGGTCTTCCCCAACAGCCGCAACGTGATCCCGGGCCAGGTCAAGTTCAGCATTGACCTGCGCAACGTCACCGATGACCTGCTGAACACCATGCACGAGGAGATCACCGCCTTCATCGACAGGACCCGGCAGGACACCGGCCTGGCGATCGACCTCGAGCGCGTGTCCTACTACCCGCCATGCCCCTTCCACCCGGATTGCGTGGACGCGGTACGCGCCGCCACCGCGACGCTCGGCTATTCCAGCATGGACGTGGTCTCGGGCGCCGGGCACGATGCCATCTACGTCGCGCGCCTGGCCCCGGCCGGCATGATCTTCGTGCCCTGCAAGGACGGCATCAGCCACAACGAGATCGAGGACGCCCAGCCCGGCCACCTGGAAGCCGGCTGCAACGTGCTGCTGCATGCCATGCTGGCACGGGCAGGCAAGGGGACGGGCATGGACGCAGATGCGCGCACGATTGAACGTCCCACGCCGCATCAGATTATTGCATAATAGAAAGGGACCAGTTTCGGTCTGTTACTTCGCGCGTGGATGATGCTGACCGGGCACTATGAAATTCCCCTGGTCCTGGTTTCGATCTTCGTCGCGATCGTCGCCTCGTATTCCGCGCTCAGCCTGGCTGGCCGCGTAGCCGAATCGAAAGGCCGCGCCAGGTATGCCTGGACCGTGGGCGGGGCGATTGCGATGGGGTCCGGGATCTGGGCCATGCACTTCGTCGGAATGCTGGCCTTCCGCCTGCCGATTCCGATCGCCTACGATATTCCGATCACGGTGGTGTCGCTGCTGCTGCCGATCGCCGCCTCCGGCCTGGCGCTGTGGCAGGTCGGCCGCGTCGACCTCGGCGGCACCCGGCTCGCGCTCAGCGCGCTGCTGATGGGGGCCGGCATCAATGCGATGCACTACACCGGCATGGCGGCGATGCGCATGCAACCCGGCATCGTCTACGATCCGTGGCTGTTCGCGCTGTCGGTGCTGATCGCCATCGGCGCCTCGGCGCTGGCGCTCTGGATCGCGTTCCGGCTGCGCCGCAATACACCCTGGGTGTGGCTGCCGCGCGTCGGCGCCGCTGTCGTGATGGGTTTCGCCATCGTCGGCATGCACTACACCGGCATGGCGGCGGCCAGCTTCCCCCAGGATGCCGTGTGCATGGCCGCGCGCGTGGGCGCGCACAGCGGCGGCCTGGCGACGCTGGTCGTGATCGCCAGCTTCGGCGTATTGAGCCTGGCGCTGATGGCGTCCGTGTTCGACGCGCGGCTGGAAGCGAACGCGCGCATCCTGGTGATGTCGCAAGTCACCGCCGCCGAGCGCGAGCAGCTGCTGGTGCGCGAGCGCGCCGCGCGCGACCAGGCCGAGCACCTCAGTGCGATGAAGGACGAATTCCTGGCCACGCTGTCGCACGAGCTGCGCACGCCGCTGAACGCCATCCTCGGCTGGGCCGCGATGCTCCGGCGCGGCGTGAACGACGAGGCCACGCTGCGGCGCGGCCTCGAAACGATCGAGCGCAATGCGCGCGCCCAGGGCCAGCTGATCGACGACCTGCTCGACATGAGCCGCATCGTCGCCGGGACGCTGCGCCTGGACGTGCAGCGGGTCGACCTGGCGAAGGTGATCGAGGCCGCGCTCGGCACCGTGCAGCCGGCCGTGATGGTCAGGCAGATCGCGCTGCGCACCGAGCTGGCAAGCAGGGCGGAAGACGCGCGCGTCGAAGTGCTCGGCGACCCGGGCCGCCTGCAGCAGGTGCTGTGGAACCTGCTGTCGAACGCCGTCAAGTTCACGCCGAATGGCGGCACCGTGCAGGTGCAGCTGGCGCGCGAGGGCGAGGATGCGCTGGTCCGCGTGAGCGATTCCGGGATCGGCATCGCGCCCGAATTCCTGCCGCACGTGTTCGACCGCTTCCGCCAGCAGGATGCCTCGATCACGCGCCGCCACGGGGGCCTCGGGCTCGGCCTGGCGATCGTCAGGCAGCTGGTCGAACTGCACGGCGGCACCATCGCGGTCGACAGCGCCGGCGAAAACACCGGCACCACCTTCACGCTGCGCCTGCCGCTGGCGGCGTCCGCGACGCACTCCGATGCGGCGCCGGCTGCCGCCGAAGTCATGGCGCTGGCCGACCTGTCCGGCCTGACGGTATTGCTGGTCGACGATGCGCCGGACACGCTCGAGGTGATCGAACAGATCCTGCAGCAGTGCGGCGCGGCGACGCTGGCGGCGTCCAGTGCCGCCATGGCGCTGGCCTTGCTGGATCGGCAAGGGGCGTGCCCGGACGTGATCGTCAGCGACATCGGCATGCCCGACATCGACGGCTTCGAGCTGATGCGGCGCATCCGGCGCCGTCCCCACGATGCCGGCGGCGAGATCCCGGCGATCGCGCTGACCGCGCTGACGCGCCAGGACGACTACGACCGGGCGCTGCAGGCCGGTTTCGACGATTACCTGGCCAAGCCGGTCGACGCGGGCGCGCTGGTGGCGCGCATCGCCGACATGGCTGCGCGCCGGCGTGCCGGGGCAGCCACCCCCGGCGTCTGATTACTGGAAGGTGGTCTCGCGTTCCGGCGTGGCGCTGATCCGGTGGATCGCCAGGTCGGCGCCGTCGTATTCCTGCTCGGGATCGAGGCGCAGGCCGACCGTGGCCTTCAGCACGCCGTACACCAGCCAGCTGCCCAGGCCGGCGACGGCGATGCCGAGCACGGTGCCGAACAGCTGCGACAGCAGCGACACGCCGCCCAGCCCACCCAGCGCATGGCTGCCGAAGATGCCGGCGGCGATGCCGCCCCAGGCGCCGCACAGGCCGTGCAGCGGCCACACGCCCAGCACGTCGTCGATCTTCCAGCGGTTCTGCGCCAGCGTGAAGGTGGTGACGAACAGGGCACCCGCCACCGCGCCGGTGACCAGCGCACCGAGCGGATGCATCAGGTCGGAACCGGCGCACACCGCCACCAGGCCGGCCAGCGGACCGTTGTGGGCGAAGCCGGGGTCGTTGCGGCCCAGCAGGAAGGCGCTCAGGGTGCCGCCCACCAGTGCCATCAGCGAATTCACGGCGACCAGGCCGTTCATCTTGTCCAGCGTCTGCGCGCTCATCACGTTGAAGCCGAACCAGCCGACCATCAGGATCCAGGCGCCCAGCGCCAGGAAGGGGATGTTCGAAGGCGGATGCGCGGCGATGCGGCCATCCCTGGCATAGCGGCCGCGGCGCGCGCCCAGCAGCAGCACCGCGGGCAGGGCGGCCCAGCCGCCGACCGCATGCACCACCACCGAGCCGGCGAAATCGTGGAAGGGCGCGCCGAAGGTCGACGTCAGCCAGTCCTGGATGCCGAAGCGGTTGTTCCAGGCGATGCCCTCGAAGAAGGGATAGACCAGGCCGACCAGCAGCGCGGTGGCCGCCATCTGCGGATGGAATTTGGCGCGTTCGGCGATGCCGCCCGAGATGATGGCCGGGATGGCCGCGGCGAAGGTCAGCAGGAAGAAGAACTTTACCAGCGCATAGCCGTTGTTGGCGACCAGCGTGTCGGTGGCGCCGAAGAAGTGGACGCCGTAGGCGATGCCGTAGCCGACGAAGAAGTAGGCGACGGTCGACACCGCGAAATCGATCAGGATCTTGACCAGGGCGTTTACCTGGTTCTTGCGGCGTACGGTCCCCAGTTCGAGAAAGGCAAAGCCGGCGTGCATCGCCAGGATCATGATCCCGCCGAGCAGGATGAACAGCGCGTCAGCGCCGCTTTTGTAAGCTTCCATGCAGTACTGTTCCTAAAAAGTGCAGGCAAAATGCGTAAGCACTTTTTAGAAGCAATAAGCATTCCATTTTGGTGAGCAGGCGCACCCGGTGCGGGCGCGGTCCGGCATGCGCCCGCTTTTCGTGCACGGGCACCGCGATGGTGCGCGCATGCGCCAGAATGGATGAGCCGCTTGTCCGTCTGCTATCGGTTACGCGCCGCCGCCCAGCGCGATCTCGCGCCGTTCTTCGTGGCTGCGTCGGCCGGCTTCCAGCAACTGCATTACCGCGATCGCTTCCGCCGGCGGGACCGGATTCTGTGCACCAGCCAGGATGGCGTCGCGCACCTGGCGGTAGTATTCCTGGTAGGCGCCGTTCTCGGTGGCGATGGGGGACGTCGTCACCACGCCGTTTTCTTCGAGGGACAGCATGCCCGGTTCGGGGTCGATGCCCCAGGCTGCGGCATCAAGACCCGGCAGTTGGCCGGTCTTCAGCGTGGCTTCCTGCGGATCGAGGCTTTGCTTGACGTAGCTGCCGCGCGTGCCGTACAGCGCCACGCGCGGACGCGGCGCCGCCGTCAGCATGCTGGCGGCGACGTCCACCCGCAGGCCGTCGGCATAGCGCAGGCGCGCATGGACGCAGTCGTCGGCCCGGGTGCCCGGCCGCAGCGCCGCCAGGTCGGCCTGGATCGCCAGCGGCCAGCCGAAATAGTGCAGCGCTTCGTGCAGCATGTGCGGCCCCAGGTCCATCCAGGTGCCGCCGCCGTCCGCCGCGGCTTCCTTCCAGCGCGGCAGCGGCTGCGGGCGGAAGCGGTCGAAGTGGATGGCGGCGTGGCGGATGGTGCCGAGGGTGCCGGCGTCCAGCAGCTTTCTGGCGGTGCGCGTGCTGCTGTCCCAGCGGCGGTTGTGGAACACGCTCAGGAACAGGCCGCGCGCATCGGCCATGGCGGCGAGACGCTCAGCCTCCTCGACCGTCGCCGTGAACGGCTTGTCGACCACCACGTGCTTGCCGGCTTCCAGGGCCAGCGCCGCCAGCTCGAAGTGGGTCGCGTTGGGGCTGGCGATGATCACCAGGTCGACCAGCTCGCTGGTGGCCAGCGCGCGCGGGTCGGCCAGCACGGTCACTCCATCGCCCAGCGCGGCGTGCACCTTGTCCGGGCCGCTGCTGGACACCGCGGTGATGTGGAATCCCGGCGTGGCGCGCACCAGCGGCGCGTGGAAAGTCTGGCCCGCGAGGCCGAAACCGATGATGCCTGCCCGTAGCGTCTTGTCTTGCATGTCGTCTCCCTGTTTCTGATCGGGAGAGTGTAGCGCAGGACGCCGTCAGTGGTAATTGCGCAGGAAGTCGAGCAGCACGCGCGCCGCGATGTCGGCATCGTCCGCCGTCATGGTCTCGAGCGGATTGTGGCTGATGCCGCCGTTGCCGCAGCGCGTGAACAGCATCGCGACCTCGGTCACGGCCGCCATCGCCATCGCATCGTGGCCGGCGCCGGACAGCAGGTCGAAGCGCGGCAGGCCGGCGCGCTGCACCGCTTTGCCCAATTGGTCCATCAGGCGCGGGGCGCACGGCGCGGCCGGCGCTTCCAGCAGCTTTTCCACTTTCAGGCCGATACGGCGGCGCGCGCACACGGCTTCGATGCCGTCGAAGACGTCGCGCACCGCGGCCAGGCGCTCTTCGTCGCTGGCGGCGCGGATGTCGAGCGACAGGCGGCAGCGGCCCGGGATCACGTTGACGGAACCGTCCGGCACCGCCAGCTGGCCGACGGTGCCGACCAGCGATCCGGCGCCGCTGCAGCGTTTTTCCACCAGCAGCACGATCTCGGAGGCCGCTGCGGCGGCATCGCGCCGCATCGACATCGGCGTGGTGCCGGCGTGGCTGGCCAGGCCTTCGAGTTCGAGCAGGTAGCGCGAGCTGCCGGCGATCGCCGTCACCACGCCCAGCGGCAAGCCCTGTTCCAGCAGCACCGGGCCCTGCTCGATGTGGACTTCGACGTAGCCGAGCAGGCTGGCCGGGTCGCGCGCGATGGCGGGAATGGTTTCGGGGTCGTGGCCGGCCTGCTGCAGCGCCGTGCGCATGCTGGTGCCGTCGGCATCGAGCGTGTCGAGCAGTGCGAGGTCGAAGCGGCCGGCCACCGCGTGGCTGCCCAGGAAGGTGGAGCGGAAGCGCACGCCTTCTTCCTCGGCAAAGGCGATCAGTTCGAGGTGCCAGGGCAGGCGCTCGCCGCGCGCGTGCAGGTGCCTGACGATGGCCAGCGGCAGCAGGATGCCGAGGCGGCCGTCGTACTTGCCGCCGTTGCGCACGGTGTCGTAGTGGGAGCCGGTGATCAGGGTCTTCGCAGCGGCCTCCGGCGCGGCGTAGCGGCCCACCACGTTACCGACGGCGTCGATCGTCACGTCCATGCCGGCTTCGCGCATCCAGTCGGCCAGCCGCGCGGCGGTGCGGCGGTGGGCCGCGGTCATGTAGGCGCAGGTGAGGCCGTCCTCGTCGTCGCTGATGGCGCCCAGGTCCTCGGCCCATGCCATGATCGTGGGCCCGAATTCGAGCTCGATGCCGAGCAGGCCGTTCAGGCGGATCTCGGCGATGCGGTGCACCTGGCGCAGCGCTTCCGCCATCTCGTCCGGCAGCGCGTTGCCCAGGCGCCGGCGGAAGGTGGCGATGATGGCCTGGCGCGTCAGGCCGCGGCCGGTCGGCCCCTTCACGGCCAGGATGAAGGGGAAGCCGAAGCGGGCATTGTAGGCGGCGTTCAGTGCCTGCAGCGCCGCGTATTCGTCCGGGCTGCAGCGGTCCAGGCCGGAGGCGGCCTGCTCGCCGGTCGATTCCGCGGTGAGTTCGCCCGCGATCGCGGCCTTGCCGGCCAGTTCGGGGTGGGCGCGCAGCAGCGACAGCTGCTCGTCCTGGCCGGCCTGCGACACCGCGTCCTGCAGCGCCAGCTTGAGCGCGGCCAGGCTGGCGAACGGACGCCGGGCCGCGGCGCGTTCGGGAATCCAGGGCGAGTGCTCGTAGATGCCGTGCAGGCGCTCAATGAAGGCGGGGGTGTCGAGGTGGTTCAGGTCCGAAAGAGTGGTCATGGCGTGGTTTCCGATGGCAGCATCCGATAATAAACCCTGCGACCGTCCGACTTATATGCTCACGTTGATGATGCGTATTACGTAGGGTGGACGGCTTTGCCGTCCACGCGGTGATACGCGCCTGTCGAATACCGTCGCCGCGAATCGGAGGGTGGTTGAACGCGTGGACGGGGAACCCGGCTGCGCGCCCCGGTCCACCCTACGACTTCACGAGGCTCCTGGCGGCGGCGGTGACCTGGTCGCGCAGCCACTTGTGCTCCGGCGACTGGTGCATCCGCTGGTGCCACAGCTGGTAGAAGCGCATCGGCGGGAACTTGATCGGCACCGTGAAATTCTTCAGCGGCAGCGTCTTTTCATAGAAGCGGATGAATTGCCGTCCGGTGGTCAGCACCAGGTCGGTCTGGGTCAGCATGTACGGGATCAGCCCGAAGTAGGGCGACTCCACCGCCACCTTGCGCTGCAGGCCCTGGCGCTCGAGGAAGGCGTCGACCACGCCGTGGTAGCCGGGCAGCATGCTGGAGGGCGCCACGTGCGGCAGGCTGAGGTAATCCTCGAGCGTCATCGCGTCGCTGGCGGTGCGGCGCGCGTAGGCGCTGTCGGCGCGCATCGTGCAGATGATCGGGTCTTCGAACAGCTTCGAGATGTGCAGGTGCGCCGGCGGCTCTTCCCAGTTGGCGATGACGAGGTCGATCTCGCCGTCGGACAGCATGCGCAGGTAGTCGGTGCCCGGTCCCAGGTGGTGAAGCGTCACGCGGCTGTTGGGCGAGCCGCGCCGCAGCGCCGCCACCACGCCGGGCAGGAACTGGGTGTCGAGGTAATCCGGCGCCGCGATGCGGAAGGTGCGCGCGGCTTCCTCGGGCTGGAACGGCGACTTCTTGATGAACAGGCTCTCGGTCTCGTCGAGGATGCGCTTGGCCGGCTTGAGCAGGCTCTCGCCGTGCTGGGTCGGCACCATGCCGCGCGCGCCGCGCACCAGCAGCGGATCGCCGGTCAGTTCGCGCAGCTTGCGCAGCGACGCCGAGATCGAGGGCTGCGGCTGGTTCAGCTTGAGGGCCACGCGCGACACGTTTTTCTCGACCAGCAGCAGGTAGAGGATGCGGATCAGGTGCAGGTCGAGATGCTGGGGCAGGCTGGACATCGTGATGTGTATATGCGTGTTCTTATGTCCAATATACGGTATTTTTCATGTTGAAT
>Ga0308160_10005831_pt1 | contig 12733 bp, 16 predicted proteins | sample PhyFR1_FD_201036 | JGI IMG/M metagenome (GOLD analysis project Ga0308160, IMG submission 201036) | Phyllosphere microbial communities from UC Gill Tract Community Farm, Albany, California, United States - DLSLF.R1 | ecosystem: Host-associated > Plants > Phyllosphere > Unclassified | place: USA... | reverse complement strand
CTCCTTCCCGTGTCTGACTCCACCTTGCATGCAAACAACGACAAACCTAATCCTGTCAGATGGGTCATCCCAGACATTTCCTCGAGCCTCCAATATTCGACAATATGCAATAAAAAGAATGCATGTACACTACGATGCAAAGACAAGCAATAAATGCAGGGCACGACTACCAAGTGAAAAGCAGTAAAAAGTAGAGCGGGAGTGAAAAAGTATAGGCTACAAAGTTGTACGAATCTATTAACCTAGAAATCGCGTTCGTATATAAACAACCAGAAAGAAAGCATGGGCGCAGAAGTGAAAACAAGTGTCCGATGAACAAGATTAGGCGGAAAGAGAGATCATTAAACAATTGTCGGAATCGATTAGGCTACAGTGTTCGTGTGTGAAATTGGGAAATCGTTGAATATAAGAGAAATGGAATTAGGGGTTTATCGGACGGGGCCGGCACCAAAGCCGGCGTACGATGCGTTTCGTTGGAATCCCATCCGACCTAAAGTTCGTGGTCGGGCAGAGCCAAAGATAGGAGGTTGGGGCATAGAGGCGACTCGAAGTGAAGGACTGGCATCGATTTCGACGCTGGAATCACCAGCGTGGGGTGATGACGAGTGATCTTGATCGTCGTGCTCTTCTTCGGTAATGGTGATTGCGACAGCCGATTGATTGGTACGACGACCAATAGCAGCCGATGCAGCTGCAAAGGCCAAAGGTGGACAAGCAGGTCCTCCACCAGATGTTTCGCCATACGTGAACGACTTGGTCCGACCAAAGTTTCGGAAAGTGTGAAGTTCTGTATCACGGCGAGCAAAGTGTTTGGGATCGTCCATGGGGGTGTAGCCGCAGGGGTTGCAGCGAGACTAAACCGTCAGCCTGGATTGCCCAAACTGAAGCAGCACATACAGGTTGATCCTTGTAAAAGCCACAATATCCGCCTTCGAGGATGTAGACCTCGGGGTAGAAAATCCGAGGATAGGAAGCACTGTTCATGGTTCGATCTCTTGAACGGAGGTGTTTGGCACTAATGGTCAGTCTAGCCAATGATATCCGACGAAAAGACGTACAAGGTTGGTGCACGTTTGGCGCTGAATTCACAGTGGAATATCAGGACGACCTGTTCACCATCCCCGAGCTCTCCACTTCTGCTGGGCTGGGGTAGAGGGACACCCCCGGCATGGACACCAGATGATTCCGACAATAGCAGCTCGTCCAGTGTACCCATCTCCTTGACGTGTATAGCATTCTCGATATGACCTCCCTCGTATTCGTACTCGAATCGGCAGTCGATAATGTGATATCGCTTGATCTTGTCATTGTATTTCCCTGCTAGGAGGTCGCAGACCTGGGACATTAGCCTGATTCTCTCATCAGAGTCCTGTATGACCTACAGTACTCGGGGCAACCCTGACCAGACCGTCCTCCTTGACTTTATGACATGGCAAGATTTTGCCGTCCATTTCATTATCGCCAAAATTGGGAAGACCACCCGATCCATATGCACTAGCCTTTTTGCCTTTACCCGAGGGACTTGCGCATGCTTCCATTGGAACAGCCAGAGACGACCTCATGGGTTTGAAACCAGGTGAACCATCGACTCGAGATACCACTCGACTACCAGTCCGTCTGGCATACTCGACCGACGGTGACGCTTCGAATTCACTCTCCTCTTCACTCATGCTCATATCCATCTTGGGTGGCTGGTCGCATACAGACTGAGCTCGACGCATGGGCGCAGGTGCTCCACGCGGGAAAGTACCGAGTCCAGTAGCGGGTCGTTGTAGTATAGGAAAAGCAGAGGCGACAGTGTCGGACCGAACAGGTGGACCAGGTTGACAAGCCGTAAGCAGAGGTCGACGGTTGTATGGCTGGGGCCGACGAGTGCCGAGTGTTGTGGGTCGTGGGAAGAGTAGAGCAGAAGTCGATGCGACCTTGTCGGAAGGTCTGCCAAGTGACGACCTCTTTGCGGTGGGAGAGCCAGCAGACGAAGACGGCGAGTCATCGACCATGCTCCTTCGTTTGGAGGGAGGAAGAGCAGGCGCGGGCGCAGGCGAGTCTTCAAAGAATGTCCCTAGTCCAGGTGAACCCTCGATAGATCCAGCAAGAGAGGTCGAAGGTGATTGAGGGATGATCATAGCTCGCGAGCCGAATGACGGAGAGTCGACATCCATGGCGTCACTGGCAGCAACTCTTGCTTGAGGCGACAACACAGGTGCGGTCTGATGAATTAGCTCAAGCCTTTCCAAGGATATAATTTACTCACTTCTCGCCTTGAGAGCGTAGGAGCCATCATTCGCGGCTTGTTCTCCTTTTCTCCATTCACAGCCCAGTCGGCCGGTAGCGCGGGTCTCGCCTTTAATGCCCTGCCTTCCGGGACAGCGGGAGGAGCCATCATGCCCTTGGACTTGGAAATGGCCATGAATGGTGCCCTTGGCGCATTGGAAGACCATTCAGATCCGAATGCTCGCTTGGTAGTGGGGAAAACAGGAGCCGTGTTTTGACCGCCTCGTGTCTGCTGAATTGGAGAAAGGTCCGGTCGCATGGGTCTGCCCTTGAAGATGGGCGGAGCTGGTACGGGCGAGAGGAATCCGTCGGTCGACATGGATACATTGCTTCGGACGGGTGAGAACTTTTTGGCAAAGCGGGGCAGCTGACTCGAAGGGGTTGGCGAATGTACAGACATGCCTTCATCACTGATGGTCATGGAGGAGTTGAAAGAGCGGTCGACTTCGATGGGAAAGTCGGTGTCGGTACCGGTGGGCGAGGGTGGGGACGAGGGGAATGCCGGGATTTGGTAGCTCTCGGCTAGGGGAGATGATAGGGAGTCCATCATGTTCATTGTGTATCCGGGGACGAATAACGACGGATTGGTAGGTTTGACTACATCTGTCAGCCATTTGTTCTGAAGTTCATGGCACATCTCGACAGGTCTGGTCAGGAAGGAGCATGAATAAGAAAACGACATACGTTGAAAGAATCAGTTTTGGGCATCCAAGTTGGTCCAAAACTGCCAGTCACTGAGGATAATGTCTCAGGTGTGATGGAACAGGTCCGAGTGTGACGCACTTTGTCGGATTGTCGGAATGTCGACCTGATCCAGGTGTGGTCGGGTTGTATCTTTTGAAAACGGAAAGTCCAGTGACGACGCAGTGCAGTTGAAGCAGGTGATGATATATGTTGCGGGGTAGAGCAATTGATGGTCGAATGGTTATCGGTCGGAAACGGGATCTTGTCGTCAAGGAAAGTGATGCCGGATTGGCTAGTGGATCTGGAGGGTTGAAGGAAAGGAAGGTTGAAATGACCAGTCGTTTGTTGGCCTCCGGTTCGAATTCCTGGACGAGTGATGGTGGTGATGGTAGTGGAACGATAGCGAGTGAAGGTATTTCGCAACCAGACTGAATGACAAAAGCGGGTCTGAATAGTACCAAGCTCGGCAAGTGACCTTCTGAAAGATCAGTCGCGTGTGGGATGGTGTGAATGAGGGACCTAGGTTGAATTACAGTTTGACTGATCCGATACTTTCTCCGACGTCACACCTATTCTGTAGCGTCGAGCTAGACAGAGGCGTGGTAGGGATAGGGATCTGCGTACAAAAGAAAGGGCAAAGACGTTTGGCAAGGGATCCGAAAAGGAAAAGTCGGCTGACTAGTAGTTGTTCCGAACAAGTCGTAGGGTGGAAGGGGGTGTAAGGGAGTGTGATGAGCAGCAAGATGCAGTTGATATCCTGATGTATGACGAAGCTGTATAAGCAGTAAAGGCAGGGGCAGTAGTAGCTAGCTATGCGAGAAGAAGGGGGAATGTAATGTAAATGTCTATCGGATGGGATGATCTTGAAGGGTTCATTCAACCTTTGGACGCGCCTGCTTTCTTTCTTTCTTTCTTTCTTTCAACGATACAACTTTCAGGGTATACACACACACCTTGTCTAATCTGACCCCTCTACCCCTCATTCGTCGTCAAGTTTGACATCCTTCTCAACAGAAGTAGGCTCGAAGATGCACACAGTCCGAGCTGCCTGTTCGACGCTCAGACCTCTGAGGTGGGTACTGGAGTAGCCTATGAGTAGCCGCAGATGCACACCGACTTTGACGTCCTTTTGATCTCCCGTAACACCCCTGGCGAGGGAAACATCAGCCCCGGGCGTCGGAAGCTGAGTAGTACGCCACCATGCCCAGGCCGTGGACCTTAAAGACCTGATCGGCAATGGATGGTCGTTCCTGATCTCTTGTCACGCCACAGGCTTGCGTCTCGCTCCGAAGCATCCGGGACTACTCTTCTTCATCCGCGAACTTCCGTCCCTACTCTGGATACCGTCGTGGTTGGTTCTCATCACCTTTCATGCGACTCAATAATCCATGCCAATCGTTGTTCAACACTTTCATAGCTTCAGCTATCTGTCATTCTCAATCTTCCGAGCTCCGCCGGATCATGGCCGTTCCTACGCGAGAAGCATTCCCTGGACCTGAAATTCATGTTGACACGTCTTGGCTTTTGGATAAACAACATCCCCCTTGGACCTGAATGACGATGATCTGACGTCACGGACATACTTAGGTCTTGTGATGTGTTGCGATGTTTGGTCATGACTGAAGGATGATGGACTGTCATCTTGCCGACTAGTCTCTACGCGTCATGTGGCTGGGACTGCATGAATGTGAGAGGCGATAAATGTCTGGTCTTGTTGTGGCTAGTCTCTGGTGAAACCGTCAGTCTACCAATGACTCGTAGTGTCATTGTCTGAACGTGCCTTCGTGGTCAGCAACCGACTCAATTGTCAACGCTGTCTGCAATTTCGGCAACTGGGCCTTTGTTTTCATCTCTTAGAGCGTATCAGTCTTTCTAGACTGCCAAGACGAGCGACTCCGATGCCCAAGAAGCGTCTTCCGTGAACACGTCAGAAGAGTCGCGAGGGCTCATCTTGTCCCAAGGACCACTTTCATGCGAGTTCAGTAGACGATGCCACACTACTGGCATTCATGCCTGCTCACATTATGCATATCGACGAGCGTGTCTGTTTGCTTGGATACCGGGAATCGTCTGTTGCGTGCCTGAGTCGCATACGGTTCAGAATGCCACGTCACAAGCAGCTTTGCGGAGCCCACTCGGAAAAAGTTCAATCGCATCAACCAGCTTACAACAACCTATAACCATTCATCTACCTTTTACATTCGCGTACCATACTCCGACGTCGAGATAGGTCACAAGCATGACGACCAATATCTTACCCATCTTCTGGAACCTGGCCAGCTCAAGTAAAGATACCCGACTGCCAGCCTCTGCAGAATTGATTTCTTCGCTCGAAGGATTTCAGCGATCATACCTCGAAACGAAAGAGGATAAAGAAGACAGTTCAGACGACGACGATGATGAGGATAAGGATGAAGAAGATGATGAAGAGGATAGCGATGCAGAATCTGGTATCGAAGTAGATGGAGATGAGGATATGGATGAGCAGCCACAAGATGGGGAGGCCAAGGCTTTGGATAAAGCGCTGGATAGGGAGAATGCGGATGATGTGGTTTATGCTGTCAAGCGATTGATTCGTGGACTTGGAAGTTCGAGAGATAGTAGTCGACTGGGATTCGCCGTCGCTCTCACCGAGGTACGCGCACAACCCCTCTGTTCAAACGAATCTGCTAACTGTTACAGCTCCTCGCACGTATATCATCCGTATCACCCGCACAAGCTATCTCACTCCTCCTCCGATCATCCCAGACATCCAAATCAAACAAAGGCCAAGAGAATCGTGATTTCCTCTTTGCGCGACTATTTGGACTCACCGCCGTCGTCAACTCTGGTTCACTATTCGCCACGACAGCGAGTATTGAGGATTTCAGAGTTGTCACCGGCGAACTAGTTGGTCTGGGTAGGAGAAAAGGTTGGCTGAAGGAGAGTGCGTGGTATACCCTCATATCGGCTGTTGAGGGTCTGCTTGCTTCCGAGGCATCTTGGGCAGAAGAGGCTCTGGCCGAGGTCATCGACAAGGCATACGGGCGGGAGGCAGAAGGTGGATGGTCTAGTGAGAAGGTCGCCTTGACTCTGTTGTTGGAACAGAAACGACCAGTGAGTAGTGTCTTGCCCATACTACGGTCATACTGACCTCACAGAAATTGGAATGGAAATCCTTGCTCGCACCTACATTCAAGCACACACCATTGCTACACAGCTCGAACCTGGTAACTTTGGCACCTATCTTGAAGGCAAGTCTTTCCCAAGCATGTTAGACCACATGGCTGACTCTCCAGGGAAGCGATGTCGAGGATGATGAGGAGGACTCCGGAATCGCCTCTACTGGGGCATGGAAGCCTCAACCCCATTTCGTTTGGACCATCATCCTAGACCGATACTTTGCTCCAAACACCAAAGTCTCTTCCAAGCAAGCTCCTTTCCAAGACTTTTTCCGTGTAGTCGTCGATGGTAAGTCTTTTCCTACTCGTCCGACTCGACTGACACTCCAGAATCGCTATTCGCGAACTCTTCATCATCCGAGCGCAAATACTGGGGATTCTCCATCATCCTTATGTCTCTACCTGTCTTGCCCGCCGATCTCCTACCTCAAATCTTTACACCCAATTTCATGCGATCGTGGATCAACAACCTCTCTTCCCAGGATCGATACCTGCACAAAGCAGCTATGCAGATCGCCAAAGCTTTACAAGAGACAGTCAAGTCGAACCCTACCGTTGGCTTCACACTACTTTCGCAACTCGTTGGCAAACACGGCCGACCAGACTTTGACAAGGTTACCAAGACCAAGTTGGTAGAGGCGATCATGAGCAGTATGAGCTCGGAGGGAGTCAAGGAATATGTGACCTATTTACAGGGTGTTGTGCTGGGTGCGGACGAAAAGAACGGGTACGTGTATCTACATAGATTTGAAACAAAGAGCTGACCTTCAGTGCCGACATCACGACAGTTCAAGATCGTAGACATTGGGCTCTTGACCAGCTTCTTGCACTTTGCAGAAACAACTCTGTACCTAAAGGTGACGAGTGGATATCTACCGTTCTCGAGTTCCTGCTCGTACATGGTTTCTTTAACACCAAGAAAGCAGACAAGAAGAGCAACGTCCTCGCTGTGAGTCATCCCATCGTTCATGCGTTTGACTTGAGCTGACCATACCAGCTCCACTCTATTCCCAAGCCCCCACTCTCCGAAGCCACTGCAGCGATCTGTCGTGCCAGATTCTTTTCCTGCATCCTCGAAATCACAACCGCCACAGCCCCCATCATTAAAGGTTGGTTCAGCCCATAAAGAATCATATTGATACGCACTGATGACCAGGTGAACCCGTCCAACCCAAGCAGCCTCAAGGATGCGACCAATCCGGTAGACTCTGGCTCAGTCGTCTACTTGATACCCTCTCCACCCTCGAGAAAGCCACAAAACATGTTGAACCCATCATGGACGCCGATGAGGAAATTCGACGAATTAGGCAATCAGGCCAACAAACTCTTGGGGAGATTAGCAAACTCAAGAGTGAAAAGGGTGATATGGCTACCGGTGCCGAAATCTTGTTGGCATTCTTGATTCTACAGACTCATGATGAGTCGGATGATGCCTTGGATCTCCTCGAGGTAAGCTTCCCAAATTGCAGCATCGGCACAAGCTGATGAGTAGGAAACGACCAGTGCTGTCCGACGGCTATTCTCTCTGGACCCTTCTTCGTCCTCTGCCACCGAGAGTCTTCCTGTTGATACGGTGCTTGATACCCTTGTCGCACTACTCGACAAGAACTCTAGTGATTTGAGGAACTTGGCAAACCTGGTTGCTGGATTGATCTCTTCTGCATTCACCAAATCTAGTATTGAGCATCTCAACGCTGTACGTCTTTCGGCTGATCAGCAAGAGCGTCACTGACAGACAGCAACTCGAGAGCACTGTCGCAGAATCAGCCGAAATCGACGACGAAGATGTCGAAGACGTCGATGATTTAATGGACGAAGATGCTGCGTCCGGTGACGACGCTGAAGAGTCTGAAGATGAGTCTGACGGTGAAGAGGAAGAGGAGGAGGAGATGGGCGATGTCGACCCTGCGTTCCGAGCACGCGTAGCTGAGGCCCTACAGGTTTCAGGAATGGGTGTTGAAAAGGCCGAGGATGGAGAAAGTAGTGATGACGACTCTTCGGATGGGGAGGTATGGGATGATGAGCAGATGCTCAAGGTCGATGAACAGCTTGCTGCTGTCTTCCGAGATCGAGCTGCTGCTGGTTCCGGCAAAAAAGTCGACAAGAGTGAGTCCCCACCTTCCGTATACCGTCATTTCCTCCGCTCGATGCTAATCATGTAGATCTCCAGACTGAATCGACACATTTCAAAGCTCGAATCATCGACCTGTACGAAGTCTACGCCAGGAAACAACCCCAGAACCCACTCGTCATCGACCTTCTCCTACCCCTCCTCAACATCACCAGGAACTCCGGAAACGCCGCTGCAGCTTTATCAAACAAAGCATCCAGTCTTATCCGAAACCGATTCGCGAAACCCAAAGATCTACCTACTGGTATATCCCCAGCTGCCGGAAAGAAAGTCCTTGAAGGTATCCACGATCTCGCTCGAAAATCATACTCTGGAGAATACACCGCTTTGTGTTCAATCTGTTCCGTTTTCGTTGCCAGAGCAATGGACTCTTCACCTAAAGAAGTTGTGGAAGTGTACACCAAGACGTTGGAGGAATTCATGACTCAGAAGAATGATGGTCTACACGCTACTTTCTTGAATGACTACTTTAAACGACACGCCATTCGAGCTTGGCCACTACACCAAACCCTGTTGACATACCTCCAACCAGGAAAAGCACACAACATCTATCGACAAACGATCGCCTATGAACTCCTAGCTCAACTCGCTCCTCAACTTCCGGCAATCGCCAAGACTCACCAAGCCGAGGTCGACACCATGATCCCACAAGTGGTTGATGCTTTCTACGCTACTTTGGAAGTAACAAAAACGGACGAAGCCTGGAAAGCCGATCGAGTCAAGGATATCCTAAAACCCATCTTGGCATTCACCCGATCGACCAAGGTTATCGGATACGAGTGGGATCTAGAGCGATTGGACAAGTTCATGGAGGGAGTCAAGGGTAGTCGATTGGCTAAATTCAGCGGTGTCACCTCGCTGCTCACTCAGGTCAGATCAGTCATTGCAAAGGGAAGCAAGGGGGAAGTCAAAGCAAATGCCTCGACAAAGAAGAGCAAAAAGAGGTCAAATGGCGAGATGGCAGAGAATATCGATGTCGACATGGACAAGAATGGTGATGATCTACCCCCAGTCATCGCTCCCCCAAAGAAGCGAAAGGAGTCATCTGGATCCAAACCATCCAAAAAGGCAAAGACGCCCAAAGCATAGAGAATCGGTTCCCATAGTGTACATGTACATGCATATGCCTGCTAATCAAGATCCTGAAAAGTCCGTAATTCCTCTGTCGACTAAACCAGCCTGCCTAATGTCTTGTGCAACAACAAAGCGTTCTTGAGCACATCCACAGGATCTCTAATTCCATCATCCTTGTCCTCCAACAATTGCTTCGTACGACGCCCAAGCGAAGCCAATAATCGTCGATCCGTCTCAATCTTTAGCTGATCCGCTTTCCGTTGAGCCATATCCAGTACGTCTTTGGGTAGTCCCGCGAGTCTGTATAATCAGCATCGCCATCTGTCATAGGTGGTACTGACCTGGCACACCAAACACCGAATGAAGCCTCGGCGAGACCCCTCGTGAGCTTGTAAAGAAATGTGATTTCCGCACTTCCATCTGTCAATCAGCTCAGTCATCAAATCAGACTTACCAGGGAGCTTGATCTCTGAGAAGCTCATGTGCCAATTACTGATATGTTGGGGGAACTCTCTAGCCAGCTCCTCGGCGACCATAGGGTAATGAGTCACAAAAAGGGTATTACACCCTACCTCAGCAAGGTGTGAGAGGGTAGCGTATGCGATGGCGACACCATCGTATGTACTCGTTCCTCGACCCAATCTGGATGTCAGTGCTCAACGAATGACGCAGAAAGTCGACTCACTCGTCCAGGATGACCAGAGTACGAGGCGTCAAGGTCCTCAATATATCGCTAGTCTCGGATAATTCCACCATGAATGTCGATTTACCTCGTCCAATCTCGTCAGAAGCACCCATCCGGCTGCTCATCAGCCAAGTATGAACGCTCACCAACTCACGTCTGAACAGCATCGTGTATACCCAAAGTGACGGACGCAGCGGGAACAAACGACCCAATCTGCGCCATACACACTATTAGCGCCTTCATCTTCAGCTTCTGGTCTCTAGTGCGAGATAGGATGTATGCGCAACTTACCGTCGCTCGTACGCAGGAGCTTTTGCCTGCCATATTGGGCCCAGTGATGACTTTAGCTTCGCCATCTTCCGATGAGAAATCGATGTCGAACGGCACATAGGCCTCATCACGTAACATCTCCACCTGGAGCGTCAGCTCCGTAGCGACGAAGCACCAACCATAGGGTGCCGACCTTGCTTGATGTGAAGTTCCGGCTCAGCCACAAAAGTCGGTTTGCAATATCCCGAAGCAGCAGCTACTTGAGCGAGCGACATCAAGCAGTCTATCACTGCCAACTGCTTCGAGACGAGGAGGAATTCGGGATGTTCCGAAATATCGGATTGGAAAGCTTCGAAGGCTTGTCGTGATGCTCCTGCCAGAGTCTCCTTGTGTTGTTCTCGTTCTTGCGTCCTGATTGATGAGTCCATGTCACGTGGGGGACTGTTTAACCCACATTCGCAGTACTTCGGGGGTATGGAAACGGACGACCGATTTCGTTCTGCCCATCAGTCTATGACTGCTTATCTGGACCTACTGGCTGATCTTGACCCATTTGGGCGGTACCGTCTTTGCATCCCGGATCGGCACTTCCACGAGGTACTGTGACTGTTAGCAACCATCTTTTGAACCTACTCTGAGCAGACAACACACTCACCTCGATCCCAGCAACAGTCACATACTCCAACCTAGGTCGTTTCAAGACTTTCTTCAAATCCGTCAAATGCTGATTCAACTCGCTTTCGCATATACTGATGCACTGCACGTCAGACCTCGTACCCTCGGTATGTGATCACGTACATCTTTGGCATCCTGTACATCCGGGTACTTATCCGGATCAGTCCACAGTCCAGATTCGTCATTATCCTGAGCGGCTTTCCTGTTGATATCCTGCAAGAAAGCCTTGCTGGATTCCCTGACTGAAGGCAGGACTTTGAGGATGTTGTTGAGTAATGCTGATTTAAATGGTTCGTCCGTGGTATTCTTGAATTCGTCGCCTACTCGTTGAAGACTGATGAGGATAGTAGCGACCTCAGTCGGCTGAGCCTATGTGAATCAGCGGACTGCCCGGATACTCTTCGGTGGACGAAAGACATACCTTCCCGTATTGTATCCTAGTCAGACCTTTGACTAGATCGGGTATGTTGATAAGCAAACCTCGGAGCTTTTCAATGTGATATGTCTTTTCGCTGATGATCTCCTCGATGGCGTCTATACGGGCTTGAAGCGCTCTAGTATTCGTCAGCCATTTCCATCATGAGGACTGAAAGAACAACAAACCCGATATCAAGAAGAGGTCTTCCGATCCACTCTCTCATTAGACGTCGTCCCATTCTGGTCTTGCAGCTAATCATTAGCAGAAGTCCTGCGTCGCATCGAGAGTGCTCACTGATCAAGCAACCATAGCAGACTACCGTAGACACCTCCATCTGTCTGATTCTGGTATATCTCCCTACATGTCAGCGCTACCCAGATTACCTCACATACAAGTTGACAAGAGTATTGCCCGATAGCAACATGTGTGTACGGTCCACGAACTACCGTAAGCCCCAGATCTGTCCTGATGTGAAACCTACTTTGGTGAACGTTGAGCGATTCCTGAATGCATTTTCCAGACCGAAATCTAGAATCAGCACCGGAGATAGTAAAAGCATACCTTTCATATGAGTCACAGCTGTCGATAGAGCTTGGACGATCTGCTTTGGAAAGTCAACCAGCGCGAGTATAGCTTCGTTAGCTACATGTTCAGCTCGGCCATCATCTCGATTTATCTAGACCTACATTGTACACCTGAAGCTCGCTGAATGAGTCCCTCCTCATCCATCTCTTCATCATCGCCTCCTTCGCCGTTCAGAAGCTCTTCATGCTCTGCTGTCGAGTCGACAACCTCCCCAGTCAGATCAACCACCTCGTCTACCGGGCGATCATGCGAGATCTTGCGTCGTTTGTAAAAGTTCGTCAGGTGATCGAATGCTTTATCATAGCTCGGGATAGTCTTGATCCGCTCTACTCGCACTGTGTGGTCCATGACCGGCTGGGATACCGAGGTGGTGGTAGTACTACTAATGGGAATGTTCACTGGACTCGCAAGTTGACGCAACCTTACCCCGCACCTGTCCCGTGGTTCCCCACACATGAATTCACTCGCGACGTGATCAACAGACATGAATATGTCCTTTACTAAATCACACTCTACATCGCTCATAGTCTCACTAGACCTACTGGAGGAGCCGAGAAAACTTCATACGCTGGAGGATTTGGACGAACAATGCGCTGAGCAAATCTGTATTGTCTCAGGAACAGATAATGCCTTCCAAGCCAAGTCGAGAATCCGAAAAATCTGTGCATCCGTGTGAGTGACAACAAAGGGTAGACGAAGGATAGCTAACGAAAAGTCCGACCACTGAATCCACAAGGCGGACCTGTATATCTGAATTCATCACGACAATATGCCAA